>JAESFQ010000285.1_pt1 | contig 18414 bp, 10 predicted proteins | sample 9269431 | NCBI WGS metagenome assembly JAESFQ01 (sample SAMN14502588, study PRJNA617103) | algae metagenome | isolation source: Plectolyngbya sp. WJT66-NPBG17 and co-occurring heterotrophs from well... | place: USA: Mojave Desert, Joshua Tree National Park, California | collected 2006-08-06
CAAATCCACTTTGGCTTTCCTGTCCATGCCAAGCCTCCCGGTACGACCAGGAGACCCTAGGTTGAGGGACAGCAGGTGGGCCAAAATTCGTCAGCACACCCGGGCCAGAATCCGATAGCAAAGCCATTGGGCGGACGGCGGACCCTCCTATCGGCGCTAGGCAAGTGGGCGCCGTCACATGACCGTGCCTGCGCCCCTCGGGACCTCGGCACCGCTGCTCGAGGCAGCAAATCACCAGGACGGCGCCATTCATGCGCGGCGGCCGACACGGGCGCACAATCGAGTGGCCACCGTGCCGTTTCCTTACTGGTGATCGCGTGTGGCGCGCCGCTTGATTGCCCGGCAGGGCTCCGTCGCTCATGCCAAGCGCCTCAGTAGTGTCGCCCGATGCGCGGGTCGCGAAGCGCCGCCTCGAGCAGGACCTGCAGCGTGCGGTCGATGGTGACGCCGTCCCGTTCGCACAGGCGGCTGAGGGAGGCGTGCGTTGTCGCAGATATCTCGATGGAAACGCTTTGCTTGCGCGCTCGATGCTCGCGCTGGCGCTCCGCTCCGGATTTCCGCCGCTTGCGGCTCGAAGGCGCGGCATCGTCGGGTGCCAAGGATGTCGGTCCGCTTTCCGGCCGCAGGTCAGCCTTGGGTCCGGCGCCACCGGCACCGCCATCCTGCCGTTCGGCACCGCCCTCGACGCCGCGCTTTCCGGCTTGGGCGCGGGCCTTAGCGTGACGAGCGCGCAGGCGCTTGCACACGCTGAAGCGCCTGTCGCTTTCGGCGATGGCATCGGCCTCCGCGATGGCGATCCTCTCGGCTTCCTCGCGCGCCCTCAGGTCGGCGTCGGCTGCCTCTAGCACCGCTTCTCGCTGCCGCAGCTTCTCCTCACGCATGACCAGGTCGTCGTGCTGGCTCATCAGCCGGAGGCCGACCGGCCAGCCCAGATTCCAGAAGGGCGCCAGGTTCCGCAGGCGGCCGCGGTAGCGGGGCGCCGGGAGGGATATCAGGCCCTTGCGTCCGGCGGCGACGCCGTCGTCGTAGGCGTCGGCCTGCGCTTCCGTCCATCTGCTCCGATGCGAAACCACGAGTGGGATCGTCCGCTCAAGCATCTCGTCGTGAACCCGACGCGTGTATGTCCGTGCCGCGGCCTTGCAGACGACGTACCCGGCTCGCCAGCCAGCCTGCCAAGAAGCGCGGGAAGGCTGACACTTCTTGAGGTCGATCGCCTTGGAGTCGTCGCCGAGGCCGTTCCACCCCCTCGCGTATCCCTGGCGCCACGCTTCACGATCGGCGTCGGTCAGAGCTTCCGGAACGACCCCCGCGATATCCGCCGCCTGCAATCCTTCCTCGATCGCGCGCAACTCCGCCGCTGTCCAAGCCATCTCGCACCTCGGCATTTCGTCACCGGGTGACAGCCCGCCAGGAATGGTGGCCCCGGTACAGGGGGCGTCCGCCACTGGCGAAGGGCCAATTCTTTGGCCTCGACGCCCTTCGCGGTTCGCCCGCCAAGGATCTGCGAGGGGCATCGGTCAGCCAGTCCGGAGTGCTCGAAGGCGCAACCAAGACCTAGCCCCCCTGGCACCGCAGGATCGCCAGTCACCCAGTGACATTGGTCACCAGGTGACGTTTCGGTCGGCGCTTCTCGGCGCGCCAGTCACCGAGCTGCCCGAGTTAATTCTTCGGGGCCCGCGCCGCTCTCGCACCCAGCAGGCCGAATCCTGCGAGTTTGCGATAGGGTACAAGGACTAGCCTGCTAAGCCTTGCAAGGATGGCGTCCGCCAAGACCGCAGATGGGACATTCGCGTCACCGGGTGACAGATGTCACCAGGTGACGTCGGATCCAGCCTTTCTCGGTAAGCTCTGTCGGCGCCGGGCCAACGTGCTGGACGGACGGACCGCCGTCAGCCGGTGGCCGCCATCGGGCGAGCAAGCGGCGCCCTGCATGTTGCCGAGCGGCGTGTCGCCTGGCGCACGTCCAGGGACCCCGGCCTCGCTGGTGACCGGCGCCCGTCAGGGCCTCCGAAGTGGCCGCTCGGGCCGGGCCGTGATGGGCGGCGCCTTGTGCCGCGACCGCCTACGGGCCGGTGAGCGCCAGGTCCACGGCGGCTTCGGCATGGATGGCGGTGGTGTCGTAGAGCGGCACAGGGCTGTCCTCAGGCCGGACGAGCAGCATGATCTCCGTGCAGCCCAGGATCACGGCCTCGGCGCCGCGCTCGACCAAGCGGGCGATGACCTCGCTGTACGCCTGCCGAGAGGCGGGCTCGACGCGCCCCTGGACCAACTCCTCGTAGATGACGCGGTGGACGAGGGCGCGGTCCTCGGTCCCGGGCACCAGCACCTCCAGCCCATGCCGGTCCCGCAACCGGCTTCGGTAGAACTCCTGCTCCATGGTGAAGGCCGTCCCCAGCAAGCCGACCCGCCGCATCCCGGCTGCGCGGATGCGCTCGGCCGTGGGGTCAGCGATGTGCAGCAGGGGTATGCCAACCGCCGCCTGCACCTCGTCTGCCATGCGGTGCATGGTGTTGGTGCAGATCACCAGGAAGTCCGCCCCGCCGCGCTCGAGGCGCCCGGCGGCCTCGGCCATCAGGGCCGCGGCGGCGTCCCAGCGCCCGGCGTGCTGCAGGGCCTCGACCTCGGCGAAGTCGAAGGACCACATCAGGCATCGCGCCGAGTGCAGGCCCCCCAGGCGGTCGCGGACGCGCTCGTTGATGATGCGGTAGTACTCGGCCGAGCTTTCCCAGCTCATGCCGCCGATGAGCCCGATGACCTTCCGCGACACTAACAACCCCTCCGGCTTCGCGCGAATCCTACGACATCCTCTGGCGATCCTACAGCAGCCTAATGGGGCCGCCGCAGGGGAAAGACGCCCTTACTAGCGCTGCCATCGGTCCTGGCTGGGGCTCAGCAAGCCGAGGTTGGTGCCCCCGGTTCCGCTTCTCCGCCCACCCGATTGGCGGCACCCAGCTTGGCGAACGTCATTCGGTCGAGCCACCGTGCTATCGGTGCCGGGCGCCCGAACAGGAAGCCCTGGGCCTCGGTGCAGCCGCTCGCGGCTACCGCCGCGAACTGCTCCTCCGTCTCGACGCCTTCGGCGGTGCACGGCATCCGGAGCACACCGCACAGGTCGACGATGGCGCGAAGCAGGGCCGCGCAGTCCGGTTCCTTTCCCAAGTTGCGCACGAAGCCCCGGTCGAGCTTGACCCTGGTGAAGGGGAAACGCCGTAGCGCGCTGAGCGAGGAGGTACCCGCCCCGAAGCCGTCCATGGCCACGCCGACGCCGAGCCCGCGCAGCTTGTGGAGCACCCCGAGCGCGGCCTCGGTCTCGTGCAGCAGGGTGGCCTCGGTGACGTCCAACTCGAGCCGGGCAGGTTCGAGGCCGGAGGCGGCGAGCGCCGCAGCAACGCGAGCGGGGAACTCCGGGGTCAGCTGCAGCGGCGAGACGTTCACCGCCAGCTTCGGCCGCCCGGCCAGACCGGCCACCTCGGCGCAGGCACGCTGGAGTGCCCAGTCGCCAAGCGCGGGCATCATGCCGGAGCCTTCGGCCAATGGCATGATGGTTTGCGGCATGACCAGCCCGCGCTCGGGATGTCGCCACCGGAGAAGGGCCTCGAAGCCGAGAACCTGGCGGGTCGCCACCTCGACCACCGGCTGGTAGTGGAGTTCGAGCCCGCCCGCCTCAATGGCCTCGCGGAGGTCGTGCTGCAGCCCGCGGGACACCTGCAGGCGCATGTCGGTTTCCGGTTCGAAGAAGCGGTGCTGACCGCGACCGCCAGCCTTGGCGCGGTAGAGGGCGAGGTCGGCGCTCCGCAGCAACTCGTCGGGACCGGCACCGTCGTCGGGAGCGAGGGCGACCCCTACGCTGGCGCCCACCTCCACACGATGTCCGTCCAGCTCGAAGGTCCGCCCGAGGGCTTCGACGATGCGCCGCGCCAGATCCTCGGCGTCCCGCGTTCCCGTCTTGCTCCTGATCACGGCGAACTCGTCGCCGCCCAGCCGGGCAACGATGTCGCCCTCGGCCACCTCGGACCGCAGTCGCCCGGCAACGGCGCACAGCAACAGGTCGCCCGCCTGATGGCCCAGCGTGTCGTTGACCGGCTTGAACCGGTCGAGGTCGATGTAGAGAAGCGCTGTGCAGCTGCTCTCTGGGGCACCCCTCATCGCCTCCTCAAGCGCCTGCCGGAACAGCACCCGGTTGGCCAGGCTAGTGAGGGCGTCGTGGTGCGCCATGTGGGCGATGCGCTCGGCGGAGCGCCGCTGCTCGGTGATATCCTCATGCGTCGCCACCCAGCCGCCGTCGGGCATGGGCTGGTGCTTGATCACGATGGTCCGGCCATTCGCCATCTCGACCGCAGTCTCGGAGGCGACGTCCCGTGCGGCCACGGCATTGCGCCAGGCATGATACTCGTCGGGCGTCGTGCGTGGGCCGCTCCCCGCGCTCACGCGAAGCTCGATGACCTCCCGAAGGGTCATCCCGGGCAGAATGCTCTCTGGAGCCAAGTCATAAAGTTCAGCGTAGCGGCGGTTGGCCAGGATGAGGCGCTGCTCCCCGTCAAAGAAGCACACCCCATGGGACATGCGCTCCAGCGCGGTCTCGAAGCGCACCAAGCAGGTCTCGAGGTCGACACCGGTGCGGCCTGGCGTGGTACCGGGCGGGTGTGGCGTGCGGCAGCCTGGGGCTTCCTGAAGGGCGTCCGGCGACATTGGGCAGGCAGGCTGCGGTCCGTCTGTGAGCGCCACGTCCGATATCCAATAGGAAGAGGAAGAACTGCAACCTAGGGTTATAGTGCCTTGCCCGCAACTAAAACCGCTTCGGTGGTCACGGCCTCGCCTGCCGATGTTGGGTCCGCTCGCCCGATTGTCCCCGCGGTTGGTTTGGACTGCGTGGCAGCAAAATTCAGGCTACACCGCCCTTGGCTGACAGGGGAGGCGCGGTCCCCATCTTGGAGATTGGATGGCCGACACGCTGACTGGACCCGAAACCGTCTCCGAGCGACGGGCGAGGCCAAGCGGACGCGGGCATCTGCTCGGCCTGCGGACGTATCTGCTTGGCCTGGTCCTCGCGGTGCTGGTGCCCGCCCTGGCCGTGGCGGGCGCGGCGGCCTGGAATCTCGCGGACAGCTACCGCCGTTCCTTCGAGGCGCGGCTGCAGGATACCGCGCAAGCGCTGGCCCTGTTCCTCGATAGCGAGATCCGCACCCACCTCGCCGCGGTGTCCTCGCTGGCCTCGTCGCCCCTCCTCGAACGGGACGATCTTGCCGCCTTCGAGATCTGGGCGCGGCGGATCAGCGATTCCGTCAGCGGCTGGGTCGTCGTGAACGACGCCGCCCGGGGCCACCAGCAGCAAGTGAACACGGCGCTGGCCCCCGGTGCGCCGATGCCGCCGCCCTCGCAGCCGGGCGAGGGCGCCTGGGACGTCATCCGGCGCGCTGTCGAGACCCGGCGGCCCGCAGTGTCCGACTACTTCGTTGGGCGAGGAACCGGTCGGCCCATGGTAGCCGTCGCAGCCCCCGCGCAGCAGCGGGGCGAGGTGACACGGGTGGTGGTGCTGGCCCTGGACCCAGCGCAACTTTCAAGCCGCCTGCGTGCCATGCACTCCGCCGACGGGGCTTTCGTCTCCGTCGCTGACGGCCGGGGCCGCATCGTGGCGCGCTCGCGGGACCACGAGCGGTTCCTCGGGGTCGTGCCGCCCAGCCGCGCGGTCCCCGCGGCGGAACGGGCACGCGGCGTCTTCCGCAGCTCCTCCGTCTATGGCGAGGACGCGCTCTATTCCGCCCAGCCGCTGCGGGAGGCGCCTGGCTGGACCGTGGCTGTGGCCGAGCCCTACGCCCGGTACCGGAGCAGCTGGCTGATCCCGCTGGCCGCCCTGGTGGGCGGCGGCCTGGCCGCCCTGGCGCTTGGCCTCGGCGTGGCGACACGGCTGGCGCACCAGGTCCTTCGCCCAGTCGAAGCACTGGTCTGCCGGGCCGAGACCGTCGCCGCCGATGGCCGCAGGCGGGACCCAGTACCCGATGGAGCGCTGGGTACCGGCGTCGCCGAGTTCGAGACCTTGCGGGCAGCAAGTGAGCGGGCCGAGGATGCCATGGCCGTTCGGGAGACCGAGTTCCGGGCTATCTTCGAGACCGCCGCCGCAGGCGTCGCGGAGGTCGATGCCGGAACCCGGCGTTACCTGCGGGTCAACCGGCGCTTCTGCAAGATTGTCGGGCGGAGCGAGGCCGAACTGGTCGATAGGCTTGGACCGTTGAACCTCCTCCATCCGCTGGATCATGGACGCGTCCCGTCCTTCATCGTCTTCGAACGGGGCGGAGAGGCGGATGAAGAATGCCGCTTGGTGCGGCCGGACGGTGCGGTGGTCTGGTTGCGGCTGAGCGCAGCCGTTTCAGCCCGCGACGCCGAGGGGCGGCCGCTGCGCGCCGTCAGCGTGGTCCAGGACGTCACCGAGCGGCGGCGTGCCGAGGAAACGAGGACGCTGCTGGCGCGCGAGGTGGATCACCGCGCCAAGAACGTACTTGCTGTCGTTCAGGCGGCGCTGCGTCTTACCCCGAAGCACGACGCGGCCACCTACGCCCGAGCCGTCGAGGGCCGGGTTTCGGCGCTGGCGCGCGCCCATACGCTCCTAGCCGAGGCGCGGTGGCAAGGTGCGGACTTGCGCGCGTTGGCCGAAGCGGCGCTCAAGGGCTTTCTTCCCGCCCAGGATCAGGCGGCAGGCAATGCCCCGACCGCCTGCCTGATGGGCCCCGCAATGGTCCTGTCGCCCGCTGCCACGCAGCCGTTCTCGGTCGTGCTGCACGAGCTTGCTACCAACGCCACCAAGCACGGCGCCCTGTCGGTGGAACGGGGCAGGGTCGACCTACATTGGTCCATTGATGAGGAGGCCGCACTCGTGCGTCTCCGCTGGATCGAACGGGGTGGCCCTCAAGTGGGGGGTCCTCCTGAACGGCGTGGATTCGGCACCCGCTTCATGGAGGCGACCGTACTCGATCAGCTGGGCGGTGCAGTGCGGAGTTCGTGGGAGCTTGCGGGGCTGGTCTGCGAGGTTGATGTGCCTGTCAGACGCGCCTTGGCGGCCGCAAGAACCGCATAACTCTCGCGCCAATAAGCAGCACACCGCCCGAGCCACTCTGCGACATACACGGTAATCAGGTGTAGTCATTCAACTTTAAGTTGCTGAAGCCATCTTTGTCTGTAGGGAAGTTGAAACGTCGCGGTTTCGTCGACATCACGTAGATGCGAGTCGAAGAACCGTTTACAGTCCGGATGAGAATGGCTGAACCGAGGGTTTGCCTTGGGACACGAACAACAACCCAGATCCCATAACTTCGATGCGCCAAACCTTTCGAGGTGGGTGAGCGCTGCCGCATCCGTCTATCGAGGCCGCTCCAGAGCTGCCCAACCAAGGTCCGGCGACGGAGCCTTCAGGACACCATCGACCGAGGCTGGTTGGCGCAGCCCGACCCTGGCGGGTCATTTCATTCGTCTAGTCGTCACCGTGACGGTGCTGCTCGCGGCGCTCGGTGCGGTTGGGCTCTGGGCTCAGAGCCGCAGCGATCGTAACCGAGCCGAGGCGCAACTCGTCGAACAGGCACGCACCCTGGCTTGGCTGGTGGACAGGGAGTTCGAGCGGACCCTGGACACGGCTCGGTTGCTTGCCGCCTCGGATGCCCTCGCCCGGCGCGACCTGGACGCGTTGAGCCGCGACATGCGCGCTGCCAGCACCCTGCTCTCCGCGGGACTTCCTGAGGGCACGCTCCCCGTGCGGATCAGCCTTGTCGATGTCGAAGGTGTCCGGACACTCGATACCAGGGCGCCGGACGGGCGGGGCGGCGGGCGCCGGGCCATGCCGCATGCGATCGAGGCCATCGCGTCAGGGACGCCTCAGGTTTCTGGCGTCTTCACCGGACCGCCCGACGCCATCCCGGACATCGCCGTGGCGGTCCCTGTCCTGGCATCCGGGCCCGATGCCGCAGGACGGACCCCCACCGTCGGCGCGATCGGTGTCACGGTCCCGCGTGCCCGGCTGGTCGCCATCGTGTCGGAGCCGGGGCTGGCCCCTGGTGGCATAGCCACGGTGCATGACCGCAGCGGCACGACCGTAGCGCGGTCGGTCCGAGACGCCGAAACGGTCGGCTCCATGCCCAATCCCGCCGTGCTCGCTGCGATGCTCGGTGCCGAGGGCGCACGTACCCTCCCGCAGGCCCGGACGCTCGAGGGGGAACCCGCGATGGTCGCCGTGGCGCGGGCCCCTCGCAGCGGCTACCTCGTCAGGCTGGACATCCCCGAGCGGGTGGCCCTGGCGCCGATCCGCGCCTCGCTCATTCGCAGCGCGGTCTTGGGCGTGGCGGCCTTGACCCTGGCTGTCGTGGTTGCGCTTCTCATGGCCCGCTCCATCGTTGCCGCCATCGGCCGCGTGCCTGCGGCCGCCGCCGCGGCTGCGCGGGGAGAGCCGCCTGTGGCGCTCGGGCTGCGCGAGGCCGACGAGCTCGCGGCGTCGCTCGCCGCGACCCTGGCCGAACGTGAGCGAGCAGCGGCGGACGCCCGTGCGCTGTTCGAGAACAGCCCCGTAGGTGTCGCCATCTCCGACATGGGCGGCCGGGTACACGCGGCCAACGACGCCTTCCTGGCCCTGATCGGGCGGGACCGAACGGAATTCGAGGCCAAGCCGCCCCGCTGGGACCTGATGACGCCCGAGGAGTGGCTGCCCCGGGACGAGGCAGCCAGCGCAGAAGCAGTGGCCGTCGGGAAATGCACCCCGTTCGAAAAGGAGTACCTGCGGCCCGACGGCGTCCGCGTCCCGGTGCTGGTCTCCCTCGGTCTGATCGACCGGGCCAGCGGCCTTACCGCCTCCTTCGTCATCGACCTGAGCGAACGCAAGGCGGCCGAGAGGGCGCTGCGCGAGAGCGAGGCCCGGTTCCGCTCGCTGGCCGATGCCATGCCTCAGCTCGTTTGGTCGGCACGTCCGGATGGCTCGCCCGACTACTCCAATGCGCGCTGGCGCGAGTTCTTTGGCAGCGCGGCGGGGATGCCGCTGCAGGCGGTCTGGCGCGAGGCCATTCATCCCGATGATCTGCAGGGCGTCCGCGAGCGCTGGCGGCGGTCGCTGCGGACCGGCAGCCCCTACGAGACGGAATGCCGCCTGCGGCGCCATGACGGGGCCTACGTCTCGGTCCTCGCCCGCGCCCTGTCCGTGCGTGACGCGGCGGGCCGCGTGACCCGCTGGTTCGGTACCTGCACAGACATCACCGACATCGTGGCCGCCCGCGAGGTCATGGCGCGCCGCAAAGTGGAGATGGAGCGCCTTGCCGCGGAGCGCGCGCGCGAGCTGGACGACACGCAGTTGCGGCTGGCGCAGGCCCAGCGCGTCGAGGCGCTCGGTCATCTCGCGGGTGGCATCGCCCACGATGTGAACAATGTGCTCCAGGCAGTGAGGAGCGGCGCCGGACTGTTGCTGCGCAGCCCGGAGGACCGGGATGACGTGCGTCGGCTTGCCAGCATGATAGGCGAGGCCGCTGGACGCGGTGCCGCCGTGACCCACCGGCTGCTGGCTTTCTCCAGGGGCGGCGAGCTAAGGGCCGAGGCCATCGATGCCGCCGCCATCCTCGAAGGCCTCCGCGAGATGCTTGCCCGCACACTCGGCGCTGCCATCGAGGTCCGCATAGAGGTTCCGCCCGGCCTGCCGCCGCTGCGGGCCGACCCGGGCCAGCTAGAAACCGTGCTAGTCAACCTCGCCACCAATGCCCGCGACGCGATGCCGAGCGGTGGCCGCCTCACCTTTGCGGCCGCGCTCGACGCCGCAGGCTCCCGGATGGTGCGTCTGTCGGCTTGCGACACCGGTGTCGGAATGGACGAGGCAACGCTGGCGCGGGCGCGGGAGCCATTCTTCACGACTAAGGAGGCCGGAAAGGGGACCGGCCTTGGGTTGGCGATGGCCAAGGATTTCGCGGAGGGAAGCGGCGGGAGCCTGGACGTCGAGAGCGAGCCCGGACGAGGCACGGTGGTCACCATCAGGCTGCCGGTCACGGCGGTGCCGCCTGGAGCTCAAGGGCTCAGCCCGGTGTCCGTTCCGTCAAGGGCCGCCGTGCTCGGACGCGTGCTGCTCGTGGATGACGAGGATCTCGTCCGGGAAAGCGTCGCCGAGGAACTCGCGGCAATCGGCCACGACGTGCGGGCCGTGGCTTCGGCGGCGGAGGCCCTTGCGCTGCTGGACGCGGGGGACGCAATCGACATCCTCATGTCGGACCTCTCCATGCCGGGCATGGACGGCATGACGTTGATCCGGGAGGCAAGGAGCCGCAGGCCAGGAGTGCCCGCGGTATTGCTGACGGGTACCGACCCAGGTGACCTCGCGCGCGAGGATGCAGGCGGAAGCATGGTCCTGCTGCTCCGCAAACCCATCGGGAGCGAGCGCCTGGCGGAAAGCGTCGCGGCGCTCCTGGAAGCCAGGAGCTGTTGACGCACGTCGCCTGCGCTTCGGCGACATTCATGGGTGTGCTGGAACCAAAACGTTGTGACTGCCACGCTGCCGGTCTGCTGCGCCCCGCCCAGAGGTGATGCTGGATGGCAACACGTGGAAATGGCGCTTGGGCGGCCGTGACGCTTACTAGCCGAACGTGCTTATCTTGGCGACCGCCGGACGAAGAGGGGGTCGTGATGAACTCGGAATCCCATACTGATCCCCCTTCGGTAAAGCCCGTTGCGGTAGCCGAACTCGTAATCCCGCTCGAGCGCGACGTCTTCACCCGCAGCCTGATCCGGGAATTGGCAGGCACTCTCGAGGAGGTGGTCGGCCTGCAGGAGGCGTCCGGCTTCATCAGCGTCGTCGGCGGCCGCATCGGCGAGCAGATTGACCGGGACTACCGTGAGGCGCTCGGCGTCGGTCGGCTGACCCGTGAGCAGGTGGTCGAGGTCTTGGTCGACCTCAAGCGGCGGATCCAGGGCGACTTCTCCGTCGTCGAGGCGTCCGAGGAACGCCTCGTGCTGGTCAATCGTCTCTGCCCCTTCGCCGAGAAGGTGATCGGCCGCCCGTCAATGTGCATGATGACCAGTAACGTCTTCGGCCGCATCGCCGCCGACAACCTCGGCTACGCCAAGGTGGAACTGGCTCAGAGCATCGCCGAGGGCCATTCGGGCTGCCGGGTGGTGGTGCACCTGGAGCAGACGCCGGACACCGCGGCGGCGGCGGGCCGCGAGTATTTCCGGGCGGCCGACCCCGGCCCGTGAACGCGGTGGCCGCCTTCGTCGAGACGGCCAATGCGGTCGAGGAAACGATGCTCCTCGTGACGCCCTCCGGCGAGATCGTTGCGGCCAACCGGGCCGCCGTCGCCGAGTTCGGGACCGAGATTTTGGCGACGCGGCGCCTTGGCGACTTCCTGGCGGGCGAGTCTTGGCGGCTTGCCGATTTCCTGCACCGCTGCTCCGGAGGCAAGGAGGCGATCCCCGCGGTGCTCGCCTTCAGGGCCGCCGGGTGGGACGGGACCCGGGAGTTTCGCGTCGACGGGGCGTTGTTCCGGCCCGATCCGGACCTGCCACTACTGTTGCGGCTGCGGATGCGGCCAAAGGAGGCGGCTACACGCTCCTTCGGGCTGCTGACACGGCAGGTCGAGGAGCTCAACCGCGAGATCGACCGGCGCAGGCGCTACGAAGCCGAACTGACCGAGGCCCTACGCGGGCAGGTTGCCCTGCTGCAGGAGCTGCAGCACCGGGTACGCAACACAATACAACTCTTCCTGGGGCTGCTGAACCGCGAAGCCAGGCAGGCAGGAGGCGGTCCGCCGAACCTCCGGGACCTCGCCGCCCGCTTCCAGGCCGTTGGCTTCGTGCAGAAGCAGGTTGGCGCCAGTCACGCAGCGCTGAACCACATCGATATTGCCCAGCTGGCCAGCGACCTCGTCGCCTTCCGTCACCCCGACACGGGAGGAGAGAACGCGTTCGGGGTGGACGTCGAGCCCATCGTCGTTCCGGTCGAGGTGGCCACGCCGTTGGCCCTGCTGCTCAACGAATGCCTAGCGGCCACGCTACCGAGGCGTCCAGGCCTGATCGCCGGAGGTGCCGATGGGGCCGGTCGCCTTCGCCTTGCCCTAAGCCAGGACGGCGCCGCCGAAGCCTTCGCCGCGGCTGCGCGCAAACCCCTGGCGGGCATGCTTGCGGCTCAGCTTCAAGGCTCCGTTGCGAGCGACATCAGTCAGGGCAAGCCAACGCTCGTCATCGGCTTCCCGCACCCGATGTCGCTGGCGCCGTTCTCCGCCGCTGAGCCCACCGTTTCCCGGCGCTGACCGCCGAGTGATGCGGCATACCCAAGGCGAGCAAGCAGCCTGCAGGACGGGTTTGCGGAACCGTCCTGTTGATCCAGATGCCTCGACGCGCAGCGGACCCTCAAGGAGACGAAAAGGGTTGCGAGTGAGCCGATCCAGTCGATCCAGCCAACTCGCTGCGCGCCCGCCAGCGTTGCGGAAGTGCATGTCCAGCGTACGACCCGAACGCACGGTCAACGGTGCCACCAGTTGCTAAAGAATTCCCCCCAAACCTTCCGAAACCCTAACGCCTGATTCGGAACTCCCGCCAGTTCACACGGTTACTGCAATGCTGCGGCGCAGCAAATCAGCTTACGGGTCGAGTGCCCCGGTGCCGGTATGCGTCGATGCCCTTCCTTTGTGTCTCAGGCGCGGCCAAGGGCCGATCGCACACCCTGTCACGTCGTAAGGATTACCTTGAACTTCTTCACAGCCGCCGAAGCATTGACGCGCAGCCGCGCCGCACAGGTCGGCGTAGCCGCCTTGGGTGCCCTTGCCGTCGCCAATTACGTCATGGCGCGTGACGCCGAGCGCAGGCACCCACCTCGCGGCCGCTTCGTCGAGGTCGACGGCGTTCGGCTGCACTACACCGACCGGGGCACCGGCGACCCCGTCGTGCTCATCCACGGCAACGCCGTGTCGGGGGACGAACTACGACACCAGCGGTGTGACCGATCTCCTGCTCCGGACCAACCGGGTCATCGTCTTCGATCGGCCTGGCTTCGGCCACAGCGAACGTCCGCGCGGTCGTGCGTGGACCGCCATGGAGCGGCCCAGCGACAGGCTGAGCGCGCTCCGGGAAGTTCTCGCAGGGAGGTGCGGGATGCCGGTGGTTGTGGCCGCGGAGACTGAGAGGTTCCAGCCGGGCACGTGTTACATCGGCGAGCCCGATGGACACCTCACCCTGGTCGATCACAACCTGGCCGCGCTCGTCCCAGGCTCGGGGCACCGGCTGCGCAACCGCACTATCGACACATTGTTCGTCTCGGTTGCCCGCCACGCCGGGCGGCGGGCGTTGGGCGTCGTCCTTTCCGGCTCGCTCGACGACGGCTCCCGGGGGCTGGCTGCCATCCACGCGGCGGGAGGCCTGACCATGGTCCTCGACCCAGGCGGCAAGCCGCGTGGAATGCAACAGAACGCCATCGATTTCGACGGCCCCATAAGCCTCGTCGGCACCGCCACGGCAATCGCCGGTGCCATCGGCCGGGTGCTAGAGGAGGCTTCGGGAAAGCCGTATCTCGGTCCCAGCCCGCCAGCGTCCGAACCCATCTGACCGCCGCGGCTCGAGGATGGGTTCCACGGTGCCAGGCTTCCGAACGGCTGTTTCGGCAGCCCTGCCCTTCGGGTTCAAGAGCGCCCCTGCCATCTTGTGCGCCCGACTCCAGATCCCGGGTCATTGCACGGAAGGCCTAAGGCTTTAGATTCCAGGCATGCGCCTCCGGGACATGACCGACTTTGCCTTCTCCACGCGCCATCGAGACCTCGGATGAAGGCCGCCGCCCATCCGGCTGTCGGCGGAGGTTGGGCCTAAGGTGCGCGGCGCGCCAGAACTTGTCTTCCTCCAGGGTGGCGGCGGGGTCGGGGCGCTTATGCGCTCGATGGACTGGTCGGCGTCGCCACTTGGCGCTCCCCGTGGCTGGCCGCAGTCGTTGCGGTCCGTTGTCACTCTGCTGCTCAGCTCGAAGTCCCCAATGTTCGTCGTGTGGGGCCCCGAACTGGCCTTCCTCTACAACGACCCCTACCTGGAGATCCTGGGCGCCAAGCACCCCGCTGCCCTTGGCGGCCGGTTCCGCACCATCTGGTCCGAAGTGTGGCCGGACATAGAGTCCTTGGTGGCCACCGCGCTGGCGGGGGAGGCGCTTTACCGTGAGGACATGCCTTTGGTCCTCAATCGCCACGGTGACGAGGAGGCTTGCTGGTTCACCTTCTCCTACTCGCCAGTGAGCGACGAAGGCGGCTCGGTGACCGGATTGCTGTGCATCATGTCCGAGACGACCGGCAAGGTGCTTGCGGAACGGCGCAACGCCTTCCTCGTCGGGCTCGAGGAGCGGCTTCGAAGCCTGACGGCTCCGCGGGAAGTCACGGCGGCGGCCGCCGAGTTCCTCGGCCGCCAGCTCCATGCCGGACGCGTGGGCTACGGCGACATCGACGCCCAGCAGAAGGTTGTCTCGGTCGAGCGGGACTGGACCCGCGACGGGACGGTGGCCAGCCTGGCGGGCGAGGCGCGCGTCCTCGACGGTTTCGGCCCTGCGGTCATCGCCGAACTCAAGGCGGGACGGACGCTCGTCGTCGAGGATTGCTACGCGGATCCCCGCGTCAGCGAAGCCCATGCTGCGACCTGGGATAGCATCGGGTGCCGCGCGCTCATCGTGGCTCCCCTCATCAAGGAGGGGCACCTGAGGGCTATCCTCTATGTCCATGATGGGGGTGCCCGGCGCTGGGGACCGGGCGATGCGGCCTTGGTCCGGGACACGGCTGAACGGACCTGGGCTGCGGCGGAACGAGGCCGGGCCGAGGCCGCGCTGCGCGACAGTGAGGCGCGGCTGCGCAGCCTGAATGCCGACCTGGAGCGGCAGGTCATCGAGCGCACCCAGGCGCGCGGTCGCACCTGGCAGCTCAGCCCCGACCTGCTGGGAGCGCTGAATTCGAACGGCTATTTGGAGACCTCGAACCCCGCTTGGCAGACCGTCCTCGGCTGGTCCGAGGCCGAGATGGCCAACACATCCATCTTCGAGCTGCTGCACCCGGACGACGTGGAGCGGACCTGGGCGGGGTTCCAGCTGACTCAGCAGGGTCAGCCAGCGATCCGATCCGAGAACCGGTACCGCTGCAAGGACGGCACCTACCGCTGGATCTCCTGGGTCGGCATTCCCGAGGAGGGTATGGTCTACTGCACCGGCCGCGACGTCACCGAGGAGAAGCAGCAGGCCAAGGAGCTGGCCGAGCGCACCGCCGAGCGCGACCACCTATGGCAATCCTCGCCGGACCTGCTGCTGGTCATGGATTTCACCGGCGTCTTCCGCAGGGTAAACCCGGCCTGGACCGCAATCCTTGGCTTCGAGGCGGAGGAACTGGTCGGAACACGGGTCGACCGGCTGGTCCATCCGGACGACATCGAGCTGACTGAGGCGGCGCTGGTGCGGGCAGCAGGAGGGCCGCTGCCGGTTGTCGAGAACCGCTACCGGCACAGGGACGGCTCCTACCGCTGGATATCCTGGGTGGCGGCGCCGCAGGGCGGGATGATCTACGCCATCGGACGGCATGTCACGGTTGAGAAGGAGCAGGCAGACGCGTTGCGGCAGGCCGAGGATGCGCTGCGACAGTCACAGAAGATGGAGGCGGTGGGCCAGCTCACCGGCGGCCTCGCGCACGACTTCAACAACCTGCTGGCGGGCATCTCGGGCAGCCTGCAGATGATGCAGGCTCGCATGGCGCAGGGACGGCTGGGCGAGTTGGACCGCTACATCGCGGCGGCGCTCGGGGCGTCCAGGCGCGCAGCGGCGCTGACCCACCGGCTGCTGGCCTTCACGCGCAGGCAGACGCTTGAGCCGAAGCCGACCGACGTCAACCGCTTGGTGGCGGGGATGGAGGAGTTGGTTCGGCGCACCATGAGCCCGGCGATCGAGGTCGAGATCGTCGGCGCCGCCGGACTTTGGGCCACCTTGGTGGATCCAAACCAGCTCGAGAACGCCCTGCTGAACCTCTGCATCAATGCCCGCGACGCGATGCCGGGCGGCGGACGGCTCACGGTCGAGACGGCCAACCGTTGGCTCGACGAGCGGGCGGCGCGCACGCGCGACCTGCCACCGGGGCAGTATGTCTCTCTCTGCGTGAGCGACACGGGCACCGGCATGACGCCCGACGTCGTCTCCCGCGCCTTCGACCCCTTCTTCACCACCAAGCCGATCGGCATGGGTACTGGCCTTGGCCTGTCCATGATCTACGGCTTCGTGCGCCAGTCCGGCGGGCAGGCTCGCATCTACTCCGAGCCTGGGCAGGGCGCGATGGTCTGCCTCTACCTGCCGAGGCACCATGGCAAGGCCGAAGCCGAGCGGGAGGTTCAAGACCAGATCACGGTGCCGCGCGCCAAGCAGGGCGAGACCGTCCTAGTGGTGGATGACGAGCCAACGGTGCTCATGCTGGTCACCGACGTTCTTTCTGATCTCGGATACACGGCGATCGAGGCGGCCGACGCCGCCGCTGGGCTGCAGGTGCTGGAGTCTGACGCCCGGATTGACCTGTTGGTTACCGATGTCGGCCTGCCCGGCGGGTTGAACGGGCGCCAGCTTGCCGACGCGGCCCGCGTGCACCGCCCGGGGTTGAAAGTGCTGTTCATCACCGGCTATGCCGAGAACGCTGTGCTGAGCCATGGGCATCTCGACCCCGGCATGCACGTGCTGACCAAACCCTTCGCCATCGAGGACATGGCCAACCGAATTAAGCAGCTCGTCGTCGAGGGGTAGCGGCGGGCCGCAAGCCGTTAGTGCCGCGCCCCCAACCTTCCTTAGAACTGAGCTGGTGTGTCCCGACGTGGAGACGGCAAGCGTCCGCATGGTCTGCAAAGCCTGATGGAGACCTCAGGCTTCGAGGGCTCGCGCCCCCGTCACGGCACGCCCGGCTGCACGGATTTGGAACCTGTTGCGTTATGCGTCCATGTGATGGTGCACCTTGGCAAGACCGCGTCCCCGCCAAGCGAAGCGCCAAGGGCAACAACTTTGGAACCATAGGAGGAAGGCGGGGTTCGAGCATCGAGCGGCCTCCAGCGACGAGAACGGGGCCACGACACGGACCCCCAGGACATGGCAGACCCGAATCAAGAAGAAGGCGAGCAGCGAGAGACCGATGAACTCACCGGCATGGCCGGATGGTCAGGACAGCAGGAACTCGCGCTTCTCCGTTCGGCCATACGGGCCATTGGCGAGGCCATCATCATCACGGGCCCGGACCTCGACCCGCCGGGCCCGCTGATCGAGTATGTCAATCCGGGTTTCGAGCACATGACCGGCTACGCTGCCAGCGAGGTCATTGGGAAATCGCCCCGCCTGCTGCAAGGCCCGAACACCGACCGCGCCGAACTTGATCGCCTGCGGGGGGCGCTCAGCGCGGGCTGTCCCTTCCGTGGCAACGCCATCAACTACCGCAAGGACGGGACCGAGTACGCGGTCGAGTGGGTTATCACCCCGGTCCTGGACGCTGGGCGCGTCGCGCACTGGATCGCGGCGCAACGCGACGTGACCGAGCGCAGGCGCGCCGAAGAACGCCAGCAGCGGATGGTCGATGAGCTCAATCATCGCGTCAACAACTCGCTCACGGCGGTGCAATCGGTCGCTGCGCAGACCCTTCAAGACGGACAGCGCAGCGTCGGCGAGATGCGAGAGGCCTTCCGGAACCGGTTGCTGGCCTTGTCCCGCGTGCATGTCCTGCTCGCCCGCGAGCATTGGGAGGGCGTGCCGCTCAAGAGTCTCGCCGCGGGACAGCTAAGCCCCCGGCGCGACCTTGCCAGCGGCCGCATCGATATCGCCGGTCCCGATGTCCGCATCGGCCCCGGTGCCGCGGTTGCTCTCGGCATGGCGTTTCACGAGCTGGCGACCAACGCCCTTCGGCACGGCGCCCTGTCGTCGCAGAGCGGTCACGTCCGGCTCCAGTGGTCCATCGAACCGGGACCGGAAGGTGGGCACCTCCGGTTGCAGTGGACCGAGGAGGACGGCCCACCGGTGCCGTCGCCGCCGCCGCGCCGGGGCTTCGGCTCGCGGTTGCTGGAGCGGGGCCTGGCTCATGGGATACAGGCCGGGGTGCGGCTGCTGTTCGAAACTTCGGGTCTCCGATGCGAAGTGGACGCGCCCCTTAAGGCCGTGGCTGGCACGAAGCGGTGACGACGAGTGGAAGCTAGACCTTCCGCCTGTAGTCCCACCAGCAGCAGCACCGGCACCTCCACTGGGCCAGCGCGCGGCATCCCGGCGAGGCGTCCGGGTTGAGTTGCGGCTGGTCGGCAACGGGCAGGTGCGGCTTCGGATCGAGGACGACGGCGTCGGCCTGCCGCCAGGGCGTCGGGAGGGCTCGCTCGGGCTGCGGCTGATCGAGATGTTCGCCAAACAGATCCTCGGCTCGGCCGAGATGAGCACCGGGTCCGGCGGCGGCGGAA
>JAESFQ010000287.1_pt1 | contig 18308 bp, 24 predicted proteins | sample 9269431 | NCBI WGS metagenome assembly JAESFQ01 (sample SAMN14502588, study PRJNA617103) | algae metagenome | isolation source: Plectolyngbya sp. WJT66-NPBG17 and co-occurring heterotrophs from well... | place: USA: Mojave Desert, Joshua Tree National Park, California | collected 2006-08-06
GCCGTTCAGTTTCGATACGCAGCGCACCCCTTCCACCAAACAATCACATCAAGCAGCTGTTAGCAAAGTGTCCGACTCGCCGCCAGTGTTTACATCTCCTGTGAAGCAAGCCATTGGCGCCCCACGACCGGAAGCGATAACAAGGCGCCACAGCCCCGAAGTTCGCATTTCCAGCAAAACTCCCCAATCGAATAGGTCTATGCGAAACGGTCAGAGTACTTCAGATGGGTCACCACTCCTAACCAGAGCACTGAATCGAACTGGTCATGTACCTGATACATCTAGTCCCAAGAAACGTCAGAGACAGGATGACGACAACGATCAGACCAAATCGCCGACTGCGAAGCGGCACTTCATCAGGTCGCCACAACTACGTCAAGATAAGAACGAGGAAAGTGTGCAAGCGGCTTCACGCAGCTGTGAGGGCAGTGGTCCTAATGTGCCTATTGAGATTGATGATTCACAGGAGGCGAAAACAGACAATACAAATCATCACCAACGTCGGCATGTCAGCTCGCCTTCTGCGCGGCACAAACGCTCATCACGCCCAAAGCAGACGCTCCATCCTTCACCAACTTTCGACGAGATTCCGGTTTTATCGTTCAGCCACGCAACATCAGGACATGGTCGATACGAAGGCAGCTCTGTTGATCATGCGCTCAGAAGGAAGCTGGATGAAGACGACTACGCCAGAGAAAACGCCCGGCATTCAAGGGCGCCTGCTCCTAGCGACGCTAATGGCTCATTGGAGCATAGGGAGGAGGAGGGATCCGATCCAATGGAAGGGATCTCACAATCCACCCACAACCTGCAGCTCGATGGCGTGAACGACGGATCCGTAGTAAGAGAAACACCAGAGCCTGATGTAAGGAGTGCAGCCCTGCAAAATGGATGGTCGAGAGATGACCCTCTCCTCCTCTAATTCCTGAGGATGAAGCATGTTCTACGTTTGTCTTGCGATGCCCATCTGAACTTTTTTACTCGGCATATCTATACCTATCTTGGAATCACAAAGGCGTTTTTTATCAGAGATTAGCGACGGAGTCTGCAACGCTCGACTGCTGTTTGGAGAGACAGCATGTCGCGAGCCAGGTGCAAATCCCGCAATGCGCCCAAAACGATAGTACAACTACATGATCAAGCAGTTTTTATACAGCACTTTCGAGAATCTTATCTTCTACTTTAGCTCCTTCGTTCAGTTGCCGTGATATACTTCCGTTGGCGCCACGTCCGCCTGTGAGATCATCGAGTGCGGCGACTGCATCGTCTACTTCTGCCAACAATTAGCACCAGTGTAATATCCTCCCTCGCTCGGAAGGTATACCAATGACAGATGGCCTACCTTGGAATCCCTCATCTCTTTCAGTCGCTTCCCCGCCCACCCACCGCTTCATCTTATCCCTGACAAACTCTGCAAAATCCCATTCTTCAGCTTCTAGTTTATGCGCACCTGCTGTCCAGATGTACGTTTCCGCTTCCATTTCCTCGCCTTCTATATTATCTTCTTCCTTTTGTGACAGGTCGCCCATGCCCTCTTCGGTGCCTTTGCCCTTGTCTTTCGGTTGTAAGACACTAACTCTGACTTTTTGGCGTTGGTATTCCGAGCCTTCGAAGATGTCTAGTCGCCATATGTCGCCGTCTGTGAGACCTTGTACAAGTGTTCCGCGGACGGAGGAGGGGGTATCGACTGGGAGGATAGCGGGGTAGTCTGCTTGTTTTACTTTGTGTCTTCGGTGCGCGTGCAGTATTGCTGGGCGTATGTGCAGGAGCGAGGCGTGCGCGGGTGTGGGTGGGGTTTGCGAACCCCATATTACGCGGTGTAGCACGGGCGGTGCCATCAATGTGCCGTAGAAGAAGGCTGTATGTGTCATTTGGGTAGTCTGATGGTAAATGGAAGTATGCGCGGTTTGAGGTTTAGGGATTTGGTGTTGATAAAGGTTTATGGAGTCCATGTATCGTCAATCTTAAGATTGAATGGAAGAAGTGTATCTGAATGTACTCGGTGTAAACAGCCATGACGGAAGACGCGATACTGTGCCCTAACTGTAACAGGCTTTGCCTGGGTTTGGAGCCTCGGCTGGAACAGCCTCGAAATTAGGCAAACCTTAGAACCATCTAGAGTGGGACTAGAGCTTAGCTAGATCGCGCCTGCGAATCTACAGAACATAAACGCTATGCCTTCGAGAATTGATAAAATCGTAGTCCCGCGAGTCCCCGACTCTAATGCTAGGCTAGGGTTTGCTGCCTGGAATAATAGATCGATCATTATCAATAAGACGCTCGAAAAGGCTTAGCATTCGATCTTAGCGTTCATCGAACACACAGCTGTGCTGAAGATTGAACAGTCACTCGCGGACACCGCGTGTAGCTAACCCTACTGCTCTAGGTTTGTTCCACTAATATATCCCCACGCCTACCTCCATATGCGTTGATCTCGCTGCTCTTCCACCGTTCTTGCAATCAGCCTTGGATTGACCCGGCATCAGGCTGGGTTTTGGTAGCAGTTCGTTTCTTGGACTTTAATCGTCGGCCCCACCCCCTATACACTTTAAAAGCAATTGGATTGTTGAAAATTATCATGGCTAGTACGCAAAACTCTTCCGCAAGTCCTTGGGTATGGTCGGAGGCGTATCAAGATTATTACTCTACTACGTACTGTAGCAATGGTATGTAACGCAGCTAGTCCAATCACTGGATTCTTCTTCACTAATCATTTGCCAGGAAAGTGCGAATATGTTTGGGCCCAGTCTTTGCCCGGATTAACAATACGCGAAAGGGCCGACTCACCCATGACAATTCTCGCCAGGCAAGATTCTGGTACCTACTCGGTAATCAACGAGGCTGGGGAATTCGTGTCTCGCCCCGTAATCTACGGTGATCGCTCGAATACCATCGCGTTTGCAGACTCCATGGATGCTGTCAAGCTAGGTGGCGATAAGGAAGGCAGGACCGACGTTACGCTAGATCCAGACCTGCAAGCGTCGCAAGGTATTTCAGGGAATCTGTACGGCTCTGAGCCTCCAGAAGGGAACAATGTTCGAGTGAATGAACAACCCAGCATGGGCCACTTAGCTAGCGGCGACACCCGAAGACCTGCGCCAACCGAGACATTGTCAGGCTCGTCGAACAATACCGCAAACCGAACTGAAGCTACGGATCTTCAGCCTTCTGGTCAGTTTGCTGCGAACATCGAAGCCGAGAGTGCGCCTGCTCGTCGCAACACCCAAGTCGGTTCTGCCATTGGCGTTTCGGAAACATTAGAATCTTCGTCAAGTGCGAATGAGGCGAAGGCGTCGTCCGATGCACGACTGAAGCAAGCGAAGATGACTCGCGCGTGGGTAGAAGAGAATTGCGAAGTCGTCGCAGTCTCAGTATCTGATCATACAAACGAACACGTTTCGGAATATCTTTCGGCGCAATCTGATAGTGAAGACGAATTGTTTTCCTGGAAGAGCAACTCCGACTGTCCGCCTGAAACACTCCCTAGCGGACACCCCTTGAACGAACTTCGAACATGCATCGTGCAGTATTTGGTGGTTGCTTTCAAATCCCATGCTCTGGGACACAATGGGTCCAACGCCACCTCGTACAGGCCCACTACATCATCCAGCGACCAACGTAACGTCAAGTCAGGTCAAGCAGGCGCCCTGAAGCGGAAGGGGAGCGACAAGTCTTCAGATGAACAGGATGCCCCGAAGGTCAATCGACGGAAGATCAGTGTATCCTCCGATGAGAACGATGAGAAACTCCTGGCCTGTCCATTCTGTAAGTATGATGCTCGACGCTACCGAGATTGCTATAAGTATATTCTCCGCGACATCTCACGGCTGAAGCAACACCTCGGACGGAAACATCGTATCCCTATACACTGCCCCTCTTGTTCACTGGAGTTCGACCTAGAAGAGCAACGAGACGCGCACATTCGTCTACGGTCTTGCGAAGTCTTACCTCCACGCGAATGGGAGGGGATCAACCAAACCCAAAAGCTGTTGCTCGAGAAGCGAATTGATGCCAAGAAAACAAAGGAAGAAAACTGGTACATCATCTATGAAATCCTTTTCCCTGGGTCACCACGACCAAGGGGTCCTTACGTGGACGCCCCCTTGTCCGAAGAACTCCTCGCATTGCGCGAGTACATTGTGGTCGAAGGACCTGGTTTCATAAGGGACCTTACCCAGCGCGTGCTACCTGAACAATTGCGCCCGCAACAAGATGATATACAGGCTTTTGTAGAGACAGTTTTTCCCGATGCTGTCGGGTTTCTCTTGGACGAATACTCGATGCGCAGGCCCAGCGAAGTCAGTCAAGTCCCACCAATGATTCCGGAAGTACTGTCACACTCTTCGGAATCTAGTTACGCTGATGTAGTACCCACCAGCGACCCGTCAACCCACGATCGAAATACCGGGATTACAGATGCCCCGCCGTTAGCTGAAAACCCTCTTTTCCTTCATGGGCAAACCTCCACTCTAACGAACAACTCAGTGGAGCCAGCTTCAGCATCCGCATCTCAACGCCTTGGCGACCGAAGCTTGGGGGAAGACTTCGACTTCATGCAAGTCGACCCGAACTTCTTCCTCAATTACCTTGCAGACCTTGGACTTTATTCTATGTAGAGATGTACCCTCGTACCGGTTTTCAATTCATTTCAATTCATGTCAATGCTCCGTGCGCCAGTAGTTACTCCTATATGCACCTGTTCGCGTACAAGGTGACGATTATTGGGTTCCGGCTCCATCTCCTCGTTGGTGGAAGTTCAAGCATTTTCAATTGGCTCCATGTATATGGGCTGCAGGCGTGCAGTTGAGCTGATGTCAGACTGCCTTCGATACCGAAAACCCAGTGGCGGTGATACACGCACTCTTTTCCGGTCTAGACTCCTTCTGCCCTGGGTATCAAGCGGTGCCTTTAATTTCCTTCTTTCATTCATGTGTTCGATCTCCTGCTTTGTTTCCTCGGGTTCAGAATAGCCTGCACTCTCTTCCAGAGTTACAGAGCAATGTGCACGAGGAGTAGGACTATTGTTCGGCTCAATTAAAGTGGCAAACCCACTCGTCATATCTAAGGTCTTACCAACACCCCCGTTATTATAGATCTTCCTAGTAGGCTGTATTCTCTCGTCTGTTCCCTTCGAGGTTATTCTCCCGTTGTTTATACTAACCCACCAACACATCCTCGTAAATAGGCCGCAGTTCGATACTAGGGCACGTTCTCACGATGTTGAGTAGGGTCTTCGTAGGATAAACAACTAATCTGTCTTACTAACTAACCTGTCTAGTACGTTGTTGTGTCTTAATGCTGACGAGACTTGCTCATAGCGCTCTCCGCCAACGTCGCGAAGCTACTCAATACCTTTCTTAGCGATTCAGCAACTTGTCTGAACTGCTCCTCCGTCATAGCATACGGTGGCGTCAGAAGCAGGCAATGCTTGTTGGTACTCGCCCTCAACACCACACCATACTCCAGGAGTACCTTTTGCTCGATATCCGTTGCGATATCAGAAATTAAGTCCACACCAATCATCACACCTGTTCCGCGAACCTGCTGCACCACATGCAGCCCCTCCAACTCTGACTTCAAGATCTTGAGGAACTCCTGCCCGCGCTTGGCACACAACTCGATCAAGTTCTCATTCTCGATGATGTCTAGCGCGCGCAACGCGACAGCGGAGCAAACAGGGTGGCCGGACCAAGTGTAATCGTGCTGCCAGACGTCCGAAAGCATAAGCTTCGTGCTGGGATTGTTAAATGCGGTCTTCCAGATGTCGTTGCGGTAAATGACGGCGCCGGCAGGGAGATAGCCGCACGTAAGGCCCTTGCTGATGACCATAATATCCGGGCATACGCCGTACAGTTCCATGCCGAACCAGTGCCCTGTCTTGGCGAAAGACATGATTTCGTCTGCGATCATGAGTACGCCGTATTTCTTGCAGATTTCTTCCGCGAGCGGGAAGAAATCGTGGTGCATGTCGACTGCGCCACCGTCGCCTTGAACAGGCTCGAAGACGAAGGCGGCGACGGTTTCAGCACCTTCGTGCAGAATGCGCTCCTCCAACTGTCTTGCTGATCTAGCATTAGCATATACTAAGGGACTCGTTGTAAAGAGTAATTACTCACCAGCAGCTTGCCCAACATTCTCCCCTGGTTTCATCTTACTCTTGTCCATGAACAGTTCATGCGGGGGATCAATATTGCTGAACATCCTATGACTGTTGCTCTCATAAACCTCCCGGTCGTGCCCCTCCATCCATCTCTTCCACCCATAGTCCGAAAATTCCGGCTTCATGGACGCGGGGATAAACGTACTTCCGTGGTAGCAATTGCGGAACGAGATGAGTTTCTGTCTCTTGTAGCCGCCGCCGTAGCTGGTTCCAAGGGGGCCGGACTTATTCCAAAAACGGAGGGCAAGGTGATACGCTGCTTCGATGCCTTCGCCGCCTCCAGCGGTGAGGTATACGCGAGAGCCGGTCATTTTTTCGGGAAAGGCCTGCGCGGCAAGACCGGAGAGGCGCTCGCAGAGCTTGATGGCGTTGTTGTTGGTGAGATTGCGTTGGTTGGAGGAGACTTCCAGTTTAGACATCTTCATGGTGTACGGTATTAGAGGTGATCATAAGCAGAGAATGATAGACATACTTGCTCGAAAGCTACCTGCGCCAGATCTTTGCGTCCGTGGCCGAGATGAGCAACAGTGATACCGGCCATAGCATCGAGGTACTCCTTTCCGTTCACGTCTTTCAAAATTGCGCCTTCACCTGACTCGAAGACAACGAGTTGACGAGGCCCTTTCTGCATCAGCGGATGACCGAAGCCGTGCATCTGATGCGACTCATCGGAAGCTTTAAGGTCTTCATAAGTAGCAGTCTCGTTGCCGCCTCGTCCGAGAGTCATTTTCTCTCCCTCGTGGAGGGTTGCGTTCTCTGGATGTGACATGACTGTTCTGGCTGAGAAACCCCTGGAGGACGGCAAAGAGGCTGTAAATGGTCGAAGCAAGCTTGTCAAGGGACGGCGTGAGTAAGATCGAAACATGGAGCAATAGAGAATGAAATGTTGAAGTGCACTAATGACCTTTAAATCTGTAATTGGTGAGGTGTGTCGTCAGAGGATAGTATGTCATTCATTCGTCAGTGCAATGTGTTAACGTTTATAATATGTCATTAGGCCATCACACTATTGAAATCCTGAATCAGAAAGACCCATTCAGTTGCTCGCTAATTACAGCTCCTTTAGCTCGGGAGTGCCCGCAGCCCGCGGTTCCGAGAAACGTGTCTCTACGAAGCACTTCACCAAGCCGTCCTGCCGCTTTTCTTGCAAGTAATACGCCTTGGCAATATCCTCGATCTTCAAACGGTGAGTCAACATGATGGTAGGGTCAACCTCACCGCTTTCGATCATTTGGAGGAGCTCGTCCCAGTCTACTTCATGTTAGGGGCTTTTTTCGTAAGCCAATGTTAGGGTTCCTTACATTTCTGCACGGGCGCCTGCCCACATCCTACTAATCTGATGCCACGCTCCATGAGTGCACCAACATTGAAGTGATTGGTGTCTGTATCGCAATGAGTTAGAACCGATGAACCAAAGTTGACGCGGCATCTTACATCCGGTATAATCACCAATAATTCCGACTCTGCCGAACTTCCTAGTAGAGTAAACACACTCATTGATCATCTCGGATGTGTCTTGTTCCATGCCGGAGAGCATTTCGAGTTTATGCGTCCACGTCTTCGCATACTCGCCACCGCTAGCCTCGATGCATGCATCAACACCTCCAGGGACGAGCTCGTGGATCTTCTGGGGGATGGATTGATCTTTTAGCTCTTCGTAGTTGATGGTGTCTAATCCAGGGATTTTCTGTTTTGCAAACTCGGTTCGCCAGTTGTTGTCGATGCCAATCACGCGCTTCGCGCCTTTCTTGAAGGCCCAGACACAGGCCATAAACCCGATCGGGCCAAGACCCCAGATTGCAACGCTGTCGCCTTCGAAGACGCCTGTATCACATACACTGTGATAGGAAGTTGGAAGTACATCGGATAGGTATAGGCCTGCATCCGATCAGCAAACGATTTGAATCAGCAGAATGGACAACCCACCCTTCTCAAAAGGTACCTTGTCCGGCAGCTTTAGCAGATTTTGGTCGCCGAACGGGACCCTCACGTACTCCGCTTGACCACCCGCATAACCTCCAGTAAAATGCGAGTACCCAAAGATGCCACCCATTCTCTCGCCATACAACATTTTGTGGACTGTCGAGGAGTTCGTCTTGTCGCAGGCCGTCGTAAGCTTCTGCTTACAAAACCTGCATTCGCCGCACGAAACCACAAAGCTATTGACGACGCGATCTCCAATCTTCCTCTCCTTGACTGCAGAACCGACTTGCTCTACCACACCACAGAACTCGTGACCGAGGATATCGCCCTTCTCGGTTTGGATAATTACGCCGTGCATGATGTGCACATCACTTCCGCAGACAGTGGAGCCTGTAACCTTGATGATCACGTCATGGTCCTCAAGGAGTTTGGGCTTGCTGACCTCCTCTTGGAAGTAGTGTTAGTCGCGTGTCCCCGGCAGAAACTGATGGTTATACATACCAACGCGCACATCATTCTTGCCCATCCATACCAAGGCCTTCATCTTCTCGCCCGATGGGTCTGCATACTTCCCACCGTCCCGATCAGGGTTTGCGACGTCTGTTTTTGTCGCGCGGTCCTTGTCATCGTGTCCGACGACGGCCTCAGCCAGCTTTGCGGTAGTGTTTTCGGCAACCATAGCGTCTTCTCTGAGAATCCAGCTCCTGAAAAGCTCACATCAAACTGCTTTTTGTATGTTGTACGTGGACGTCTTTGGCGACGACATTGTGATGATGCCATGACGCAGGCTTGGCTTTGCTCAGGATGAGGGTCTTCTTCCTTGCGGGGATAGTTGGTATGACATTTGAACACTAATCTAGCTAATCCACCGTAAAATTATTAAAATGGGTTGCGAAAGGACGCAGTGAGTTTCCTGCTAGAATCCTTGTTTGACTGAGGGATCGTGACAGGCTGCTGTTGGAAGTGCAACCGTAGAGCGCTAGTCAGCCCTCCCGCTGCCAGCGGCCACTAATGCAAGCGCGTTCCTCCTTTTTGTCCGCTGGTATTGTTTTGTACGAGCTCCACCCTCTCTGACCAATTGCGCCAAAACGGTCTCGAGGTCGTGTGCGCCTTTCATTCAGTCGTCGGTCATTCAAGCGTTGTACGAGGAGGATTTAGGGGAAGCATTCCGACAGCTCTGCCGGTGTTCCGAAGTGTACCATCACGGCCAAAGCACACGACGACCAACATGTCCTTCATCAGCGCCATCGTGACGAACATTGCGCCCATCTTGTACGCCTCCAGACACGCTCAACTCTCTTTTTCTAACACGCGTCGCCCAGTATCGCAACAAGCCCAATAACCAGCTATGGCGATCAAATCTACAGCATGCACCGAGCCCGCAGCTCCGCCGGTTTCTCCCTTGACATCCCGCTCATCATGCTCGTCGCCAGCATCCTGAAGGTCTACTACTGGTTCGGCGCCCACTTCAGCACCTCGCTCCTTGTTCAGGCTCTGCTCATGATATGCGTCCACCTGCTCCTCCTCCACGTCGCGCTCACGAACCGACCGCCGCCCTCGCACCTCCCCTTCCAACACAAGGATGTGTCGAACCGACCGTATGACTTCTGGCAGTGGAGGGCGCCCAGACCGTATTGGACGTTTATCACGTACTTTACGGGGGTACTGTTGGTACTACATTTGCTCATGTCTTCGACGAGCGTCTTCGTGCCGTATACCGATCTGCTGGGTATGGTTGCGTTGACAATCGAGGCTACTCTTCCAATTCCACAGCTACTGGCTAACTACCAGAGACGCGGATGCAAGGGGTTCAGGCCGAGTGTTATTGTGAACTGGGTGATTGGTGATACGTTCAAGATGTGGTTCTTCTTTGCTAGTAGTAGTGGAGAGGTACCTTGGGCTTTCAAGGCTTGCGGCATCTTCCAGGCTTGCTGCGATTTGGGACTTGCGGCGCAGTATCTGATCTGGGGTGATGGGCCTGTTGGAGTTGAGGGATTGGGCAGGGAGAAAGAGGTTAGAAGCCCGATCCCGCTTGAGGATGGATGGAATGCTGAGAAGATGGGGCAGGCAGCTGTGACGGGAGGTATTGAGATGAGCGATGGGCAGGCGTGGGAGAGGCCGAGGGCTGCGTAGGCTACGTCAGGACGAGAGAAGTAGAGTGAAGACAAGAGAAGCTGTTATAGATGGGATGTTAATATACACGGACATCAGGTATGTCGAAATAATGTAATGGCTAAATGTATTCAAGATAACACCAATATGAAAGCGTTACGGGCCAAAACCATTCAGGTACCATGACAATCGGCACATGTTTTCTTCGCCAGACTTGGTGTAGTGGTCGCGCTTTGCACTGTACAAATCGCTCATATAACCGCTTTTCTCACGCCTTGTTATGCTTCCTCTAGCTCCAGGGCCTCTACCATCTGCAGCACCTACGCGAAACGCTATAGTATCATCGCCTACACAGCAGAATATCATCATAATCTCCAATGACGATGACGATGACGATGACGAACACGTTTATGACGAAGAGCCCATACGCATGATTGGTCGTGCCAGGGACCAGTCTTATGCTGAGTTTCATGGCCAAGTACAAACATCGTTTGCCTTCAAGGACTACGAAAGTGTACATAAGCATAGTAGTTAGATAACAGACTCCGTTGTATCACGTCTTTAGCTTTCCTTCCGCCCGCTCTTCCAGTCCGAAATCCTTTCCTCTCCCTCTACCACTTTCGCTTACCGGTCATGCGGGCATTGCGCTTGGTGCAGCGCTGACCACGAAGTGATGAGTCGCTGATATGGCAGTATTGCATGACTACAGTATATATACCATGGCTTCTTAACTCACTCACAGGCACCGCATCGTCCAGGTCAAAGTACAAAGAAATTCAACCCAAGCTTTACACTAACACAATGGAAGCCGACGCAACACCAGATCCGCCCATTCCCTACCATGCTATTCGATTTGCGGTGCGAGAAAACCTGCCTTCCGTTCTCGAAGCTACCAAGACCTTTGACGATGCTATGAATTCAATCAGGACAAAGCTCAACACACTCCACAACATAGTGAACAAGCCAGCCAACGATGCAGGGAACCAAGAGATGATGGATGTAGTAGAAGGATTGCTAAAAGACACTGTCGAGGTCAAAGAGTGGTCCAAGGTTTGGCACGAGAAGCTGAATGTCGCTTGTGTGATGATCAAATTGGTCTATCCTCAGCAGTGATCAATGAAGATGTGTGGGGAGTTTGCTAGCGCGGTATCCATGGGCACCCGTGCGCAAGAAGTGAGAATCGATCGTTTTTAAGACGACGAGGTGTTGGAGTGCAGCAATGTGCCGCAAGTTTGTGATTGCTGCGCAGCCAACACGCTCGATTTCCGACAGCAAGTTTCCCACATGCACTACTATCTGGCCGGGATACATGCTTCGGGTTTACAGCACAAACGGATGGGTCATTGCTGCTGCTCCGTGTAGCAAGCATTATAACCCATGCCAGCCCCAAACGATTGCCAATGCAGCTTCCCGTTGAAATCACCATGACCCCACCTCTTCCAGATTTATGGAAGTGAGGGCGCATATATCAAACACCTTCCGTCTTGCAAGACACCAATCTTGAGCTCTAGCAGCCACCCTTCCTCTTCACATCTTGCCAGTGATTTTATACACTCTCCCCATCGCAACAATCCAAGCACCATCACGACGGAAAATGTTCAGCTCATCGCACCCCACCGTGCGCCACCTCCGGCGCCGTCAACAGAATTACTCCTGGGACCATGGCTACCTCTACCAATCCGAACTCGCGCCCGTCCCCTCGTACGAAGATCTATCTATCCCCACTGCCATCCACACTCCCATCGACCTTCCCTCCCGCGTCAGCGCTCTAAACCGCCGCGCAGCTATTGTCTCTGCAAACCTCGCGCACCTAACCGCCGTCGTCAAACCACTTGAGACAACCAAACCTGATGATCTAAGCGAAGCCCATCTCAACGATATGTGGGAGGAGGGTGTGTGCCTGGGAAAGGCTATGGAGGAGTTCAGAGAACAAATGGAAGAAGTGAGCTTGATACTAGAAGAGTTGCTCATAGGTCGGAAGAAGGGAATGAAGATCTTGGGTGGAGTTGGAATGGGTTTGGAGAGTAGTAGGAGTCTGTCTAGGGGCTTCAGTAGGAGGAGGGGATTGGGGTTCTGAGTGTAGACAGTGGAGAGTGTGCCAAGGTGAACATGTTCAGATCTCGGTGCCGTGATGGTACATCAAAGCAATAGTGAGAAGGCTTGCTGGTGTTTGCGAGTTATGCTGTCATTATGAAGGCTTCATGTATATCTGAATGTTATATTGATAGAGATGTTCCTTCACAAGTACTCCGTGCTGTCGATCAATGACAAGTGACTCATGCCTATGCAGCGATTGGCTGCGCTGGCACGCTTTCTAGTGTAGGCACAACAGGCTTCATGAGCCCTTGGTCATCGAAGTACAGTCTATCGATAGTGACTTCTCTATTCGTTCCACTGCCATTTGGAATGGCAAACCGGTGGTAGGCGATATACCAGTCGTCCGTGTTCGGCACATTGATGATGGAACTGTGTCCGGTGGCAAGAATACCTAGCGAGGCGTCCTTTTGCAGTATGAGGCCGTGATATGTCCATGGTCCATGAACGCTTGTAGATGTCGCGTATCCTACTCGATAGTTCTCTGATCCGGTATCATCGATGGAATAGGTAAGATGGAAACGACCTTTGCGGTAGTTCATGAAGATACCCTCACGAAAGTCGGGAAGACCGCCAATGGATCGAGTAGTGCCGCTCTTCAGCGACAGCATGTCGTCGGTGAGCTCAGCATAGAGGGCGGGCGTGATATCCGAGCCCCCGTTGCCCCAGAAGATGTAGTACTTCCCAGTAGTCGGATCTTCAAAGACTGCTGGATCAATAGCTTGGCCAGTGGTTACGTCGCCGTCGTTGAGTATCATGGCTGTTGGCTGGGCAGTAAAGGGTCCCTCGGGCGTGTCTGCTACAGCAACACCGATAGTTTTGCGGTTATACTCTGGGTTGTTTCCGCTGAAGTAGAAGTAGTACTTGCTGTCCCTTTCTATGATTGTCGGAGCCCAAGCATTTCCAGTCGCCCAGGGCACGTTGCCGCTCGTGCCATTGAGTGTCAAGAAAGGTTCAGCTGAACGCGTCCAAGAAACTAGGTCCGGTGACTTCCAGACGTAGAAGACGTTACCGCCCCAACCAGGGAAGCCATCTGTTGTCGCGTAGATATAGTAGTTATCACCGAAGACCGCAATGTTGGGATCCGCGTATAAACCAGGAAGTACAGGGCTGCCTGTCTTCGCACCCAGACGGGGGAGTACAGAGCGTTTTGCCGCCGCAGTCAGACCAGCAAGCTCTCGGGCAGTCACCGGGACCACAGTGCCGTGACGCGGGCTGGTAGGGAGTTTGTATGAACTAGAAACCTTCCAGTTAGGCTTGGAGATGTCCTCCGTTTCTAGTGGGATGTATCCACGTCCAGTGTACTCGTCCACGAAAAGATAGTACTTCTCGCCATGGATATCGCCGGGATTTGCTTTGAATACAGTCGGTCCTTCAACACTGCTAGTGCCAGCGTTACGACCAATACATGCGACAACCTGGGTCCACGCCGCAACAGGAGCAAGGAGCGAGTCAGAACGCTCTTGGATGATATCGGTGCAGCCGGTTCCTGTGCCTCCTTCGTCTTTCGTGAATCGATAAAATGTGTCGGCCTCCTGTATCACCGTAGTATCGATTCGCGACATGCCCGCATCCTGCCAAACTTTGGGTTCACTGAATGTGACGAAATCTCGCGTGGTCACGTAGAGCATACGGTGGTACGTCTGTCCCGTGCGCTCCGTGTCGCTTTCGTCATACAAAGACGATGCCCAAAATACTACGTACGCTCCAAGGTCTGTGTCGTAATATGCCTCAGGCGCCCACGTGTTTCCAGCGGTAGGAGGAGAGACCTTGACGTGCCTTTGCTGTGACCATGTCTTGAGATCACTTGATTCCCAAATCTCTAGATACAAACTTCCTTTGCGAACCGCATCTGACCACGAAGTACCGGACCCAATTGATAGATCCGTGGCTAGCAGAAAAAATCTATCGCCTTCCGGCGAACGTATTACGAAGGGATCTCGCAATCCCTTGGTGCCTTGTGTGGACGCGAGGATGGGCTGTCGGTTGTTGAGCTCTCGCCACTTTAGAGCATCGTTGCCTTCGCTGGCTGCCAGGTATATCTTTTCGCCTGCTAATGTGTTGTTCGTGAAATATGTGAATGCGTAGCCTTCGAAAGGTTCAAGTTCAACCGCTTGTCGCACGTTGGCACTGAATGTGCGATTCGAGGTTGTTCCCTCGTAGTCGATGATCGCTGTAAGACTGACCACGGTATCGGTATTTTGTCGCTTAACAACGCCGTCTGCAGATATCACGGAAGGGTTGTTGCTCTTCCAGGTAATGTTGTAGTTCGCAGAGGCGCTTGGTAGGTGAAGGTTGCCTCGAACATTATCAACATTCGTTATCGTGAGGCTTTGGAGTGCTGCTTGGACTTGCGCTCCAGAGGAAGCCGCTTGAGCAGAGACTGTAGACCACAGACCCCATGCATACAAGGAGAGACGGTGCGACCGCATGATGAGGGAGAGAGCAACAAGTGAGATACAGATGTCTCTCGAGTTATATGAGAATACACACCTTGAAGATATACTACAATTAAGAGCCGGGAGCTATACTGAACTGATACTTTTGCGCCATAGCTACCTGTCGGGAGCGATACTCAATCAACTGGTCTCGTGTTCCAAGGTTCTCAAGGGTAGAGAATCTCCACGAATACGCGGTGATAGACGCGACCTCGTTCGTCGGCACCTAAGGTCCCTAGCCACGTCAAACTTGCTGAACCTTGACGATCCCCGGAGTACGCTCCCCATCTGCTTGAGTCGTGGAGGATGCAAAGTGCGGCACTCCGCAGAGACACATGGGAGATCGAAAGCGATGACGCCACTCCCGAGGTTCGTGTGGAAAGATTCTGCGGGGTACAACGCTAAACGACGCACGAGCCATAAAAACTGCAACTCATGTGGCATCTCGGGATGATTGTTACCGGACCTACATACGCTTGCAAGAACATGGACATCTTGTGTTGCACAGACAGCGCATGTCAACTTCGGAGTCTATATGCTTGTACAGATGCTAATTTCTCCATGCGCAATACAAAACGATTAGGTGCTCGGTTGGCGCCACTCCCTATGCATAATTTCTGAGCATGTGTTTTTTCGATGTCTTCATAACGGATACGAGACAAGAGCGGAGGTATAGCAGCATTCACGTTAGTTGCACTATCGCCGTTCGATTGCGGTAAAGCATGTTTGCGTAGATGAAAGGCTGACTTGGCATGAGCGGACAACTTCGTCATTCGGGAACAAGTTGCATCACAACAGTTGATGCAGGGGGCTCTATCGGCACATTGACAAGACGGTTCAGGGTTGATTTACGAGGAATAAGGAATATTGCACTCGCGCCGGAATGCGATACTTTCCGCCCACAACCCCCAACACGTGGCAATGTTCGCCGAGCGCTATCCCGTGCACCAAGTATTCAAGAACCGTGGCAGAAGAGTATCTAACAGTCGAAAACAAAGACCATGGCTGGCCTGCAGATAATAACCACTGCAGGTACGGGACGTGATGCCGGCAGTTGCTGTAAGTGGTTGAAGCCGAAAAAGACCTTTATGATATCAGTAGAGAGGAACCGAGCAGTGCTAGCCCTCGTGACACTCGCGAAGTGTATATCGAGGATACTAAGCTGCTTTGAGATGCATTTGAACATTACGCGCATGATTCGATCGCACACCTGCACGAAGTCGTCGAATTCAACAATGTCATAAACATGGTCATGAAGTGCATCGATACGCATCCTGACACCGCCTTCCTCGCTGTGGCAGACCACAAAACCGGTGGCATAACCGTTCCCTCTCATTACGGCCCGTCGCTGCTCCGATCCGGCACACATTCTGTCGAATATCTGAGTGAGCTCTGGAACGAATACAATGATACTGATCAGGCTGCGTACCTCTCCAACGAGAGCATCCCTGCTTATGGTGTGGTCAATGTCTCTGATGCGGAAATTAATGCCCTCATCGCCGCTGACGATGGATTCTGACATGAAGTTGTTAACCTTCCCACGCTCGCGCGGGGCGCGAGCGGTCAACTGGTGGTCATGCTGGCGTTGACACGGCTCTATGTGGCTATGCTACTGGTGATATGGGTGACAGGTTCGTTCTAGGTTCGGCAGGTGGCTGGAACAACACCGACCTACCTAAGTTTATTGCTGCCGCGTTGGGTGTAGACATGGATGGGTTCACGGAGTTGCTGAATGCCAACTGGACAGAGTGGGTACCTAGGGATGACGAAGGGGAGCGAAAACCAGCGCTGAAGATAGCTTCTCATAGGCAGCGCGATTAGACTCAAGGCGATTCAAGTTTAAAGTGCACTCCACCAATACTTATCATGTTTCTCGCAAGTAGGAAATGACGACGGTGGTTGAGCTGACCCTCGCTAATAGTTCGGCTGACCTCGGACTGATGCGGCCACAGTTTGGCTGATCCCGAAACTAAGCGACGTCAGCTTCACACCCAGAACTCTGTTGTTTCAGTCTTGAAATCTTCCTGATCGGGTAAGTGTGCTGAAGGCGTCGATTGCTGCAGCAAATGGTGCAGTTGAGCTGACCTCAAACCCCCATCGGCCGTTACCCCTGAAGCACTGACGTCTTCGCTTGAGCTTGTGAAAACAGGGTTAGTGCGTTCTGTAAGCGTGCCACGAAGGTTTCTGCGATCAAGGCACGGTACTGACGTTACGAAACCCGGTTTGCGCTGTTCTCCCATCGACAAAGGAAAATTACATATTGCTGCATGAATTACGGAGGGGGTTCGAGCAGCTGTATTGTGATTGTGGGTGTGCGCGCCGCGTGACGTGGTTGTGGATAGACCGCTGGACATTCTAGGAGCGAGATACCGAGAGACACATCTCATATCCAAGCTACCTGTCGCGAGCCAGGAGAATCACATCCAAATTTGAATACAAGATCTCGAAGCACATCCGAAAAGGCTTTGAGAGGTCAAGAGTGTTAGCGCAGCAGGCCGCAGAGCATTTGACCACAGCCTCCGCGAACAGGCAGGCGCGATACTCAGAACAAAAATGCGTCATCCCGCTGCACCGACGATTATTGCGGTACTTCTCGGTTTCCTCTTCTTCATGGTAATCTGGTCTCGGGCACGCGGCGATGGACATCATGAGGGGAATCCCCACCCGGATGATCTACCACGCAAGAAAGAAAAGAAAAATCAACTCCCGCCAAGTAACGACAAAATCGAAACTGCTAAAACTCATCAACATCACTGAAGTCAGCCCATCGCTGTGCCTTTCCAAAGCGGGCCATCGTTTTTGCTCGTTGGATTTCGAGCGCGAGTGTTTCCGAGGACCGCCAATCTGTCTATTTGTAAGAACCGCGAGCGGAAGGGTCACGAGAGAACGGAACAGTGCAACATCCTAGCTTCGATACTCTGTCTACAGTTACAAGGCTGCGATACAGCATACTGGGACTAGGGTTTGCGAGCATGAGAGAAGGCGTCCAGTCGATCCGCTAGTTGCTCCCACATGGGCTCACCAACTCTCGCTATACTTCGCAGGCCCGCTACGATAAAAGGGAGAAGTCTTCCACACTCTCGATCTACCTGCTCCAGACTCTTGCCCTCAGTCTGCGAGAGCAACACACCAAGATCCAGTAATTCGATGATGGATTTGTGGATCGGCTTCACGTCCTTCGATAACAGCGCTCGTTGGTACAGCTTCGCTATACACTTGGCATGAATCTGGGACATATCGTCGAGGTCATCGGCCTTCTCCATTGCCGAATTCATATCTCGTGTAGTCAGGAATATGGCGGTTTCGGTTACATAAGAACGGAGGACATCAGCGAACCAAGTCAAGCGTTGCAGGAGTTTATAGAACATCGGTGGTCGAGTTTTTCTGGACGCACGAATGCGAGCGCGTTGTAGTTGGTACTTGACTCGGTAGATCTGCATCAAGAAGGTACAGATTTCTTGGTAGATGGGTATAGATGAGCGCTGGATGATGTTTTGAATCGACCAAGGGACCTGAAAATACTGTTAGCTGAAATATAGAAGAGTTTTCTTTCGTTACCTACCGCATAATCCACAGAAACG
>JAESFQ010000288.1_pt1 | contig 18302 bp, 14 predicted proteins | sample 9269431 | NCBI WGS metagenome assembly JAESFQ01 (sample SAMN14502588, study PRJNA617103) | algae metagenome | isolation source: Plectolyngbya sp. WJT66-NPBG17 and co-occurring heterotrophs from well... | place: USA: Mojave Desert, Joshua Tree National Park, California | collected 2006-08-06
TTGTAGACGCACTGGACACGATACTACATAAAGGTCAGATCGGGCAAATCTACAATATTGCCTCAAAGGACGAGATATCGAATTCCGACATCTGTAGCAAGTTGTTAGATGTCTTTGGGATACCACATAACTCTCCGGCCGAGTTATCGAAATGGGTAGAGCACACAGAAGACCGACCGTTCAATGATCAGCGCTATGCGACGGACGGATCGAAGTTGACAGCATTGGGTTGGCAAGCTAAGACGAGCTTTGACGAGGGTCTCCAGGTTACAGTGGACTGGTACCAGAGGTTTGGCGAAGTTTGGTGGGGAGACATTAGCCGGGTATTAACGTCATTCCCTGTGGTGACTGGAAATGAAATATGGACAAAAGAGGAGCACGATGAACTGCCCTCCTCGGATGGGGAAGGCATACATGAGGAGGATAGCGCAATTTGGACGATGTAGAGCTGAACGTGCTTGTGCCTTGCGTAGTAAGACCTATACAAGTGCGTTGTCGACCCGTTGCACCTTGTCTACACACAACAACGCTGCTGTAGGTAGCAAAATGAAGACATCCATGTGCTGTCGTAGGACAAGCGAATGAAGCTGGACGGGCCTCAGCAATATGCATTTAGTTGCACCGAGCCAGATGTAAATCGAGTTGACCCTTGCAAGCATCGCCTCAGCCACAGGTGGTGGCGTACTGTGCTTCGCCTCGTCACTAGGGGCAGGTTGGCGCTTCAAATGATTGAAACGCCAGACGCACCAAACCATTGATTGCTCAAACACGATTTCCAGTATCCGTGACATTCATATACTGCTACATAGCCTCTCTCCCTTGTGCATCTTTTCACCCACCTTTGCAGTTTCCGCTGCACTAGAGACCCTGAATCTTGGCTCGGCCAATCGATAACGCACCCCACAATTCCCTTGGTCTTCCCCGACCTGTCAGCTTTCACCGCATCGACTCCTAACGCCAACGGATACAAGACACAAACCACTCCCCAAACCACCCTCAACACACCAGACTCTCGACACTTGAATCATGGGGCTCTTCTCCAAGAAGAAAGACAAAGGGGGGAAAGAGGACCTAGCAGCCCCAAACCCGTACGCTGCACCTCCAGCCAACGACCCTTACGCGCAGCCGCCTCCCTCATACTCGACCGGCGGCCAGGACACGTCGTTTCGACAAGAGAAGACGCCAGCTGTAACCGGCCCGGGCCAGAGCTACGGGCAGCGCCCAGGCGGATACGGTGCTCAGGGAGGAAGCTACGGCGCGCAATCGGGCTATGGCAATGACCGCTACGGCGGAGGTGCACCACAGCGGCCTGGCGGCTATGGGGGCCTTGGAAGAGCCGCATCCAACGATACTATGAGCACTGAGGCAGGCCGCAACGAGCTGTTTGGCAATGCACCCCAACGCCAACAAGCGCAGCCGCCTCAACAGCCTAGCGGTCTTGGACAGAGCGGTGCTTACGCGAACACCCAGAGCGGTGCATATGGTGCCGGTGCTCCTGGCGGTTATGGCGCTACACCTGGTGGCTACGGAGCCTACGAGGACCGCCAACTAACGGCTGAAGAGCAAGAGGAGGAAGACATCGACGCCACAAAGCAAGAGATCAAATTTATGAAACAACAGGATGTTGCTAGCACCCGGAATGCTCTCCGTCTAGCTGAGCAGGCTTTGGAGACTGGCCGAGGGACTCTAGGAACTCTAGCAGCGCAAGGAGAGCGTATTCATAAGTATGTCGCACACGTCGGGATACATAGATTCGCAGCTAACTAGTTCTTAGCACTGAACGCAACCTCGACCTTGCTTCGATTCAGAGCGACAGGGCAAATGGCCAAACCAAAGAATTGGCTCGTAAGGACGCATCCCGCAACACAGCATTTTTCTGACTAACCCGTTTCCAGGCATTAACGCAAGCATGTTTTCCATTGTTCCCAACCCCTTCACAGGCAACTCAAAACGCGAGAAGCAAATGCAACAAGCTATGGACCAGCACGCACGCGACCGTGATACTCGGGAAGCCACCAACCGGGCCAAGTGGGAGTCTGGAGCCCGCGCAAACGAAGCCCAGCGTAAACTGCAGACAGGGGGCCCACAGGGCAACAACAAGAGCTCGCTTGCTGCGCGTTCCAAGTTCCAGTTCGAAGCTGACGAAGAGGATGATGCTATGGAGAATGAGATCGATAGCAACCTGGGTATGTCATTGCTCTTCATTCCTATTTGGCACAATGCCCGAAGATTCATGTACTGACATGCTCGTTCAACAGATCAACTTCACGGCATGGCCAAGAACCTCCATCAACTCGGCCGCGCTATGGGCGAGGAGGTTGATAATCAGAACACGCACATTACACGCATCACTGGCAAGACGGATCAAGTTGATGATAAGATAGCTCGCAACAGGCTCAAGTTGGATCGCATCCACTAAGTCTGTTACTCGGGGGAAGCGATTGACTCCACTATAAGGGCCAGAGGAGATTGAGGGGTTAAACAATCCTTTTATAGAGCATGGCACACGACATTGTGCGCGTTTTGGATACAATGAAATAAACTTCACACGCATATCAAGTAACATGTTGACTGTTACCATTGCAACGGCTGGTGTTTGTTATGCTTGATGTTCAACTGTCCATACTGGATGTGCGGGGAGTATTTCGACAACAATTATCCCCCTTGAATGAAGGACTGTCTAAGGGCATACCACACAGGTTCGCTCCTCATCATTTCGGCAGGCCACGCTTCCCTCTTCGCCAAACTTATGACAATACCAGCTTATAACTTGCCACTTCGAAGGCGCGAATTTCGATTGGCACACCCTTCTCTTCCGCGTCCTCGACTCCCACCCTCATGTTGTTTATGATCAACGGTTCACCCTCCTCATCCTCGAGCGCATTGACCTTGATCACCTTCTTTACATCAACATCACCCCATGTCAGAACACCTTTGCTCTTTCCACCCAGACTGTCGTAGATGCGTAAAATGACCGAATGACCCGTCTTGACTGGAAGCTCACCACGGCTGACATCTTCGTCGTCCTCGCCGCGCTTTATCGTGTCTAGCACGAGGTTGGGTGCGCCGTAGATGTGGAAGGGGTTGAGTAGACTACTGTCTAGGGCAGATGGCTGATCATTCAAGCCTTGGCGACCAACAATCTTGAGTGGGTTGTTGAACTCGAAGGCTTTGCGAACTGTGCGCTCGTCCAGACCACCCTTGTGGGGGAAGATGGCGTAACGAGTCTTGTGGCTTCCCATGTCGGCGTGGGCGTCTGGAGCCTTGGGCGAGCGCAGGAGCGAGAGACGCATCACGTTTCCGGCTACTGCAAAACCGTACTTGCTGTCGTTGAGGATAGAGACGCCGTATGTGGCTTCGGAGAGATCGGCCCATTTGTGGCAGCAAACTTCAAACTTGGCCATGTCCCATGTAGTGTTGTAGTGTGTGGGCCGGCGCGCGATGCCGAATTGCGTCTCGTAGCTAGCCTCTGTGTTCACAATGTCGACAGGGAACTCGACCTTCAGGAATCTCATCGTCTCGTGCCATTCAATTTCTGCGCTGAACTCAATGGCACTAGGCGTGTTTCCTACAGCTGCAGGTAAACTAAGTGTTGTCTTGACCCAGGATTCGTCTGAAATCCTCGTTTCAATCTCCAGACTCACACGGTGAACGCTGCTCTCCGCGATAGTCACTCTGCTAGGTTCGAGTTCCTGACGGGATTGCAGATGATAGACCTCAACGTCCCAGGCTTGCCAATAGAGTGGCTTGTCGTCGTAGATGACAAGCTGGCCAGCTTTCCCACCCTTGGGAATCAGTTCGCGATCGGCGGCGATGTCGAAGAGCGAAGTGATGGCACCATCGACGACTTGCACAACGAATTGTGAATTGCGGAGCTCAAAGACGTTTGTACGAATCTCCTCAATAGACGCCTTCTGAGCAGGGTATGCGGAGGCGAGTGGGAACACATCCAGAGCACCCAGCCCCTTCTGAGATCCGTTACGATGAGCGAGACCGTACCTAGCCTCAGACGCACCGTATTTCGTTCGACTCGCCGCAGGGGGCAATTTGATGATCTCGGTGCGGCTCCATGGCAGTGTGTTCAACGCGAAGAGTTCAGTGTCTTGGTCCCATTGACTCTCATCGTCGAATCCAAGTTCGGAAAGGGCCTCGGAAAGTAGTCTCTCGCCAGTGGCAAAGACCTCGGCATATATCTAAAACAGTCAGCAATAGGCTGTCGGTATCATGAGTACCAACTTACCCGGTCTGAGTCATCGTAGCACATTTCGATGGAACTTCCAGGTAGACAGTCATGGAACTGGCACAGGAGCACATTCTCCCACATATCATCAATATCTTTTTTCGGGTATTTGTACGAGCTCTTCTTGCCAAAGCCATTCTTGATCGTGGCCAGAGTTGCAATGTACTCGATATCTCTTAGCATGATCTCAGACTTCCTGTTATTGCGCTTGTTGTTGGATTGCGTAGTATATGTACCGCGGTGAAGCTCGAAGTACAGTTCGCCATACCACGTCACAAGCTGAGTGCCACTCTCGACCTTCTTCTCTAGTCGGTCAAAGAAGTCATCTGCTGAGTCGCCTAACTTGACGCGAGGCAAAAGACCAGAAGTGTCGCTGATACCACGGCAGCGCCTAAGCTTCTCAAGCTGCTGCCATGTCGGACCGCCACCTCCATCGCCTTTGCCAAAGACAATCAAGGATGATTTATCCTGGTCGAGCGATTTGTGCTGCGTTACGCTGCGTTTCACATCACCAAAGTTCGCTTCGCAAGTGTACGTCTCCGATGGCGGCATATGGCAAATCACTTGACTGTTGTCCAATGCGACCCAGTTGAATGTCGTATGCGGGAAATTATTGATGTTATTCCAGCTCAACTTTTGTGTGAGAAATCTTGTCATACCTGAAATGCGACAGATTTGTGGTAGTTGTGTCGAGTATCCAAACGTGTCCGGTAGCCAGAAGGTACGGCATCTCTGCCCAAACTTGCTCTCAAAGTATCGTTGGCCGTACAAGAACTGCCTGATGAGAGATTCCCCACCGGGAAGGTTGGTGTCGTGCTCGACCCAGCTGCCACCAATAGGCTGGAAGCTACCTTCTTTGACCTTCTTCTTGACCCGATCGAATGTGGAAGGGTAGTATTGCTCGAGCCACTTGTATTGCTGCGCCTGCGAACAGCAGAAGCGTAGCTCGGGGTATCGGTCGATGAGGTCGCACTGGTTTGACCAGGACCGGTTCACCTTGCGCTTGGTCTCGTCGAAAGGCCATAGCCAACAGGTATCGATGTGGCAGTAGCCGATACCGTGTACAATTGCCTCCTGATCGGATTCATATACTTTGTGCGAGTCTACGTCTTTGCCGACGTACTCAGCAGCAATCTTTCGAGCTGCTTTGATGCTCTCTTGGCCTCCATGGCCGGCAATGAAGGTGTCAATGATGCGGTTGCCAATCTGTTGGGCGTCGTGAGCCTGAGTTGAGTCCCCAGGAAACTCGCGAGCCGCGTCTGAAATCTCCCAGAAGTCAAAGTATAGCCCTCTCGCCTCCAGATTGACCGCCTGCACTTCGGCCGTGTGCAAAACGTAGTATTTGTCAGGCGCAGGCGGTTGAATCGAATCTCCACCAGGCGCATTACCGAACATGCTGTTGCACGCCATCTCGATGTAGAAGGTATGTTCCTTGCCGTCTCTGAAGGCCTTGGGCAAGATCCATTGTGTTCGTTCACCGCCACCCGTCAGCCCGTGAACAGTGTGCCCATCTTCAGTCCAAATCAAACCCTCATTACCTGCATCCCAAACGAATTCGAGATGTTCCTTATCCAACATATGCTTGGGGACCGTGACTTGGATCTTAAACCAATGCGTCGACCAACTCGGGCCAAATGACTCTCCGACTTTGGTAGGGTGAAAAGCGTGAGACGTGGCTTCCTTGAAGAGCGGGCGTGAGAGATTCGGGGGCGAGTAGACGGAAAGCTTCACCCAGTCGGTACCTGACGCGACGGCTTCGGTGAGCTTACTGTTTGACATGTGAGCATCCTGAAGCTGCGAATGGGTTGAAGATGTGGTGATTGTGTGGCTCATGGCTTACCCGATTAGACTCTGTTCCTTGTACTGTCCTGCATCCAGGAACTGCCTCAAGCGACTCTGGTAGATGCTGTGGATCTGCTTGCCAACGGGACCAGCCGCCAGCTTGGGGTAGTCTTTCGCCACCGGAACCGGCATGTTGAGATGAGATTCTCCTCCCATGGTGAAGGCAGATGAAGACGCGAGTTGCAGCTTCGTCGAGTGGCGTGTAGAGTTGGACCCAACGTCAAGTAAAAGCTACAACGGGTGTGGTACCTTGCATGGCTGGTGCCATGTTGGGGAGAGGAGCTCTCCCCGCATCTTGGCGTTTGCGGCCCATGCTTCCGGCTCCGTGATCGATTACCCACTCATCCCCACTTGGTGCTTTTACGTTGTATGTTATAGTCGGGCCTGCCGAGGGCAAGTCCAGTTCTCTTCTCGTGCATATCCTTAGTATACCCTGCCGTCTGCTAACGCTGTCACATTTGTTGTACCATTCCCGTATTTGATTGCTACAGCTGGTGCGGGCGCAGAATGCGATAGTGGAGGGCTTCTATAACATGTGCTAGTGTCGTACGCACCGTATTCTCACTCACAGCACTTCCGAGGGAAAAACAAAACACCACTTCCCGCGAGCTTAAATCTACGCCCTTACAACTTGACAACATTATAACAAGCTATCTTTTGAGAGCTAAAGCTTCGCAAGGTTGGCTCTACTCTATTAGCAGTGCATTGAAGAAGATAAAAAGGAAGATGAACACTTGATGTTGGGTTACGCAGCATGTGTAGAGGAAGGTAAGAAATCGAGAGGCTGGATTGGTCGGGTCTGAACAGTCGCTCCTAGACAGCGGCTGGATCGTCCAACCGACGGAGAGATTAGATTTTGACCTATACAAATATGTGGGGATAGCATCGTGATTTCCAGCTCCTCAATCTCAGTGCACTATCTGGTCCGAGCGCCCACGCCAGCGCAAAGTGATCTAAGTATCCAAGCAATCATTGATGTCATCCCGGCGCGCTTATGAAAGGGACGAAAGGAGCTGGACCACATTCCAAGGTGCTTTGACCCCCTTGGGAGGCGTGAAGACTTGATGATGTAGATGATCTAGGGTGGCTGGGTGCTTAATGTGAGAAGCTTGGAAGAAGGCAAGCTTGTGCAGGTACCTGTGCGTCAGGGGAGGGCAATCTAGGGTAGTACAAAGATTGTTTGCGAGACGCTTGCTCTTCAGGAATGTATCGCCCGCTTTTCCCCCGACTACAGTCGCTCATTACAGCATATCGCACACATTGTGTGACTAGGATTCCTCAAAGACTCGCCCTTCGCTCAGTCTCGTCCAAAATGCCTTCCACTATCAACGACAAATACACAGATGCAGCGTTCCATGATGAAGTCCAGGAGCAGAAATGGCAGACAAAGGATGCTAGCAAAGACGGCGAGACGATGGGCTACGTCAAGATGCAGAAGAAGAGCAAGACGGACTGCACCACGCAATGGGACGACCCGGACCACATGGAGGACGACCAACGGGAATACCAAAAGTTCTTGGAAAGTAACCGCAAATCCAAGAGCGGCCCGCAGGAAGACCATGCAGGCAAAAAGCGCGGACGCGGTGCAAATACAGAGGGTCCGAGCAAGAAACAGAAGAGCGCAGGGGGAAAGCACGATGAGGCGATTGGAGCTGCGGGTGACAAGACGCGGGTGCCGAAGAGCGGGCAGAAAGTTCAATGGCACTCACTGGCTGGCTATGTCGACGGCGAAGTGGTTGAGGTTGTGTACGAAGAAAAGAAGGTGGATGGAAAGAGTGTCAAGGCAAGCAAAGAGGATCCCAGGGTGGTATTGAAGAGTGACTCGTCGGGCAAGATTTGTGTACATAAGCCCGAAGCCGTGTACTTTGACTAGGCCGGGGAGGTGCCTTGACAGTTAGCTAGGTAGCACCGGTTGGCTGCTTGTGAATAAAACGTTGTCAATTACTGCAACACTGTGCACGTCGTCGGCCAGGTGGCGATTGTGGCTAGCGCAGAGCTAGTGTGGTGAGGGGTGCGGTGCTGCACTCACACACAGGCATTTGGCTGGAGGCCATGCACTTTGAGTTCTCACCATGGTTCACCGTCCGGCCGTCGAATAGGAATGGTACGGACTAGGGAGTGGGTGTAGCAAGCGGTTCGCTCCACAATGCGTACAGTACTGTCGACATGCCGCATGGCTTAGTTGCAGAGGTAGCGGGCCTGGGCCGCATGCAAGCACGACGGGGAAGGATCAGACTCGACTGAGGTGCATGCGACGAGGGTGTGATTGGGCGGGCAGAAGCTATCTGCACGACTCCTCCCCCAGGGAGGGTCGAGTATCCACGGCGACGCTGCAGGTCCTGGCGAGGGCCGGCTTTGTTGTTGGTGCGCAGTGCGCGGTGCGCAATAACGGGAGAAGCGGTGCAACGTTGGGCAATGTGGTTGAGTGGGGGGGTGGTCATGGCAGATGGCAGATGGCAGATGGCGGATGGCGGATGGCGTGAAGGTGGGTAGCGCAGCCGCGCCTGTAAGATATTATTGTCCGAAGGCCCTACCTCTAGTTGTCGTTTGGCTTGGGAGTAGTCGGCCTTGGGAGGAGGGGCTGCTCCCAAGGGCTGACCGCAAGCGCGTCGTGTTGCACAATAGTGTTTACGTGCCCGCACGCAGTCCGAGGATGCATGGATGGCCCGCCTGTCGTGTTGATTCGTCCCGGTCCATGTGCATGTGAGATTGATTGCCAATGACGCTGCACTGTGGCCGTGTTGGAGGAAGAGCAGAAGCAAGACGTTCTGCCGTGGGCCCGTGAATGCGCCGTGCGGGCCAGTCAGGGCGCCAGCATCGTATGCATCCCGGGCATCCCCCGGCATCCACCACCTTGCTCTCCTCCTTAGGCTCCGCGCGCACTTGCTGCACGGTTGCACGCCTGTTTTTGCGTGTGACTTTCCCTTCGACGCGTGCTTGTCTGCTGCGCGTGGGGACTTTTTCTTGCCAGCTGGACAGAGCGAGCCGGAGAGGCCCATCCCATGCCTGCAGCTGCCCGTCCGCTTGCCGCTTGCCGCTTGTCGCCTGTCGCCTGTCGCCTGTCCTGTCGCTTGTCGGCCGTGGCTTCTTCTTTGTCAACGCCCTCGTGCTGCCGGCTGAGACGACACTCCATTGTGTACCCCTCTCCCGCCTGTTGACCACCACCACCACTACCACCACCACTACCACCACCACTACCACCACCACTACCACTACCACTACCACCGCCACCCTCTACCCACCGCCGACACTCGACACTCGACACTCGACACTCGACACTCGACACTCGACGCTCCTTGCCTCTACACAACCCAATCGCTCCTCCAGCACCACCATGCAGCTGGTCTAGTCCCGTCATCCCCGGTCCCGAGGCCCACTCTCGTTGCAGTCAGCAAGCAAGCAAGCAAGCACGACCGACCGACCGACCGACCGCAACTGCTCGTCAACGCCTACCTTCCTTCCTTCCTTCTGCCTGCACCCCCCGACTGTTCCTCACCGTTGTCGTCTTCTCCACCATGGTCCTGGCAGCTCTCTGCGAATAGCCCATCACCAAACCCGCCCTCGGGCACCCGCCTACTCCCCTCCCCCTCCCCGCCAACCGACGCACCCTCGCAATCATAGCGGCTGACAATGTACACGCAACAACCCACCTCAGCAATGGCCGACGACAAGAAACCCACAACGCTGGCTCCGCCCGCAGTTACGGCTCTGAAGCAGGAGGCTGTCGGCTCGGGCGCCCACCGACAGAACATGGAGCGCACCGTTAGCCAGGACATGCGAAACGAGCGTGCAGACCTCAAGGAGGCAGCCGAGCACAGCCTCAACATCATCATGGACTTGGACCTAGAGGCCAAAATTCGCTATGTCAGCCCTTCGTGGACTGATGTCATCGGCTCCCTGCCCAACCAAGTCACCGGCAAACCCGTGCTCGAAATCATCTGCGATGGTGCCGAAGCCTTCGCCGACACAATTGAGTCGGTGAGGAAAGACGATTCCCGGAGTCACATTGCCCGTTTTACCGTGCGACTAGGCCCTCATTCCATCTTGCGGAAGCGACAATCAAGGCACCCCTCCCAAGCCCACGACTCAGTGCCAATGTCGCCTACTGACGTCGACGCCCATGAGGATCAGTTCCTCAACCTCGAGGCACAAGGTATCATGGTATACGACCGAACGACGGGAGCCGAGAGCCATGTACGTCGTAATCTACTCCTACAATACACCCTACTAACCGAAACAGACCATGTGGATGGTCCGCCCATCCATCATTCGCGAGGTGACCATTGACCTTCCACAAGTCCTTGTGGAATCTCTTGGAGTGGGCGCTGAAGTCCTGGCCCACTACCTCACTGGCCTTGCCGAGCAAAGCGCCGCGGCCCCTGGCGACCACGCACCGCCGCTTCCCGTCCTCTGCCGAATCTGCGAACGACAAATCACGCCTTGGTGGTTCGAGAAGCACTCCGAGCTGTGCTTGCAGGAGCACCGCGCCGAAATGGATGTACAAATGGCCCAAGAGACCCTCGCTGAGCACCGCAATGCCATTGTCAAGGTTCTAGATACCCTCGAGTCGCACAGTCAGCGTTCAAGAGCTGCGGCAGTAGACTCAGTCCAGCCCCTTCAACCCGCCGAGTACAAGGGCCTTATTATCCACTCCACCTCCACGCCTTCATCGGGTACCCCCTCAGGACGCAACTCCCCCGCCTCGCCGCCCTCGAGATCACGAGAACGCTCAGAGCGCTCTACTGGATTTGGTCATCATCGCGCGCGATCCTTCGCTGTACGAAGGCCTTTAGCTCGCATCGTTGAGCTAGTTCTCGACTTGTGCGACACCGCACTGGAGATCAACACACCAGCCGTCAAGGACAATGGGCGTGGCCAGGCAGCCAACGAGATACGCACACAATCGCCCCAGTCAGAAAATCGCATATCCCAAGTCCTTCAATGGCAGTCGCCCACCACAGGCTCCGTCGACCACACAGAGGGCCTGAAACTGCTTTGTGAAGATACCAGCAGGCTCGCCAGAGCAAAGATTGATGCCGTCACTCGCCACAGGAGGGTCCTGGAGTACTCGGAACGATTACGCATCGAATTCGATATTTTGGTCCAGGAGTGCATCGAGGCCGCCATACTCAAAGCTGCTCGTATTGCTGCTGGCGAAGATAGTTCCTCCGAGGACGAGCAGCCTGAAGAAGAGGTGCCATCTGACGCCAATGATACCGATACAGCCCCTGGCGAGGAAGGCATATTCCCTGGATCCTTCGATGCTCCCTCTTCCATGGCACAAGCTCTCCGTAACACGTCCGACGCTTCGTTGCCAGCGCGCATCGGGCGTCGCGAGTCTTCCGTAGCCGGTTCGAATCGGTCCAGCAGCCCCAAAGCAGGTTGCCAAACACCGCGATCTCATGTAGGCGCCATCAGTATAGCAACCCACAGCAAGCGCCAATCTATGCATTTCGAAAGCGACGCTGGCGCCGAGAGTGATACCAGTATGCGTTCATCAATTCTATCCGGCCCTCGCCGAGCCGATTCACCAGCGACGTCCGACGTAGGGCTGAGTAGGGTAGCCAGTTCACGCGAACGCAAGCGCAAGAGCTTGATCTTACCCAGCGTCATGTCCAGTCGACAGCATTCGCCCGCTCGCTCCATGGTACCCCCGCCATCATCACCTCTGCGAACAACGAAGCCGCGCCTTCCCAGCGGCATGGAAGGCTTGCAGTCTCCCATCACATCACCAATTCTGCCGACTACCGAGTTCTCCTCACCGGCAATGATGCATGCGCTCAACCACCACCGGAGACAGTCCTCTACCGCTGGTTCAGACGGCCCAAGACCCCTCTCTCCTCGTTTGATCCCCACAACACAGCCTCAACCACGCGCAGTTCCTCCGTCGATCAAGGATTTTGAAATCATCAAACCCATCAGCAAAGGTGCTTTCGGTAGTGTTTATCTTGCCAAGAAGAAGTCTACTGGCGAATACTATGCTATCAAGGTGCTGAAGAAGGCCGACATGGTGGCTAAAAACCAAGTCACTAACGTCAAGGCCGAACGAGCCATCATGATGTGGCAAGGCGAGAGCGATTTTGTCGCCAAGCTGTACTGGACCTTTTCTAGCAAGGACTACCTCTACCTCGTCATGGAATACTTGAACGGCGGTGATTGTGCCTCGCTGATCAAGGTCCTGGGTGCTTTACCAGAAGACTGGGCGAAGAAGTATCTCGCTGAGGTCGTACTCGGTGTGGAACATTTGCACAGTCGCAGCATTGTTCACCGCGATCTCAAACCAGATAACCTACTCATCGACGGCAAGGGTCATCTCAAGTTGACTGATTTCGGTTTATCGCGCATGGGTATGATTGGTCGACAGAAGCGTGCACTCAAGTCTGTTGAGCCTGCGCCAGACCTGCTCAAGACTGGCCCCTTCCATCGCGCCACGTCTGTTGGATCTTCGCGATCTGCATCCTTTGATCTGAATCACTCGCCTTCACAAACGCCCTCTATGACACCCGCTCTTGCTGGAGACATCGGCCAGCCATCTTATTTCAGTCTGAATCGAGAGACTTCCCAACAAAGCCGCGAACCTTCGAGGCGCACTTCAGGAACTCGGAGCGACAGCCAGGATAGCGATGCGCTACAAGCCATGTTCCGTCGCTTCTCCATAGCGGATGACTCCTTTGGTCAGCCTCGCGGACGATCGCCAATAGAAGAGGAGGCTTACAGCGACGACGGTTCTCCCGATCTTTACCCTGCACCCAATTCCATGAGCCAGTCCGCTATCGCTCAGAACAGTGCTTTTCTGCCCTCATCGTCGGCAATGCCACCTCCACCCATGGCTCTGTTCGACCCGGAAGATAGTGACCGCAAGTTCGTCGGGACTCCCGATTATCTTGCCCCTGAAACTATCGCCGGTAATGGTCAGGATGAAGTGAGCGATTGGTGGTCTCTGGGGTGCATCCTATTTGAATCTTTGTATGGATACCCTCCCTTCCACGCTGACACGCCAGATGAGGTGTTCCAGAACATTCTCGCGCGTAGAATCGACTGGCCCGAAGATAACGATGAGCTATACGACATATCAGACGACGCGAAGGATCTGATGAATCGCTTGATGTGCTCTGACCCTGCGGAGCGGCTGGGAGCGAACAAGGACGATAAATACGCCAGCGGTGGAGAGGAAATCCGCAGCCATCCGTGGTTTGCGGACGTCAATTGGGACACATTGCGAGACGACGAAGCATCCTTCATCCCTGCACCTGAGAATCCAGAAGATACCGAGTATTTTGATACCAGAGGAGCTGCTATGGCGAACTTTAGTCCCGAGTTTGAAGATCAAGCAACTACACCGGCAGGCACACCCAGTACCGATTATCCTGATCGACCTCACGATGCTTTGTCTAGGGTACGATCACAGGTGACCGTGTCGACTATGAAGCGAGGACTGATTCCTCTTCATATTCCAGCTCATGTACGAGAGGGCAGGACAAGAAGGCTCAGTGAACCGTTGGCAACTGACGATTTTGGTAACTTCAGTTACAAAAACCTACCTGTCCTAGAGAAGGCGAACAAAGACGTCATTCAGAAGTTACGGGCAGAGGCAATGCTTCCACAGAACAAGCCCGCACCTCCGCTGCAATCGCCCAATGTTACCTCGCCTTCGCCATCCCTGGAGAACAGCCCGATGCTGCCCGGTCCACTTAAACGCACTCTTTCTACAAATCGAGCCACTGGGCGACCCTCTTCTCCCTCAATCAGCGGACCGCAATCCTCCCCAAGTCGCGGCTCCCAGCCATCATCTCCTTTACTCGTGCAGTTCAGCACAGGACAACATCATGACCGACGCAAGACGTCCAGTAGCTCGTCCACGTTGTCGCATTCGACGAGTAATCCGTCCTCGCTGCAGCCAGGTAGCTTCTTCGACCCCTCTCGTATGTCAGGCTTGAGACCATCCCCCGAAGCCGTCTCGCCAAATCGGCTTTCGAAAGCACCTTTGGCACCCTCTGCAACTTCTCAAGAGAAGCCAGTCTCTGGGCAACGCCAGTCATCCTTGGGACAGACAATCGCTTCCTCGCCACGCGCCCGATCACAAACCCTCGGGTCTCAAGAGGATGACGTTGTGCGAGATCTTTTACCAGGGCATTATAAGCGCCGGAGTCAAGTACTCGACGTGTCCCCGTCCTCATCCGATACGGAAGATTCTCGTGCAAAAGCGCTGCTTCGTGTGCAACGACGTCGTCAAAGTTCTCGAAGACTTTCGCAGATCAGTTTTGGCGATGGGCCTTTCTTCCGGCCATTGGACGTATTAATATGCGAGGACCACCCGGTATCACGCCTCGTCATGGAGAAGCTCCTCGAAAAGCTACGCTGCCGCACTTTGACCGTTACCAACGGTTCCGAAGCTATACGGTATGCGATGGGTGAAGTCAAATTCGATGTGATCATGATGGAGTTCCGACTACCTCAGGTCAACGGCGCGGATGTTGCTCGCATGATTCGCGACACTAAGAATGCCAATACACATACTCCAATCGTTGCTGTTACGGGATACCTGAAGGAACTACAGGCGCCCCACTACTTCGATGCACTTATCGAAAAGCCGCCTACTGTGGCCAAGCTTACAGACACGCTGAGTAGGCTGTGTCAGTGGAAAGCACCCCCGCCAGGCTGGACACCGAGCCAGATGTATCCATCCATGATGCCCTCCGGACTTCGACAAGAGTCTTCTCGCCAGGAAGAGAGCCCTACCACTTCAAACTCCTCAGGTTATCCGCCCGTGCCGTCTGCCAGCTACCGAGGCTCCAGCCGCGAAGACTCTATCAGCTCTAGCTTCTTCGGCGACAACGACAGTCGTGCAGGCGAGGATATGCCTGTAAGAATTCACAACGCTGACGATTGGCGGGAGCGCGATATCGCTCGAGCCATGAGTGGTTTAGGGATCTCTGACGATACAGCTAATGCCGACCTCAAAGCAGCTGTCCCCAACCGCGTTGGCGCGCCTGACCTACCCCATGGAGACTCTGTGCCAGCCGTTCTTGAGGAGGCAACGATCCGCCGCCAACGGTCGACAGAGCAAGTAGGTGCAAAACGTCGCATTTTGGAGACACGTAAACACGAATCGGCAGAATCTGGGGATGACGAAGACGATGAGTTAGGTCACACTCCCGTCCGCACTCGCAGTCCAAAGTCAAGACCAAAGTCCACGTCGAAGCTTGGAATCGAGATGATGCGGACAAATAGTAGGGGCAGTGTCATCTCTGTTGAAGACCCTGCTCAGGCTGACTCGACACTACCTTCCTCTCCCCCACCAATGATCACAGAGGATCGTGCGGCAGAGGAATATGAAGGCAGCCTTAATGTACCTTCAGTCGCACCCATGTCACTCACACCGCCCGTCATCTTCCCTGAGGAACCTGGCAATGATGTGACCGACTTTGTCATCGAGACGCCCAAGGCGCACAAGGACGTGGCTGATCAAGACCCGGATCCGACACCGAAAGGAAAGTCTGCAACAACACCAGATCTTGACGCCACCCCAAGATCCACCAGTGCGATGAATCCCTAGGCGGCATGGTGCCTGTCCTTCCGCACTTGGACAAATTGCTTCTTGATTTTACAGCTTAAGCACATATTTTACAGCATGGCGTTGGCGGTGTTCCACGGTGCCCTATCCAATAGTAGCAGCGTTTCCCAGGAAGCCTTCGATGTAGTCAACCTACCCCTTGAACTTGTCTTGCTCTCATTGCCATTCGAGTATAAGTCGCGTTGCGCACTTCCTTTTCCAGGCTATGTCCACGTATCTAACTTTCGCCTTTGGTACATAAGCTCGGTCGAATTTGCGATAGTATTTTGTGCCTTAGAAGAAGGCACTTTTCTAATTCGCTTTCTTAAGCTGTTAACTAGTCTACACACGAAGTGCTCGTTAAATACAGACTATTACTCGCTTCTTCTTAGATTGCAACTAAAAATCTTCTCTAAAGGTGCGTAAATATATAAAATTATCTAACGTAGTTTACAAGCGAGTTAGTTACGCTCTACTAGCGCGTTAACGTTAAGACGTTATTACCTACTTTTATTAACGTAGTTTATAAGCGAGTGGCTACTCTAAGTAAGTAGCTACTCTAACACTAGCGCAGCGCATACGTAGTAATATCGTTCTATATCTTAATAGCGCAACGTATAACTAGCTTATACTAAAGAAGATATAATCTTAGTAATCTCTAATATTACATTAAACTTAATTCTAAGTATAAAGCGTGCTATAGCAATCTATAACGTTCTCTAAACAACTATACGCTGCTAACACGCTAGATAACGCTCTTAACGTAAGTATAAGCTAAACTTAAAGCGCCTTATAAAGCTAGAAGAGAAGGTAATTATATAGCGTATACTTAGAGAGAGTTTACGTAGAATACTACTCTTAAAGGCACATATATAAGATATAGCTAATAGACTACTAAAAGAGCGTAGTAGAAAGCCTATAAATAAGAACTAGGTTAACAACTTTATTAAGCGTACACCTAAGCTGCGCACGCAATAGAGCCGTTTATATAATCGCTAGCAAGCTGTCTGTAAGAACCTAGCGATTATCTAGCTATAGTTTGCTCTAGTTTAATTAATAAAGGCGAAGTATAGTATTATAGATAAGAATACCTAGAACTTTAATAAGTCTAGCTTTATAATAGGTAAGATATTCTCTTAGCTTATTATTATAAGTTTAGAGAAACCTAGAAAATAGAAAAAACTATAGCCTAGCGATCGCGAGTAGGTTACTCTAGTATAAGGCGTTACTATAATAGAGCGTAGTATTCTACTCTTTCTTATCTTTATAGGTAAGATTCTTATTACCTCTTAGTTTATAGATCTACCTCGCGATTAGATTATTACTATCTCTTCTACTAGCTAGATTAACAACGACCTCGCGCTAGCGTAGCTTAAGCACTTCGACACTTATATAAAGGCGTTCTCTACTAGAGCGTATAGGCTACTTATTATTAATAGCTATAATAGCTACTACTTAATTAAATTTTAGAACTACTATAAGAAGAATAAGATTATTACTCTCTATATACTATCTTACTTATTATATCTTCTATAGCCTCTTAATATTATCCTCTACTTACTGTTAAAGCGCTACTATAGTACTAGAATCTCGCTCTTAGCACGCTGTTGTATCTACTACATTAATAAAGAAACCTTTCTACCTACCTTTAAAGTAGCTTATAAGAAGACGTTTATATAAGAGAATATTTACGTAGAGTTTTAAGGCGCTAGAATAGTTTTCTTTAACCTAGACGCTATACTATTAAAGCTAAATATATAGCTGCGTACGCTAATACTACCTATACTAGGTACTATTACCTAGAAGGTATAAACACCGCGCAACGCCTACAAGATAGAAGCGTAGTCTATACTAATTTAAAATTGTATACAAAACTATTAAGAGTCTCTAGTAAGCTTATTAGATAAGTAGGTTAAGTAGTTAAGTAAAGGCGCTTAGTAGATAGCTTATAATATAGTATTAGTATAAAAGAAAATAGGCTACCTTTAAGACGCTATTAATACGCTTACAAAGCGTAAGACTTATAAAAGGCAGTACGTACGCGCAAAGAAGACTCTAATAGTTAGTAAGGTATCTAACTTAATTACTAAAAAGAAGAGTAGTAGTTATAAAAAGAGTAAGACGCCTACAAAGAGAGTGCGCGCAAAGAGACGCTACAGCCGTTATAGCGAGATTAGGCATAATTCCCGCACCTACAAGATAGAAATAAAGAATATAGATAATAGCGATGCTTCCAAATAGTACTATTCTGTTACGTATAGTATAACAGTTTATTATAGTATTGCGCTGCGTTACTACGCGTACGCTACGCTAGTGTTTAGTAGAGCGCTTAATAGAGTAGAGCGCTTAATAGTAAACTACGTTACTATTCTATTAATTAAGCGTTCTAGCGTATTATTATCTAAGCGTTCTTTCTAGTATAATATAGACTTTAGCAGCGTAATATAAAGTAAATATTACGTTTTATTATAGCGCTTTAAGTATAAGTGTTAGAGTAATAAAAGACTAATCTCTAGCTACTTCGGCTAGAAAATATATATTTACTCTAATATACTCTCTAGATTAGCTAGCGCACTAGACTAATCTACCTAGAGAATAAAGATATATCTCTAGTAATACTACTAAGTAGTAATAGAAGGCTCTAGATTAGACGTTTAGACGTAGGTT
>JAESFQ010000289.1_pt1 | contig 18300 bp, 21 predicted proteins | sample 9269431 | NCBI WGS metagenome assembly JAESFQ01 (sample SAMN14502588, study PRJNA617103) | algae metagenome | isolation source: Plectolyngbya sp. WJT66-NPBG17 and co-occurring heterotrophs from well... | place: USA: Mojave Desert, Joshua Tree National Park, California | collected 2006-08-06
TCCAAACCAGCTTGCTCTCATCTACAGCCGCTCCAGCTGCTACGCCTGTTAACGTATTCTTGTGCCCGATCAACACAACCCCGGCTTTCGCTCTTGTCATGACTACGTTCAATCGTCGCATATCAGTCAGAAAGCCCAAGTCATAATGGACATTGGATCGCACAGTGACGAACACAATGATGTCTGCTTCACGGCCCTGGAAACTGTCGATAGAGCAGACTTCGACGTTAGGAATCGCAGTTGCAAGCAAAGTCTTCTGACGAGTGTAGGGTGTCAGTATGGCGATAGATGGGCTTGTGACGGAGTCGTTTGGAATTGCAGTCGAGCTGAGGGAGGGCGGTGATGTCTTAAGAAGTTGGATGACACGCTTGCAGGCTTCGCTTTGGCCGCAGTTCGATTTCGATTGGTAGCCTAGGTCTTCGGGGGCAGCGCATTCAATCCAAACCATGCGATTCTTCTTGGGCCAAGGGAAGAGCGAAGGAGCCAGAGGACGCGTATTGTCAGCTACTGCAGTAAGAAGTTTGCCATCGTAGAACTCTGGAGAACTGAAATCACAGATATCGCGATGCATGCGATACTGCGTGTCGAGCATAACTTTTGCAACACCTTCTCTTGGTGGCAACTTGTAATGGCGTTCGAAGAGTGAGACGTCGTAACCGGTCACTACAGAAGTTTGTTGGACCGTGGCGCGGAGCTGAACATGATCTCCAACCAGTATCGCACGCGAACATCCTTTCACAAGAGGGACGAGGGTGGCTGGTTCCGTAAGCTGGGAAGCCTCGTCTATGATGACGACATCGAAGGGCTCACTGCGAAGCAAACCTAGGGCAGCGCCAGTGCACGTAGTGAAAATGAGACGGGAACCTTTGATGCGCTTTTGGGCCTTGCGCCTGGCGGAGAAGTTCGCGGTAAGGTCTTTGCCTTCCATGGCGTCACATGTGTACGTACGTAGGTCCTGGGCGACTTTGGATAACTTGTCGTGACGTTAGTAGAATGGCCAACGTTGTACGATGTGGTAGCACTTACTTGCGTCGATACCCTGACTGGGATAACGCCACTTTTCTCCGCACCAGTGTAGCTCACAAACCTTCTCAATAAGTTGTCCACCGCATTGTGGGTTGGCGCAGTGACGAGGAATCTTGACTTGGGTAGCTTTTCCAACAACTGGGTGATAATGACGACGATTGTATGTGTCTTTCCTGTTCCTGGGGGACCCCAAATGAAGGTCAATGAATGCTTCATCGAAGCCGCTAACGCGGCATTCTGGCTTCCGTTTAGTGATGGGGCCATGGTCGCGGGTAGCTCAATGCCAACCAGTTTGTCTTGGTTTGCCGGAGGAAGACCGAGAAGCATTGCGTAGATATCAGTACAAGCTTCGCGCTCCGTGTAGAAAGCAGCTACAGCGTCGAACGAGGTTTTATTTGTAACAAACGACCCACACGGCGTAACACCCCACGAACAGTCGTCAAGGTACGATGGCGGATGATGGAGACACCGAAACGTGACCTTGCCTGGTTCAGCAGATGAAACAACGGCATCCATGGAGAAAGGTCTTGCGACAGCAGCATTCTGCGGCGGATCAGATGCCGTAAGCCGAACATGGTCGCCGGCTTTGAGCGTCCCATTTAAAGAAGAGTCGACGCGAAGTACACTCTTGACCGTTGCATAATCGTCACTATGACCGTCCAGAGAAAGCTCGAGGAACTCTGGCTGCTCTGGCTTGCGAACACTAGATGCTTCATCTATATGATCAAGCGCGATTCCGAATAAAGACGATGTGAATTGTCGGGTTGCAGCTGGCCGCTGAACGAGAAGCCTTGAGGTTTCGGGCTCCAGCACCCCGAGAAGAATATCCAATGCAGCTTCGGAAGAGCGGACCGTAAGGGAAACAAGCTCCACAATTTCGGCGAACTCTCTCAGAGAGATGTATTTCAATTCCTGTAATAGGATCTGGATCGGACGTCGAATACAGCCGCCCATTTCCTCCGACAAAAGGACAAGATTTTTTAGCAACGTGAAAGCCGGATGAACGAGTTCATCCTCCAAGGACGATTTGTGAGTTTTCCATGTGTGAGATTGAAAGAACGAGGGGATTAGGTAGGCCGCATTTGGTAGGAAGTCTAGTAGGCTCGATGCTACATGAGCCCGGTCCAACGCAAGAGATGAGCTTGCCTCCAAAGCGAGAACATCAGAAAATGTATCAAAGAGCATCTTCCTTTCGCCATGATCATTTAGCAAACCAAGGATGGTCCGCAGTTCCGGCAGAGATTCCAGGTTTCGGAGGTGAGTGAGATCTTTATCGCGGACTACTGCGACAACTGACTCCGAATAGTGTGCCCAGTTCGTAGAAGCCAGCTTTGGAATGATGTAGTCTTTGTTTGGTTTCTCGAATAGTGGTAGAACTTCGTCGGTATCAACAAAGTTCAGCCACTCGTCAAGGACACGCATTGAGTTGACGTCTCTGTTGCTGATTACGTAGATTTCCTGGTCTTTATCAGCGTTGCGGTGATTGAGGCACGTTCGTCACGGGAAGCGTCAACCTACCGCATCTAACACTCCCTTTTGCTGTACCTTACCGATATGCTGCTGAATGCCTCGACTAACCTTGTCCAAAGCAATGCTAGCTTTGCAGTCAAAGTTAGTCCCTTCTTGGACAGTCTTCTCCCTTACTCTGCGTTTGTCCCCTTTGTTCTTCTCGCTTCGGTAGAGCGAATCGTCAGCTTGAGGACGCTTCAGAAAGATCCAAGTGTTACTCCGCCGACGTTCGTACAGTTGAAAGATGTGTTCGTCGCAGAACAGCCTGTAATCGACCTTGGTTGGCAGCATCTTGTAGTCCGGTGAGTGTGGACCCTGTGAATGCGGGAAAGCGAAGATTATGACGCTGGTGTCAACCCGGACCTCACTTGCTCTCTCGATCTTCTTTGGCACATATATTCCGACGGACAGTCGTTCGTCTACCTTCAAAATGATCAGCTTCTTGTGGAAGACTTCTGAGACGTGAGAGACTGTAGGTAGAAATCTAGCCATGCGATCGGTTGACGATTTGAAGACAGGTTTCCAATGCAGATGCGGCTGGTCGAGGCGAAACCTGCGCAATTCTTCAGGCGCGACCAGTCCCGACTGTAAGAGCCCGTTTCGTACCAAACTTGGTGCAGTCGCAGAATGTGGAAGGCAGTTTAGAAACCAAATTTGCTGCTCGTCGCTTAGGGCACTGAAATCAAGAAGATGGCTATATTCTAGGACATCTTTATTGTTAGACTTGCACCAGCATAGGAGAAGATGCAGCAGCTCGAATTCAGTTATCGCCATCTTGTCTCGTGCAAGGAAGACTTCCATGACATCGACTTCGTCGCTACCATCGGGACGTGTATTATCGGCATTGAGGATGGATTGGGTGCTAGCAGCATGCAAAATGTCCAGAATGAAGGGGGTGGCGGTGGACTTAGGCTCGGGTGGTACCTCTAGCGTCGTGTATTCCTCGAGGTTTTCGGGAATCCGGATGTGATTTCCATCAACGCATTGGGAAAAGAGCCGATTGAGTTGCTGACACTGGGGGCTCATGGCATTGCCGAGACGTGCCCATCTCATGTAGAGATTCTTGACTTTCCCGAGCGACGCATTTGTATAACGGGCAAAGTATTCCGCTCGAGCGTCACCAGTTACTTCTCCAAAAGTTACAAGCTCTTTGCCTCCGGGATACTGAGCGGGCTGCGCCACTGTCCTGGGAATAATATCAGGGTCCCAGGTCGTGAAGACTAGGCAGTGATCAACAAGTGTCAAACGTATGCACAGGGGGGGGAGTTACATTTGTCCCCATCCAAGTCACCACCCGACATTAGATCGGCGCCTGGTCTACGCCCTTCTGTTGAGAACACGATGCAGTCAACTAAATGACTGAAATCTTTGACATCCACTGCTTTGAATTTCTGCAAATCGCCTGGATGTAGACATGGGTTTCTTGTCACCATCACCTCGGTATTGATGATGGTGGTCGCTAATCCATCACCATCAAGTGTTATACGTACAAAGCATTCCCCTTCTCGGAGTATGCCCGGTTGACCATTCCTGCTAGTAGGGTCGCAGACGCCGAAGAGAAGGCGTGACTTGGGAATGAGGATCCGACATCGCTGCTCGTCTCGTTTGTTGAGCATTTTCGCGTACTCTTGTCGAACGAGTCCTCCCAGTCGTGTACGAACAGATCCGACACCTTTCAGAAGAAGTTCTTCTGCTAAATCAAGCCTGTTGCAGTATGAGAGATACTGAAAGGCTGCCCTAGGATCACCTCGACTGACATTGCCTAAGAAGTCCAAGTGCTGCTGTTGTTTCTGGAGAAGCATATCTGCAGAGATACCTAGCGTATGCAAAAGCACAACCACCTCATCATTGAGGCTGCCGATGGCGTAAGGCTGAGTCGAGTCAGTCCCGCAGATTAAGTGAAGAAGAGTGATCTGACCTTGGAGTAGTCGACGACCGCGAAACTATGGTCTGACGCATCCTTGAACTTCCTCATGGATTCTCGAAATTGAACCTGTTCCATGCCCTGAAGGGTAGGATCTAGGGTTAACACGTCCTTGTAGCCACGATATCGAATCTGAAACACGGATGGTTGGTAACGCTTGTTGCGGTGTATTATGTTCCGTCTCTGAGCCAGTTGTCGAGCCAGTTGGGAAGATATGAGACCACATCCGTCGGTAAAGACGTAGTCGTCGCGTTTGACATCGTCAATGTCTCTGCAGCGTTCCGGTGGTAGGTTGAGGGCAATCTCCGCGCTCGAGAACAGGAGTCCGATGCGCTTCGCTTTCTTGCCTACGGATTTGAGTTTTGAAAAGTCACCCATAGCTTCGATTTTGGCTGAGATTTCTTCCTTCGAAGCAGCATACATAAAACAAGATCTGGACTTTAGCTGACTGTTTGAATGACCAAAGAAGTGGTAATGGACCCCATTTAGCACCACGCCAGTGGTGAGTAGTCTTGTGACATAATCGCCGGTCTCTTTGCCAGTGGCTATGCGTGATAAGTCTCCCGGGGAGTTTGCAGGCCATCGTAGCCGGAAGTCGGTGAGCGAAACCAGGACAAGCTTGTCCAAAGGTTCTTTGCGCGTAATACGATTGGAGGGCGCGCTCTCAAACCGCAGGACGACTTCTTGCTCCGTAGGAGAAGAAACGAAGGAAAGGCACTTAACAAGTCCTGCGGCATTTGCCTGCTTGGCTTGCGGAAGGTTGACAATGTCATAGTCCCATAATGCGACTTGTGGGTCGACTCCATGTAGGAGAACGACGCGAAACGCTCGCAAATCGCTCATGGTAGTGATATATGGTGGTGCACCGCAATATTGAAGAGAGGATGGTTCGATGCGGGGTGAAGACTGAGAAGCACATGCGTGATTCGTCCAGGATTCCACATGCATACGCGACGTTACACGACGACCGCGCCACAGCGGCGAACGAGGACTTATGATAAGAGCGATACCCGCTGTTTGCTTTCAGATCCTCTTGAGCCTTTACTACAAACAACATGGCAAGCGAAGCGGACTCAGGTCGGTGCCTCTATATTATCGGCGCACAGTGCACTGGAAAGACGACGCTTGTGAACGCACTCGAAGACATGTTCTGTCGCGGCGGATTATCCCTCCCTGTACAAGGGATACCCTCGAAGCCGGTTATCATTCGGGAGGTGGCGCGCACGGTGTTGAGAGACAAGCATTTCAGCCGCGACGATATCACAACCTCTCCAACCCGGGCATGGCAGCTCCAAAAGCACATTCTCGACGCGCAGTTCGAAGCCGAACAGGCTGCTATCGGCCCTGATACGCCGTCCACTACATGGTATATCTCTGATCGCTCCGGTCTCGATCCTATTATATATACGCAGCTGTTCGTGGGCGAGGACGCGGCGGGCGAGATGCTGGCATCGGAGAAGTGAGAGAGCTCGAGCGGCGTATGAAGATGGGCGTCGTGATGCTATGCGAAGCTGGCTGCAGTTGGCTTGCTGACGATGGGACGCGATTGATGCCAACCGGGACAGAAGAGTGGATGCGCATCGACGACGCGTTCCGAAAGCAGCTTGCCGTCTGCGGCATCCAGTACACGCTAGTGCCCAATCACGTGGTCGATCTTGAAGCACGCGTGCAACTAGTGGGGGATTGTCTGAGCAGCCCATAGTGGTTGTGAAAAGTGCATGTAAATCTCGTCTTATTGAGAATCGAACAAGCGGCATAGTCAGTCTACTGTTCACTGAGCGTGCGGTACCGAAGTGCATCTCGATGGCTCCAGCATGTGTGCATGGCGACAGTTGAGTGTGCAGCAATTTAGCACGCCCAGCACCTATCGGCCATCCAGGCGTTCATGGTCGCATTATAATGCCATAGTTTCGCGGCGTCTACGCAGGCTGGAAGGTGCTAATGCAAGTAGCTCATGTTTTACCCACGGCCGCCTTCTATCGTTTGATAATGCTGACAGTTCGACAGAGACCCATGATTTAGGCCCGATTCACAACGCAATGCTTGCAGGATAACACACCGTGTAAAGACGAACAGAGGATATCTTTGTTTTACCTACGCATTCGAAGGCCTTCGACGCACCCGGATCTTCCCACCATGCAACGGAAGCTTTAACCACACAGTGTCCAGAGGTTTCGGTCTGACTGCCATATGCTCAACGTCATAGTTCAGCAGCATGTGCGCTATGAAGACTTTCATCTCATTCAAGGCGAAAAACCGCCCAGGGCACGCGTGCCGCCCAAATCCAAAGCCAAGGAAAGCGTCGTCAAGCGTCGCAGTCGACTTGCCTTTACGCTCACTCGTGTCGGCTTTGGCCGCTTCGAGATCGTCCTTTGTCGCAAAACTATCGACAATGCTAGTAACATTGTTCGGGTCCGCAAACCGAAAGGCGTTGAAACTACGCGCCTGAGGATAGATACTTTCGTCATAGTGGATTGGCTCCATTGGGACTGCAATCATGGTGCCTTGTGGGACATGGACGTTGGAAACTGGAAGCCGAATACCATCGGGGTGTACAACCTAAGCCGCGTTAATTTCGGATCTCTGACGCCTGGTGGCATACATACTGTTCGCGGAAGTCCGACAATAGCGAACGGATTGAGCCTCATTGATTCACGAATCATTGAATCAATGAGCTTCAGATCCCGCACAGCATCGCGCGTCCACACACCCCCTGACTTGGCAAGCACAGATGAAGCTTCGTCGCGGAGAGCGTCAACATATCCCATGGCCGGATCCGAGCTGAAGAGATCAAGGATCACATTCTGCACAGTGAAGCTGGTCGAATGTAGGGAAATGTCGTTGACCAACAAGAGACGATGCGCCACTCGCTTCGGTTCCAACTGCCCCGCGTCTCCCTTTGCGGCTGCGGCGTAGCACTCATCGATGAGCCATTGGAGACCGTCTTTCTGGAATCGGGTAAGCATGATGATGTGCATCTCGTTAATGCAAGGGGCAAATCCTACCGGTGGTGTCCATCCACATTTCGGATCGGCCTTGAACCGAGCAGTCGCGTTCAATCTCTCCGTGACAAAAGGCAAGCAACCCTTCATTGCTTTTCGTCGCAAGTACCAGCAGGTTGATCCAACAAGAAAACCGGTGACTGGTTTCAACGGCTTAGGCGATGCGTTGATCAACATAGCGCCGGCGAAGATGCTCATCGCGTGATCCCTGAGATCGTTCAAGAACTGTTCATCACGACCTACGATAAGATCAGCTTCGGGGCTTTTCGTTGGGCACTACCACCGACTTACACAGCGGCGCACCGCAGAAGGCGCCATTGCTCGCACCAGCGATCAACTTCAGACAAGCGTCCCATACCGCGACTTCCTTCCACTCTGTATCGTCTTTGCCTCCCCACCAGCGCTCGAAACCTCTGTCAAGTTCATCGGCCATCAGTGGCGTCAGGTGCTCGAGATTGCGCGTAATCTGATGACGCACAACGTTAATCTGGAAGTCATTGTCGGCCACCTCTTTATCCCAAACTGTCCATTTCGTTTGGATAGTCTCACTCTGGGTTGCATGGATATCGAGTGTGGTCTCTGGAAGCGAGTACACCTTCTTGATCAAACGAGGTGGGAGAATGATCATCGCTCCTCTGTCGATACTGGGTAGGATGAAAGGGCTGTTCACGCTAGCGTACTAGAAGATTGAGGGTGAGTTTACTTCTACAAATATCGAAGGTGGTCATACCTTGCGGTAACCTTCAAACGCCCAGTCCTGTGTCTTTCGGATAGACTTCAATGTCGCCCATACCCATTCGAACCATCCTTTCTGGAGGCCCACGACTGGCAGTTCTTCCCAATGCTTCGACGCTGGTTTTCCGAAGAACAATGCCCGGATTGCGTGGTAGACTAGGAAGAGGACTGACAAAGGCACGAGGGCCTGTGTGGGCGTGATGATGAGCTCCATTCTCGGCGAGTCAGGTTACAGAAACAACGAAGAGCAATCGACACTCCGGAATCCTAAAGTACGCTGTCCTTTAGAACGAGACTTCAGCGGCAGGAAACGTGCCGCCGTTCAAGTTTCTTCGGAGGGCCTCTGCGTTAGGCCGGATATTTATTGGGCGTTCTGAGCGAACAAGGATTCAATGCAGCAGGCATGTAGAGTCCTCCCAACAAACTAGCACATGTCTCTGCATATGTTGATTTGAAAGTTGCAAACGCGGCTGAGCAGTAAATTCTACCGACCATACCGTTAATTGCGGCATTCCCCGAACCGTCGGAGCCAATCATCGAGGTATAGATAATACGAATTTGCTATCGATAGGTCACCAATGCCACTTCTTGTTAGCCCGGCTGAGCGGGTCGTAGAACTGCATGGTTTTCAGGGAAGCAGACATGCTCCGGTAGTGCAGGATGCAATGCATCTACTACAGACCGCTTACACTGCAGTAGTTTCTGTCCTTTGAGGAAGGTTGTACGACAGTGCGTCAGCCGCGCGGCTCCACACACGGCTCGGGTCGGCAGACTTCCGTATCTGGGATAGGCGTGGGGTCGTCCACAGCGGTATCACAAATACCTCGTTTTCGGTGGCTTTGTTCGGATTCACATGTGAGTCGAGATTGCAACGTCAATTCGGAATTACAACTTGGAGATATCACTGGGTGAAGAGCAAGGTTATTAATTATCCTGGGATGGTGCAATACTAGGTACAGTGGAGTTGGTCTAAAAAGAGCCGCAAGACCGTTCCGACCATCAGAGCTCGACAAACCTCGGCCAGAAGGAGCCGTATCAAGTGGTGCGATTTATACAGATAGTCGAGTGCATCTCGACCTTGCGCGTGGAGATGGGCCCTCATTGACAGCCGATATCTATGACCCGCGTACACGTATGCGTAGGTATGCTTTGTGCGCGCTAGTCAGTCGCTTCATGAGTCGAGCCCAGATGCAAAGCTGGTCAGAGCTTGCCTGCGCATAAAATTATCAACTACTCGCTACGTTCCGATCGAGGGTCCGGTAAATCTGCTGGAAGCCGGTTATATACGCCAAGACGTACCTAGGGACGATGGCAGCGTTGGATCTCGCTGCTATATTCCCGCGCGAAGGATTTTCCCGCCAGTTTTTCTCGAGCCGTACTAGGACATGCAAGCCTCCTCGTATATCTCCAATTTTACTGCGAGTACTCTACAGATTATGTACATCAATACCGGTGGTCTGATTGAGTCCACATTCACACGTGCGTAAGCATTCCTTCCAGGACCCAAGCCGGGTCAGTGGGTGACCACGCCATTTGTCTCCGAGCACGTGGGAAGAGGTGTGGCATGATCAAAAGGAATGGAATTCATGGAGAAGCGGGCCCTTGGCCTCCATGCATGCAGGGCATGCTACCCGCGATGTCACCTTCAGGTCCCATTGTCGATGAATCTATATGCAATGACGATTAAACCCTGCACCGACTTCAACGAGATGCTAGAAGATATGGAGACGTGTGAGGTCACCTGGCCTCTCACATAATGATGGCCGAGGTAGGTCCTTTGGCTGGTCTAGGAAATATACCGGTAAGTAAGCTCTTTGCTTCAACCCGCGTCCTTAGTTGCAGTCGAGGTACAGATCGCGATTCAAGACCGACGTCGGATTTGACTCAATCAGGCCGTCGCCCTCCAATTAGACGTAGGCCATCGGTCTTATGTCTTTGTAATGAGGCCGTGCGGGGCAAAGCTGCTTAAGCGCGCTGTTTTCAACTGTCATGTTTGGAGGGCGATAACTTGCCGTGCAGGCTGACCTACTCGCCGTCTTCTCTGACAGTAATCTATCAAGCGCTGCGGCTGCGGTAGCCGTTCTACAGGCCAGGGCCCTGCCGTCCTCTAGCGCACGGAGTGTTTCCTCATGTGGCCGTGATTGGCCCACTCGTTTGCGCACGGACCCCAAATTAGAGCCGCCGCATCGGACGCATCCAGACGTGCAACCGTTTTCCCCGATTCCTACGCTACACCTTCATGGATCGGACCGTTGGCCATTCCGGCATGGTGGGTGCATGCGCTTCGTGTTCTCGGCGGTAGTTGCATCGGGTCTACGTACTCTCTAGGATAGCAGACGCTGTGATAGCGCTAAGAGAAGGGTCGCTTGCTCGCCTTTTATCGACCATGAAACGCGACGATAGGTGAAAGCTCCCATCGAATGACGCAGCTTGTGTAGCATGCAGGTGGCCTGATACCGATAGGTTCTTGCTGCGGTACAGCGGCGCAGTTCAGCTAACTAACAATGGCTCTAGTTCACTGGCAGGGAGGCTCAGACGTAATGCAACGGCTCGCTCCAACCGGCTCCTCCCCGTAGTAGAACTTGTAGTTAGAGCAATGTCAAGATGGTAGCATTGTATATGTACCATTGCTAAATACCTCGCGTCTATTAGCCCCAACCTAAGTTCTCACTTTGCATCCAAACTTTACTGCCATCATGGAGTTCCTAGAGATGCAAAGCGTACACCTGCCAGGCTTTAGCCCATTGGCAGTCAATGCTGCGAGCAGCATCTTCGGTTTGATATCGATCTTCTTTTGTTACAAGGCCTTGGTCGCGAAGAAGCTGGTAAGTACCCATGCAAACCCCAGCGTGAACGTTGCGAGCTCTCCCTGACAGGTTCACTAGGCTTCTCCATCAAAGATCCTGAAGACCATCACCAAGCCTATCACGAAGCGGTATCAAGGATGGGCGTATCTCTTCTGGGGCCCTGAGATCATTCAGAAGGCGTTCGATGAGGCCAAAGGAAAGCCGTTCGAGCTCTTCGCTCCGGATAACCGCTATGTCTTCGTTTCCGATCCTCAGCAGATCAAGGAGCTAGACAATGCGCCAGACACTGTGCTGTCACTTCAGGCAGCATCAAAGCAGGTATGTTTGTCAGAGGCTTCATTCATAACTTTCATTAACAAGACATAGATGCTCCAGCCACTCTACACCATGTAAGATGACCTTCAAAAATCTCCATGGCGCGCATCTTGCACTCAGCGCACTAATACATTACAGGCACGGCTTCAACTGGTTTGACCGACGGGGCACTGAGGGTGTTGGATTCATCCGCGCTCTTCGCACCCTTTTGACCAACAACCTACCCAAGATTCTTCCTGATCTTACGTGCATTATTCGCACCAGGTTCCAGGAGCTACATGCTGGACACCCCGTGATCAACGGTAATGGTGCACAAAATTCCTAACTATGCAAATCAGCTGACAACGAGCCGTAGGAAAGAAGCAGTCAGACGTGTACCACATGACCGTGAAGCTGGTGGTTTTGTCAAACGCCGTATCCTTCTTTGGAAAGGATCTGGGTACGTATCTTCACGCTTTCCCATCGTCTCTCAATTATCCCTAACACGAACTAGCAAAGGATGAGCAATTCATGGTTTCCGCACTTGCATACATTGAGGAGACTCTGATCTGCGCTGAGATCGTTCGTCTGCTACCTGGATTCATGACTCCGTAAGTGCAATTGCTGAGAACCATTACATCATGTCACTAACTCTAGCAGCATCGTCGGCGGCATCATTGCTCGCACACTCAAGTCCCACGCTGTCATCTTCAACAGGCTCCTACCCATCGCCCAGGAACGATGCATCGAGCGAGATGCGGCTAAGCTGGGCCAAAAGGTGCCTCAACACGCCGACTGCATCCAATGGATCATGGAGACGTCGCCCAAGAACGCGCCCTGGACCCCCCAGCGTGTCGTCCACGAACTGATGGCTATCTGGTTCGGCTCCGTTCATGCCGTCTCTACGACCGTCACCTTTGCTATTCACGACCTTTGCTTACATCCCGAATATGTGGAGCCTCTGCGAAAGGAGTGCGAATCTCAATACGCTGCTTTCGAGCAAAGCGGCGTAGGACTTCCTCTGCTTGACAGCTTCATCAAGGAGTCTGCGCGTTTGACACCAGTCGAGTCACAAAGTACACGTCGCTCAGCGCTGCAACCCTTCTCCCTCAAAGACGGCACCCACGTCAACGTTGGAGATTGGTTCTGCACCCCTGTCCGAGCCATCATGACCAACCCCGTCGACTACCCCGAAGCAACAACATTCAGCGGTTTCCGCTTCGCCGACCCGCAGCTCGTCAAGAGTCTCGAGAATGCCGATGGTGCTTTTGATATCATGCAGAAGAAGCCGACGAAGCTGACTGACTTTGATATGACGTTCCATGTCTGGGGAACAGGGCGAATGGCTTGGTAAGTCTTCCGTGTATCCCAGCCGCTGTATTTGAAGATCTTGCTAACGATATGTCATAGCCCTGGAAGGTATTACGCATCAGCTGTTATGAAGGTCATCCTGGGACAAGTTATCCTGAACTATGACTGTGAGCTTGTCAACCCGACTGCGAAGCGCTTGTTCACCTGGCGGTCGACTATCTTGCCCAAGCCTAGTGCTAAGGTCGTCTTCACTCCAATTGGTGACGCGAACTAGAGATGGAAGGGCGTGAGATGTTTCATGGTTTATGTTGGTTGGTGCAGGGCATCGACATAACGAATGACGAGGAGAGGGCGTTTTTCTGTTTCCTGACTGCACGTTTGTCATAGACGAATAAATGATACAACGACTGCTATACATGCACATCCGCAACATCGGCTCTATCATGACTACTACTGCATTGATTGTCTTCTCATTCCAGGCAATGTTCACAATCATTACGTGCACAAGATCACATTGCATGGTGAGGTGTCACAATTTCAATCTCAATATACATTACACGCTGGGTATCAAAAAGACCTGAATTTCACAGTAAACGCCTCGCTGCCAAACTGCCATCAACGTATTCAGCAACTCTCGCCTAGCAGCGCACTGGTGCTGCAATGGCAAAAGAGAATGTCGTGCTGTCGGCCCGCTCTCGGTCCGATTGGAACGCGCCTAAAATACGCCGCCGGCTCCTCCAAGCATTCCAATTCGGACCACGTCACACTCCGATTGTGGAGCTAGGCTACAACTAGCGACAACGACGCGGTAATACTGCAAACGCCACTCGCGCGGACGGCAGTTGCGGTCTAATGCTTTGTGAGCAAGAGGAGAAAAGAGAACCCAAAAAAGCGAAAAGAAGCAGTCTAGATCTCAATCGTCAGCGTAGGCGCCCTCCTGCAGACGCGGGCCGTACTTTGTTATACAAGTCATCGAGCAATCGGGCCATTTCCGTACTCCATCTTTGAGCGAACATGTGCAACTGAAAGCAGTTCAAGAGACATTTTGACCGCTCAACCACTACCAGCCCAATCCTTGGCCGAACGGGTACCGATGACCGACATCCTCAAGGAAACTATGCCCAGTCTGGCCCTTCGTCTGCCCAGGCCTGAACCTCGTGGTGTTTCGTCCCATCGTATCTCCAGTCTGAGGATGTAGCAACTGCGTATCTGAACGCGACCGTGTGAACGGCATGGACTCGGCGGTGAGATTCAGTTTATTCCACTCAGCCCAGGTATTTCCTTCACGGTCGAGCAGGCTAATATTAGAGTTCATGCGGCGTTGGGGAAGGGGCGCCAGGTGCGGGTGGCTGGGTACGATGAAGCCGCGCTGCACTTTGTCCGCGTCGTATGCGTCTCCCTTCATTACGGCATAACCGGCATATTGGTCGTGCTGTCCGGGAGGCATGACGATATGGTAGCCTGGGCGGTTGGCGATTCTCATCATCTTGTCGCGAGTCTCGGGCAGGATTTTTGGGAGGTCAATGCGTGGCGATGGAGGTGCTGCGATCTCTGGCTCGGAATCGCTGTCGCTGCGCGCTCGAGCCCAGGATAGTATTGAAACAGGCTGTGCAGAAGCTGCCTGGTGTGGGCTGGTGGAATCGTTGATATTGGTTGGGACTGCCTTGCGTCCTGCAAACAGGGTAACGAACCACTGATGCCATGGGCCTAGAGAGGGTTTGGCTGTGCTCTGCACCACCACTGGGGCACGTTTCGCTATGGGAACTGCAGTCACTACAACAACTGTCGTCACTGGACTAGCTGTCGTCGCTGGAACAATCGTCGTCACCGGAGCAATTGTCGTCGCTGGGGCAGTTGCCGTCGCTGGGGCAGTTGCCGTCGCTGGGGCAGTTGCCGTCGCTGGAGGCGGACCTGCTGTGGTAGCTGTCGTCGCCGATGGCGGATTTGTTGGAACAGCTGCCGAGACTGATGACGGATCTGTTGTAGTACTCGCTGCTACTGACGAAGGGCCTGCTGTAGTAACTACCACCACTGGAGATGGGGTTGACACGATAACTGTTGCTTCTGACAACGAGTCTGCCGTAGTATCTGTCGATGTTGACGAAGAGTCTCTCGTAGCATCTGTCTCTCCTGATGAAGTGTGTGCCGTAGTCTCTTCTACCATCAGAGACTTATCGACGGCAGTCTCTTCCGTCACTTGGGATGGGCCTGCTGTAGCTTCTTCTGCCACAGGGGATGAATCTGCTGTGGTCTTCTGTGCCAATGATGAAGGATACTCCCGAAATAACACTTCCCGGGGCCACCATAGTGGTTCCAACATCAGAAGGGAGTTGGGCGGGTTGCTATCCTCATCTGTGATGCTACCTGACGCGTCCAGACTGACTGGAATAGACGGAGCATTTTCATCTTTAGGTTCAGTTGAATGATCGGTCTTGCAGGCGCCGCTCGACTTGTGAGCGTGCTCATCTGCACCGTTACCGGCTACGTCTCGACTGTCCGCGATAACAAGAACACTGACGAGTATTAGTGCAGTTCTAAGGCCGCTTTTGAAGGCGCCGTCAGACTCTTGATCATCTGTAGTTAGTACACGCTGTTTGAAAAAGGTCATTGCGTCTCCGTCGATAGGATTGCTATCGTCGTCATAGATCGGGTCGTCGGATTCAACAGAGAAAAGATACACTGAGCCAGTCAGCGGATTCATTTGATGACGGTACTGCTTGAAGCAATTATGCCCACCTTTGGGAGCTTTTGTCGGGCCATGCGCGTCGTTGTTTGTGTGTTTTGTATTCGACTTTTCTGGGCGGTGCTTGTTATTCTTTCTACGCTGCTTGGCCCGGCGCTGAAACTGGACGCGGGATTTGACCTTGGGTATAGTCATCGCGAGAGAGAGCAATGGAACGGACGTGTCGAAGAGTCTAACGCATGTCACTAACAGCACGAGCGATGCGGGTGTGGCAATGTGTGAAAATCTGTGGAGAGCATGAAATCAGTTGTAGTCGCGCGGCTTGTTGTTGTGTATGCTAAGTGTAGCTACGCGTAGAAATATCCGCTGTGTTTGCGGGGTTTAACAGCGCAGTGCAAGTGAATCCGTCTGGGACAGGGATGCTGATTCTAGAAGTGACGACATGGTGAAGGGGAACGTGAAACGTGACTCTTGTGGAATGAGAGAAATACATATACAGTCTTCACCATGGAATAAATGGGAAACAGCTTGGTGAAGGTGAGTGACCGCGGATGGGCTTCCCTATGCATTAGAGTAGTCCAAGAACGTGCATGATATGACTACTGCCACCTGCATCGCCAGGCAAGCAATCTTGACATTGAACTGTTCGTGAAATTGCTGGCCACAGACTTGATGATGGTCGTCTAAGCTCCCATTGACGATTAGTTACGTGTGTAGCACGGGTCGTCAGTCATCACGTATGGTCTGCCACCGCGCTCATGCTCCTTTTAGAACGATGATTTCACAGCTATTCATGCCTTGTCTGCGCAGATGTATGTGACTGCTCCTAAGTTAGTACAGAGTAAAGTGAAAAGCATTACGAGAGGGTTGAATACCGTTGTTTCCACGGACAAATGCATCTCCCCAATTCCGGGTGACACGTCCATCAGAGACCTCCTTGCATCTTTCCAGTGCGATGTTCATGTAGCCGTCTACTGACTGAAGATCGCCTATGTAGACATTAGTAATTGGTCGAGATGGAGAGTGCATAGTGAGGTACCTTTGTAGATGATGCCAGAGTTCAGTTTGACAGTAACAGGAGCTCCAATAATCTCGCTGAGAAAGCCGCTGGGATCTCTTGAATCACCAGCGGCTTCGGGTGCCGGGCTTTCACCATTGGTGGACATTGTGATGAAAGTGGGTGATATGTGACTTCCTGGCAAACAATTAGCAACTCGTTACGAAAGATCAGAAGCTATATTACGTAGGTGTCTGAGCAGACGGAAGCTGACAGTTGTTGAAGCTGGTCGCTGGTGGATATGGAAGTGGGAAGATGGCGATGTTGGGTAGTGGAAAGGAAGAGTGCACGGGCCCAGTCTCTTCCTCATCTATCGCGAGAAGCGTGACTGCGCGTTGACGCCCCACCTACGGCAGCCCGCGCCTCCGCCAACATCGACGCTATCCTTTCCTGTGCACTACCTTAGGGTATCACAGTACCTCCTTCACTCGACGTGAGCGCCCATGGCATCGCGCTAACAATGACCGACCCGACCGCAAGCGCCGCACCGCCCAAGAAGCGCAGCCTGTTCAAGCGGGCCGCATGGCAAGATGCGCCCAAGAAGGATGGCGCCGACATGTTCAGCCATACGAATGAGTTTAATGAAATTGTCGCCGAGCAAGCTAGAATAAGGGCAGAGGAGAAAAAGCAAGCCGAGGCAGCGAGAAAGCGCAAACACTCGGAGCCGCGCGACCAAAAGCGACGTCGCATATCGAACGACAACGAAGAGCCTGTCCCAACCAATAGCAGCTCAGCCAGCAGAGAACGGAAGGGGAAGACCGCTAGCAAAGTGTACGCATCATGTTTTGCATCTGACAATCAGCACTGACAGTTGCTCAGGCGCAGCATACTATCGCCCTCTCCAGTGCCATCGCATCCGCCGCCCGACTCGCTCACAGCACGCTACGATTCCTTGACCAAATCCGCTTCCTCGAGCATTTCGTTACCACAACAGGAGTCCTTTGTCATTGACCTGGACGATTCAGAACAAGATGACGATTCGGCCTACGTTCCCAAGCCTCGCAATGACAACTCTGCGTTGGACTACAAAGCACCAAAATTCGACTGCAAGGAAGACATAGCTGTGCGGCCATCGAAACCAGTTCCTCTAGGCACCAACGACGACGATGATGAAGACGAGGAAGACAGTGATCCCACATTGGCTGCACTGCGCGCCAAGGCGCGGGCACGCGTTGCAGCGGCCAAGGCGCAAGCCGCAGCGCCATCAATATCAAATGGCGAAGCTCCGAAAGCGCCTATAGTGCAGCTATTCATCGATCCACAAATGCCGGATGCCAATCCATTGATGGTCAAGGTCAGGACCGACACCAACATTGAGAAGCCACGGCTAGCATGGTGTGGGAAGGAGAAGTTTTCGGCTCAAATGACACGCAACGTCTTCTTCACATGGAAGGGTACACGCCTCTACGATAGCACATCAATTATACGGCTAGGATTACAGGTGGACAACAACGGGAACATATCCGTCGATGGAGACTCCAACATATACGATGATGTTAACCTTCCCAAGATTCATGTCGAAGCTTGGACAGAGGATCTCTACAAGCAGCGGAAAAAGGACGACGCCGCGGCAGCTATAGCAAAGAAGACGGCAGCCGAAGCACCTGTCGCGACCAAAGCAAAAACGCCAACTCCGGAACCCGAGCCCCAACCCGAAGAGAAACGAGTCCGTTTAATCCTTAAGGCGAAGGGAAAACCCGATTTCAAATTGACAGTGAAGGAGGTATGTTCAGATTGTCACTTTACAGTGCGCCAAGATTTGAGGCATCAAGTATCATAACCTCTGACCATGCCCTAACGAAACTATCAGAACACCACGATTGCCCACATTGCAGGAGCCTACAAGACCAGCCGCAAAATCGACAAAAGCCAGCCGATCACACTCATGTTCGAAGGTGATCGACTGGTACCCCTGGATACGGTGGCCGACTACGACATGGAAGACATGTGTA
>JAESFQ010000290.1_pt1 | contig 18194 bp, 10 predicted proteins | sample 9269431 | NCBI WGS metagenome assembly JAESFQ01 (sample SAMN14502588, study PRJNA617103) | algae metagenome | isolation source: Plectolyngbya sp. WJT66-NPBG17 and co-occurring heterotrophs from well... | place: USA: Mojave Desert, Joshua Tree National Park, California | collected 2006-08-06
TTGAATGTGAGCGACATCCTGCCCGTGCCACCAATATCATCGTGGTAGAAATGGTACAGTCTCGCATGCGCTTTGATAACCGCATCAATTGACTTTCCGTTCCGCGCACCCAGGAGCGGCTCGTTAAACGTCCACCAGATAGGCACACGGTCGGCAAAATGCGTCATGACAATCTTTCCGTAGTTGACGAAGGCATCCTCCCAGGATACATTCTTGTAGCTACACTGAAAGCAAGAGTCCAAATAGCCGATGCCTCCAGTTCCGGGCTTGATAAAAACATCGCTGATGTTGGAGAAGTATTGGAAGGGAGAGTCATTGTGGTAGAGAACTATAGCCGGATGCATTCCTTTGTTCAGGACAAAATTAATAAGATCGTCGTAGTGAGATAGACCTTGCTCGTTGACTGGCGTACCAGGCAGGATGAATGGAAGAATACGCGTCCAGGGAATGGAAAACCTGTAATACTTGATGCCCATGGAAGCGATTCGTTCGATGTCTTGCTTGTACAAGTAGTAGTGTTCATTAGCAACCCAGTTGGGCGATTGACCCGGGTTGTTCAAGCTTGCAACGTCGTTGTGAACGGGTGTTCGTCCCTCGTCAGCGATAGCGCCCTCGATCTGAACCGCTGATGCCGCCACACCGAGCATAAAGTCTGCAGGGAAAGAGTAGCATTGTTGAGGAACCAATGGCTCAGGTGGTGGCAGGATGAGCTCGCTGCTTGGTACTGGAGTTGGTTCTACTGTTGTGGAGTAAATTCCGCTCGTGAAGTTGACCCAAGGCACGGTCGTCCAGAGAGCCGTCCAGGACGCATTCCCGTAAGGATTTGCCGTATCGGTCGCCGTGACGTTGGAGTTTGAATCCCAGTTACCCCATTGTGTCGTGGTCAGATTTGGCACGAGACTGCTGAGTGACGCATATGGTGCCGCGTAGGTGGTCGTAGTAGTAGGGGCCGGTGCAGACTTTGCCGTACGGACTGTCTCGGTCTGAGTAAAGCTGAACTCTCGGAAGGTATATGAAGGTAGTGCAGTTGCGTATGTGTGATTCGCCGAGCATTGTGGTCGTGAGGCTGGTCCTTGAGCCGGGACATAGACTTGCTGGGCAAGAGCCACAGCGCTGTACGCCAAAAGAGCTTGAGGCTTCATGTTGCTGGCTAAGGCGTGCTTGATACATCTTGGTCTTCTTCAGCGAACTCTTTATATGTCCGTGATTTTCAATCGGACCGTGGGGCTCGCTCTAGCAGTGGTACTCATCATCATTCGGCATATACAATGGCTCGTCACATCATAAAATGTCGCTGCCCTAGTCCTATCGTGCGTTAATTCGAAGGCGCGGTCGGCCTTGATTCCGTTCTTGGATTCTGGTGGATTGAAATCCTCGGTCGGGCTCGGTCGAGCTAGATCCGGATAGTGCTTTGCGGGGGGTTCGCGGGGTTGAGCCTGGGATGACGAACGCGATGTAACATTTAGTCTTGATTATTATTCCTGGTGGTTCGGCTGGGGCCGAGGGTGCATGTCCCGAAGTCTCTCAGTGGCTTTTCGCACTAATCCATGTTCTTGCGCAGCTTCGTCTTACGCAAACAAGCGTAGCCTCTTCTCCGCAAACTTTCCTGCTCCACTCCCCACACTATCGTGAATGTCTGTCGGTCTATCATTGCGCGACACTACCAATTGACGACAGGAAGTGTGTCGATGGCCTACATCTTGCTCGCGAATGCCTGTGGTGGTGTTTACCCGGTTGTTGCCGTAGTAGTTGCGGCCAAGATAACGGACAAGATTCCCGAGTCAGGTATTTTTATGTGATCAATCCGTTTAGATGTATAAACGACATCAGATTAACTCATTCAATGTTATGGTTCCAACGTATGCTGTTACGAAAAATACGAATCGTGTTTGTGAATCTCGCGCTACTTCTCTTCCGTCAAGATCGTTCCTTGTTAGCACCCTAGACAAGCAAGGAACCGAACAGGCACAAGTAAATCTTGTCATACTCAGCAGTGTATAACCATAAAAAACCTAGGAAAAATAGATAATGAAGAATATCGTGTAAATCTAGGTTTTGTTATGTTGTACTTAATATTCTTCTCACACGTGTTGTACTAGGCTAAAAACAAGCGCTTGATAAGCAGTATTTGATCTCATTCTTGTACAGGGTGCTAGGATTTATCAAGTAGCGACTCTATGATCAATTAAACCGAGTTAAGCGCTGAGTGCGTAGGCGTGAGAAATGGCCGATGTCCGTGATTTGTAGGATGGGGAATCATAACTCAGTGCAGCGCTACGCTTGTGACGGCACAATGAAGCTGGCATTTTCAGGAAGCGATATAATTCCACAAGCTAATATAACCTCTTCTTGACTTTGGTGTATAGGTTCAGCTGCCTTGGTCGGATTGTTGTTAGCATTGGACACCACGGAGTGTAAGTGCATGTAGCTCTCCTCTCTTCAGAACGTTCCGAGGTTGCTGATATAGTGGTTCTTTGAGATGTGCACCTAGTCAAAGCCCATCACACCGAAAGGGCCAAAAGTCTAGTCCGAACTTCTTGTTACCGCTCCGTGAGCAGCATGATTCTCTTCCAGACGAGCTTTGGCGTTTGCAGAAAGTGCGCTCTACTGTGCAACTCCAGAACTGTCAGGAAACGCAGATACATGTTCGCATCGAAAAAGACGTCGCATAATGACGAAAAAGAGACGTTATCAACATGCGAATCCAGAAAAGAGTAGTTCTATGATCGGACAGGTGAGCATCGCCAAATGCAAGAGTCTCGGTGTTGGTGTCAAGATGTGGAAGACCGCGCTAGCGTGCACAGACCGGGCCCGCCCACACAACCGCACACACAGGCGCCTAATTTTCGACGAACTTTAGTTCTCGACAACTCCAGCGACGACGCACCCGAAACCCGCCCAAATCGAAAACCCTCCCGATAATCTATCAAAATGTCTGGAAAGCGCGGGTACGTAATCATTGGCGAGAAACTGGGCAGTTTGAGGCTGTCATGTAGTGGAATGCCGGCTAACGTGTGTGCAGTCGTGGTTCTACCTCCGGTAACAAGCTCAAGATGACTCTTGGTCTGCCAGTGTACGTTTGATCCCGATGCGATCGCTCCGCCGAAACCATATCCGTTCACGAAAACGCTCAGAAGGCATACAAGGAATGAAGGCTAATGGAAGCATAGCGGCGCCGTCATGAACTGCTGCGACAACTCCGGTGCCCGCAACCTGTACATCATCTCCGTCAAGGGTATTGGTGCGCGTCTCAACCGCCTGCCCGCTGGTGGTGCTGGCGACATGGTCATGGCGACCGTCAAGAAGGGAAAGCCCGAGCTGAGGAAGAAGGTCATGCCTGCCGTCATTGTTCGCCAGAGCAAGCCATGGAGGCGAGCAGACGGTATCTACCTGTACTTCGAGGACAACGCCGGTGTCATTGTCAACCCCAAGGGTGAAATGAAGGGCTCTGCCATCACTGGACCCGTCGCAAAGGAGGCCGCTGAGCTGTGGCCGGTACGTGTGAAACTAACACAGAGAGAGATCGTACTAACAACAGACAGCGTATCGCCTCCAACTCCGGTGTCGTTATGTGAGGTGTCTCTTTTCCTGCTTTCGATAACATTCATGGGTTCACGGGCACGGCGAAAATGCATTTGCGGGGTGAAGGATTTGGGAGACGACATTGCCACTACGATTAGCAATGGGACGACCTTCACAATACCAATCAAATGAACATTACGACCAAAACTACAACTCCTTCTCCTTTTGCTGTGATGGATGATTGACCTGGTGGCATTCTGCAAACAGGACGAACTCAGGAAGCAACGCGATAAGGAAACGCTTTAGGATGGTTAAACTCTGTCATTGTCTGACGAAAAGACCAGATTATGTACTGAATATGCAGACATCTAGATCCTTGGCTCATCGGCCGAGCACGAACTTCTATCACACGCCAACATCTGAAAATCGGCCTCCTCAACAACGTCTTGCGCCCATCGCATCTGTATCATGCTCCTCGACTCGACGTCGCGTTTTTGCCCGCCCACGAATTGGAGGTTCTCATTGCCAACAACACCCGTTGTGACTACACCAGTGCTCGGCGCACCGATTCCCTGCACTACACCATTGCCACCCTGCATAACATTCGCATAGCTTGACGCCATGGTCTGTACACCAGAGACAAAGTCCTGTCCGTCGAACGCGCAGTGTCCCCCGGCAGGTGTGTTATCCACCGTTTGCAGTGCGTTAATTTGCGCCGCACTCATACCTGCGTCCGCGCCAAGTTGCTCGTAAGCTGCAACGGCCTGTGGAATGCTACCCTGAAGCAACTGGAGCTCACTCTGGGTAGATTGGAAGTGTATCCTAGTTTGTGACATGACTGTGGCAGCGTTCTGGAAAGGAACTTGAGGCGGCATGCCACCGCAGTTGAGCTCAACAGCCGAGTTGACGTAGTTTTGCATCTGTGCTGGGATGAAGAAGCCCGACATCATGAGCGAGCCGCCCGAGACACCAGTGAAGACAATGTTTGACATGTTGACTGCGACCCGTTGTGGCAGCTCAGTTTGGATAAAGTCGTTGACTGCTTGGGCGTGTGCTACACCATCTGTGCGTTGAAGACCCGCGCCTCCTCCCCAAAACAACTTGTCGTCCGGTGCGAGGAGTGCGACACCCATGGTGTTGGCCTGAACAGCCTGGTTAGGCATGTCAAAGAAGCTCTGTCCACCGTCACCGTGCAGCAACACGTTTGCTCCCATGGTACCGTTCCCTGATGTAGCTGCGGCACCGGGAACGCCCGATGCAGGAAGGAACATCTCTGCAGGTGCAGAGATTTTGAATCGAATAGGTAGGTTATTGACCATGACCGTGTCGTCTAGGATCATGGAGCCATCAGTGGCGGTACTGATACCCTGAGGGACTTGAGCGGCCTTTTGTTGAGCAGTTGCTTGCTGTCCTCGGCCGTTGCCGCCACGGTTACGTTGCGGAAGGGCAGATGTGAGGGAGAGCAGCGAGAGAGTGATGAGTTTGTACATGTTGGAGGTATTCAATCAACTCTGTGGATAGAATAGAAATTAAGATATTGAAATGATGGACCGGCCAGAAAGAAGAATCGAAAAAAAGTTGTAATGAGAAATACCGCGCGGCAGTATAACGGTAAGAAGAGAAAGAAAAGAATAAATGCGGGGGATTCCAGCACATCTATACCGCGTAGACAGCATGTCACAAGCTCCTCACTGACCATCGTCGAGTCTACGAAACACGTTTCTCCCAGTGCGCCATCCTAAACACATGCGAGTGATGCCAAGCCTACGGGTCAGAGCTTGGCCTTGCCTCTCTTGAGCTTGACATGCGTGGTTTCCACCACTAAGCGGTGTAATTGGGAATACGTAAGGGAACACATGTTTGATGCGCGGATGCTGCAGCAGCTGTGGTTTGAACTTGGAGGCCTTGGTGTTTCGGTGAGGGGCTTGGCGCGAGAGTGCGCGTAGCGAGACTGTAGAAATGCAATTCAAGTTGTGTCAGTGTACATTTATGATTATTCACAGCTTAAACTAGGCTACGGGCGTTATTGTTCGGAGCGTCGTCAAGACGATTTGTGTGCGCAGAAGGAGAAACATACAAAGTCGTGGTGGTGATCGTGGATAAACAACGCTCTTCTCCATACGAAACCTGCGGTGAAATCCGTCTTTGACAAAACCTCACACCTAGCAGATGCCAACCCCAAGAACTCAGGCTACAATTGAATTTACTCAACATAACAATGTCAAAGGTAAAAATAGACGAACAGCATTCATCAGATGTTGACAGGAGCAAAAAGAAGAGGACTGACGATTGCCACCTGGCCGAATCGAACGACCGATCTTCGCATATCTAGCAGGTGCTACAAGTGCGACGCTTTACCACTTAGCCAAGGAGGCGATTGATGAAGACCAAGGGAAAATCAATATTAATAACAATGAGTGTCCATCAAGCGTGGGCACAAGGTTTCCAGCGTCGTAGGCGAGGTAGTGGGGCGGAAGCGACAACGACGAGTAGAACCCTAGCTAGTGAACCGACAGGAAGAACACCACCAAGATCACAGAGAAAGACTAAGAGTAAATATTATGCTGCTCATATTGATATTTGAACACGTAAATTTCGTAAATCAAGTCCGCTATGCTAGAAGCCCCGAAAATCTCATGCGCCAAATTGAAAAGGGCAGGCAAATACGCTGAAAATGACCCCCAAGATTCCCACAAACGCCATGCTCATGCAAATACAAATGCATCGCTTCTTTAGACGAACAAAATTTGAAAACACAAGATAACGTCCAGCTAAGCAAGGCCGAAAACACCCCTGAACCGCCTCCAAAGCTCCTTAGCCATGGCCTTTCGGGTATCCTCTGTCCTCAGCGCAGCCTCCTTGTTCTCGCTCGCCCTACGGAGCAAGAAGTTGAGACACTCCGTTGTAGTACCCCAAGTCATGCACTTGACAACCTTGGCCTGAGTATCCGCCTTCATGGTCTCGTCTTGGACAAGAGCCTGTGAGATCTCATCGGCCATACCCGGGAGTTGGGCGTACGTGAGACGAGGTAGTTTCTCTGGGGGTGTTGTGAGCATCTGGGCGGCGCGAATCTTTTGGGCGGCTTGAACGGAGGCGAGGTTGTGGGTTGCGAGAACGATGTTTACGGTGGGGAAGGGAGTGCCCGGTGTGGGGGCGGAGACTTTGTCGGTCCATTGTTGGCGGACAACGGCGTCGGCGCAGGCGTCGTAGTTGGCATCGGTACCGGCTTTGGTATCAAAGGTGAGATGCTTGGGCTCCGAGGTGAGGTAGGCGCCGCGCACAAGCTTGACACCAGCGATGTAGCCTTTCTTTGAGGCGCGCTCGAGGTGCTGGGCCAGGCGCTTGGAGATGTCACGGAGGTAGCATTGGTAGGTAATGTAGAGCACTGCACGGCCGTTCTCGGGCTTGTTGTACTTCTCCTGCAGAGCCAGTGTCCACTTCTCGAGTCCGGGGTTAGTGGCTTCTTCTTCGGCACCGGGGAGGAGGCTGACGCCTTTCGCCGCGGCGGCATCGCAGGCAGCGGTGATGGCATCCCACATCTCGGGGGTAGCGTCTTGCTGATTCTGGAGAAGGTTGAGGGCATGGCGACCAAGACCAGACCATCTGAGAGTAGTTAGAATAGGCTTTCCTATTAGAAATGCAAGACAGGACTTACTTCAATCCAACAAAGTCCCCCTCCTTCGCCATATCAACGCTCTGCAACATTCCCTTCCTCCATACCTCAATCTCCATCTTGGTTTCCTCGCCAGTAGGCGCCTTTCCACCAAGTACCTCGAGCGCGTACTCAAACAGGATACCGCCATATCCAAGCGTACGTGCAAACTCAGTGTTCTTGACTACCTCATCCTTCTTCTCGCCAACACAGTACTGCGCGTAGAAAGTCTTCTTGAGCAGGTTAGAAAGCACCGGGTTTCGTTCAATGCTCAAGAGAAAAGATTTTGAATCGAGCATGCGCCGTAAGATGCCGAAGCAAGCATTGAGCAGCAGAGGTCGTGAAGATACGGCGGTGATGAGGTAGGAGCGGAGGACAGTCTCGGTAGGTAGGCGGCCGAGGACTGCTTTTGTCTGCGCTATTTGCGACTCTGGCTGGGTGGAGAGGAGATGTGCGGTCGAAACTTGTGAAGAGGCGGGGACAGAGACATTCTGTCGTGCGCTCTGGGAGACGTAACGCGGTGTTTGTGCGAGGGTTCGGGATGTGTGTGCGAGAGCAAGGCTCTGAAAGCGCTGGAGGTTCTGTCTCCGGATCATCATGTTGAGGGTGTATCTGTGGTGATAGTGGTGGTTCTGGTGCTCAAGTGGTGTGTCCAAGGTGATGCAGTTTGTACTCGGTGTCGATGAATTGCCACGCTCTATGAAGTTGATGAACAGGCAAACTTGACAAAAGGGGCAATTCTGGAAATCTTGTGACTTCGCGCATTGTGGTGAACGCCATATATACCATGGTTGGTACTCTTACTGATCCACGATATCGCACGCGATGCTCGGCTTGCGTCGGATGCGTCCATGTCGCACTAGTGAGGCCTCATTGTTGCTCCAGATGGTGCCAGACTGACGCAGACACCCTGCTTGTCGCCCACGCTAGACGGGCCGGCGATTGGACAATGCCGTAACGCGTTTCTGTGGAGTTACCGACATGTCTGGTGTTTATGGCGACGAGATGGTGTTGATTGTGTGCCAGGGTGTATGATGTAAAGGCCTTTTGTAGAACTGCTGCTAGACTCCTCGTGCCAGCTTCCAGGCGCTAATGGCGTACCATCGCCAACAGATCCTCATCCGCGATCCCTTGCTTTTGCCATGTCATTGATCTCCAAGCTGCCATCGTGACCTTCGCAATGCCTGTTACCCCACAGTCGGCGAAATGTCCAATTAGCCACTCCTCACATTAGCGTCATTCTACCCAGTACAGTTCGGTTTGCCGCCCACGCTGAGAGCCGAGCGTAACCCGCTCATATTCCATGACCAGCGCCCCCAGGATTCATTTCTCCTGACCACATCAGCTCCACTCACGCTCTGGATCGGTACCACGCGCACCGGTATCGGATGCTATGGAGAAGAAGCAAAATTTTGTCATGGTTTGATGTTAGCATGGCGACTGCGAGGAGGGCCGTTCTGGCTGCGGAAAGCGTCGGGGACCCACAACAACCCACGCCGACTACGTCTTCCTCCTTGGGCTCGCGTATTTCTCAGCCTCGCTGATGATATGATAGCTTACGTTTCTTCACGATAATTTCACTACGAAGATGTACCCTGGTGGATGCTCAAATCTCTCGTCAACGTATCGTGTCGTCGTACGCGTCTTTCAATCCGCTTACTAGACGCCGAAGCTAATATCCCACATAGCTTTGGAGATATCAGGTGACGAATTAGTCTCAGTGGACTATAGCGCTTATGTCCAAACAAGATTGAACGCGGACTCCGCGCATATACAATGTTTCCAATGCTCCCCCAGAACCGTTTTATAACTGAATCTCCACACAGTTAGTCCTCGGTGTATGAATTGACCAAGCTTGCGGCTTGTCAGACAACCGTAAACAACTACGGTCATTAGTGCGCTAATCATGATAGCTTCAAAGTCTCGCGCATCTGCAATGAACATCGTTCCTGGATGTGATAAATACAATGCATACCGTCACTACCGCTGCTACTAACATCTCACGACACCGCGACACTCATCACACTGCGCCACTGCCAACCTTTGGCATCTGCGCCCCCTCCTGTCCAACCTGCACGTCCCCACTCCAACTTCCATTGCCCTTACCCGTCTCCCCCTTAGCCAAAGCCCTGAAAGCCCCCAAGAAATCACTCTTCAAATCCTCCCAGTTCTCCACGCCCATACTAACCCTCAACAGCCTCTCATCCACATCCGCATCGCTCATCCTCCGCCATTCAATCAAGCTCTCCACGCCTCCCAAACTAGTCGCATGTTGAAAGAGGCGCAGTTTAGACGGAAGAGACCGCGCTTGCTGGCTGTCCTTCATGTAGATGCTGAACACTGGCCCGAATCCGTTGGGCATCTGCTTTTTCAACCACACCATATCGTTTTCCTGTAAGCTCGCGTGGACAACCTTATCCACCACCTTCTTCACCGTATCTGCATCTTCTCCCTTGCCATTGAGCGAATCATGCAGCCAGCGAACGAGGTTATCCGCGTTACTGCTTTGTCGCTGGACGCGCAGGTCTAGGGTCCGGAGACTTCTTACGCCGAGCCAACCCTCCAGACTGCCTAGAACTGCACCCAAGTAGATACGCTCAGCGCGAAGAGTCTTTGCTTGTTTGAGCCCCTCAGGTCCCTTCGCTGTAGCCAGGATACCACAGAGCATGTCGCTATGACCACCGATGTATTTCGTCCCAGAATGCATGACTACATCTGCACCCCACAGTAATGGGTCTTGTAAGCCCGGTGGCGCGAAAGTAGCGTCGACGCTGAGGAAAGCACCGCGCTTGTGCGCTCGCGAGGCGTACTTTGCAATCTCAAAGGCCTCGCCGGTTGGGTTCAAGGGTGTTTCGAGATGTACGAGGTCGCCTTTTCCTAGGCCTGCGGCGTCCCACGCAGCATCGTCGGAGTGGAGATCCACTGTTTTGACGCCATGCATCTTCTTGTGCAGATCGATCACGCCATGGCAGCCATGATAGCCACCACTGATGGCGATGACTTTGGGTACAATGTTGACGAGCAAGGCGTGGAAAGCGCTGAGGCCGCTCGTGTAGCTGACTACGTGATTTGCTAGTCCATATTGGCCGTCTAGCTCTTCTTCTTTCGCGTCCGGGTAAATTAATGGGGCTAAGATGGTTTCGAGGCGGTTGGTACTGGCAGACGCGAGACGGGAGTAGACTAAGGGAGTCTGTAGGTCAACAAATTCGCCTTCTTTTGGAACCGGTTGGAGCTCCGAGGGGTCATGAGGATACCGGAAAGTGGTTGAAGTATGAATTGGTGGGGCGACGTCGGTGACAACGTTGATACGGTCGTCGGCGTGGACGCCATGTGTTGAAGGGTGGTATGCCGACATAATGGCAATGGATGACTCTGAGATCGTCAACGGCGGAGAGACGTAGGATAAGTTCCGTGCTGTTCAAGTTTCTCTAGATTTGGTACTGATCACAAGTTGTGCGTACGTGATCTTGTCTCCTCAACAGTGTGGCGAACAGGAGACCAAAAACCACGAACTTATGTCGAAAATGTCTGTCACGACCTCGGGATAATTACATGTCAAGAATGTCGACGTCACGCCCTATACGGTGAAATTGCGGTCGACGGCCGCTAGATCTAACCGTTCACGCCATTAGAGTGGAGCTTTACCGGCAATTGTGGACACGGATGTTGCATGAGCTGGATGCGAAGCTACAGAAATCTGCAGTGCTGGTACTCCCAAACACATCGTGGAGAGCCTAACTTCAGAAAAGTACTTGTATAACTAAACTAGCCAATAGTTGACTTACGAGATATCACTTGGAGCATGTTTTCCGCGCAAACTCATATAGTGCGGAATGTACGAACCTATGACGAATGCGGGGCAAAATATGCCCCTCTTTGCGACAAAAAAAACTCACGAACAATAGAGCGTAGGTGCTGAGAAGTGAAGAGTCTAGGAGTAGTCTCAGAGAAATCGTATGCATATCATGTTGGTAGAGATTCGTTCATTCGTAGCCACTCAAAGAATTGCGGAGCCTCATTGACTATCGCTACTATATCGCAAGTTGCTCATTACATGTAAGCTCTTCTCCGATAGTCGACCGTATATTTGTTCCACCGCCATCAAAGAAGATCTACTGAACACCGGCACCAGTGATGGTAGGTGGGCCCTCCCTGTACTTGATGCTGCCGTTGTTGGAGCCGCAAGCCTCGATTGCTCGGACAACCTTGTAGGATTCGACATCGCCGTCGGGAACGCCACCGAAGACGACGTGCTTGCCGTTAAGCCATGAGGTGACGACGGTGGTGATGAAAAACTGGGAGCCGTTGCTGCAATGGATTAGCCATGAGTGCGCTCTTGTTTCGACATACAGAACTCACGTGTTGGGGCCAGCATTGGCCATGGAGAGGAGGAAAGGGCGGTCGTGCTTCAACTTGAAGTTCTCGTCGGCGAACTTCTCGCCATAGATTGATTTACCTCCGGTTCCCTAATGCTTGTTAGTTTACTGTCTCTTTCGTGTGTCGAGTCAGGAACTGACGTTGCCGCGGGTGAAGTCACCACCCTGAAGCATGAACTGGGGAATCACACGGTGGAACTTTGAGCCCTGGTAACCAAAGCCCTTCTCGCCGGTGCAGAGAGCACGGAAGTTTTCAGCTGTCTTGGGAACGACATCATCAAAGAGTTCGAAGTTGATCCGGCCAGTCTGTGCTGTAAGCAAAGGGTTAGTAACTGCAACTAGTTTTCGGAGTATGGAATGGTAGTAGCTACCTTTGACTTCACCCTGGCTGGTAACGTTGCCAGCGTTGTCAACCTCAACGGCAGGGCCGGTCCAGGAGCAATCAAAGTAAGCTTTGATGGCCATGTTGTATGCCGAAGGAGTGAAGAAGCGTTTGTTGATAGGAGCGCGAAGTTGAGGAGCTGCACGGAAAGCTGAAAGAGCAGAAGCTCTCGGAAGGTGGGGCATGATGCAGCGCGGGGTGTGAGCCTAACCTGATAGGCAGTTAGGTCATGTTTCTTGGCAGTGAATCATGAGATAGCAGGTAATTGTCTCCTGAACGATGCTCAGAGTACGGGGCTGAAGTTTGGTGCCACCAGGTTGGGCAAAAACTTACTTTGGAGGTACTCGGAACCGTGAAATAGCTATTGACAACTCAATGACCGAGTTGTACAAACCCAACGGTGGCAACTTGTGGAATTGAGATGAGGATTCGGGTCGCTATGCAACACGATATGCAGAATTTAAGGAATATAATACAATTGATGGATTGCTGACACGAGGTAGCAGTTGTAGTGTCGGATGGGATGGCCAGACGGAAAACTTTGGATACCTCAAGCTTGTGCACAAGTCTAGCGCGTTCCCCGATTCGGCGGTTCATTGCTCGCATCAATCGTGGGATTCCGCATGCGACTGTGTCAACAAGACCATATGTTTGCTGTTTCCTCCATTGAGGAAATGCAGAATGTCATTGAAACATAGCACGTCTCCTTGTCAAGTCATGCAGTTGTTGAAGTAGTCATGTCTTCAGTCTGAGGGGAAGGCCCGAGCTTGTGTCACGTGGATAACGGGCCCTCGCTGTTGGACCTCTGTATGTACGTTTCTAGGGGTGTTACGCTGACAAGGTGAACGCACGCTTGCTACCGAACACTTTTGCATTCTTCTCGATTGATCCTCTTGGTCGCAAGACTAACTCCAACGCGAGCGCGCAACTCCCTCCTTCCCAAGACCTGTTTCAAGCGCCCTCCGTGGTCCGCTACTGAGACCGTGGTCGATAGCTGCCACCTCGACTCCAGTACACCCACATTGCCATATCCCCAGACCAACGCGCAAGAAGTCTACAACCATGGATCTCAACAGCTTGAAGGATCAAGTGAGCAACCTCACTCTCTACGACCTCAAGGCCGGATTTCGCAAGGCCCAAAATGGTAGGCTGAGAGGAAGGGTAAAGCCAGCTGGCTAGTGCTAACACGCTACACAGCGGTGATGAACTACACGGAAATGGAAGCCAAGGTCCGCGAAGCGACAAATAATGAGCCATGGGGTGAGCGAAACCTCGTGCGTCGCAGAGGCTTCGACTGACAGACGGCAAGGTGCATCATCGACTATGCTACAGGAGATTGCCAATGGAACCTTCAACTAGTAGGCAATGCCTAAGAACCTGATGGATCAAGGCTAACATATTAGCCAACTACTGAATGAGATTATGCCCATGATCTACAAGCGTTTCACAGAGAAGGCTTCAGAAGAATGGAGACAGATCTACAAGGTACTTTGAGCGCTCCATGTCTCCACCGTCGCTAACCAGCCAGGCCTTGCAACTTCTCGAATACCTGATCAAGAACGGTTCGGAGCGAGTTATTGACGACGCGCGCTCTCATATCTCGCTACTCAAGATGCTACGGCAGTTCCACTTCATCGACTCAAATGGCAAAGATCAGGGCATCAACGTACGCAACCGCGCCAAGGAGCTCGCCGAACTCCTCAGTGATGTTGACCGCATCCGAACCGAGCGCAAGAAGGCGCGAGCGAACCGAAACAAATTTGGTGGTGTCGAGGGCGGAGCAGGCATCGGCATGGGTGGCTTCTCGGGAAGCAGTGGGGGCGGCAGTAGATATGGAGGATTTGGCAGCGAGCAGGCAGACTATGGTGGCTACCGAGGAGAGGTCTACGGCGACGGCGGTGGCTTCGGCGGCAACCAGTCTGGCTTTGCAGACACACAACAGAGACGCGACAAGTTCGACGAATATGACGAGTACGACGAGGGTGAAGGTGCTAGCCCAGCACCAGCACGGCGGAGAGAGCCCACAGCGACCCACACAAGGAAGGAGCCCAAGAAGGAGGAGCCAAAGCCGAAAGCCCCTGAACCAATCGTCGACTTGCTTGCCTTTGACGATGAGCCTGCGCCCATGTCGACTTCGGCTGGGAAGCAGCCGGTTACTGCTGCAAGTGACGACTTTGGCGACGACGACGATTTCGACGACTTCCAGTCGGCGACACCGGCAGCGCCTGTATCTAAGCCAGCTGCTTCAGCTTTCAGCGTTGCGTCTCCTGCCTCGACCTCTACTATTACCTCGTCGACCCAGTTCGCCGCACCGCAAGCTCAGTCTGCTGCACAGAACAACAACTTGAGCAACCTGTTTGCCACAGTCTCGCCGCCGCCCGCTGCGAACAAGATGAGCGCACCTCCCTCCATGACCTCGAGCTTCTCGCAGCCACCGCAGCCGTCAGGATACCAAGCGTCAGGCCCGAACTATTTCACTTCAGTACCCCAGCCCGCGCCTCAATCAGGAGCATCCGCTCCTTCTGTCATGTCACCAGGCGGACGTATTGGCGGAGGTGCTGCCCCCAAGAAAGCTGGCGGCGATGCCTTCGCCTCTCTACTTGCTGGAGCCGCACCAAAGAAGGCCTCTACACCGACACAAAAGGTCACCATGGGAGATCTGGCAAAACAGAAGACTTCACAAGGACTCTGGGGCGCACCAGCTTCTACATCCAGCACACCTGTCGCACAAACACCGCAGTCAGGATCCAAGCCTGGCGGTGCGTTAGGAGATCTGTTGGGCTAGATTTTGTAATGGCGCACAATGCTTCTCTGCTTGCTTGCAAGGTACAAAACGCGGCGTATGATACTACGACAGTTGAGATTGAGCGTAACAATCGATGTGAATTCTTGATGATCGCGATGATGGAAGACGACGAGTACAATAAGGGTTCTCCGCAAATGCGCCTGTTTCATTGGTTGAGTCGCTACCCCTGCAGAACCTCCGCGGCCAAGACGCTGTCGTGGCCCGCAGCCTGTATCATGTGAAAATAACAGCATCCTCCCCTTTCTGGGTCTGAACATGCATAGATGCAGCTCTCGAGGTTTCTTTTCCGCGTCGCCCTGCTGCTATTTCCGATAGCCTTGATTGGCACGACATGGCTTTATCTGTACCCTGTTTTTCACGGCTGCGCATTCCCAAAGCCCCCATCCACACATGCGCAAGCTAGTGCACCCTTCCGTCTACTCTCCCTCGGTGATCCCCAGCTCGAGGGTGATTCTTCGCTTCCCGATCCTAATGCGCTCGTTTTCCCGTCGATCGAGAACCTCGTACCGCATCTGCGCGACGCAGCCAACTACACCCAGAGACGAGACATTGTGGAACAAGCAGCAAGAGGTGTCGTGAAGGATGTGAAGACCTGGCTAGAGGGAAAGAGGAAAGCTATAGATCTATGGGGCAATGACTGGTATCTTGCGCATATCGTGAGAAGTCTACGGTGGTGGACTGGGCCCACGCACATCAGTGTGCTAGGTGACTTGCTGGGCAGTCAGTGGGTTACGGATGGCGAGTTTAGGAAGCGAGCAGGACGGTACTGGAATGTTGTCATGAGGGGATTGGAGAAGGTGCCGGACGCCGTCTTCGGTGCCCTCGAGACTGAGAAGACAGAACAGACGCCAGCAGAACCAACAACGGAGCAGGAACTTGCAGGAGAAGAGGTAGTAGAAGATGAGGAGAATAAACCAGAGAGGAGGGCGCTGTGGGGCGGTACGACAGAAGTGCTGGGTGCAGACCAGGCCTGGGAGAAGCGCGTCATCAACATAGTTGGCAATCACGACGTCGGCTACGCTGGCGATATTGACGAGTCGCGCATTGAGCGATTTGAAAAGGCCTTTGGGAGTTCGAACTGGGACATCTGGTTCACGCTTGCAGACGAAATGCGTGTAAATCAGACTACCGCCAGGCCTCCAACACTTCGCCTGGTCATACTCAACTCGATGAACCTTGATACGCCCGCTTGGTCCTCCGATCTTCAAACAGAAACCTTTTCTTACTTGAACCACATAATAACCAGCTCCCTCCCTGTCGACGATAAGACACACGCTACCATTCTCCTCACTCACATTCCCCTCGAGAAGGAGGCCGGTATCTGTGTTGATAGCCCATACTTTGACTTCTTCGAAGGTGGTCAAGGCCTAAAGGAGCAAAACATGCTGTCGGACCATGCCAGCAAGATCGTTCTCGAGGGGTTGTTTGGTATGAGTGCGAACAAAGAGGCACAAGGTAAAGGACAAGGCAGAAGGGGTATAATCATCAATGGGCACGATCACGCTGGTTGCGATGTAATACATTACATTCGACAGCCCGGCGTGGATGATGTGTGTCAGGCAGTTCATGTGAAGAGAGAGGATGCATACTGGCCGACCAGCACCGCAGACAATACTGTGATTGCTACCTCGATGGATATTGACGGTGTCGACATCAACGTCGTAGCGGCCAACGATACGGTTATAGAAACCAACATGGCAGCAAGCGAGACATCATCTGAGTCTGTACCAGAGCCTACTCTGGAACCAGCTCCAGAAGCCCCTGCCCCACCGAAATGGCGCGCTCGTCGCTTTCCGCCTCGCCCCTACGATATTACCCGAGACAATGAATGCATCTCCATCAACGACACACCCCACATCCGCGAAATCACGCTTCGTAGCATGATGGGAGAGTACTCAGGCTACGCGGGTTTCCTGTCCGCATGGTTTGATGAAAGCAAAGGCAAGAAGGGCGAGTGGGTCTTTGAGTTTAGCACATGCGGAGTTGGGGTCCAGCATTGGTGGTGGGGTGTACATATCATTGATTTGATCTTGTTACTCTGCCTACTAGTCGGGGCTGCGGTTGGTGTATGCGAGCGGGTAGCTGTGGATGCCAGTCTTCCAGGGTTCATCACGGATAGGAAAAAGCAAGAATCGGAATCAACCAAGGACTCAACGGAGGCCAACACGGTTGTACATGCGACGCGCGGGAGGACGTCTTCAATCACGGAAGTTACGAAACGACGAATATAGATTGGTTAGAGCATATACAACTGTACAACAGCTGACAAGAAATTCAAGGGTCTCGTTCTTTTAGTCGGCGTGCCTGAGCGGACGTGAGTCGGTGTGCATAGTCCCTTCGGATACGCGGGTTTACCCCGCAATGCAACTTCATGCGCCAGGTGAACATCTACCCGAGCGGGCATCGACAGAAAAACACTGCGCTTCGGTCACTCTGCTCTCATTCGTCCGCTATCTACGCTACCCAAGTTTGGTGTGCCCTTGTTTCTTTCTAGACTCCCCAAACGATGGCCTAGGTTCAAACCTAAAATGCTGTGTGATCGACCTGGCCGGACGGATTCCGCTGCGCTGGCAAGTGAAAGTCTGCATGATTGAGGATGATACGCTTGCATGAAAGCAGAAGCAAGTCTTCCAAATTGTCAATACCGGCTTATTCATTGGCTGAGCTCCAGTGGGATATGCATAGTGCAATGAGTCTGTCTGGTGCCTAGTGGCCACGTAGCTTGGGCACATGTGTTGTGGTGGATGAATATGTAGTTGCGCTACCATGTGGTGCGGCTTCGTTCCGTAGCACATAGCTCTGAACTGACTAGGCAAACAGTGGCTTATATAGGCTTTGGTGTCGTGCTGGGTTCTTGAAGATGAACCACTTTATTGGATACTCACGATAGTAGCCATGTCTCTCGAACGCGTCGATTCAGTTGACCCTGCGGACGTGTACGACTACATCATCTGCGGGTAAGTCAACTTCTCCTCCATAGAGCGGGCCGATCCAACTCCAGCCACTAGTTCATGACAAGGCGTCTACTAACAATTGCCCATCAGCGGCGGCACATCTGGCTGCGTGATAGCAGGTCGCCTCGCCGAAGATCTCAATGCCAAAATCCTTGTTCTCGAAGCTGGACCCGATAATGCCGATCTTGAGAATGTACACATGGCAGGAGGGTACGTTACGTCAATGTACAGCGCATACTAGATCGTGCTAAGTAAATCATTGTAGATGGAGTAAGAATTTCGACAGCGAAACAGACTGGAACATCGTGACCGAGCCCATGTCCAAAATCGATAACCGGCAGGTCAAGGTTAGCAGGGGACGCTTCCTCGGTGGCTCGAGTGGCGTGAACGGGACGCTGTGCATTCGGGGCACGAAGCAGGATTATGATGATTGGGAGCTGGATGAGTGGACAGGGGACAAGATGTTCGAGTGTATGAAGAAGGTTGGTCGTGGAAGTCTAGA
>JAESFQ010000291.1_pt1 | contig 18178 bp, 20 predicted proteins | sample 9269431 | NCBI WGS metagenome assembly JAESFQ01 (sample SAMN14502588, study PRJNA617103) | algae metagenome | isolation source: Plectolyngbya sp. WJT66-NPBG17 and co-occurring heterotrophs from well... | place: USA: Mojave Desert, Joshua Tree National Park, California | collected 2006-08-06
TATAGGGTAGAGACAGTCAGGCTTGAGATCCAATGCGGCTTTGAGAGCTGGAGAATCATGAAGACGTAAATCGGTCCGGAACCAATAGATCACTCGTGGTTTCGACATGTTGTCACACACGTCGAGGCGATTGTAGCCGACAGAATGGAATTTGGAAAAGTGTAAACGGAGAACTGGTCAGACGATTGCATTTGACGGATCAATGAAACTGCAACCAAGATAATGCTCTCCGACTAGATGAGCGGGAAACCGCATGGCTGGTACGAATGCTGTCATGGATCGGAGCTAAGACGCTCGCTAATCTTTGTTACACCATGCTAGATGCCAGAAACCAATCGGCCTTACTGCTCCACAGCTCCAGGTTCAAGACTGTTTAACACCAACTCGAAGCCCGGCCTCCAGCTTCTGATGCTGCTTACTCAGGGCCTAGTCCGCAGCGGATGCACCTACTCTATATGTTCGTGCCGGGCCTTGTCCAAGGTTTGGCAAACATGGGAGATGCCTGGGTCTTGTGGCATTGCGTAGGAGTGGCGGTCAGGACGCGAAGTGTGCCTCAGTCGTAGTAGAGGATGCTCTGGTAGCGGCCGCGTCGTTGTCCTGTTGGGCAGTATCACGGCCTCGGTAGCCGAAATGAAGGTGCGGAGCTGCTGCGGGGACAATTGGTGGCGCTGTATTGGCAAATAATCAGGGCCGCGTCCCGCGTAGCAGCGACAAACGTTGTTGGGAGGCTGCAGCTGCGCACTGCATGCAAAGGACAGCGCCAGCGACGGTGAAAAAGCAAGCAGTCGTAAAGCAGGGCGACGGGTTCGCGCATGACGATGAAGAACGGCTCACTAGCGGGTTCATGCGTCATGGCCTCGGGAGCTTTTCGAGGTTTTGGGCCCAAGCTCCCAAAGCTCGTTGACGCATGGTTTGTTGTGCAAACAATCTCTCAACAGACTGGCATTGCAAGCGCTTTTCCCGAATAAGGGCACAAGGGACCTTGACAGCGCAGCGCATCGAGTGCGCGTGACTGCATTCTCTCAACATCATCCCCTTTGTAAAGTCGTCAGATTGGCCGTGCTGCCGTGTGCCGCTGTTCGCGTGGGTACAAGTTGCACTGCAGATCCGCGCCTACTCCATATATCTGCTGGCTGCGGGGAAACTACCACAACCTGTACCAGCTCCGCGCTCTCCTCTACTCTAGACCCAACTACCGAGACGTGACCTGTCGCCCACTTGCCCTCCGTCTCTCTCTCTCTCTCTCTCTCTCGCTCTCTCTCTCGCTCTCTCTCTCGCTCTCTCTCTCTATTCTTCGCCATCGACCAAGATGGCGCAACCACTGGAAGATGCGTACATCACGGTGAGCTGCCTGCATGTCGTGTGCCGTACGCGAGCTAACAGGCCTGGCAGCTTCTTATGAGCGATTCCTACCTCCCGGGCGCAGTTGTTCTGGCAAACTCTCTACGCGATGCCGGAACTACCAAGAAGCTGGCCGTGCTCGTCACGATGGAGACGCTCTCAGCTGATACCATTTCAGAGCTCAAGGCGCTCTACGATTACCTCATCCCCGTCGAGCGCATACGGAATGCCAATCCTGCGAACCTCTATGTCATGGGGCGACCCGATTTGGCCTTTGCCTTCACAAAGATTGCCCTCTGGAGACAGACTCAGTTCCGCAAGCTCGTCTACCTCGACGCAGACGTGGTGGCGCTGAGGGCCTTGGACGAGTTGTTTGACATCGAGGCTTCGTTTGCTGCCGCGCCGGACATTGGCTGGCCAGATGCGTTCAACAGCGGTGTCATGGTTATAAAACCAGACATGGGCGAATACTGGGCACTGCAGACCATGGCAGCGACTGGTGACAGCTTCGATGGCGCAGACCAAGGCTTACTGAATCAGTACTTCGAACACCGTCCGTGGCAGCGATTGAAGTTTACCTACAACTGCACCCCAAACGCCGAGTACCAATGGGAACCCGCATATCGCTACTACAAGCGCGACATCGCAGCTGTACACTTTATCGGCAAGAACAAGCCCTGGTCAGGCCAGCATGCTGGTGGGAGTGGCGTTTATGGAGAACTGGTCGCGCGCTGGTGGGCTGTGCATCAAAGGCATCTGCACAAGGCAAAGGCGGGCCAACGAGCTGGTGAGGCAAAGAGCACTCCTGGTGACTCCATGCTTTCTTCCTCCTCTACTCTTGCCCCCATCGAAGCCTCCGCCGTTGCGACCGAGCCTCCCATGACCGAACTTGAAGATGAGATTCAGAATATTGACCAAGGTGTGACAGAACCAACGCCCACGGTAGAACAACGCAATTTCTCTGCGCCCGAGATGCAGTGGGACGCAACCAAGTAGGCTCTTCTTGTAGCCAAATCCATGTGTCTTGGGCTAACAATTCTAGGTTTGAGCCACCAGCGCAATCGAGGCCCGAAGCTGCCAACTTCCCTACGCAAACGTATACGTTCAGTGATAGTCGATCGCTCTTCAAGGCACCACAAGCCTACCCAGAGGCGCCGCGGAACATGTGGTATCAGGTTCCAGAAACCAAGCCTAAGCCTGCTGAGATGCCCAAGCCCATCTTTCCATGGGAGCAAGAGCCGGATAGACCTAAGCCGACGCGCGTATTTGCTGAAGACTTGTCACCAGAGCCGACCCCTGCAGTACTTTCGCCGACCCACGCATTCTCGACCGTACACTACGACGAAGGCGATAGAGCAGCTCCAGTAGCAGCAGAAAAGGTTAGAGACCCTGAAAACGCTTTTGCCCATAACTATACTAACCCAGGTTGGCAGTCTTACCAACACAACAGCGGAAATGCCTGGGATAACGTTCCAGGCATCGACAACTATGTCCGTGCTATATCAGACATGAGTGGAATACGGGGTAAGAACCAGTCTCTACGACAGACCACGGGCACAGATGATATCAGCTCGCCTTCACTGGATCGCAAGCAACATCGTGAGAGCTTAATTCTCACCGACTTCCCGTCCGCAGTAGAGCGACCGAGTCTTCCTGTAACACCTGCGCCGGTTCGTCGTCCCATGTTCTGGGGCGAAGAGAGAAACCAGTCAGGCGAGCTACCTTCTGCCACAGGAGTGCCAGATCAAACCGAATGGGTATGTCAGCGATGCGCCTTTTCCTCTTTCAATCCCTCAGACTTTCAACACCGTCGCAAGTCGATGAGCTCAGACACAACTGCTGTTCCAAGTCCTCTGTCTTATCTGTTCTCACCCAAGTTCAGTCTGGCTGCTGAGGCGCCGTCGTCAGTAGAGCCTGACTACTCGTCAGAAGAGGCCATGGAGGACGTAGAGTTCACGCCTCCGCCTTTCTTCCCCCCCACAGCCACGAAGCGGTCTTTGTCCCAGTGGTGTACCACTGGCATCTCTGACTAGTCCCGATCTCCTTGCCCTTCAGCCAAGATTCCTCCCCTCCGATCTAGTCTCCCCACTCTCATTACGTCGTCGCCTGAGCGACTCTTTGTTAAGTTCTGAGCTGACTTTGAATTTTGAAGAATCCTGAGGAGAAACTTGACGAGCTACGTCGGTCATCTCTGATCGAGTTTGAGCACTTGAAGAAAGACGAGCACCCAAACCCACCAATGCGCGCACTTCCCGAGCATTCAGTTGCCGAAGAGAAAGAAACAGGTACCTCCTTTGGGCTTGATGGAGCGGACGACAAGGCAGTTCCCGGATCTTTCCCCCATGTCGTCGAGAGAGACTTTGCTAGCAGCGACCCTGCACCAGACGTGAGACCGAGTTCCGGCGACCGCTCGTTCGCTCAAAGCGAAGAGAGCTTCTCGCCTCAACACTACTCCACGCAGGACTTTTCTTCCGGATCTTCAAGCACCTTCGGGCATAACTTTTCAAGCTCCACGTCCCAGGTAACATCCAAAGAACAGACTGCTGGTCATCATTCGCTGTCCTCTGGTCATCAAGTCCAGGCTGGAGGCACGACCTTCACTGTGCCCGCCTTCGATGATGATACTTCGGCTGACGCCCAAGCTGCTGGGGATGATCTCAGTCCGACACAGAGCAGGACCTAGAAACAACATGATGAACGAATGATCGATTTCGATGCTTCCGGTACTGATCTGTCGGCTATTGACCATGGGCGATTTCTTGTTGCTAATGAAGGAGGACACATAGTGCGATTTCATGTTGACCTTTTTGTTCAGGTACCATTACTTTTCGTATCTCTCGTTCACGAGTCTTTCGAGCATTTGCGTCGGCATTGCATAGCGATCTGTTGTAGCTCATTATCCATCCTGTTTGCCGGAATGGTTTCAAATTGTATGCTATCAAGAGTAGTGGAATGACACTGACCACTGTAAACAAACACATGCGTCAGAATATGCAGGGAACATTTCGTGCATGTCCCTAGGCACGCTCGGGCCAGCTGATCCACTCGAAAGCTTAACGAGCTTGACTTGACATGAGATGGTTGGCGTTTGCCCTGTGCCCTTCCTACCATGCCCCGCTTGCCCCTCACCTTCCAATTTGCCCTTGAGCCACGAGCACCTGCCCGATTCATCTCAGCCTGTAGACCGCGAATAAGCGCCACAACCACTGATAGAAGCCTCTTCTGTCAACTACGAAGCTTCCGCTCTTCACCGTTAGCTAAACTCGTCGCAACACCTCTTCGCTGCAACCAATACACGCCGAAACGAATCGCTGACGCCGCCTGGCCATATCTGTATCACGCATTCAACAACATGGCACACCTTGACCCCTACTTCAAGCAGGTAGACGCCTTGCAGGGAAACTTCATCGAGAGGCTGAGGGAGGCGGTCGCTATTCCCAGTATCAGTTCCGAGGACCAGAGGAGACCTGATGTGGTCAAGGTACGGATGAAAACACCCAAAGAAACTTGTAGTTGAGTGTGTGCTACTGGTCCAAGAATGCACACACACAAATGGTCGAACGCCTTGACTAACCCATCGTGCAGATGGGCCACTGGTTGGCCGACCAGATCAAGGCGCTTGGTGGTACCGTTGAGCTCCGCGAGCTCGGAAAGCAGCCTGGTCGCGAGCACCTCGACCTCCCACCGTGTCTTCTCGGACGCTACGGAAACGACCCGAAGAAGCTCAACGTTCTTGTTTACGGTCACTACGATGTGCAGCCCGCGAACAAATCCGACGGCTGGGCGACTGACCCTTTTACCCTGAGCATCGATGATAAGGACCGCATGTATGGACGTGGTAGCACAGATGACAAAGGCCCGGTTCTTGGTTGGTTGAACGCGATCGAGGCACATCAGAAGGCAGGCATAGAGCTACCTGTGAACCTGGTCATGTGCTTCGAGGGTATGGAAGAGAACGGTTCGGAAGGTCTGGACGACACCATCCGCGCCGAGGCCAAGAAGTTTTTCAAGGACGTAGATGTCGTCTGTATCTCGGACAATTACTGGCTAGGAACTGAGAAGCCATGCTTGACATACGGTGTCCGCGGATGCAACTACTACCAAGTTGAGGTATCCGGCCCGGGTCAAGATCTGCACTCGGGTGTCTACGGTGGAATGACACACGAGCCCATGACCGACTTGGTACGCATTATGAACTCGCTCGTTGACCCCGACGGCAAGATTCTCATCAAGGGCGTCGACGATCTCGTCGCTCCGCTTACCGAGGAGGAAGCCGCGCTCTACCCACCCATCGCCTTCACCATGGACGGTCTTAGGGACTCACTAGGTGGTGCAGTAACAATCCACGACAACAAGGAAGATGCGCTGAAGTCCAAGATGCGCTACCCATCGTTATCCCTTCACGGTATCGAGGGTGCTTTCTACTCTGAGGGAGCGAAGACCGTCATTCCCGCCAAGGTCATTGGAAAGTTCTCCATCCGCACAGTACCCAACATGGAGATTGATCCAGTCACCAAGCTGGTCGAGAAGCATGTAAATGATGAGTTTGCCAAGCTGAAGTCGAAGAACACGATGAAGTTCAGCGTAGTGCACTGCGGAAAGTGGTGGGTAGAGGACCCTAACCACCCCAACTACACGGCTGCTGCCAAAGCCGTCGAGCGTGTCTTTGGCGTAAAGCCAGACATGACTAGGGAGGGTGGCAGCATTCCTGTTACATTGACCTTCCAGGAAGAGCTTGGCAAGAACGTCTTGTTGCTGCCAATGGGTAGCTCGACTGACGCTGCTCACTCGATAAACGAGAAGCTGGACAAGAGGAACTACATTGAAGGCACCAAGCTACTAGGGGCTTACCTGCATTACGTTGCGGCAGAGATGAAGCACGAGTAGATTGCTACGCTTTCAGTCGAATCGTCGGTCTGATCTTCGTAGATTGATAGATGATTTGCTACCAATAAGAAAACATATACCCTTTCAGAAGCACTTTTCCCATCTAACCGCAGCCTGCAGCAATGACAGGCTCTTTTTACGCAGTGTATCAAGAATGTTATACCCGTAGTCTGGAATGGGAGATGGGATACCGCCCAGCTTGGACCCACCCCCGGCGCGGAACAACTAAAAAAGTTCGGCATCGCTCCACCAGGAACGGCCAACACCGTGCCAGTGCGTGCATCACAGCAGCACGCCCAAACCGCACCTCAATTCCACAATGTCGACATGTAAATCCCTTCTCCGAGCCTGTCCCTCGCAACGGACTATCCCATCGCTCCTGCCCCTCACGCAATGCCGCTTCGAATCCACAACACGGCGACACAGAAAACTGCTCGCACTCCCCGAAGCACCATCCTACACACCCGACCGCTCAGCGCCCACACTCGTCTTCAACCCCCCGTCGTCGGCGCCAAACGTCTACTACACGCCGCTCAAGTTCCTGCCCAAGGAAGATAAACGAAGACAGTTGTACGCTGCCGCCCAGCAATACGCATCGAAACTGGCGCACACGCGGCAAGCCTCGCACATTGCCGCACCAGGCACGCCGCTCAGCACAGGCAGTTTCCTACCGCCGCGCCCTTCTGCGTCGCTGCCTGCGCCCATTCGAGAGCCGTACGAGAAGACGTACCATCTCAACGAGGCGGACATTGCCGAGATTAGGAGGCTGCGGAGCGAAGACCCGGATAAGTGGACAAGAGTCAGGTTAGCGGAGAAGTTTGGTTGTACGCAGTTTTTCGTGGGCATGGTGGCTAAGAATGAGGCCAAGGCCGAGAAGGTGCGGAAAGAGCATGAGGCGGCGAGGATGAAGTGGGGGGTCCGGAGGCGCGAGGCTCGGGAGGATCGGGGGAGGAGGAAGGTGCTTTGGGGGAGGGACGCTTAGGTGGAGATGTATCTTGAGATGCATGATGATATTGGGGTGGCTGTAACACAATCTTGAATTGGATGACTTGGGAGCCTGAGTTATCTGGGCGTGGAAACAACATGGATATGGCGTACAATACGTGTAAAGAGCATTGGGAGGTTTTTGTAGTCATTTGTAGCATACTACCGATACCTCCATGGTGATCCACTATATACGCGTCACCGCCATTCTTGGGTCTCGTTATGACGGATATCTTTCCAAGCTTCCGTAAACACCAGGCTCCTTCGTAGAATACCACGCATCACATCACCTTGCACCATCCCTCTCGATCTCAATCCCCCTCCCCACCCTGAAAACAATTCCCTCGCCATCCCTCACACCCGCGCCCACCCTCCAGCACTCAAACTGTCCTCGACTAACCACCTCCCACCGCTGCACTCTCTCCTTCTCAGCTTCTTCCAGGCTGATTGCAGGAGCAAACTTGAGCACATCTACACGACGGACTGCCAATCGCGTAACAGGCGTACCTGAAGGCCATGATGCAGGTAACGCAGGTCTGTACGTCGATGGCGTAGTAGATTGCGATGTAAGTATTGTAGCGCAGGACAGCAACTTTGTCAGTTCCGCGAGACTGGTGGTGAGTTGTGTGGACGCCGTTGCAAGAGCATTGGAGGAGTTGGAGATGGAAGCATTGGTATTCCGTATTGGCCAGGCAAAAGCATCAATGTCTTCGACAAGGAGTGAGTGAATACGACGATGTATGCTCTTATGCTGGGGACTCCGATCGAGGAGGTAATCTGGAAGGGAATTGAGGGTTGATAGTAGAGAAGGCCAGGACTGGGGGCGGAAGATGTGGAGATGTAGCAGTGATGTTCTGATGGTGGATTTCATGTCGGTGTTCACAGAGTCGTTGACGTCCTTTTCTGTGGCGAGAAGGTTGGATTTAAGGAGGGACAGCATTGTTTCTGCTAGTCGAGGGACATTGAAGTGGTTCAGTGGATCGAAGAGAACAACGGCTGCTTCTTGGCCATCGAGAGGTGTGGATGAGAAGCTGGTGGGAAGGATGGCGTGAGCGATGATGAGATACAGGAGCGAGGTTTTTCCTGCGCCTGAAGCATGGTGGGTTGGTGGTGGGGAGATGATTTCGAGGATTGGTGGGCCTGGGTTCTGGATAAGACGGTCGATTTCTGGGATGTTGAAGTAAGAGGGCTGAGTAGTGTTTGTGTCGTTGATACTATTTATTGTTAACGTGGATTCGTACGTCGCAGTCATGCACATGAAAAGTCAAGGCTTTGTGCTTAATGTGAATAGCGACATACATTCCGCCCTCATTGATCACGAGCTCGCGAACCGATTTGAACACCTGCATTTATGTTAGTATGATCCATTTCGTATATCGAGCGTGTGTTGATAAGATATACCGAGCCCAAGTCCTCAACCTCAACCTCCATCAACAACTTCTCCCCCAACCTCTTCGCCCCCTCTCCACTCATTTCCACTTTCTCATTCAACCCAGCCCTTGCCAGTTTCCTACTCTACTGAAATACTACGCAAGCCGTTGGATATCCTTTCTTTTGCGCAATGGCGCCACCAATCTCCACAATCCCCGTCTCGGAATTGGAAACCTCGATCAACACACTGCCGTCCGGAAAACGACGGAATCCGCCAGTTAATCTCAGCGACTGCGCAATCAAAGAACTGGTGCAGTACAAGTGCAATTTAGGGTCACAGAAGAAGAAGGATGTGGCGCAGAGTGTCATCTGTGAGCCGCTGGTTCACCTGTTGAGAAGGTGAGTGCTGTGAGATGAGGCGGAAAGCGTGAGATCTTGGCGTCGTGATGAAGGACCGGAATTTCGGGTAGTTGGGTTTGAATGTACGGCTGATGTGATTGCAGGTGTGCAGGAGGGTTGACTGTCGAGACTACGGCATGGGAGGGGTGGAAGGCGAAGCAGGAAGGCGCAAAGGTTGAGGGATGAGATCAAGTCATCACCATGAAAACTCAATACAATGTCACACACACACGCAGTGGCTGTAAACACAGCAGGTTCGGGTTTGCATGCGCGCAGATTTAATCGTTATTCTCTCTTTGCTGATGAAAGTTTCAGAAAGAATCCCAATCAGGATACGCAATCGATCGATGACGGATAAATGCTGTGTTTGCATTGACCAAACTTTGTGCCACCAACGGCTACTCTCGTAGAGTGAGCAGACTATACTACAACTTTCAACAAAACAAAGATAGACAATCAACGCCGCTAAAATGCCAGGAGCGTGCCAGGAAACCCATGGCCGAAATGCAGATCCCCAAACGCCTCGCTATCAGAATGCTAGTAGAACGACTTTTTTTGCAAAACAAGGTGTTGCCGCCGTTGACCGGGGGTGACGAACTATGAAACGCCCGCTGCGGACTTTCTCCAGTACTTCTGGTCGTAGTTAACATGTACACCTTCTTCCAAGTTCACGTTCCGATCCACCGTAGGCTGCCGTAATGGAGCGTCTTGCGGCATATTCCAGTCGTCGTCGTCTTCATCCATTTGAGCTTGCCGCCGCTCTTCCTCCTTGTCTCGCTGATTCTCCTCGTCTAACAGGTCTTTCATGGCTGCTTGCCAAAGCTGATCGCTCTCTTTCATGCGCCTGCTTCGCTTCCGCTTGCCAACATTCTGCTTCTGGACGCCTGCCTTTTGTGCAGCCATGAGTTTTCTCAGACTCTGCTCGGCAAGGATGCCCTCCTCTGTCGCCTTCTCCCTGATTTTGCGCGGGTCATTTTCGCGTTTCGTGAAGACGGGCGTCGCTGTGTACGTGTGTTTTGACGGGAAGCCAGGGAAATGCTTTGGTATATATGGGCGCGTTTCCTTGTCCGCTTTGCCCGAGAGCCCAGGGCCAAGTAACGACTCAGTGTCGGGCGGTGGAGCTTCTGGAGGCGCGGGAGGCGCAAAATATGGCTGTAAGATAGACGGTGGTATTTCGCCTGTGTCGAAATGTTGTTCAAGGAGACCAGAGCCACGTAGGCCTGCAGATGTGAGGGCGTAAATCCAGTCATGTGCTACCGTTTCGGTGCGCCGCGAGCTGGTCATGGACGTGCGTACTTGTGCTAGAAAGTTGGTCATGTCTGTGACAGGTCAGTCTTGACAACTGCAGTGGGCACTCATGGCCAGTTTCTGTCGCAAGGTGAAGCCATACAGGAATCGACCAGCGCTCGGAACTCTTCCAGCGCGTCCGGGCGCGCGCTCTCGAAGCCGATGCCTTTACATTGTATAGCTATTGCGCGCCGCAGTTGCTGATCGAAAAAGTCTTTGCTCTCGCCAAAGGTATCCAGCTCTGCGCTGATGGGGTCGGCAATATGCTGAATCGGCTGCGTGTGATGCAGTGCCCGTACGACTTGCCGCTTCTTCGGGTGTGGTTCTCCGTACGTCGGCGCATTTTCCGCATCATGTGCCCTCTTCATGCCTGCGATTGCGCCCTCGCTGCTGGCGCTGGGGGAAAGTATGATGCCTGGCATATGCTGCTCGTTGTCGCGGATTCGGTATGAGGGTGGGCCGTGGTAGTATGCTGTGCACGCGATGGTGGTTCCAAGGATGAGTCTATCGGTAGGTGAGAGCGCGAGCGGGAGCGAGAGGGCGCATCGGTTACAAAAGGGTGCTCTCGCGATGGGAGCGGGCGTGAAGGCGCGTGCGGTCTCGTATTCGATGGTATTGTCCCTTTCACCTGACTGTTGCTGTTGTCTTTGAGTCGGGTCGGGAGCTTCCAAGGCGCGGGACGCTAGGACGCCTGCCTTACGTCAGCAGCAGTCAGTTCTCCCCGTCGAACCACCACAACTTCAGATAGCCGCAGACGACATCTACCAGCTCCCGCAACCCGCACCCGCGCCCCAAAACTCTCCGCTCTTACAACACCGATTTCACAATGGCCGTCAAACCGATCACGGGCGTATGTGCTGCCATTGAGTGCTTTGGGCAGTAGTGGGCTGGACGCTAATGACTGGATTGCAGATGCTCCGACGACAGGTCGTGCTCGACCTCTCTGTTGCTATGGGTGCGTAGAAGTCTGACGGTGCATGTGCCATATTTTGGAGGCTCAAAGAGCTCTGTAGCCATGCGCGCGTCCGCTTCGGAGCTTGGCTAACAGCAATCACAGGTCTTGGCCTCACTGCTGGCTACGGCTGGTGGTACGGTACGTGAATCATTCCCTGGCGATGCGACGGCGCTTGCCATTGCCGCATTTTGTCTCCTATGTGTACTTACTTTGCCAGGCTACCACGTCCCCGCCGTCCGTCACCGTGACGCCTTCTACCAGAAGCTCGAAGACGAGCGCGCATCAGCTCTCGGCCAGAAATAAGCGACTTCTCTCCGCGAATCTACATCTCCTTTGTATCGACAAGTCATGAAAGCATAGAGTGGACATTAGCTGGGGACCCGGTGTATCATAAGTGGAGTGGATCTCTCGACAGCAAGCCAAATCAGACTCCGTCAAACGACCCCACGTAGGCGTCCTCACGCGTGATGTGTTCTGTGACTACGGATTAACATGTACATTTGTCTAATATCCTCGCAGTCAAGCAGGGCTGTTTGTGTATTTTGAGATGATGGCTTCACGTGCTCCCTTCTTTCCAGATAGCCTCGAGACACTGTGCATCCCACGTAGGCGTCTTCATTAGACCTGAATCCCTACACTTTCCCAGACTGGGGCCTTGGAAGAAACGGGTGGAGTGATGATAAAGATGTCATTTAGGAGAGAAATACTGGATGATACATATAATTTACGTAGCAGATGGCAGAGTGCTTGAGCAGCGGCGTTCCTGTATTGCACCCGGTACTGTTGTTTCACAGCAATGGTTACAGGATGGTGAAAGTAGAAAAAACAAACATGGACGGTTGCTCACGATGGATGGATGGGGCTTTGAGTGTATACACATACTTTGATGGGAACTGCTCCTGCCTCGAAATGTCGTTGCCAATATGCATTCAGCACGAAGACGCCACTTGATCGTTAAGTCACATCAAATTTCGCCCGAGTGAATGTTGTATAGGAGACGCAGATGCGGTGAATAACGAGATGGGACAGTGTTTGAGTTAAGGCATTTCTGATGCATCGACGATGGTGGTCACACGTCGTCTCACTAAACATTGACGAAACCGTTGATGAACGGTTATGACGCGTCGGGCCAATGGCGGAGCGACATGGACAATGAGGCGCGACACGTCGTATGCTACATTGTTTCTTTATTTCAGGAAAGCAAGAAAGGCCGATGTTCAAGTGCAGGACAAAGCAGCGGTGGGGGGAGCGGAAACGTGTCAAACGCAGGATGTTATTGGCTGTGGGTTACCAGGCTTCACTTTGCAGGTTCCCTGGCGATCATGCCCAATCGATGGCACTACAGGGGGGACGATGCTGCCAAGGATCGACACGAACCAGAGTCCGAAGGGAAAGCGGCGCAGCAGGCGGGAGACGTGTGAGAGGAGGTAGGGTGTTGAATGGGGCAGGAGGATGGACGAGGTGCTCTGGATGCGCAGATGTCGAGAAAAAGCAACGTCAGGGATGAAAGGCGGATGTGGGAGGGCAAGGTGACTGCTTTGACAGCGGCGTCGTTGGTTCGGAACGGGGTGGAGGGCCCATACGGCAGTAGTCGCATGCTATAGCGTCCGGCGCTCTAGTGCGAGATGTGGATGACTAGTCCCTCACCATCCATTAGGGCAACGGGTGGCCGAGCACCAGCGACCTGGCTCGAAGCTGAGGAGAGATACGAGGGCCTCGAATTCTATAGTATGCCCGTCATGGTGGTAGAGGCACTCTCTTCTGATGCTCTGCGGACTCATGTATGCGGCAGGCAATGGGACTGTGCGACAGGCGTCTTCCCTCTGTCGGGTAAGGGTAGGTATGATTTGAATTGAAGGCGTTGTAGCCCTGATCACAGCCTGGCGCAGATGACAGCGAAAGCGGCTAGCGAGCGATGGTAGTGGAAAAAGCAGCCGTACCCTCGCAGGCTCGCACTTGTCACAGACGGCATGGCGCGCCATAAGCCACAGGGCTCTATCTGATGTTTGGGATGAAACTCGCACGCACACGTACACGCACACCAGGCACTGCACAGCAGAGCTGCCGCAGTGGCCAAACACGGTGCAAAGGCTATTAGACGACGAACGACTGCAGCGCGAGAGCGACGCATAGGCCGGAAGAGCGGGGAGGAGGCAAGACGAGCAGAGCACATGGTTCGGCCTGGCACCAGAAGTGCGGAAGATTTGGCGGGTCCCAGTCCAGCGCTAGTGCTCTTCATTCGACCAAGGTGTGATGTATCTGGTTGAGGGATGCGGAGGCAGCAACAGGCGCCCACCTGCCTGCTCCGTTTTTTTGCAGAGCCAGGCCGTGACTTGGATCCCTCTTACATGCACCGTCTGCCTGGGGACGAAGACACGACGCAAGTCATGGCATAGGGCATATGGCAGTCAAATGGCGTCGTGCGCGCATGCCTCGACAGCTGTTCCTTCCCACCGGGGCATGACCACAGGCGGACCGGGGCAGGAGCGTTAGAGGGCCTGCCTGGCCCTACCACTTGCAGGCTAGCGGATAGATCCCTGCAGGTGGACGAGGGAGGTGCGACGGGCGCGATTGCTGCACCTGGGCTGCGACGCACGCCCTCTTTCAGTTGCCTGTCGCAATCTTCCTCACTCACCCACCCTCCCAAACACCGTCTGCACTCTGCAATCTGCGTTTGTGCTCTTGCGACGACATCATCTTCGTTATCACTGCCGCGAGAACTGCATTCTGTTCCCATGGACACGTCGTCTTGATCTGGAGTCCTGCAGCTGCATCATTTAGGCGCCGTCGTCTGGGTCCACGGGTGCTGCGCTAACCTTGCGCCCTGTCCGCAAGTGTCGATCAATCTCGAGCCGCAGCTGGCGTCGTCCTCTCGAGCCTCCGCCTTTCACTCACCTAAGCCTCACTACGGGTGAGCAGCTGTGGCCCAACCCTTTCTCTCGTTGTCCATCCAGAGCCGCAGGCCCAGCTTTCTCTTCTCCCACACCTCGACACCCTTCCCCCTCCCCCCAACGTCACCGTCGCTGTCGCCGTTATCCTCACCGTCACCGCCCCCATCTCACGTCTCACCCAGTCGTCTACCCGACACCAAACACCACGCCTCGACGCCGTAGTCGTCCCACTGCCCGCCGCGTACCTGAAACTCTCGGCCTGCATGAGTGCTGCTGTTCTCTGCACATCCGCGGCACTGCACCGCTGCGTTTACCTTTCGCTCCTCCGCCAGCCTGCGACATAGCGCGTCCTCGACCCTTCGCGCTCCACCATGAACAACCCAAACATGCAACAGAACGGCATGCAACAGAACCGGGCCACCGCGGGACTCCATCACTTCATCCAGCACTACCGCGTGCAGCAGCAACAAGGCAAGATTCCAAATGGCTGGCAGCAGAGCACACCGCCAGAAGAGCGCGGCCAGCTCGCCCTCCAGTTCTTCACACAGTATCGCCTACTCAAGCCCGAGATCGCCGAAGTCGAGTCCATGCGCGCCGCCCTTCAGTTCGAGACGCAGACCTTCATGTCCTCTTCGACAAAGGATCAATACGTCTCCAACATCAAGCAAAAACTCATCGTCATGACGACAGCGCGACAGCAGCAACTACAGCAGCGTATGCAAGGCGGCGTCCCCAACAACATGAACAACCCGATGAACGGAATGAACGCTGCCCAGATGAACATGATGAATCAGATGGGTCAGCAAGGCGCCAGGCCGGGAGCCCCACAGCAGTTCAACCCGGCCTTTCCGAACGCCCAACTCCAGCGGCCGATGCAGGTTTCTCCCGTCCCCATGACGCAAGGACAGTCTTCGATGGGTGTGAATGGTGCTAACCCCGCCAACATGTCCCAACAGGGACAGAACAACCAGCAACCGAACATGCAGCCCAATCAGAACTCGCAGAGTCGCCAGGACCAGATGATCATCAACCAGTTCGCTAAAAAGCTTATGGACACCTGTAAAGAGGAGGTTCGGCTCAAGTTTGAAGCCGATGTTCGAGCCTGGCCAGAGGAAAAGAAGCAGCAGTTGCTCGCCCAGGGCATCAACCCTCTGTTCTTCCGCTTCCGTCAACATGCCGACATGCTCTACCGACGAGGCGCTCTCAACCAGCAGGGAGCGGCTCAGAATGCCGGCGCCATGCAGGGAGCTGCTCAGCCGAACCGGATGCAGGGCCAGCAAATGAACATGAACCCACGTCAACCCAACCAAGAGTTCGACTTTACCGAGATAGCAAACCGGCAAATGGAAGCTATGCGAAGCCAGGACCAAGGCAACACGGTCGTACCTGCAAGCAACAATCCGAACAATGGCGGTCAGATGGGTGGCTTCCAGGGCCAGAATGCACAACAAAATCAATCCCAGAACGCCATGGCACAGCGCCAGGCGGCCGAGGCATTCCATCGCCAACAGCAGGCGCAGCAGGCGCATGCACAGGCTCAGGCACAGGCTCAAGCCCAGGCTCAGGCGCGGCTGGATCAACAGCGGCAGCAACAGGCAGCGCAAGCGCGTAACCAGCAGAACCAACTGCTCCAAGGTCAAATTGGCGGCTTGAATCTCGCTCAGGGTTCACAACCTAGCCCTGCTATGCCTATGCTGAATCGACCAATGCCGCCGCCGCCAGGACAGGCAGGACCTCCTGGGACCCCACAACAGCAACGACCTCCTCAAGCCCATGTTCCCATCATGACGCCTCAACCAGGTCAGGCTGACCCAAACCTGGCCGAGCTTATGCGTCAAGCGCAGCAGAGAGCTGCCGCCGTCCAACAGGCTAATCAGCAACCGTTGACGGACCAGGTTCGTATGAACATGATGCCAGCCGACCTCGACCCCAACGTAAAGCAACAGCTGCTCAAGGTCCCGGAGCCTCAATTTCGTGTGATACTACAGAGTTACATGATGAATCTTCGTCGCAATAACGGCATGCAAAACGGCGCCTTTCCCCCGGGCCAACCCAATGCTGGTCAACCAAACATGCCTTTCAACCAACAGCAGCAGCTGCCACCTGGTATGGGCGGCCAAATGATGGGGGGTCCCAACATGCAGCCGGGTATGGGTCGCCCTGGCATGAACCTTGCGCAGCCACAACCTGGAGCTGGCCCGCAGCCTCCCATGGGAGCCCAGCGTACGCCCATGCCAACTCAGCAGCAACGTTTGCAGGCGGCATCCAACTTGCTACGAGCCAATCCTGGCATCATACATGCTACTGATCCAAAGCCATTCCCTCCGAACGTCTTGAACAATTCCATCCGAAACAGTCTTCCTCAGGATGTCAGAACATGGCAGCAATTGAAGCAATGGGCTAACCAAAATCCCGCTCTCGTCCCTGGCGTCGATAGCCAAAAGCTGCTTATGCTTCAAGTTCTTCACTTTCAGGATATGGTGAGACAATCCGGCGGTGTAGCAGGTGTCCATCCTACACCACAGCCTGGCCATGGACTTGCTCTACCAGCGCAAGTAAATCCCAACCAAGGCCCTATCCGGACTCCGCAGCCACCACACAACATGGCTGGCCTTCAGGTCACCCAACAGGAAATACAACAGTTCCGGGCAAGAATGGCAGGCCAGCCGCAAGCTAACCTACCCGACGAACAACTACGAAACTTCATGATATCAATGAAAATGAAGAGTTTACAGCAGCAGAGGCAGCAGGCACAGGGTGCGATGCTCAATCAACAAACCCAACAACGCACTCAAGCGCAGCCGCCAGTCAACATGCCTATCCAGCAGCAACAGCAGCAGCAGCAGCCACCTAATCGCCCTCCGACAATGCAACCTCTGGCACAAGTGACACCTCAGCCCAAAGCACCCGCTAGACCACAGCCACAATCGCAACCTATGCAGGCACAATCTTCCAACAACAATGTGAACAAGGGCACAAAGCGACCAAACGAGGACACTGCCGAGCCAGGCGCAGATACCGCGCCACAGGCCACCCCTATGGCTTCAACAAAGTCTCAGCCTGGGCTTAACCTGACGCACGAGCAAATGTCCAAACTTACCCCAGCTCAGCACGCTCAATACAAAGCACAGTTACTAAAGGCCCAAGATGCCTCGAACAACAAGATGCAGCAACAGCGAGGTGGCGTAGTCAATCATGAAGAACTACGGCAAAGAATGGCAGACCCGGCGAGGACCCGGCAATTCAAGCAGCTGATGGACGAAGTAGAGAAGAGCGTCCCCGCCAGACAACCGGTACAGCTGCCGCCGCAGATGCGAGTACCTTTACAGCGATCGCTAAAAGAACAACTCCACCGACTAAAGCAGGTCGATCAGGCCCTGCGCATCTTCCACGCCTCGTACGACTCCTCTGAACCTGAGCAAGTTCTCCGTCAGATCATGACATCCCGCGTGCTCCTATATAAGCAGATTGACCTGGCCGACGGAACGCTTCATTCTCAAGTCACCCTGACTATTGACGAGTTCAAGAACCACATGAGTGCAATGATCAAGTTTGTTAGCAAGATTATGGAAAGAGTCAAGCAGCAATCAGCTGGCCAGCAGCCGCAGCTCCAGGGTGGTTCGAATGCCCCGCCCGCTCAACTTAATGCCGCAAATCTGAAAATCGTAGATCAACAAAACCGCAGCAACAAGACTCCTTCTGCCCCCACCACCGACCGACCGCCGTTCGCCATCGGAGCTGACTCAGGTCACGGAGCAGCACATTACTTCGAGGGTGCGAGACCGGTCACGAACCTTGTGTTGCCTGAAAAGAAGCGTGCGAAACTCGAGGGTAGTCAAACATCCACTCCCGGTCCTAGAGCATCTCCTCGAATTGGTTCAGGCACAGGTAATTCACCTGAGCTCAGGAGACAACCACCCCCCGAGAAGCAAGCGCCACAACGACCGACTTTCCGATGCAACGATGCGAGTTGCGAATACTCCGTAAGGGGCTTTGATACTCAAAGCGAACTAGAGGCGCATAGTCAAATACATGCAAAGGTCGAGAATCCGATGCAGTTTAC
>JAESFQ010000292.1_pt1 | contig 18164 bp, 20 predicted proteins | sample 9269431 | NCBI WGS metagenome assembly JAESFQ01 (sample SAMN14502588, study PRJNA617103) | algae metagenome | isolation source: Plectolyngbya sp. WJT66-NPBG17 and co-occurring heterotrophs from well... | place: USA: Mojave Desert, Joshua Tree National Park, California | collected 2006-08-06
CAGTTCCAGGCGGCGAAATGGTTGCTGGTAACCGTTGTCCTGATAGCCTACGCAGCGAAAGCCTTTGCGAGGTACCGGCGCCTTCAAGCCTTCCCTACCTAGTCTGCCCGGTACAGGATAGTACGAGTTAATGCATATACGCGTGATACTTGCTCGATATTCTCATCTCTGATGCAAACAGATGTGTTCGATAGCATCTTTCTTACTATTTAATAAAAAGGCCATTGGTATCGTGGGTCGGTGGCTGGGAGTTGCTGAGTGGAAGAGATGCCAGGGCTGGTCGGTGCGGCCGGCCTCCCCCTTGCTCGGTACCTTGGTAACAACACCAGGCGTCATCGCCCGAGACGGCCCCAGCGGCTTGATCACATAGTCGCCAGATCTGCTGGCGCATATGAAAGCGGTGCGTTCGCCATACACCCGATCACATGGTTCGATGCTGAGACACATGCGGAGGTTGGCAAGGACCATGTCTTCAGCCAGCTTGATGAGACGAAGCACACCAAGCGGCTGTCTGGCGCCGCTCTCATATGTTTGCCTCGTTTATAAACAACGGCGTAGAAAGGGAAAATGTTGTCGATGAATCGATACTCCAGATCTTGGCAGAGTCAGACACGACTGCAACTACTATACGAGTGATTATGCTCTACCTAGGATGTATCATAGAGTGGATAGGCAGCTGCAAGCAGAAACTGACGTGGCTGTTGCCTTAGGACCGGCTTCTACTACTTCTGGTATCGTTTCGGTTGAGACATTGAAGAGTCCATCATATCTACAAGCTTTCGTACGCAAAGACCTTCGTATCTATCCACCCATGACCGACGTAGTTCTAAAGAAGGTACCTAGCGAACGCGATACAGTGATCGTCAACGGCAAAGAGCACTTTCTTCCTAGCAGCACAAACATTGGATATAACACCCTGAATCTACAACACGACAGGACGTGTTCAGCGATAGTGCTGACTGCTTCAGACCAGAGCCCTGATTGCTCGATGAGCATGACCAAGCAAACCATGAATGCTTGGCTGCTGTGAACCATGTCTCTGAGATAACCTTTGGATATGGCAAGTACCGGCGACTTGGGAAGCCTATAGCATGGTCAAGGTAAGGAAGATTATCTTTGAGGTCTTTTGTAATAAGATTTCGCTTCGTATCATCGTATTGACTTGATTCTAGCTTCTACGACATTTCGATTGGTCTCTTCCAAGCCCTGAGAAGCGCACGTGGTATATTCCGAAAACACGGAAAATTGACGTGCGCACGGTGCATTATGCAATGGCATGCCGTAAGGCTTGCGGGGTAATGTGGAGCGAATGTCTACCCCGGATTAATTTGCATCGACTGAAATCCACCACCTTGCCGGCTAATGTGACATCGTCAGCAGCATCTTGACTCTACAGCAAGCTTCTGAATCTGCCGCTATCGCGCCGCAAAATTACCATATCCAGTTTAGGAATGACTTCAGGACGACACACAGTCCACGTCTGTTCTGATACGCTACGCCTAGACGGCCAAGCATCGGTTCAGCAATGCCAAGATCACAAGCATTAGTCTAGTTACGCTGGTCAGCAAACGAGTACCGGCTATGTAGACGGCGATGTACTTGTATTTCTCATTGGTGGATGTTCAAAACGACGCTTCCGTGGAGCCTCATAGAGAGGCTTGAGATACCAGTTAGTGTATATGAGCAAATGTACATGCATCGCAAATGTGATGCAACTCTCGAGATCCTTTCGTCATGAAGCTTCGAAGATCTTGCTTGGCCACTGTGTGCTTCGCTACCGGCATTCTCGCCATATCTCCCGTCGTCCATTCGAAAGCTGGTATCTACCAGGGACGCTACCTGGAGGAGTTTGTTAGTCATATTTATATACGTATTGCATATGAGATACATACTGACTTCGTACACCAATCTTTAGGATCAGGATCTATTTCTAGGTGTCAAATATGCCCCAAAGCCAGTGCGCTTCGCACCTGCTGAGCTAGTGAAGGACTCACCAGCAACATATCATAATGCCACGCAGTACGGCATTGATTGCAAAGGCTATGGTGGAGACACGAACGCCTTAGTTGCCGCGAACTGGACAAAGTTGGGGGAAGACTGTCTACACTTGAACATCGTCAAACCAAGAACGAAGGAAAAAGGTTTGCCGGTGCTGCTTTGGATTTATGGAGGTGGATGGCAGCAGGGTGCTACTAGCGATCCGCGGTAAGATTTCTGAAGATGTTCCGGTGAGTGAGAAGTACTCATCAGCAGCAGATACAACATGAGCTATATCGTCCAGCAATCAGTACTCAACAGCAAACCCGTCATTGGCATCTCGATCAACTACCGTATGGCAGCATTCGGTTTTCTTTACAGCAAGGAAGTCGAGGAGGCTGGTGCTCAGAATATTGGACTTCGCGACCAACGACTTGCCATGCAGTGGGTTAATAAGTACATTTCCGCTTTTGGTGGTGATCCTAAAAAGGTCACAATCTGGGGAGAATCGGCGGGCGCGTACTCTGTTGGTGACCACATAGCCGCATACAACGGCAACAACAAGGGTCTGTTCCGCGCGGCTATCCTGGAAAGTGGTGGTGCTGTCGGTGCGCCTCTCAACGGGACTGACTGGTATCAGCACATGTACGATAATCTAACAGAGTCCGTCGGATGCGCAGGCGCCAAAGATACGCTCCAGTGCCTTCGCGACGTACCATTCGAGAAGATCGCACCATATGGATACCAAGGCCTTGAATGGTTCCACGTCATAGACGGCAGCTTCATACCCCGATATGGTCAACAATCGTTGCGAAAAGGGAAGTTTGCAAGTATTCCAATTATCCTTGGCACCAACACCGACGAGGGTTTTGGTGTAAACGGGGTGAACAGCGACTCTGACGCTATCAACCAACTCGTGCATTCTAAGCGCTGGAATGTCAACGAAACCGTCGCAAAGAGATTGCTCGAGCTGTACCCTAATGACCCCGCGCTTGGGCAGCCATACGGGTGGGGGAACCGCACATGGCCACAGTTTGGACTGCAGTACAAGCGCTACCAGAGCATCGCAACGGATCTGACAATGTATGCTCCGCGAAGGCAGCTCGCGCAAAGTATGAGTGAGCGTGTTGATAGTGTATACTCATATCGATGGGATGCACCGAAGTTCAACAATACGCCGGAGAATATTGGGGTCAACCACTTTTCTGAGGTCAGTACCATGGTATCCAGGAACTGTGAAAAGGCTTGTAGGACTGACCTTTGCAACAGATACCCTTCGTATTCGGCAATACCGAGCAGAAAATCACCCCATTGGGCAATAGCTCGGAGAACATCGCCTTGTCAAAGCTGGTCATGCGCATGTGGACATCGTTTGCGTATGATCTTAACCCGAATGGCCATGGAGGCGAGTCCCTATCTTTCTTACTTTGTCGGCAATGGTATACTAACGCGGCGTACAGTATCTCAAATTCCGGAATGGCCGAGCTATGCAGGAAATGCGACAAACTTTGTATTCCGGAAAGACCGAAGTTATATCGAAGAAGATGACGATCGAGCCGAGGGAGTTGCGTACATCAATAACCTGGTGCGATGAATGCACGAATGCGCTTCATGTAGCATCTAAAATATAAGCTGAATAATGTAGCGAGCTTTTGTACTATAGCCCAAAAGATCGAGCCGCTTCGTACTGTGGTAGTCTGTGAACGCACCCGGCTGCCAATGCCATCTTCTACCAACGAGCACCCGCAAAGACTGAAAGTCAGCCTTGACGACAAGTACAAACACCTTACTTCACCTCAAATGTACCCCTATCATATACCATGTATCTCTGGCTAGGGGGAAGTGGTCATGAAGTGCAAACGAAATGAGGAAGAGAGATAAGAATAGAAGACCGCGTTGGGAAAGGACTGCGAGGAAACGAAACGCAAGCGAAGAGGGCGCAGATGAAAACAAAAGGACAACGCGCACGAGACAACAGTTTGAGGCGTCGAAAAGCCTCTCGATCCAATACGTTGTTTTCAAGAGACGCCCCCAACTTCCCCGCGCGGTCTCGATGCTGACTCCCGCCGACTGCGTCGTGCAATGAGCCGCATTAGGCTTAGCTTTAGACGACCTTATCGGCCGGGCGTACAGCCTCGTCACGTCCTAACACCATTTATCGGATTTGCGATTGGTGAGGATAGCGTATGTTTCGGCTGCTGGTTATTGAATTATGCAGGTGTAGTTCCAACGGTGTGGAGTCAGCCCTGTGGGCGTCTGCGCGGTAAGCGCTTATGAGGATGCTTGTAGTGAGGGTGTGACCGCTGGCACTATAGGCATACGATGGGCTGGAAGGGATGCGTATAAAAGCCGTAGATGATACTGTGATCGGTGACAATACCGTCTACTCTTGTACCATTGCTTTGAGTTATAGCTTTTTTGAGCCAACTTGTATTCCATATCCATCATTGTATGAAGCCTAAGGCTGCGTACCAACACCTTCACCATGGCGACAAATACTTCTTGCTCCACGGAGTGTATCAAGGTACATATTCCACTCCCGGTAATACCCTCTCCATTCTCTAATTACTTCAACCTCAGGGCTCAATCCATGCCGGAACGCCCAAAGGCACCATCGAAACACTTCATGGCCTCTCTGTCTACATAGTCGGCAACCGAACCAGTCCACGCGCAGTAATCTGCATCTACTCAGATATCTTTGGATTGGGTCTCCCCAACAACAAGATCATCGCTGATGCCTATGCCGCCTCAGGAGAATACCTGGTCTTGCTCCCTGACTTCTTCAAGGGCGATCCTGTTGGACTCAAAATTGCCGATGCGTTGCTCCCCGTAAATGCGGCAGCACAGAGTACATTCGCAAAGTACACGGGCATGTTGGCGAGTCTGCCCACTTTCCTCATGTGGCAAAGGCGGCATGGAAAGACGGAGACAGAAAAGGTTTGCTTCGACTTCTTACGGGAGCTGAGGCGGGCGACGCCGAGCCAAAGAAAGATTGGCATGGTTGGGTTCTGCTGGGGAGGAAGATTTGCTCTTCGGGCTGGGTTGGAGAGCAGCATGATGGAGATTGACGGAGTGAAGAAGCCGCTTGTCGACGCGATCGTGGCGCTGCACCCCAGTAACATGGTACTCCCCGAAGATGTGGACAATCTCGTTGTCCCCACAAGCATTGCGTGGGGTGTAGAGGATAGCATGGTGAGCTTCGAAACGAAGAGCAAGGTGGAGGAAATTCATGCGAAGGTACAAAAGACGCGAAAGGAGTTCCCGCAGGTTGAACACCGAGTGTACAAGCCCGGAAGGCATGGGTTCGCGGTCAGAGGCAACCCAGACGATCCACAAGAAAGGAAGGCCCTGGAGGATACGGAGAAGCAGGTGCTTGCGTGGTTCGAGAAGTGGCTTTGAAATCTGTTTCGCAACTCGTGTAGCCATAGATTGGTCTATGATCTCCTTATATCCAGCAAGTCCTTGGAGGCACCCCAGCGCTATATGGCCATGCACAGCCCTCTGCTGTACTTATCAGTTCCGCCTGTACTTTTGTGGAATGTTCTTCTCTACGACGCCTCTAAGCTCCAGTCTCTCCCACTCCTCTTGTGCTGCCTCCTTCTCCTCATGCATCTTGAAATGCGCGATGTCCTCCGGGTGATTCAAGTCCTCCTCCTTAACATCGTCACCGCTGTGATACTTCTCCCAATGATGGATCTCGTACTCGTACTCGTCATCACCGTGGTGCCCTGGGCCCATGCCAAAGTCGGGTAGCTTAACGTTCTCTGAATCCTTTTGTACGAATTCAGCCAAGGTGATAGCGCCATCTTTGTCGGTATCAAACATATCCAGAATAGTCTGGACGACCATTTGTTTCTTGGTTTCAGAGATGGAGGCGCTGGAGGGGTCTTCGAGACCGTAGGTTCGGCGGATGTCGACGGCGGTCCAGAGGCCGGTGCTATCGTAGTCATGCATGTTGAAGAAGGTGGCTGCGTCGTAGCCGGAGATGTGGTGCTCCTCTGCAATATTGTTAATGAATGGCTCCTTCTTATGTTTCATATTGGGAAAATTCAGGAGACTTCGTACCAGCCATGTGTCGCGTTGCCCAGTCGGCGTCCGGTGGCACTTCGACTTGCGCATGCTCGCCGCCGCCGTGCGCCGAGACATTGAGGGCGCATGACAGAAGCAGAAGCGCGCCAAGGGGCAGTTTAAACATGCGATCCATGGTCCTTGAGATTCCGAGACTCGAAAACTTGCAATGGTTGAGGGGAGTTGAGTCGTAGCCCAAGGGTTCACGGCCAGGGGCTCGGTTCAACAACTGGCCAACCGCCAACACTATGTCATAGGGGTCCGGACTTCCCATGTGCAGCCCTCAGCCACCACACCATCAACACCACATCCTCATGATGAACGTCCTGGTCCTCTTAAGCCTGTTGCTCTTCATTCCATTTCTCTTCTTTCTCGCATTCCTCGCTGCATCTTCTTGCATGGGCGACGGCTTCCGCGCTAGATTTGCTGGCGTCACATTCAATCCTCGAAACGCATCATTCGGTCGCAACTACACGCGAGGCTTCGGTTCGGGGGCAGGGAGCGGTGGCTGGGAACAAATTGAGATGGAAGACATGCTTGGGGAAGACAGCGACTCGGAATGAGAAAGTTGGCACATGCGACAAGAAGTATGACTTGACTGGCCATCTCGGTGCCACACAGGGTATCTTTACAGACACACTACCGCCGATTTGCGCCTTCTAGAACTCTAGATCTTGCTTCTTCGGCATCGCGCTACCACCAGCTGCCTCTCTCACAGCCTCCTCCTGCGCTTCCGTGTCGCCTTCCATTGGCGGTAGACTGAACTTCGCGATCACAAACTTCCGCCTACTTAACGTAAACGCCATATCCTCGCCCAGGCTGTCTGCTCCACCACCTCCGCCCTTCTCATGGAATACTGGTAGTTTATGCACTGCGAGCATACCCTGCGGTCGTTCCTCGTCCTTCGTCATACCTGCCGATTGTGCGAGCGCTTGCATGCGCGAGTATGGGAACGGAGATAGCTCAAAAACACCGTCAGAGAGTATCTCCATCCAGCGGACAAGGCCCGAAGATCTTGGATATAGTGTCAATGGAATTGTGGCAATGGCGGTCAGACGCGTTTGGTACTGTCTGAGCAGCGCGCGCAGAGCATGGAGAAATTGGAGGACAGTGGTTGGGTGGGCCGACGAAGGAGGATATAGTGCCGGCGAGAGGAGAGATGGTATGACGACGCGATGGATCGTGTATGATGGTGTCGACTCGAGCTGCTGTCGTATGTTCTGCAGAATCGGAGGGAAGGGTGACGCAGAAGCGCCAGTCAGAGGAGGTATTGGCACATAATTGATCGCTGTCCCTACCGGCAGCGTGAGACGTTTGGCGAGATCGAAGGTATGGCAGAAGACCACCTGTTCTTCTGTGGAAGCGTCGCTTTGACTTGCGGTCCTTTGTACATTAGGGGAGCCTGTCGCAAACGTCGTCAAAAGAGCTCGATGTATGATTTTGCACTCGCAAAGTATATGTACATAACGCACCTCTAGCACTCTCAAACTGCCCCAGACCTTCATATCTCCACGCGATCTTCATCTTCTCAGCTCGCTCCTTTCCTTCCTTTCTTTTGTCCGATTTGTCTTCTGATATGCCTGGCAATTCCCTCCCCCACACCTCCCCCATGCCTACTACATGCACCTTGTGGCCCTGCACAACTCCCTCAGCTGCGTAGAATCGTAACAATGCGCCGGCATAGTCCGTTGTCCCGCTCTCGCCTATGATCAGGGAGCTCCCTAGCGCCAGGCCAGCATGTCCTGCTAGAATACCATCGAGCGAGGGTGTGCCGGTCGACGTGGTGGGGCGGCCATCGATAGGTGAAGGACGGACACCAGGAGGTGTTGGCGCAGGCTGCGCTAGTGATAGAGAAGAGGGCGCATTCGACGCGTCTTCACCGGCGGGTGCGCGAGATAGCGCTATGTTACGCTTGCGAAATGCCATCTGGAGATGTCTGAGCCTGTGAGTCGCGACCTGTCGAAAATGTTAGAGGGGCTATCGATAAGGGCAAGTTAGCGTCAGACGTCATCCAGATCTTCACGTGCGCCCGGCAGTCTCCCGCAAGTACTCTACCATCGTGGAAGTGAATCATAGTATATAATACTTTGAAGGGGTCGTTGTACATTTCATGGCTTCCACCTGGTTTCTCGGTACGTCATATCAGATATCGACTGACTCCTGATCCTCGTGCCTGGAATGAGACGATCTAGCATTGGACCTTGATGGGACATGAGCTCGGCTTTTCGCCAGCTACAACAGATGCTTGGGTAACCAATAGACTCCACACATGTTTGAAAACACACTCAGTCTCTGGCCTAACACAGTTGACCGTTAGACTTTCCCTGGAGTTGCTAGGAAGACCGTGATGGCCATAGTGTCCATGTCCATTTTACGCTACATCTTTTGCTAAGTTTGGATTAACTGAAGCCAGTAGGCGAAGATAAACATCCGTGGTCAGCACAAAAGAGTTCCTAGACGCGGCATAGCCTGGTTTCCCCATTAGGAAAGTTATGCGCGGTAAACGGTGGATTGGAGGCTTACTTTTTCATAGTATCGGCACGAAGTCGCGCTCAGAAATTAGAGATGTGTTCGGAGAAAAGTACTCTAGTGCCGTAGATTATGGCCGCGTTATTAAGGATGCGGTAAAAGGCGTGTTTACAAGTAGGTTCATTACCTATATGCCTCCAAAGTTATGGTTCGGCACTGACCTCGGGAGCGCCCGACACGGCTAGCGCATTTACTCGCGTCCTCTCCATAACGGCCGACCGTCACTCGATGCTATCAGCATCTTCAACACCTACCTCCCTCTTCTGCTTAACTGAGCGTTTGTTACGCAGTCATGGTGGACGATGAAGAAGTCGAATCTACTTTGATTCCAAGTCTCTACAAGCCGCCCGCTTTACTTCCAATCGCGCAACTGAAAGACCAACTGCTCTATACAATAGAGACGTACCCTGTGACCATTATCGTGGGTGAAACGGGTAGCGGTAAGCTCGTTGAATTGTTACAAAACGAATCAAACTGACATTTTCCACTAGGAAAGACAACGCAGATACCAAAGTTTCTGCTAGGAGCCGGATGGTGCAATAGCGGACATCAAATAGCTATCACCCAACCCCGACGAATAGCATGTACTAGCGTAGCAGCAAGAGTGGCGGAAGAACTGGGTACGCCACTTGGCCAGAAAGTCGGGTACAGTATCAGGTTTGAGGATGTTACGTCTGCAGCTACACAAGTAAAGTTCGTCACAGATGGTCTGTTACTTCGCGAGATGCTTGTCGATCCGCTACTTTCACGCTATTCCGTTATCATGGTCGATGAAGCACACGAGCGAAGCTTGTCTTCTGATATACTGCTAAGCCTACTGAAGAAAGTGCTGAGGAAGCGAGAGGACCTGCGCGTTGTTGTGAGTAGCGCTACGCTGGAAGCGGAACGCTTCCTTGACTTCTTCAATCCCGATGAAGGTGAGAGGGTCTATGGCAAAAGCAAGGAAGACTTTGGGTATATTATTGGCATTGAAGGACGCACATACCCCGTCGAGATCCAATATCTACAGGAACCAACGAACAACTACGTTGAAGCAGCAATCGACACAGTCATGAAGGTTCACGAACACGAGAGTGAAGGCGATATTCTCGTCTTCCTAACGGGTCGCGAGGAGATAGATGATGCGATTGACCAGCTGAGTGACCGCATTGCCGAAATGTCTTCGTCCCAGCAAAAGCTCATGCCCTTACCCCTCTATGCCGGCCTACCTACGGAAGACCAGAATCTCATCTTCACAAAACCGCCACGAAACACGCGACGCGTCATTTTCAGCACCAATATCTCAGAGGCGTCGTTGACTATTGATGGTATTGTGTTTGTTGTGGACACAGGGTACGTCAAGCTCCGCGCCTACAACGCTAGTCTAGGCATCGAAAACCTGACCGTCGTCCCTATTTCAAAAGCTAGTGCTACGCAAAGGGCGGGCCGTGCTGGGCGAACAAAACCGGGCAAGTGCTTTAGGTTGTATCCCGAGAGTGTGTACGAAGGCTTAGAGGAAGCTACGTTCCCAGAGCTTGCTCGCTCAAATCTTGCACCTGTAATCCTACAGCTTCTAAACCTGGGCATCACGAATGTAGTGCGATTCGACTACCTCTCGCCTCCGCCATCAGCACTTGTAACACGCGCTCTAGATCTCCTCTACTCCCTCGGAGCCCTGGACGTCCATGGTCGCCTCACAAAGCCTCTTGGCACGCGAATGGCAGAACTTCCTCTCGAACCGATGCTTGCTCGCGCTTTGCTGAAAGCTGCTGAACCGGAATTTGGCTGCTTAAGCGAAATGCTTACAATTGCCGCTATGATGACACTCCAAGGCAACGCATTCGTTTCCCATGACGGCGGTAAGAAACAGCTCGACGCAGCGAGGCGGAAATTTGCCGTAGCGGAAGGCGATCATCTCACATTGTACAATGTGTACGAAGCTTTCGTAAAAGTTGGGATGGGTAACACGGCGTGGTGTCATTCGAACAGTCTAAACCACAAGTCACTCGTCAAGGCAGTCAGCGTCCGGAAACAACTAGCCGCTTATCTGGATCGGTTCGGGGTCAAGGAAAATATTCTCGCATCATCAGGCGTGCTGAGGGTTGGCGGTACACCACTCGCCGAGCGTGTCCGTCGCTGCTTAACGACCGGGTTCTTCGCACACGCTGCGAGGATGAAGGCAGACGGGACATTTACTACTGTAGATGGGAAGACGACGTTGTGGGCGCACCCGACTTCTGTGTTCTTCACAAGAAAAGCTGATTGGGTCATATACACGGAGATCCAGTCTACGAGGGATAAGATTTACATTAGGGATTTGAGTACAGTGGAGATGGACTGGTTGACGGAGTATGCACCGGAGTACTACAAAATCAAGAATGGCGGTCGATAAGGCGAGAAGAGAAATAGCTTGCGGGTATCTATCAAAACTAAGGGCATAATTACATAAAGACATGACAACACAACTGCTACTTTCCCGCCATCACTTGCATGCATCAACGAACAGCTCCCGCATGCCCTTTAGGAAGCCCGCCAAGTCGCGGGTTTCGTTCAGCCTCTCCACAACTGTCTCGACCTCTTCGCGCTCGACCTTGGGGCGCATCTCTAGCACCCTGTAGTCGCGTTCGCTAGTGTCCAGCTCAAACCAGGCCTCGCGATCCCACTCCCTCTCATCCACGTTGGTATACACAAACTTTAGCCTATCGTCTTTGCCCAACCCTTCAATTCTCAGGCCAAGATAGCTCTCCCAGAAGTCGAGTTCTGGCTCGTTGTACCGGCTTTGCCCATCAAGGTATCGGCGGTGTTTGAGTTGTGCTTCACGGCGGGCGGAGATTGTCTTCTGCACTTCGGCAATTTGAGAACGAAGGCTGTCGCGGTGGGCCAGGCGCTCGTCGCGCTGGAGAGTAAGGGCGGAGATGGCTTCTTGCATCTCTGAGGTTTCTTGGGATTCCTTGGAGAGCGTTTGGCTGTGCTGGGCTGTCTTGAGTTCGAGAATTTCGATATCGCGCTTCTTCATCCGTTGGTCCTCTATGAATGCTGTTAGCAGATAATCGCTTGGTTCCGAGAATCGTGTCTGATCATACCATGAAGTTCTGCAACGTTCATGCGGAACTGATTGCGCTCTTCCAGCACCCGTCTTCGTCCGTTTTCGATAAAGGCGTCAAATCGCGTAGTGAACTGGTTCATGCGACTGCGCAGGTCGTCGAATCCGAAGTTGATGCTGGGTAGCTGGTCGGCCATGGATGGTGCATCGTGCGACGAGGCGCGCATCGTGGTGCTTAGTGAAGGTTCGAAAGTCGTCATGATGAGCGTGGCTTCGCAGGTCTAATTCAGGCGTGTCTTCTTGGAGTAATGTGCGAACGCGTCGTGGGGTGCGATACGATGTTGGGTGGTGAGGGCGGTTGAGACGGTTGCTCCGTAAACAAACATCGGCGCTAATGCGGCAGGAACGAGGGCGGGGCGCATGCACGTGCCGACGCGACTTCCGGCGCTAGTGGAACTTTTTGGTGAGTTCACTTTCCATCATCGCGTCCGGCGCATCCACAGCTTTGACAGACATATTCCACGCTCCCGGATACCGCCGTTTGATCTCTGTGCCCGAAGAATGAGTTTAAACTCCAGCGTCGTTACGGATCGAGAACCTTTACGACAGCCCAATGGCTGACAGATCGCTCAGAGATCTGAATTACGGCCACCCTGGTGCGGCGCATTACGATTCGGAGAACAGAGAATGGATTTTCGCTAGGCCATATACGACACGAACATTCAAGCGGGTTCGGAGCTCAAATAATACAGATCCTGTGAGCAATCAAGTGACAACTACCTCGTCACAAACTCCCTGCGCACAAGCTCTAGCGAACAGGACGAGTATACAGAAAGAGATTAGCAACAGCATCCGAGATTACCCTCAAATCTCTGCAGCTGCCGAAATCCTCCCTGACCTGGCCTTGATTTCTACTGCGATCTCTTCCACGGCTTCGACCTACGACCCACTCATCAGTGACCTACTATCCTTGGGTTCGATCACGCCTAAGGGTAAACACGAGGCATGGCGGATAGCTGCGTTGCCGAAAGGAGAAACTGGAAACATACTACAGTTGTCAATCTTGGATATCGAAAGACATGGCTGGGCAATGAACCCAAAGTCGTGGGTAGAGGGGCGGACCTTGAAAGATGCAGAGAGTGGATTTTGGAGTGATGAAGCTGCGCCGATACAGCAGGTCCACTTTGCACATTCAGACGACAACAGGCCTTTTCTTGCCGTGCGACTCCCCGCCCGTACTGTTCTGTTCCACCCGGAGTACCACCGCCATCCACACGCTGTCGCAGCTTCACCACTCACCCGTATACCCGGTTCCACGATTCAGCCACACCCTATACTCAGCATACATCAGAATGATACAGGTGGCTTTGCTCATGTCGATGTTGCCTTTAATCCGGACTTCCAGTTACAGTTTGCGCTCGTTGATCAAAGCCAAACATGGAGTGTATGGGATATAGAGCATCGGCCCATTCTTGGTACATACTCAGTGTCGTGCGTGATTCGTGGGCAGATTGACGAACGGGAAGATGAAAATGCGATTGATGAAGATGGCTGGGCAAGAATACTCTGGGTGGCCAACACTACGACGTTGCTGGTTTGCAACAGGCGCCACTTGAGCATCGTCAGCATCAAAGGCGGATCATTGTCCTATCTCCCCTCCCCAAAACTCTTCAGCGAGCGATCAGCAGACTGGATTCTGGACGTCAAGCAACATCCGAGGGATAGAACTCGTGTTCTCATCTTGACCTCTACTCGTCTAGCCCTCCTTTCAGTCACCGCACCAAGTGAGCTCGTTCCGAGCGCAGGTGAAACAGGAGCTGTGGTCCTTACTTCATGGCGGCACTATCGGGGCGCGGAGGATTTCACGCTTCACATGAGCGTACAAATGCTTTCAGACGACGGTAAGTCGGAGGTCCTTCGCGTAAAGAAAAGCTCACTGACAGCCTGATAGAACTGTGTGTAATGCTGAGTTCTCGAGTTAATAATCTGGTCCAAGTGTACAGCTTCTGCGAACATTCTAGTTCTTCTTGCCTCGTTACTAGTTCAGATCCGACCCTGCTGGACCTATCTATCGATGGACCAGGGCGTATAACCGACATAATCATCGAGCCTATGCAACGAGAAGGCTTAATAGCAGATATCGACTTCTTTCAGTTGTTCGTGACGCATTCCGACTTGAGCGTCCATGAGGCCACGGTGTATACCCGGATCTCTATGATGGACGATTCGACTGAGAACGATCAGGTTGTTGCAGACTTCACGCGAAGCACAATAAGACGCCCTGGATCCTTCACAACCAAGTCTCATGCGGTCAACAAAGACAATGGTTGGGTCATTCCTGACGTTATGGTTGCCGCAGAATCGTCAAACTTGAATGTTGCAACGCGGCCACCGGGAGAGCACCAATCCTCGAACAATGCTACCTTGCCTGACACAAGGGACAACATTCTCCTGGGCGAGATTCTGTCCCAGGCAAAGAGTGAGGTGGAGGAGTTTGGTGCAATCGATGCAGTGGCGGTCATGGACCAAGTAAACGAACTGCTGGCGACTGGTGCAGACTTGCCACCCTTACCATTGGGTACTTTGTAAGTAATTCATGGCCCTCCCGGGATCTGAACTAACAGACATAGGATGGAATTCGCGCACACGCAGTTTCATGTCGCAGACATCGACGAAGTTTCGTCCAACTTCCAGGAGCTATTTTCTTCCGGGGACGGACATAACACAATCGATGTCCAGCGTATTGCGCCTATGTGCGTGCTTGGTTTGACCGACGACGGTGACCCTACGATTTCCGATGTGTATGACACTATACTGCAGACATGGGTTGCGCCTCTGCCACCAGAGGTGCCAATTCGTGTTCGGCAACGCCAGGAACGCCTGGCTCGGCGGATTGCCACGGAGTCGGTGTTTTCAAGCACTTGTGTACGAGACGATCGGGTGCAAGTGCCTACTGCTAGCACACATCGTTGGCGAACTGAGGGCAGTGGCGTTGCTTTACCCATCTTGCCATCCAGACCTAAGGAAGGTGTCTCCCATGTCGCCTCCGGATATCCCCCCTCACAGCTACTACCGACACCACCATACTCATCTATGCCGCCTTCGTCTTTGCCTCCATCTTCTTTGCTTGGGTCGTCCCCACCCGAAGCGGCCCCTACACAGCCGGCCCTATCAGACCCACTCAGTCGCCTTAACAAATATCTTCCAACTTCCAAAGGCCCGGTGATCATTCCTCCAAACGTGTCTCAAAGTCTCGCGCATTGGCAACTAGGAAGTGATCCTCACGTGTACAATTGGGCCAGCCTCGAGCGTACTCTTCGACCCGAAGACCTCGATGAGGAGAGCCAACAGCAACGCGAGAAAGAACGTAAGAAGAGGGAACGCAGAGATAAGCGCCAACAACGCGAAGACGAGCTCGTGAGGGCTAAGGCTGTGACCCAACCTACCACGTTTCCGAGGAGCTCTCCTGGGCCCATGCTAGGTGGTATAGATAGCAGCAGTCAGATGCCAAGTCAAGGCCAAAGTCAAGGCCATGTATCGTTCCAGAGTGGTGGCCTCATGATGCCGCAAAGTCAAGTGGAGCGTGGCAAGTTTGGAGGGAAGCTAGATAAGAAAAGGAAAAAGAAGGGAAGGATTAGTGGGTTCTGAGTCTTGCATGGGAGTATCGCTCTGTGTATCAGATTCTGGGGAGTACATATCATGTGTATACATAGGGCGAATGTCTCTGATTTGATGCCGTCACTGGTGCGGAAAGAAGGAAGCTATTCCCCTCAAAGTGGGGTTGGAGGGGTAGCTTCCGCATACCACCAACTACATAGCTCAACGCCACCCCAGAACCGTTCCTTGATACCAAGCATCGTATTCATTAGAAGCACTTGTATCTACAATACCATATCCAGTTTCCGCAAAATGTCAGGTTTTCCGTCACTCCAACCCGCATTCACAGTTCGCGTCGACATCGATGCCCCAATGCAAGTCGGAGGCCAGCACGGCCCGCAATTAGTCATTGTTCCAATGGTGTCAGTGCCGTCTCTGTACAAACTGCATGTGAGACATGTGCTGACTTGGTACATCTACATTTAGATCCGGCACGGTGAAGAGTGAGGAGGGCTTTGAACCAAAGTTGGATGGGGAACTACATGGTGTCAGTTACGACTACATCCACAACGATGCCGATGGCGGAAACATGCGCTTGGACGTGAGGAGTCAAGTCAAGTGAGTACAAAGCTGCCCGCATCTACTGAAGCAAGGGTGTGAGCTCACGGGTGTACAGGAACCACGACGGCACGATTCTGGCCATGTATTACAAGGGAACTGTGAAGCTGACGCCAGGTATTGGCAAAGTGCTGTCCGGTGCTGCGGATGCTAAAACCACAGACTACGGCGATTCTTTTGTCAACTTTACTTTTGAGACAGGCAACGAGAAGTACAAAGACCTTCAGAATGGTACTTATGTTGCTGCGGGTCATTTTGTTACGGGCGAGGGAAAGCCGGGTGTTGTGGTAGAGTACAAGGTTAGCAAGGTCGTGTATAAGGCATAGGCTAGGTTGGACGTGGGAGGTGAGTGTAGACTTTGTCACTTTCCTTACTTGAAGATACTGATCTTTTATAAAGCTACTATAGATACATGACGACCGGTCTATACTCACTGCTTTATGCTCAATGGTTGTACTGATCCTCCGTTGGATTGTTTTTTAACTCTTTCCTGTGAGGTGCCAACCTGCCTTCGCCTCGCTTTGATGACCCGCTTTGGCATACTACTATCTTCCAAGTTTTCGTTAGTACCAGCAGAAATCTCGCTCACCTCAGCCTACAAGATACTCTCATTGGTCGCTGTCGCCATAGGCAATGCTGTTGCGTTTGTCTTGGCGCTCCTAGTTCGTTTACATTCCCTCGCCCGACTCGTTCTTCTAACTCCATAACCCATCCTGCATCTGATTGACACTGCCATCAGTTGAGAGTTCATTGCCAAGTAAGCACATCTCCGCTGTAGTGGGAGTTTGACACTGACAGTCCGGAGGTTCATTCCATGCTTACCGCGAAGATGTTTGCGTCACCGCAGCCTCCGGTGGGTTCGACAAATCGGTACAATATGGCCATGTTCGAGCAAGATTACGAAGAAAACGACTACATCGGATTCGAGATGCTGGTTAATCCAGATCTCTACAACATACAAGTCAAGCTCTACAAGGACAAGAACCGGTGCCTTTCCCCAGATCACATGGTTCTCTTCGGCACGTACCACTATCATCACGGACGTCAATTAGTATGGGTGCGCCCCACAGGCCTCGAGGTTGAGTATTATCACGGCTTGCCCGATGCGTTCGAACTGGCGCGAGTGGAGGACCGGTTCGTACATCGCATCTACTACATTCCGCCGTTCCTCTACATGTCTACCTTGCAAGAGGTGCCTATGAACAAGGTTCGTCGATACAGTATTAAAGTAGTCGAGATTGTCATAAACGTCGTCTTCCTAAAGCAGGCATGGCTCGTTGATTTCGAAACCAGCTCAGGTACGAATGCTTTGGAAGCTTTCAGGGATCCTTGTATCAACTACGAGCCAAGGAAGCTGGCTGCTGAAGTTAAGGCTTCGGTCAAGAAAGAGAAGGAGGACAGTAACGAGGTCAAGCAAGCGAGTGCCTGGGGCCGCCAGAATGATCCTTGGAATGGAGGACCGCCATCTCCCCGCAGCAGCCGTAGTGACAGCTACTCTCCGCGAGGAACATCTTCTCCGAACGTCAAGGCCGAGCCCAAGGACGAGACCAACAATATTTTTGGGAAGTCAAATGCTCATAATTCCGGTTCAAGAACACATGCTCGCTCCAGCGCTTCACTTCGTCGTACGCCATTACCATCCCCCTCGCGCTCTCCTATACGTCGTACTCTAGCTTCCGGCGCTTCACCTCGTAAGTACATTGATTGCACCTCCGCAAACCCAAGCTAACATGCGTCAATCAGGTCGACAGCCACGTACCTACGTAAGTACATTAACTTTCTTGTCCCATTCGCGATATAATTCTTAGTATCCTCACTTACGATGAGCAGATAGAGACACAAGCTTACGAGGCCGAACTACGTACCCGAGTAAAGAAGGCCGATCGTGCTCGGAAGGAGGCGGAGCAGAGGATTAAAGAGCTCAAGGAAGTGGTCAATGCAATGGCAGGAGCATGAGGGCATTAGTTGGGTTGTGCGGATAATCAAGACGCAAGACAGCTCTCACTTGACCAAAGTGTCTTCACAGTCGAGACTGCGCGGAAGTACGGAGGTAAGATCACATGGGAAAGAATATCAGGGTTTGGACTGGTGGAACAAGATTTTTCATCAAAGGTGAAGAGGGGGAGTTGGCGGAAAAGTGAGTTTTCTTTTGAATAAGCGATGTCAAACCGAGGAGGGACATGACATGGTCAAGCGGACAAGTTCATTCCAAGAGTATGGACATGACTGAATCTTCAGACGACTTCAAACGAACCAAAAATGAGATTAATCTCGAACCTTGAGCCGATGCAGCAACACTGACACTTCCTCTATAAATTTCCGCTGCGACTTATCCGTCTTCGTACGTACTGCA
>JAESFQ010000293.1_pt1 | contig 18134 bp, 16 predicted proteins | sample 9269431 | NCBI WGS metagenome assembly JAESFQ01 (sample SAMN14502588, study PRJNA617103) | algae metagenome | isolation source: Plectolyngbya sp. WJT66-NPBG17 and co-occurring heterotrophs from well... | place: USA: Mojave Desert, Joshua Tree National Park, California | collected 2006-08-06
CCTTCCACTGCTCGTCGGTTTGGACCTGCTTTCCGGGCCACACTTCCTTGAACTTGCCGTCGAGAGGAATGAGATCGTTAAAGACCTTGCGACCGTACTTCATTCCCTCGACCAGGGCGTCGAGATCCTCGTCACCGCCGACAGCGAAGTTGCGCTTGCGGATCTCAGGCACGTCTTGGGGATCAGCACTACGCAGCGTAACAGTACCAGCGTTATTGCGCGACTCCGCCTTGAGGGTAAGCCAGGTCCAGGCGTCGCGGCCAGCGGTGGCGTTGGCGAAGAAGTTGGGATAGTATCCGTTAAAGTACGCAGGCCAACCAGCAACAAACAGATCAGCATTGCCGTGGATAGAGTTGCTAGCCTTCTTGGTGATGGCAAGTGCGATACCGTTGGTAGCGTAGACACCCTTTCCGATTCCCAGCTTGCCAGTCTCCCACTTCTCGAGGCAGGGGTCGTAGTCGCCCTCGAGGAATGTGCAACCGTTCAAGAGAGAGATCTTGCTTGGCGCTTGACCGATAACGGGAATCTCGTAGCGGTCCTGAAGGTTCGTGCCAACACCGGGGAGGTCCTTGACAACATTGATGCCGAATTGCTCAAGTTCATCCTTGGGGCCAACACCGGAAAGCTTTAGGATCTGCGGTGTGTTGAAAGTACCGGCGGACAGGATGACCTCGCGAGTCGCAGTGACAGCTCCCTTTGTTCCCTTGCTAGTAGCTGATCCCGACTGGCGCCTTGGGTCGGCGCCGTATAGAGACTTTCCAGTCAAGAAGCTGACGCCCGTAGCTTTGGGCTTGTCACCAGTCTGGTCGAAGTCGACATTGGTGACTAGGGTGTTGAGCTGAATGTCGAGATGGTATTTGCGGCTTCCATCCGGGTTCTTCGCATCCATAACTTGGTGGAGAAAGTCGACTGGACCAGCACGTTTGTACTCTGGAATCTTCATGGCGAGAGGGACCTGCCACATGCCCTCGGCGGAATCGCGGTTAGCGCCAGGGTTGTTGATGTCGCGGAGCAGAACCTGACCAAGGCCAGTAACGGTAGTCAGGAGCCCCGAGAGGAGATTCTTGCCCATAGCCGTGGCGGCAGCCAGCACGAGGGAGATGACCTTGAGATCCTGGACAATCAACGTCAGGTCGGTCAGAGACGTCTCGAGCCAACCCGAGAATCCGTGTCCGACAACGCTGTTAGGCAGGTAACGTGACTTCTCCAAGCGCGTGTAGTACTTGCGCATGTTGCTTGGAGCCCAAGAATCATCGCCGGTTATAGCCTGAATGGTCTCCCAGTCGCTGTTGTAAGGGTATACAGTAATGAGGGCATTGTGTACAGTGCAGCCTCCAAGTGAGCCAACACGCGGGTACAGAACGCCAAGGGGTTTAGCACCGGAAGGAGGACTGGGGCCGGTATACCGGGTGCCATCCGGTAGCTCATACGTGAGCTTGGTGTCCCTCCTCTGCTCCTCTTCGTCGTCGAAGTGCTTAACAAAGAAGTCCCATCTCATCGGCTCGTATTCGGCGGCAACAGAGTGCAAGACAGGTACGTTGTACTGAGTGGTATTGGTCTGGTCGTCACCGGCTTCGAGGAGAAGGACCTTGTGGCCAGCGATGGCAAGCCTGGCTGCGAGGGGCGCACCGCCAGCACCAGAGCCGACAATGACATACTCGTAGTCTTCAAGAGTGGTTGTGGTAGTGGTAGCATTCAAGGCACGCTTTACATTTGCGCCGCGGAAAGGAGTGTGTGCTGCGCCGTCGCTGTACGCTTGGTCAGCAGTCAATTGTTGAGGCAGTTACTTGAAACATACATAATACGTGCAGACGTGAAGTTGGTGAGTAAAGAGAGGACGGCAAGAGTCTTCAAGACAATCATATTGACGGTATTAGAGTTGGCAATAACCTTGCAAGGAAGAACAAACAAGAAGCGAGAGACAAGTATACACAACGCCGGTGCGGGAACGAGTATCGGGAGAAGAGAACGAGGGACTCGATGTGACGACTTATACTGGCATGTGTGAGACTCGCGCAACCATCACGAAGCGCCGCCGGTATTCGCGGTACACGTATTGAACATTACGATCATCAACCATGTACCGCTTTGGTCCTGGACATTTTACGATTGCGACCAGCGGCTGATGCTACCCCATTAAGTTTGTCAGTTCTTACCAAGTCAAGCTGGTCGTACGCCTCGTGCGCCCTTCATGCGCTCCTCGTGTCCTAGTGGGTCCTAAGCGCACGGTAAAGATGCCTTCCACATTGGGCGGTTTCAGGGGTCCTTGTCTGCACTGATCAGTGCGAGGCTCTCGAGTCAGGGACAGTACAGAAATTCTCCTAGCTGCAGGACAAGAGAGATTGAGCGGGGAGTGGGAGCGTTGTTTGAAGCTAGAGGCGCCCCCAGCCTTGAGCCAGTTGCGAGTCGGGCCGCCCGCAGTTGGCGTAAACTTACCACGATGCATGTAGGCAACTTCGGCGAGGTGGGTGAACTTTGAAAGTAAGAGCTCGAAGTTAGAACGGGGCCGCTTTCCAGTGGCATTACGTTCGAAGGGAATACTTAATGATGGATAAGACAATTGCAATCCGCTGTCCGAGTTTGGTCATATCTTTGAAAATCGTCTGCTGTGCCGCCAGCCTCGTCGCTACCCACCTACCTAGGTCCTTGCGACTGCCCAACGTACGCCGCAAACGTCATCGGAAGAAACCCACGCCGCGAAGGTATCCACTACAAATTTCAGATATCAAATCAATCGAGATGCAGCGCGACCAGCAGAGGACTTTCGGGATGGCAACCTACAAGGTGTCGAAGGGCTGTTCCGATTGTAACCCATGCATTAAGTGGCTCCGCTATTCACATGCTAAAGCCACTTGGCAAACCAGAGGGATCACCAAAGGGTCTTGGACGAAGAGTCAGTGCCATCAGCTCCAAGTGGGTTCCATCACCAACGTCCATCACAGGCTGCTACCGACATGTGCCGGAAAAATCCCCGCTCGCATAAGCATGGCATGATTTCTCACAAATTTGTGAGGCGCGTCCAGGGGTTTCAACAACATCACACATGCCGAAAAACAACTTTCTGGAGGCCTTGTCGAAATCTGGCAAGGTGCGGTATGTGCAGACCCTGCCTCCGCGACCGGGTGTGCAATGGCAGTTCCCCAGCAACTCGATACGGCTCTCTCAAAAAGCAATCCCTAGCGATGCACCTTTCGGTGCTTTCGTAACTTGATCTGCCAACATCCTCTCCACGGGTCCACATTTCGGTATGATTTCCCCTTGGCCCGGGTGACCATGCTCCTCAGTGTGGACACTTGCCGTGGTATCGCAACTCTACAAGAGTACCGTGCAGTTCATGCGCTTGATATGTATTGCAGTACACAACTCACTACTTTCATTCCTTCGAACGTAGCGTAGCTCGAGGCCGCACGCTATCTTTTCTAACCCGACTCCATCTCGTTGACCTTCTTCTCGACACCTGCACTTGAGATATCCCAATGCGGTTAGGAACTGTCGTAGCATTTCTCGGGGCCTTTACGGCTGCCGTCCAAGCCCAGAACCCGCTTGAGGCTCTGGCGGCACGTATGCCCAAGTGCGCTGTATGTCGTCCTCTGAGAAAGCTGGAGTTCAACTCTTTTCTAACATGTTCATATAGCTAGCATGTTTTATGGAAGAGCTCCCAAAGTCTACATGCGCGACGGACCTGACGTCGGAGTGCTTGTGCACCAACAAGGCTCTCAATCTTGCGGTAGCTGCTTGTTCCCAGAAGACCTGCACCATCTACGAGCTTCTGCGTAAGCATACCCTCCGAGCTACAGTCTGCGTATTCAGAAACTGACATGAATTATAGAGACCAAGAATGTTAGCAGTCAGGGCTGTGGGGTGCCTGTTCGCTACAAAGGCGGCACATTCATTGCTGTTGGCGTTGCCGGAGCTGCCATCGCTGTAGCGGCCTTCATTCTGAGAATGGCCGCTAGTATAGGCAGCAACGGCCGCAAGGTATCATGGGATGATCTCACGATGTTCATTGTACTTTTGCTGGCTATACCGCCCGCAGTGTTTACCCATTATTGTAAGACGATTGATCCACGGACACTCCGCAGCCATTTTACTGACAATGTCATAGTGGTTAAAAACGGTCTCGGGCGGGATATATGGACGCTTCAGGCTGACCAGATCACCAACGTCCTGTTTTACTACTTCCTGGGGGAGATCTTTTACGTCACCGGCCTCGGCATTTCCAAGATCTCTATCCTATTCTTCTATCTTCGCGTCTTTCCCGCCAAGAACTTTCGATCCCTTACTTACAGCGTCATGGTCCTATGTGGGGCCTACACGGTCGCGTTCTTCGTCGCAACCCTCCTGCAATGCCGGCCCATTAGTATGGCCTGGGATCAATGGGATGGTCTTCACAAGGGTACATGCAACGACATTCATCTCCAGGGTTGGATCGCAGCCGCTATCAACATCTTCTTGGATGCTCTTGTAATGGGTCTTCCCATGAAGCATCTCGCAGCGCTGAACATGAGCCTGAAGAAGAAAGTCATGGTCATGTCTATGTTCGGGGTCGGCATCTTCGTCATCGTTATCTCGGTCATCCGCCTAGAATCCCTCATCCACTTCTCGAATACGCAAAATGTCACCTGGGACTACGTAGACGCCGGTCTATGGAGTCTCATCGAGATCGACGTTTCGATCGTTTGCGGATGCATGCCTGCTCATCGACTGTTAATTGCCAAGTTCTGGCCAAAGATTACGTCGACATTCGCGTCGAGCAAAAACTCCTCGGGCAAAAGATCAAAGTTCAGTACCGACAACAGCTCCACCGCCCCCGAGAGGTCAGCCCGACTTTCCATCAAACCCAAGGCCAAAGACACCGATACATTCATTCCATTGGACGACATAGACGACAACAGCGATCGAGCCAGGCTGACGAGGGAAGCGAACGCCGAACGAGAGTCCATGGGTTATATTATTCAAACTCACGAAGTAGATGTCACGCACAGGAATGCTTCGGTGGTTACCGAGAATGCTACTGATAGCCGAGCAAACGACTGGAACATGGGGAAGTCGCCTATGATGGGAAAGGAGCATGTATGAGTCTTTGTAAGCGGTTTGGTTTTACATCTCACTTGGCGTTGGCACATGGAGTACAGGCGTCGAAACCAAGGATATCCCATAGCCGGTACTGATATTTAATTGATAAAAATAATACTATTAGACATGACTTCAGTCTCTGCATCACTTCCACGTTTAACTTTCTTATTCGTCGTCTCTCAAGGCCTTTGTGCTGAGCGTTTTGCGCGTAGCCCGCGATACCATCAACCAATCGCCATGTCGCCGAGCTTCATCCTGAACTCTGACCAAGCGCCGCACTCGGTCGTGAGCGACACCAGCACGTGCACGCAATGGGTAGGGCCACCCACCCAGCAAAGCGAGGCTACCGTGCTGACATGAGCCGCTTGCCCGCGGGGAAAGCAGCGTTGACCCGTTCAGGGGCCCACAATGCAACCATGGCAAGGATCTTACCAAGGACATCCCTAATCAAAGACGACTCGTCCCAAGAGGGGGTGTTGAACTTGTGCACGTCTTACATAAACTGCCAGAATTTTCGCTACTTACCGTTTTGGACGTCTTCACTTCGGTGCTTCTTGAAGGCGTCGGGTGGGCCTCTGATGTGTACTATGTGCGTACGCGTAAGGGATCTTCGGCAACCTCGGAAGATACCTGAACTCTACCTGTGGCACCATGCTTACTACAGCACTCCAGGGAAGATATGCAATCATAGTTTTATAGATTATGCAAAAGCGCGGTAGGCGATAGCATTAACTTTGGGGGCGTTGAGCAGACCGGGTCGGACCGCAGGGGTAAACTGACATCCTCAGCTGTCTTGACACGGATGCGCTTGGTTCGAGCTGAACGGGCGGATTAATTAGTCGGGCCTTAAAACAGGTCTCCACCATTGTCGATCTGCCTCCTCTTTCCTTGCTTCGAACCCCGAAACCGGGTATACTCGTTTCAGATCACAACATCGGGAATCGCCAGCTCTGCTCCTTTCCAACATCCCGAACCGACTACTTTGCTTCTTCTTGTCTAGCCCTCTTTGGCCCTTGTTCATGGCATGGGCGGAGTCGGAACCGCTTGCACTTTCCGTTGCCGGCGGTCGGTGAGTGTTCCCCCCCACGCCCTTCTAGGATTGTTTGATGACGATAGACGTTGCTTCACTGCATGGGCAGACAAAGCAGTTAGCTTGTCATCCTGCCAGAAATCCTCCGACGCAATCAAATCACAAGAGCTATGCCACACCCGCTTTCAGCAGTTCGTCCGCGGCTCACCGCTTGATCGTCTCCATGTAGCTTATGCGCACATGATGCTCGTAGGATCCAACATCTAATTACCATTGCCTTGTCTCTCTTTGGTTGTTTGTAATTTGTCTTAAAGTTGTCTTTTCGAACCCTTCCGCTCGCTATGAAGTTCTCGTTTCCCATTCTTACGATCCTTTCAGGCAACATCCTTGTCAATGCCTTTCCTTCTCTTCACCATACACACCTCGACGGCCTAACACCCGAAAAGCTCAACGCGGCTATTCGATCAGTGGAGGAGTTCAAGCAGGCCAAGAGATTCATCGTCGACGTAAAGAAGCCCATTGATATCACTGGGAAACACGCTTTCAAAGCTCCCAGTAGGAATGACCAACGCGGTCCTTGTCCTGGACTCAATGCTTTGGCCAACCATGGGTACATCTCTCGCGATGGTGTCACCAGTTTCGCAGAAGTTGTTACGGCTATCAACCAAGGTTCGTTTGTGATCATGTGTAGTAGACAATGGCCAGTTCTAACATGCGTGAACCGAAGTGATGGGCATGGGCACAGAGCTCGCCCTCATTCTTGGTGTTATGGGTACGGTCTGGACAGGAAACCCGCTGTCATTGGATCCTGGTTTTTCCATCGGAGGTCCAACTGGTAGCTCGAACAACATCTTGGGAAATCTGCTCGGCCTTCTTGGTGAGTACATCCCGACGCAGCCTACTCCAGGCAGCGTGACGCTTACATTCTCCTAGGTCAGCCCCGGGGTCTTCAAGGTTCGCACAACTGGATCGAGTCTGACTCATCTCTCACGCGCGACGACCTTTACGTCACAGGCGATTCTTGGACGATGAACATGACGCTCTTCCGTGACTTCCACGACCGCGCTGATGAGAATGGTGTCATCTCCATGGATCTGCTGGCCGACCAGGCTGCCCGTCGTTGGGAATATAGCGTGGCTCACAACCCAAACTTTTACTACGGGCCTGTCAGTGGCATGGTCAGCCGTAACGCCGGCTACTTCTTTCTTGGTCGCCTGCTCTCTAACCACACAGCCGAGCAACCCGACGGCGTTCTCACCCAAGAGGTTTTTCGTAAGTTTTTCGCAGTCTACGAGGATGCGAACGGAAAACTCGAATATCGCAAGGGTCACGAAACTATCCCTGAGAACTGGTATCGTAAGCCAATAGAGTACGGCCTCGTTCCACTTAACTTGGACATCATTTCTTGGGTCATGAAGCATCCAGTTCTTGGCAGGTATGTCGTGCTTTCCAGCCGCTTTTCTAAAACCATTTATCAATACTGACTTCTCTTCGTAGTATTGGAGGCAACACCGGCACCGTAAACTCCTTCACTGGGCTTGACCTCGATGACGTTACTGGTGGTGTGCTTAATGCAACCACTTTGCTCGAAAACAACAATCTGCTCTGCTTCGTGTTCGAGGTGCTCAAGACATTCCTGCCCAACTCGCTCTCTCCGTTACTGTCAACCCTCGAAGTCCCGATCAACTTGGTAACCGATACTCTTGCGGCGCCGCTTCTGAGCCTTGCTTGTCCCGCGTGGAAGGATATGACCAAGGGTGGTGATCCGCTATGGGATGCTGTCCAGAACACTTTTCCTGGTGCAAGCGAGGCCGGGTCCAGCCTCTAATCGAAGTAGCGGTTGTATAGCTGAGTGCGATACACTAGTAGTTACATAATCTAATCATCTTCATCCTGTCGAATACGAGGTGCTAGTCTGCTGAGTTCGTGAAGAACTAGCAGGAAATGTATTAACGGTATCTGTGTCGCAATGATCAATGTAGAGTGTGTACTGGTTGATGTTCGTAAGCTCATTGTTGACCGTGACGGCATTGACTGTTGCTCTTTCCATGCTCGGCCCAAGCAAGAACCTGGGCTGTTGCGCACACTCAAAAAGAATGGAGTTGCATGTCTGTTGAGATGGGTGAGGGGGTTGGTGGAAGGACCACGTCGTTGTCACTACACGTTGAGGTCGAGTTCGTCGATGCCTTGCCAGATTTAGACTAGCTTCTCTCCTGTGGCCCGTAGGTCACGTGTCTTGAACCACGAGGTCGCGTGGAAACAGAGCGCGGGGCCCATGCCGCATCCATCTACCAATCACCATTAATTCATTCCTGCTGACACGTTCAGCCGCCACATTCTTCGCAAAAGCCGCCAATTCGTGACTGGGGCCAAAGATGTCGTGACCAACTGCCCACCAATACGTTATTCTGCGGTTGTATGCCAAGCAAAGTTTTCTGTATCCGGCAAAAGTCTTTACCTTTGGAACGCGGCCGCTCGCGCGTACTCGCACGAGTGTGGTGTGACACGAGTCGCCCAGACCATGGTGAATCCTCAAAGCGAAAGACACAAATGCATTCTTAATGACATGTCGCACAAAGGCTGATAGAAAAATTCAATAGAAAATACTTAGTCCATTACCAAAACCCATCTCACACGTTTCCTCTGCATACCTGTGCGCTTTGATAAGACGTTTGTAAGCTAGATTCGTAAATCACGCTTTCAAAGCAACATATAAGCACGCAAACGATTTGTAGCGTCAAGACAGCCTTGACTGCACTCCACTAAAAAGGGCACACTGACATACGCCGCTCGTCTCCACGTGCAAGTCTAGCCGCGGCCGTAGTGTGAGTACCGTTCGTTACCCTTGCTCAAAGCCTTAGGATAAGGGTGCCACCAGGCAGCCACCCAACTCGAAACGTATTAATATGTCCAGCGCCCTTGATCCATCCTTTTCCTCGCTCTTACTAACTCGCTTGAAAGACAAAAACAACCAGTGCGTTAATCGCAGAGCTCAAAGCAAGCACGCGATCAAGACCCCACACCCGACACCACCAAACCATCCTGGCCCCACATCCATCGTCACAAGGCTGTTGATCACTCACAACCACACACTACACCAACATTACAACAAGCCGACATCCAGCATTTCCCAGCCCTCAAAAGTCAATCCCAACTAAACGCCTTTCTCACACCTCCTGCCACGTCGCACACAAAAATGGCAATCTCAACACACGCCCTTTCCCACATCCGACAATACTCGACACGCCTCCCACGCGACCCACACTACCGCCTCAAAGCCACCTTGGCAACAAGCTATGTAGTCTCTGCGCTTGCACTGCCTTTTGTGCCACCGCTGCTGGAGACGCGCAGGGCTAAGGCTGATGGAAGTTATCTGACAAGGTATGTCGGTGCTCAATCCAGCATGGGGAATATTTGGCGGAATTCCGGATGAGGAAGAAGAAGAATGCGAAGATGGATGTAGTGCTAATGGTTGACTAGGGAAAACGCATATTGCTCGTCACAGTATCTTGGGTGCGCAAGATAATTTATTTTTTTGGTAAGGTTCAAAGAGCCGTTGGGTCAGAGACATTGGCTAATGCTTGATTGCAGGTTCTGGCTTCTTTGCAAAGGCACTACGGTTGCAATCTTCCTGCTATTCTTTCCCACATACCCGGCGTTTGTGCACTTTCAGACGGGTTAACATAGATACTGTAAACGGATGTTGCATGTGCAACATGAGCACGTAGCAGCCACGGTTGGCAACCATAATATTACTTTCAAATAATGCATCCATCTTTAAAAGCATCTGCGAGCTCCAGTGGTACTAAAAGTAATCTATTCTAGTCGCCTTCAGACTAACCAAAGTCAAACAACAACAGCTGAAAGCTATTCCTGTATGCATTCGCACTACTGTCTTAGTCTACATCATTGTTGGCAGGTTGTTGTTGACTTTCTACCGCGTCATGCATCTCGTCATCATCATCAGCATCTTCATCGTCCTCAGATTCGTCCTCGGTTGCTGTCTCCCACACTGTAACGTAAAGCTCCCCGTCTTCCTCAAACACATGATTCCCGTCCTCATCCACAAAGTGTCCGTCGTCGTCGAGCTCAATATCAAGCTCCATATCATCTTCTTCGTCAAGATCGTCAAGCTCAAACTCGTCGTCGCTATCAGCGACATCTTCACTTTCGTCATCAGAGTCAAACATGTCCATGAATGCTAGTCGACGGCCAGGACGCACAAAATTGTGCTTGAGGACATGTAGAGCACGTCGCGTCTTTCCTCTTAGCATGTTGATATCCGCATCCCCCAATTGATCTGTTTCGGGTGCCTCGTTTGTAGACTCTGGTGCGATCTGCTCGTTTTCGTCGGCTACTTCGCTAACTATGTGGCGACGGAAGCCAACGACGTTCGCATCATACATGCAGTCGATGATTGGGACGGCCTCGTCATGAAGGTATGGTGGTATCAGACTAGGGCTTTTGTGCAGCTCTATCAACATCTTTAAATTGATGCCAGCCTTGAACAGCTTGTACGCCTTTGCATGGCGATTGCGGAGACGCTCATCGTCGCAGATGTAGTCAGTGTCCGAGAGATCGAGCCTATGAACCGCGCAGGGTAAGTTAGCGTACGATCTGAGATAATGACCGGCTTTTGCTTTCGGTCCTACTTGTAGAGAATTACGACACATTGTCAGAACTTACCAAAGATAGGATGATTGTACCAACTCGAGTGTGCTTAGAGACGGTAAGGCGGCATAGTGATCGAAGTCAGGTGGCTGATCCCAGAAGTCGATGGGAACGTCCCAATGCCGACGAACACGAAGTGTTTCCAGGCTAGGTGGCGCTAGGTCACGGTTCATGACGACAGCCTGGTGTAAGAAGGAGTTTGTGTCGCACTCCATATATTTCAGAAGATGGAAATCACGCATGCCGTCACCAGGTGGTCGTATGCTGCGGAGTACGTGGGGGTTTCGATCAACGCGCCAGCCGGGGTTGAGGTGTGTAAGGCTTTCCAGTGAATGTGCAACTGCCGAGAGAGCCTCCAGCGATCCGCATGGGTCTTTGGTTAACACGGGCTTAACATGCCTTGAGCGGTTGACGTTGAAAACGTTCTCACCAAGTATCAAGGTTTTTAGACGTGCTGGCGTACGCAAGATGCTGAGCAGGCTTTTGGGCTGCAGCTCACACTCATCAAAAACAAGAGAGGTCAGAGGGGTCGTTCTTGTGTGCGACGCAAGTTCGGGAATATCAGACGCCGGGAAGGCCACACAGGAAACATGAAGATGCTTGAGTGTAGGGTGTCGGAAGAGGCAATGAAATCCGTCAAGATTCCAGAAGTCGGTATCAGCACCGTGCGAGTGGATGGTCAAGCTCGCGAGCAGACCCAGTCCAACAGTCCGTTCGAGATGCTTTCCTAAACGCCGCTCCGCCGTGATTTTCTCCGTCTCGACTGGACCATTCACGCAGGCTGTGTCAAGTGCAAGGCGGAAGCGTTGCATATCGCCGTTGACCCAAGCCTCGCCGCCAGCCCCCTCCCAATGAAAGTTATCATAAGGACTCTCGATATGCCACTCCCTCAGGTTGACCATACGAGCCACGCAATCATTGAACGTTGTCCTTATCTCGTCGCTGTCCTTCAGGTCGTTGACCTTGTATTGGTACAAGATCTTGAGTGTCTGTACGGCGCGGACGCGTTCGTGGCGCAACGTGAAGGCTTCGATGATGGCATGAAGGTTCTTCACGGAAAGAAGTTCGATTCGCTTGTACAGTCGCTCCTCGGCGAGGTGTTGCATCGCGCGGCAGGTTCGAGCGAGAGCACATAGTGCCTTGTTGTTATCTTCGAGATAATCGATCACCACAAGAGCGAGCTCGTTAGGGAGCGTCGATTTCGCCGTGCCCAAAAGATTAGACGCCATAATGCGCCTATACGATGATGCAGGTTTCGTATATCAGGACGTAAATAGATTTCTAGCGATCGTTGAGGTTCAGATAACCTATGTCAATGGGGTTGTCAGCGAGTGTTGATGCCTAGGTCACCCTGCACGTTCTTCGTCAAGCATCGCGCGAGCGACAAGCACGTGTTAGGGTGGGCAGCAGACACGTACCGCAGGCGATTCAACTTGTCTGTATCCGGCGATTATGATTACAAGTCGTTAGTTGGTAGGGGACGTTGCTGTGTTACTGGCGAAACGCGATTTTACCAAGCCGAACTAAACTATCAGAATATGCAGGGACGAGGATGAGGACGAGGGGCCGAGGCGGGGGTTGATTGCAGCACGAGCCAATGACGTCGACGCGTGGCCGACGCTTGTTGAGCCCGTCACATGTCTTTACTCCTCAAGCACAACCACGTGTGCCTTCATGTGCCCTACCAACGAGAAGTATTGCGTTCATTCAAAATACAAACATGTGATTATGTGGCACTATACGCGAAAAGTGCCTTTATAGGAGGAACCACTCGAAGCATCGCGTGCTTGCGACGGTGCTGGGAGAAAAAAGTGTTGAAGTCTAGTGCTGAAGTCACGTTTCTGGTTACTGCTCTTGTGGCTTTCTTACAGTGTCATATACCCCGGATCAATAGCTACTTCATGTGCTCAGGTTTGTGCGCGCTATTGTCTTCATCTACAATATACCTTATTGACTGAATCCCGCCAAGGCCGACTTCAAGAAGCATCGCACGAGTAAATTCAAGCTATGAGAAATACGACGCGACCGCCTAGTCCTTGCCTCACCCCGGAAAGGCATGACGCGTTATATGGACCGTTGTCTGGGCGTTCCATTGTTTTGATTGTATAGCTACAGCAACTTCATACCCTTTCCATTTCCAATTGATAACCGTCACTGTGCGCGCATACCAATATTCCTCGCACAATCATCCTGTATCAGGTGAAAATCAAACACTAGAGTGTACTTTCGCAACCTCACCCGGGCGCGGCTTTGTCTCACTCCCAAGAGCAGAGTGTTGCACCCCACTACAACAATGGAGCCTCCACCAAGCCCATTGTACATCAACTCATCTAGCTCGAAGGGCAAAAACAAACGCGCAGTCGAAGAAGGCTCTCCAACTACCGGCAGGCATGAAGATTCACCCATGACCGACAGCAATGCGCCTCGCGTCCTCCGCCGCCATCAACACCGCCGCCGCAATATCGCTGCTGAGTTCTGGGGCCCGGATATACCTACTACACCTACCCTCCAAGAATCCAGGAATGCCGAAGAGCAGCCTTTCAATGTCTACAAGGCTATCATCCGACACCCAAACCTCTTCTTCCAGTTTGCACTCCGCCTACCTTACCCCGCCATGATCCACCTCTACGCCATCGACAAGGAGTTCCATTACCGCCTGAACATGTATAGTGTCTCCCTGATACACGACTACGCCCGCTATCATGCGCCGCTCGCAGGCTACATCTTCAGCTGGGGACTATATCCTCGTCTGTGCATCTCCGACCCTATGCTTAGGCCTATGGACGGCCGGGAGTGGCTGGCGCGCGACGTACCAGGCTTCCGCTGGGTCGGCATGATACTATGGCGCCAAAAGACCGTACACGGCATTCTCACACTACTAGCTCTAGAAGGCCATCGCGTACCGGCCGCCTGTGAGGGCGCGCTGATGAAGTTCTGGACCCTCATGGAACTGAACACGTCGAAAGTACGCCTCTCCCTCCTCGAAGACACGGGTATTTGGACGGATGCCGATCTCATCAACATCCAGCTCTTTTTCGTGAAGCTCGATATGCGCTTCTCGGACCCGATCCTAGGAAACGGCGTTTGTCAGCTGGGCCCTCTACTACTGGGTCAGAAGTGTCTGAGTACACTATGGAAGGTACTGAGTGGCAAGTTGAAATTGGACTACGACAACACTTCCGCAATGGTCGTTAAGACATATCTCACCGAAGATCTGGACTTTGAAGCACATCCATGGCTCGAAGACGTAGATGATACTGGGGTTCCGGAAGCACAGTGGGGCTTACTGAATCTTGAGGGCTGGCATGAGGATGGAATGAAGATGCAGCATGCTGTCGACATGGTTATCACGGAAAGTGTGAGGAGAGGGCTGAACATACAGCAATACTATCTGGACTTTGTCATGTATGGATATGGAGACAGCAAGACTGGAGAGAATGTTCCCGTACCGGTAAAGTTGAGGAGGGATAAGAAGGTTAGGTTGCCAAGTGAGGGTTGGCCCTCGAAAGAGATGAGGCAGAGTACGATCAAGAAGCTGGATGTGCGCTTTGAGTTGAAGAAGGGTGGCGGTGGTGGTGCGATGGACCTGAGCGCATGAAAGCCTCATGAGCACGTCACGCCAATCCAGCTTATGAGCTGACTGCTCACACATTGTGGCTGCAAGTTTACGGAGTTTTCCAAGCAAATAAGAAAGCATCATGAACATTTGGTCTTCTTGTGTGACTATCTGGGAGGCTTCACGATAATCACCACACACAGTTCCTCCACGTGACTAATCAGCTTCCTTCTCGCGTCAAGCTTTTGCAATTCCGTGAGCTTTGTCCCATGCTTCAACCTCTCGTTTGTCTCACAAACAAGCGAACGCGAACAAAGCTGGCCACATCCAGCCTCTTTCGCATTTGTTACTCCTTCGCCATCTTAGACGCCATGTCCATGATGTTTTGCAGCTTGGCTTTCCCTCCGTAATCTTGGAGCCTTATGCCAGTGCACATTTCCTTCATGTTGTCCAAGACCTTGCGCGTCTTCTGGTTGATGTCCGAGCTACCAAGATCGAAAAGAATTTCGTCGGTATCGGTCCTGATGATGGCGGTGTACTCGAGGGTCGGCAGCTTTGTAGGCTGCTCTTTGCGGCTGTCATCGTTGGCGGTATTGCCTGGGTGCTCAGTAAGAGCTGGAGAGCTGGCGCGGGTAGTTAACGGTGTATGCATTTCGACAGTGGACGTATCATCTAGCCATGGTCAGTTGCGAGAAATGAAGACTTGGCTGACGTACATACCAGCAATGATCAAGCTCTCGAAGTGCTGTGAAACGTCTTCGCGATCGGTAACAGTCGGGTGTTCTTGATATTTCCCCTTGAACCCAGGCTTGAACATCCTTAGCAGAGGGTCGTCACGCGCCCACATCCACTGGGTTATGAAGGAGCGGTATCGTAGCCTGTGATCGTCGGCGTCCTTCATGAAGTTTAACTGCTTGCTCCATTCTTTGCACCAGGTTGTCACCTCCTGTTTGAGAAGGATGGTGTCTCTATTTGCGATAGCACCATCTTCCCTTATACTTAAACCACTGGCGGAGAATCCGGGTTGGGACTCCAAATAGCGCCCAAGTTCTTCGCGAGATTCCTCGAACAAGGGCGAGCCCGCTAGCCATCTGGATGCGGCTTTGCGTAATTGGGCGATGTTCTGGTGAAATGGAGAATGCTCTGCTACGATGAGTGGCCATGATGATACTTCTTCGATCCATTTCAAGCCGAGAATGAAGATTGATACCACTTCTTCCTTAGCTTCCTGGGACGCGATTGGTTGAATAGCTAGAGTAACGTAGTGAAGGACAAAGTTACAAACCACAACGGTCTCGACAGGAATGACGATGAAGCCGACCATCTCGGGGGAAGCCACGTCCATAATGGCAGGTGTGAATGAGTTCCAACTATTGCAGATTGTTGAAGATACTTTGAGACCAGGAAACACGAACTGGGAACTCACGATGTTTTCTGAACTCAAACTAGAGCCCCACTGAAGCAAACGGCTGTCACTAGCTGCACGGTCCTCAGCATTTGCTTGGCGATGAACACTAATGAGAGGAAAAGCGGTTGGACTGGGACGATATGGAAGCAGGAAGAAGCATATATAACCCACTGCCGAGAAATCAACATGACGCCATTTCCAGCGCGCGCACTATTGGAGGACTCAGTTACGGATGATGGGGAAACGATAGGTCGGGGCTCCAGCGTTATAGCATTCATGACATCTTCAACTGAACTTAGACTTTCTGCAGCTACCTACCTATACAATACGCATGTCAGTTGTAGATCCTACCATCTACATGCCGGCGGATTGTAGGCGAAAACATCGGAAGGAGAACGCGACCCCATAATCATCCGCTCTCGTGGCGAATTTTCAAGCCATACCAACGCCGTTAGAAATCCTTGATAGGCATTTATATGCTCTTTGGAGCACAAGTCGTCGATCGATAGTGTGCTGTTCAAGTAGACTGGAGGCGGTCGCTGTTGGAGCCCAATCACACTGTCTCTGTTGGCAACAAGGCCATCGCTATCCACCGAGACATGATTTGCTCGGAAAGAGATCGGAGGTTTGAGATATACTTCGAGAGCATTGCGGTGTTGATTGAAGAGTGGAGAACGCTCAAACCAAATTCTTGCCATTAATTCCGTCATGAATACCTCTTTGCATAGTGGTGAGTTTCGATCAAAGACTAGTGGCCAGGTGTAATTGCCTCGAAGGATACCCTTGGCTCCGTTGCAATATGGTGGAAGCAGGCCGTAGTCCGGGCCATGTTCCGGGTGCGTGTTGTTCTGAAGAGCCTCTTGTACTGCACCCAAAATAGAGTCACAAGCTACCATGAACTCGATTGGAACGACAGCGAATGTGATCGTATCTACGTGACTCGGCTGCACATAAGACGAGGACATATCGAAAAGAGTCGCCGAGTTTTTTTTTGTTGTGTCGATGATAGATGTTCAGATATGAAGCTGAAAGAGTGGGACTCGGGCATGACTCTTATAACCAGCCGTTGTCAAAAACAAGCGACAAACAGTTTGCGAGGCGATCGAAGATTTCCGCATCACGGCGAGTGTGCGAAAAGCAAAGAGTAGGCAAACTGAGCCACACCCTCATGTACGTCGCCTTGGGATTCGTCTCTCCAAACTGCCAAATCAACTCCCCAGCATGCACCATCTCCTGGAATCGAGGATACCGGCGAGCCTGTTCTGAGAAACAAGCAAAGGGCTCCGTCGTTCCATTACCATAATTCGGGTAACCGAGAGAGTTTGGAGGCGCACTGACGCTCCGAGAGTGGACATTTCGGCGAACATGTTTAAACGCGTGCGGGTAATGTTGGTCCAGAGGACCCAGGACGAAAGGGTTCCGTCGTTGTAGAAGTGCAGAAAAGGCCATAGCTGAACGAGGATGTTGGGTGCTGTGGCCTGGGCTGTCCAAGGGCAATACACAGCTTTGTGCGATTTGGCGATGCGCGTATTCTGCATTGTAGCTTACGCCACGATTTACTGAGTGTGTAGCATTCTAGAATGAGTCTGGAAAACCGGGGAACCTGAACAAGGTGCCAAACCACTCAAAGAATACGGGGAAAGAAAGGCAGAACAGACGATTTCTTGTATTCATACAACTCTAAACAATGCGTAAAATATGGAAATTGAGCGTGTACGGGGAAGAATGCTGTCATAACAATTGTTGACCCATTGCAACAATGGTAAACCGACCACGGATATTCAAGCACCCGGAAACGCCGTGTAATATGCGGGACATAGCAGTAATACAGCCATTTCAATATAGTGTATCGTCAGCGAAGCATGTAACTTAAATCTGGCAACCTAGCCAGGATGTTTCTGATAACCTGCTCTTCATCATTCTTCCGTCGTTGCGCAGAGTTTGTAGCACCGGTCAGCGGTTGGATAGGTGGCGGGGTTATATTTCGTGGAGGAGACCGTGTGAACGTCTTCGCCGAAGATGCGGCACTGGTTGGTCTCGGGGGAGTTCCAAATACTGAGAACGGATCTGAGGGATCGCGCGTGGCTGCTGCAGGCGCTTTTGTGGTTGAAGCGGATTCGAAAAAAGAGAAGTCAGCATCTGCCCAGGCGTCTATAGGATCATCTCGAATCACGGAGGCTGAAGGTGGGGTACTGGGCCTGACAGGTTTTGATTCCAAGGTGTTGGACGCGAACGCAGAAAACTTGTCATCCTCCGTGCCGTGTGCGTTGGGCTCTTCTACCTTGACCTCATGAACAGTATCATCTTTTGTATCATGTGTGTCAGACGTGTCGTATGCTGGTACTAAATCAACCTGTACTTTGTCGTGTTGAATAACTTCCGGAATCGGCTTC
>JAESFQ010000294.1_pt1 | contig 18036 bp, 14 predicted proteins | sample 9269431 | NCBI WGS metagenome assembly JAESFQ01 (sample SAMN14502588, study PRJNA617103) | algae metagenome | isolation source: Plectolyngbya sp. WJT66-NPBG17 and co-occurring heterotrophs from well... | place: USA: Mojave Desert, Joshua Tree National Park, California | collected 2006-08-06
CGAAATGATCTCCGGTCCTCACTGCGACACTTGGTGGTACTGACGGATCTCGCGACCATACCGGGCGGGTGTAAGTGTCAACACTGCCATGATCGAACTCTAGCCTCGCCAATTCGAGCTGTGCCTGTTCCCTCTCCTGCTCGACTGGCACACGACTGCGCCCACCACGCGATTCTTTGGTCAAGATGCATCGCCTGCGTATGCCATTGAGAATGGCAGCCTTTCTGAGCAAGTTTCGTCCAAGGGCCTTTTGCTTGGCCCACACTGCAATCTTAGAGCTACCGCGATCCACGATATTGGTTGCTGGATGTGAAAATTGTGGCGAGAGCCGTGAAGTGATGAGGAATAATCGAAGTCTACGCTTCTTCTTCTGCACACAAGAATGTTCGCCGTCAATGTCAGCCACCGCTCGGCTGCGCTTCCTGGATCTGCATGGCAGCGGACGGGGCGAAAAGGTAAGTCTCATAGTAGGTGGTGGGAGTATGTTGAACTCCAAAAAAGATGGTCCTCGATTAGGAAGCAAATTCTCGAATGGTCGTGTTGGTGATGTTGAGCGCTCAGTGGCGGCTCGCATCATCCTCCGTTGCCCAAACTGATGCTGTGTCTTCGAGAAATGGTCTTGATGACGCGAATCGGCATTCTCGCACACCAGTGTTGGTCTAGCAGTGGCGAGGTTTGGTGATGCTAATCGAGACTGTCGAGAGGTTGGCCTGTCGTGCGGATACGGCGCGAGATTGACAGATGGAAGTGGACCCAAAGATGTCGTGCTAACCAAGGGCGAGTGTTAGCTTGGGTACGAGTCGTCCAATATCGAGGTCCCGATGTGTCACGAGACAGACGCCCCTCAGCCCAAGATGATATTCGCTATGGGCATGCGCGTGACGCAGCCAGTGGATGTGGTTAATTTCAATGCCCAAAGCAAAGGGCTCGCCAGTAAGGTGACATGTCGGAGTCAGGCAGAGTAAGCAGGCGATGGGCGTGAAAGCGGTGTTTTGCGCAGAGGAGGGGCTAATAATATCGCTAGAGAGAGCTGCGGATGACCCAGCGCTATGGGCAAGATGCGGAGAACCCTAGTAGCCATCAACCACACTACCACTAGTGACATGCACATCTCACCTTCTTACTGGACAACGTGAGAAGGGCTTCGCAAGCCATGGCATCCAGACACGCACTGAGTGCTTGGACCACTGAGGATTTGGCCTCGACATCGGTGAAGCCCTGCTTTGTGAGGCTGCAGCAGTTAGATGCAGACGCGAAACTGTGATTTTTTCCTGCGTTTGAGAGATGTAGCGCACGCGAGCGAAAGAGGAGGAGATGGGCGTAGGTCGGAGAAGGTCTCCTGGATTACCAACTTCCAAGTGAGGCCTCAAGCTTCAGGGGTTCCCATCTCCCAAACCCTGTCGCTCGTCCCCAAAAGCCGCCGATCAGCCTAGACCGCGAATCCTTCAGCTGCAACCAACTAAAGCAGCCTCATGCCTTCGCCGTCGAGTGTAGAGACTGGAGAGTTTGCCAACATGTAATCACTTCGGCACGCTGGGGTTGACCTTGCCAGATGCAGACGGATGACAGCGACACGCGCGTACACCAAGCGAAACCACCAAGCAGCAATGGCAGAGTGATATCCCGAGGCAGACTGCCAAGCCTAGGGCACCGACGATCCGAGAATCCTGGGGTTGTGCTACTCATTTGGGTTTCCTCGAGCTCAACCCTGCACGACATAGGGTCTACGATCGCCCAATAGCGGGGCAAGTCGCCTCATTCCCTCGTCACGAAATGTCTGCATCACTGGGCGACATTTCAAACAAGCCCTCGTACAGCTAAATCGCTCAGAGGTAACCTACTCTGCAGATGGGCATCAAGGCGGTGTGTTGCTTCCCTTCAGAGTCCATCGTCGATGCTTGAGCACCTCACTCGTCTTGATGTCCACTACCTTTGTGCCCGCGGAGAAGACCTTTCGTCGCAGCGGACCACAGCGCATTACGAATGATAGCACACCACTCACTGTCCTGCTTTGATCCTCTCGTGTAACAAACTTACGTTTCCTGTTCCCCAGTCCTGCACTCCAGCTTACACGGCACCTGCACTCCGCGCTGCAGCGCAACACCACGCACCGTCATCTCATTCGCTCCCACCACCCTAAAACTGCACGTCGTCACGAGCCCAAAATGTAGTCGTGTTCAGAACCAACGCTCGACCTCGCACATCGGCGACTTCCACATCTCACCTTCTGTTTTGCTGCCGTCTGCGTAGGAACAAGTGGCTTTGCGTGCGGCTCCTTGCTCCCTACACAATTGACCCAATGCATGACAACCCAACCCGCATCCGTACCGCCATGCATGAGTATGAGGCTCAACACGCGTCGTTTGAAGAAATTTCGCCTTTTACCGAGCGAGATGGGAACAAAAAAGCAATACGGTGGAGCGATGAGAACGCCACCTATACAACTGACAGGTTACGTACAAAACCCAGTCTATGCCCAGGCGCCACCAACGATCAACTCTTGGACAGTGAATACCTTGGACGCGTGATCTTGGACAGTAAATTCCTTGAACCCGTGACCTACTGAAGATCTTCTTCCCATACGCTTTACGAGTTCGAATGTCAGCATCGCAGTATACACCACGGCTCGCTGCCGTAGCTGCAGGAAGAATGGGACCGAGAGGCGAGGGCAGTCCCGTCCCGTTCTTGGCAAACTATCTTTCTAAACGGGGTAAAAAAAAGTGTCCCTTGTCCCGAAAGGGCAGTTCGAGCCAGGACGAGAGAAAGTGAAATTTGTGAGCTGAGAAGAAGAAGGCTACTAAGATGTAGGACATGACTACGACATGGGCTCATGTACGTTTCTGGAATCCGCCCCTATTCATCCAGGTGGGCGAATGACTAGCTTGAACTATCGGGTTAGGTGTAGACGTGTTTGCTCTCATTGTAGCTCTCTTTGATGCAAGTCACGCGTAGCACATGGCGAAAACAAAAAGGCATAGTCTTGTCAATCAGAAAAAAACATAGACGGGCAATGTATACATGGCTACACAATGCGTTGCTTGTACGAGATGGACCGCTCGACCATTCTTGCTACATAGTCTCAGTCTCAGACTAGGATAACTCTCTTAGTATCCTCGCAGAGCGCCTTTGATCTTTCTGAACCCCAGTCAGATTGCAGGGTACCAATGCATCGGTGCACTGCTTCGCCCGCTCTGCTTCTTCGGGCGTACTGGTTGGGGTAGACCCGTTCCTATGCTTCTGATAGCTGCTCCTTTGGCGAGCAGAATATCGCCCTTATCTCTGAGTATCCCAAGACACCGTGCTCTGCTTCCAATACACTCTATTCTTTGTTCGATTACACAGCACTCCTCAGATCATAAGATCGGGGTCTGGCTGCCAGAGGTACAGATCCTTATCTGCACTCGCCAGCAAGTTGGTCCTCGGGTTATATCCCACAACCGCACTCTTGCCTTGTCCAGGCAGTTTCTCCGTTGGCTCAAGCATATTGTTCGGCGTAGGTGGTTTCGAGATATCCCACACCAAGAGACCATCCTCGCCACTGCCTCCGATGAGGAACCTCCCGTCTGGCGTGAGACACACATCGCCCTGTCCGTTTGCAGGAGTATTACCATCCGGTTTGGTGCCGCTGGTATTCGTGACGGAAGCGCTGGGCGGGAGACGTCCTGAGGAGCCAGCTTTGCGGTAGCAGAAATGCGTCAAGTCGCCTGAAAAAGCGTCGAGCACGAAATGTCCGCTACCGTTTGTTGCGACGACCAAACTCTTGCCGTCGTTGGAGAACTCAATCTTGGTCCAGTCCACCTTCTGGCCTCCCATGAAGCGCTGCTCCGACTCGAGGAGGTCGAAGGTCGCAAACGGCGGCTTGTCGTAGTTGCGCATATCGTAGAGGAGGACGTTTTGGGTAGGCGGTGAGGCGATGGCGATGACGGTCGCGGAGGGATCGTACGCAGCGAGGTACGGCCCGTGGAGGTTGAGCATGCCAACGTAGTTTGGGGATTGCAGGTTCCATAACCGCACCGTGTTGTCTTTGGAGCAGCTTATGAAATCATCCTTCGACGGACACAGGGCGATTGAGGTCACTGTGTCGCTGTGGCCCTTGAAGTAGCGGATGTACGAGTTGTCGTGTGTGGAGAGAAAGCGGATGGTATCGTCCACCTTGGTACTCGCGTAGATGATGCTCTGCGCATGGTGACTGAAGCGCGCAAGATGGACGCCGTATTTTTGACTCTTAAGCTCTTTGGCGTGCTTGCCTTCCTTGCAGTTGTAGATTTGGAGCGTGTCGTCGTCGCGCGCGACAATGGCTAGTTCGCCTGAATCGTCGAAGTCGAGGGACGTAACTGAGGTGCCTTGGCCGCCAGATCTGAAGCGCTGATAGCAGCGTTAGTATACGATGAGAATGTAAGAGTACCATTGTCTCACCCTCTGCGGTCGGAAGCTCGTTATGACGTCGCTAACTTTCTGTGTCGGCGGCCCTGCAGGCGGCGGTGGAGGACCGCCGGGTGTTGCTGACCCAGCCATGGCAGTATTGAGCTCCTAATCCTCTGCTGCGACAAGTGCATTCATCTCCACTTCCTCAATGAGCGAATTAGCGCGGATGTAAACCAAGACACGCGACGCGACGTGGGATAACTAGAGCCGGCGGAATGCGCTGAAGAGTTGCATCAAATGGAAAGAAGTGGGTCCGAGCGGTCTTACGTAGCTGATGATCCCGAGCCGAAACCGGAACGATTATTCACTTTCACCATTCCCCGGCATTGCCATTCTTACGGCAATACGTGTATAACGCCAGATTCGCCTAGTCTCACTCCTCCTCCTACTTCCTATAAACTTCCTCTCTTCTTGTCCATAATTGCGCGGTAGCAAACGTCATAATCACAATCGCATATTCACACTCTCCCCTACCGTTCCGAACCGCTCGCGCAGAGGAGTCGCATAGAACGTGAGAATGTCTACAACCCTCGGGTAAGTGGTCGTTATAGAGCCTGAATACTGTGTCACTTGTGACTAATAACCGCCCCTACCAGCTCCTTCATAGCCGGCGGCATAGCAGCATGCGGTGCAGTAACAGTAACCCACGGCTTCGAGACCGTCAAAATCCGGTGCGCGCTTTCGCTCGCAACACCTACGCGACCAGCTCATTGACGGTCGCCCAGATTACAACTACAAGGCGAGCTTAAAGCGAAAAGCGACGCGCCGCGGTTGTACAAGGGCGTCTTCCACGGTGTGAGCGTCATCTTGAGGAATGAAGGACCCAAAGGTTTACTACGAGGTCTTGGATGCGCAGTATGTTCAGCACACATCTGAAGGCAACAGTGGATTGGGCAAGATGATGAAGAACTGACGCGCCCAGTACATCTACCAAATGACTCTGAACGGCTGCCGACTTGGCTTCTATGAACCCCTCCGCAAAACCCTTACAAACGTTGTTTATAGCGATCCAGCCGTCCAATCCTTCGGCATCAACCTCTTCGCAGGCGCTTCATCCGGTGTCCTGGGTGCAGCAGCCGGCTCCCCCTTCTTCCTCGTAAAGACGCGGTTACAATCCTACTCACCTTTCCTCCCCGTCGGCACACAACATCACTACAAAAACGCCGTCGACGGCATGCGACAAATATACAGCGCCGAGGGAATCAAGGGTCTATACAGAGGCGTAGGACCAGCCATGGTACGCACAGGTTTCGGCAGCTCGGTACAACTCCCCACGTATTTCTTCGCAAAGAGACGGTTGGTAAAACACCTGGGTATGGAAGAGGGCATGCCGCTGCATATTGCTAGTAGTACCGCGAGTGGCTTCGTCGTTTGCTGCGTTATGCACCCCCCGGATACCATCATGTCGCGCATGTACAATCAGACGGGCAACCTGTACACATCGGCGTTTGACTGCTTGAGCCGGACGGTCAAGACGGAGGGCATCTTGGCGCTGTACAAGGGCTACTTTGCCCATCTGGCGCGCATTCTGCCACATACGGTACGTGTAATATCTACAGCAGATGGGAGGATGATTGCTGACGTTGACATAGATTTTAACCCTTACACTTGCCGAACAAACAATCAAACTCATGCGCTTGGTAGAAGCCCGGATACTGCCTGGAGAGACGAAAGCGAAGATATAAGTAGAGATTGCACGGGGATTGTATAGAGTGAACTTGTGTATACTACCTGTACTTCCCTAGTATCCGTCACAGCATATAGAACTTGAAGAGACGCGGATACTTGTAACTATTGAAAGCAATCGCGCGACCATGGCGAAGCTTCTTGTACAAACGCCGAGAGATTTGGAGTAGAAGACTTGAATAGATACCAACATCAGCTGGAAAGTGAGCCACTGAAATGTTCGAATTTGAGAATCATACAATCTGTCTACACTTCTACCGACTCATATTCCGGACCTGACAACGAAGTTTGATACATGGTGTCCATGACGTGCACGTCACTCCATCATTCATTCATCATCCTCCCACCCCTCAGGCAACCATCCAATAGGTCTAGGTTTCCACATACCCAGCACCTTGGTCGGCCCCTTGATCTTCTCCTTCACGACCGCTTCCTTGCCCTCGTTTTCCCTAACAGGTAAAGCCCGCTCGATACCCTCAACGTCAACATCGACATCCATCTTCTCCTCAACCGCTCCATCCGCCCTCGCAGCATCAAGCACCGCACGCCATGACCGCTCATTCGATACCCTCCCACTACCTAGTATCTTCTCCGCGACTTTCAAATTCCAAAACGTCGGGTCCGAGAAACACTGGCTGAGAACTTGTTCCACGATGCTTTTATCCTCAGCCTCTCTCACACTTGCCCAGTCGTTCGATGTAAGAATATGCACTACCCAGTTCTGAAACCCCTCCCTGATAGGATCCATTTCTGGATTAACCATGGCCCTCGCTGCTGGCGAAATCGCATTCATAGCCTGCATGGCACGCGCCACGAAGCTCGAAACTTCTAAACTGCTATTGCAGAATGCGCGGAGCAGCGGTGTCCAGATGATAAACGCGCCGGACATGGTACTCCCCAGTCTCTTATCCGTGGGCAGTATCATCTTGTCTTCGACTAGTAACTGGAGTAGTACACGCTGCGTCTGGGCCGAAGGCGTCGTGGTAGCACTAGGTGCGAAACGAAGATTATACGTCGACAAGGCTGTTTCGGCGGCTCTGCTGTCATCCTTTTTCCTATTCTTGATCTCGGTTTTGCGCTCTTTGACGTAAGTTTTTAGTATGCTCTGTAGTTTCTCTCTCACGGCTTCTCGGCTTTGTACGCCTAGTTCCTCCTCTTCTGCTGTTGGGATGCTGAGCCCACCGGTCTTGAATGCATGGTCGAGTTGGTTCCAGTACCATTCCCAAAGCCATTCGAGCGACTCGGTAGCAGCGCGCTTTAGTTCTGCGAGCGAAGGGAGATGGCGGTGGACGATGCGGTGACGGGTTTCCAAGAGAGTGAGGGGCAGTTGGAGGGATTTGCCTGGGGGGAACCAGGAGGGGCGATCGCGTGTTAGGTCGATTTGCGTGTCTGCTAGTCCAGTGATGAATCTAGGGGTGGGTTAGATGGGAGGTCTTGTGTGATATCTATATTGAAACGCAGACAGAGTTGGGAGGATGTGATTGAAGGAAGAGATATTTCAATGATGAGGCGGTTTAGAAAGGAAAGAGGAGAAAGATTGGTTGTACAAAGACATATCGCAGACCATATGTTTGTAGATGTTGTAGGGCAATGGCAGTGCAAGATGTTCTTGAAATCTCGACTTTACACAAACCTACCTCGATATCGCAGTTGCATATAGCAAGCGTAATGAATTATGTTGCAATCCGCCCCGTGCATCTTGAAGCACTACATCGACAATGTCCGCAGTCGAGTCCAACAGCAATGGCAAGCCATCATGTTTCCGTAGTCGCCAAGCAAACACCTACCTGTCATCAGCACACTGTGGCTGTCGACCTCAGGAGAGCTCCATGCAGGCGGTATTGATATCATTCAGCTTACCTTGTTCACCGCCTTCTCTCTGCTACTAATTTCCGGACTGTACAAGTCCTGACGTAGCTGAAGCAGCTCCCGACTATCACGCCACGCCGTAACAACAAATTGTGTATGCGATTCCATATTTAGTCAGTCGGCGCAGATTGACGCGTTGCTGCAGTTGAAAGCTTCAAAGCCTGCGATTGGCTAGCTAATGCGTCGCAGATGTGAAGGCACGTGAACTCGCGTTGGCCATACGCAAAGAAATTTCCTCAGTCTTCCAACTTGCCTTGGCTATCGATAAGCGCTAAAAGTCTCACCCACAGTTTTGATCGGGCCAATGACGCAAAGGCGGCTGGGGCAACCTTGCGAGTCTTTTTGGTTTTCCGCACATCTCAATCTCACCCCAACCTGTGGAACCTTTTTCGTCTGGAATCTTAATCCGCGCTACTTGCTTAGTCTCCGGTGAGACCTTGACAGGAGAAACAAGAACGTGCACCTGTGGTAGCCCTCTTCGGTTGTCTGCTAAACTTCGGCACTAGAGGCTGGAAGTGCTCAGATGTTCGCTAAGGGCAACTGAAGCGGGTCTGGCCGAGGTTGAGCGACGCTGAGCAAAAAGTGCAAAGACGATGCTGCACTGCTGCAGCATCCATACGCTGCCGCGCAGGGCTGCGTGGCTCGCTCCGTCCGGCGGCGCAACGATCGGTCGGACCAGGGAGCGTCAGCGGCACTCTGACCTGGTGTGTGCGTGTTTGCAATCATGCCACTTTGCGAGGCTGATGTGACTGTATTATTTACTGTCTTCGGTCCTTTGCCGGGCGATGTGACACAATTGCGCGTTGGCCCATTTGCGTCAGACTAGGAGGGAAAGGATGGGCCCGGGGGACGGCGACATGTCGCCGACATGTGATTTGCTGTGTCCGGTGCTGGTCGCCTTAAGCAGTGGCATGTGTGTTCGGTACACTAAGGGCTAGTACACGGCGGCTTGCGCCGAGACGAAAGTATGTTGGGATGACGGTTGAGCGAAAAGGCTAGAAGCGTTGAAGAAGCTTGTGGGCTGTGGAGGGACGGGGTTGAGTTGTGTCACGGCAATATGTGAGTACTGGGGTAGAGGCAGGAGCGCAGCAGGACACACCTTCCTTTCTCGTCAGCGGCCGACTGCCAGGCTCCTTGGATGCTATGTCTTCACAAGCATTATACGCATCATACAGTCGAGTGAGTGGCACTGCAAAGTGGGCAAGAGTGTAATGTAGTATAGTTGGTTTGATTGGTTGATGATGCCATGTAAATACATCATGTTCATCTGACCTCATAGTGAGCGATGCAAAGTCTCACTATATTGCCGCTGAAGGCAGGGTATCTTTAAGTCTCTTTTCCGGTCCCAAGTGGGACCATGCAAAACGCCTCGCTGTGCTAAAAGAATTCGCTTCGAAAAATGCCAATGGTCCTGTGTTGTAGTCGCACCTTTGAAACAAACAGCCCAGCTCATAGCCATCCATATCCCAGCCCGGCGTCCCGCACCGGCATGGTGGGCTGCTTCATCTGCTGAAACCACCATTCCTTGGACACCGACTCGTCTTCATCGAAGAAGAAGCTTTGTCCCTCCATATTGTTGGGCGTTTGACTCTTGACATGGACTGGCATGTGCTGGCTCTGTTGATGCACTGCCGGCAGAGGTGGGGATGGCTCTTCAACACTAGCCTCAGAGCTGGCATCGTCATCTTCTTCCTCCTCCTCATCCTCCTCATCCGCAGGTGGTTGCCATGTCTCCTCGAGCTTGAGACCCTTTCCAGTTCCTTCGTTCAAGGCACCCCAGCTGAGCGAAGGCTCTGGTGCGTCATAGAGACCCAGTGCAACAAGCTTCTCGCCATCATCGTCCTCCATGTCTTGATCCTGCTGGGCAGGGTGTTGAATGGGCAAGAAATCAGTAGACGCTTGCGCTTGGTTCTTTTGGGCCCATTGCTGCAGGTACCAAGGCAGAGGTTCAGTCGAGGGAGTGTTTAGAGAAGAATGTACATAGCCAGGTGTATGCTGGGAAACACTTTGCCAGCCGCTCTCTGATTGTGTGTTGGCGTATGTTGGAGTACTGGTCATGGGCTCAAACATGGAGTTGCGTGTCGAGAGGGAGTAGAAGTCAGAGCCATGGTAAGAGTCGTGAGAAGACGGAGAGTAGTGTTGTGGCCAGTGTTGTTGAGGCATGGGTTCGAAGTAGTTGGTTCGTTGTGAAGCCTGGAATTGTGCAGACGACGGGTGCCAGCTTACAGGTCTGCTTGGTTGGGGTCGTTCTTCAACTTCCTCGGATGATACACCAAACATCATCCTGTAGTGGTCGTCTAGCGAAGCATACAGCTTAGTCTCGGTTGTAGTCTTTCTCCTCTCCATGGCCTTTGGGCTGTTGTGGTGGCTCTTGGTCTTTTCAACGCGTGAGGATCGGCCGACTGGTTGGCTGCCTGAGCTGCGAGAGGTACGCCGGTGAAGCTGTGAAGTTTGCATGTGGCCGGACATTTTGGTGAGGTCGTGTGGTGGGAAGGCAGTGGTTATATACAGTAGAGAAGCGGAGTGTCTCCAAGCGGTTTGTGTGTGTGAGTGCTGGCAGGCGGTTGTGTCGGTCACAGTCAGTCTTGTCTGACTTGGAAGCGTGCCGGACTTGGGGGCATCTGCATAGGTATATGGACTGCCAAGAGATATAGACAGATCAGGAAGGGTGGATGGGGAGATTGAGGTAGCGCAACCTGGCGGCAAGAGTCATGGTACGAGGGATGCCAGGGCCAGGCTAGCGAAACTCAAGAACAGCTAATAGTGGAATGGATGCAGACAAGGAACGGGTGTGAATTGACTATACGGAGCCACCAAGGGATGGCTCGGTGAGGAGCGCTGTGACGACTAGGGCCAGTGGCACGGCTGGAACCATCAACGAAAGGCATAGTGCAGAAAGCGAAAAGGAACACTTGGAATGACCAAATCACAAGACAGGGAAGGCAGACGAGGGAGGCGTACCATGTATCATGGCGCAACGCGCAACGGAGCATCCGTGCAGCTAGACGACGGCCGGCTCATGGAGAAAGGCAGGCAAGGGAACCACAACGCCCACAACGATGATGGCAGAATGCGGTAGTGCGACTAGGCCCTGTAGAGACGTGCAGTGTGCGACTCAGCTGGGCTCCACGCCGGGGGTTGAGTGTCGTGTGCATGGGGCGGTGGCCCTCCAGGCGGTCAACTAGCCCTAGGGTTCTTGTACATAGGTTGCGAGGGCGCCCACACTGGGTAGCGTCATGTTTTAGCCGCGCCTGAGGGTAGCATGGCTAGTGGGAGAGGTCCGGCGATACCCCATGGCGACATGGGCTGTGGTGTGGGAGGCATGCATGTCCATGGTGCATTACCCAGCAACGATGCGTGTCGGCGCCAGCAGCATCGCGAGATCAGGGGCGGATGGGGGTTCAAACTTTGGTTGGCGGAGTAGTTTCGGAAAGGGTTGGAAGAAGCGGATAGCGAGGTTGGGTCCTTCACAGCAGCCAGCGCACTAGCTGCATCGGCCAATCAGCGCCACCCGTATGAGTGAATTGGTCCACTATACCCGCACCCAGCACCTCCTGCTTGGTCGTGCGTGCAGCCGGCAAACCACACTGCTGGCCCATGGTACCCAAGCGCGATCTGGGGTGGGCGTTGCTCCGATGCCTCCATTGGCCTTGGCCTAGCCGAGCGTCTTCCAGAAATCGGCACGCAGCTAGCCAACCCCTGCCGCCCGTAACGGGGGGGCGAGTCTATGACATGGGACTTTGCAGATGGATGCAGTATCAGACTTGCATCGTTGGCTGAGGTCACACAGCCAACGGCGAGCCACTTGCGGAGATTGGAGCAACCGACGCACAGCATTCACCTGGCACCGGCATGTCATCAGCCTTGCATGCTTGCCAATCTACAAACGCCTGCCACCGGACGCAAGAAGCCGCCTGTCCATCGGTCGACCCCCCGGCGTGGGTACTTGTGCCGCCACGACGGGTTACGCTTAAAGAGCCTTCGCACATGTGGTTGTGTCGAGTCTTACACCCTTGTAGATGTTAGGCAGCGCCGAAAAGCACATTAACCTTTTGCCAGCGCCGTGCTCCACCTAGGTACGCCTTGAAACCATGTGCACGCTGGCCAACGTCGAGTTTTGTCGGGCTTGACCAGCCGAGTGACTGGTCTGTTGATCCAAACACAGACGCCGTGACCCAAGTCGACACTGAAGCGCTGCACCACACCCGCGAGTCTTGACCATGGGGCACGGTGTGGCCGACCTGGCGATACGCGCGTTCACACGGCTGGCATGTCATTACCTTTGCGAGATCGTCTAGCACTTCAAATAGCGTGCCTATTAATTAGGTCAAAACCTATTATAGGACGCCGGTATGTCCTTCAACGTCGCTGTGGGCGGAGTGGATCCGATCATCGCAGCAAGTGCTGGATGCAACTAATACGAAGCACAAGGCCTGGCTGCGCCTCGGTGACAAAGCAGCGACATGCGTGATGAGGATCCATCTAATGAAGCCAGCCGCTCTCATCTACCGCCATTTGCAGCACGGCTGTCTCAACCAAGATGACAAGCGGGCGAAGTGACCCATACATTCCAGCGACAAGGCCTTCACACCTCCTTGATGACCCCACGGTGACCAGCCCCGAAAAGGCAATGCCGTTCGACAACTGGAAAGGAGAAAATCCCCGCGTGGCTGATGAGATGCAGCCGAAGCGCCGAGCGACCACCCTGGCTTCGTCCCGCCTGAATGATCTACAGCGGTCCAACGCGGGCGCAAGGATGCTTTTGGCGGTTCACACGAACAGGATCATGTCAGGGGGCTTGCATCTTGTCGCCAAAAAGAGCATATGAAAGCTGCACTTGGGCCGCTTGCATGGGGCCTAGTCCACGGATGCATCCAAAAAGCATCGTCAACGTTTGCTTGGCTGCAGCCAAATGCCATCTACAAATGGTGTACAAGACTTCAGCTGAAACCCAATCACGGCGCGGGCTTTCATGGCGACACTTATGCAGGCGCCAGCGCGAAGGATCTTGATTGAGCCAACGAAGAAGCAACTAGTATCACAGTGCACCGAGTGTGGGCGTCAGTGAACGACATTGCAACTAGCGCGAGCCACAGGGAACGAATCAATGCACTGTGTCCCGTAATCCAGCACATCCCGCGTATCACACCCAGCCAGTATGACTCTGCAGCACGCGGCCTCGGTCATTTTGATCCACGAAAATTGCGGCGCAGCTGTGCCACTTGTGCATCACGAGACGAAGACGTGAATAGGAAAACATAAGCACCGAACTGTCACCGGAACCTGTTCAGCACAGCGTCGCTTGATGGTGCACACTCAGCCTGCGGACCGTCGAATCGAGTCGCTGAATTCTGACGCACATTATGCCATGTTCTTGTCTAGAGGTGATGCGCTGGAGAGGATAGGCCGGGCAACTTTGGGCACAATACTTACCACAGACATTGCACCATCTGGAAACCCGTGCCTACTAGCCGCGCTGTGCGTTGCGGGCCATTAATCGAGATTGTCAAGACTGTGGTTTCAAGAAGGCATTCTCCGGCATTATTCTGGCGGATTCGCTTGGACTAATGCGGCACGGGTGCTGGAGTTATCACAGCAGACAGTGTGTCAAGGCCAAGCGCTCCCCATCCTGACAGCCCTAGTCCGGCAATCTGCAACACGGGAAGGAAAACCCTTTAATGACGTATCAACGGGCGGTCCACGAGTCGAGTGGGTCCCAAACGTGGCGTCGCATCATCTCAAGGACTGATGGAAAAGCAAAATAATCACGGTATGAGCGGCATCGCCTTCGCTAGCCAGCCAAGCTGAAAGTCTTTCATGGCTCGCGCCCTGCCTCGTCAATGACACGATGATCTGGACATGGCGTGGCCTTGAGCACCTTGGACTGTTGTCCTGCCATGCCGCAACCTCACAGAGTACCATTTACTGAACCTGGCCAGGCTATGAGTCGGTCCTCGGTCACGCAAGCCCCAACCAAGTACCAGGTGAGGCACGATGTGAGCCAGTTGCAGGAAAAAAAGTAGTCGATAGGCTTGGTAGCTGCATATTCGTGGATGACGATCTTTTAGCACAGTGTCGGCTTGTCTGCCTGTGATGCGTGTTCTAGACTCAAGGCCGGCCCATGCGAACGCGAAATTCTCTTGCGGGCGCGGCGGCACTTTATCCTTGAGTCCTCAACCCAGCAGCGAGCATTAGCCTCACCAGGCGGCTCGTGAGCCCACTTGCTCAACGTCGACAGCGCCTTGTCCAATCGCCGTCCTCCGTCAAAGCCTCCTGCATGCTTCGATCAGCAGCCACACTACCTTGTCGGTGAGCCTCCTACTGCGCTGCGAGTTGTGCTCGACGCAATCTTGGATATTTGCCGGCTCAAAAGTCCCACTGCACGCCTCATGCAAGCACCAGCGATACGACCTGCTACCGCAGCTCAAGCTCGAACATGCGCGTGTGACGCACGCAGAGAGAACCGGACAACGACACCCCACTCAACTCAACTGGGCCTCACAACCTTGGGGCAAAATAGCATTCCCACATACACGATATGCGCTGGTAACCGGGCCATGGGTCTGTCCAGTCAGACCGCCATGTAGCCGACCACTCGCTTGTGTTTGCAAGTTGCAGGTACATTGACATTACAAAGCCATGACTCTGCGGGTGAGTTTCCGCATCACTTTTGGACCAGCTAAGACGCCCGCACGAGCATGCCGCACTGTGGGAATCGTGTACACGTCTGTACCTTCGCTTCATCCGAGCGTCGCAGCTGATGAAACTCACCTGTCGGGCGATCCCATGCTAAATGTCTTACGACGCAGCAGCTGAGGCCAGCCTGCATCTCCCGCAAAGTCTTCTCCACTTTACCAGGGCCCGGCGGTGACTCGGTTTCACGCAGTACGGGCGTTTGTTTTCCTCCTGCGGCTCCACTGCGACCCTTTTGCTTGTCGCGCCTCCTTGGGTTCGGTACCTTGTCGTCCACTTCCATCCGCCTGGAAGTCAATATAGCGATGCATCAGTAGGAGCGATGGGTCCAGCCGTCATCTTGATTCAGGGTTGTATTGAGGCGCTTGCTACTGCAACTTGTGTCGGCAAGGCAGCTAATATAGACCAAAGTTTCTCCATCAGCACTCTGCCACATCGACCATCCGAGGTCGGGCCACCACTAGCATTGTGCTTACCGTTTACAGTTACACCACCGATCTGAGTCTTGTAATACTACGCACCAATGCGGCAACCGTACTCCGCTTTAATATTCCAGCAGCACACCCCTAGTCGGAACCCTATAAAGCAGTCGCTATTCGTTTGTAAGACACTACTTGGTGCCCGCCAGTCATGCATCTGGCCGCGGTTACATCAAGCGATGTGTCAAATGCAATCCTAGGTTCGGTGCTACTACATGCATCACGGCTGACCAGGGCGGTCCTTTGTGTGGAGGTGACAATCCCTGAGGCTGGCAACTGAGACTCGCTTACAGAAGCTGGTGTTCAAGTTGTTCCTCGTCAGGTGTATGACGGTGCAAACGGGCCCACGGATGCCATGCATGCGCCGTCAATTTTTCCACCTCGCCAGATCGGCAAATCGCCTATCTTCTTCTGCTGGGCAATGGCCTAGGCTAAATTGTGCTTACGCGGCGATCTCAAAAGGCGACTTCCACCACTGAGCGACGACCCGAAGTACCTTCTTTATTCGCCTACGATTATGCCCAGAAGCAGTCACACCTGCAGTGGTGGTCGTGATTAGTAGGCCTCCAGCAAATTACACGCCTATTTTTGGGCGCCCAGGACCACGATCGGTTTCTGCGTAAAGTACACGCAAGTCGCTTATTGCCCGACTTGCCGCCTTCGCACCCGCTTCGCAACCTGTCTGATGACCACGGCAGTCCGGCTTGCCTCTTTGTCGAACACACCGATGTTTTCACGGCGATGCGGCTAGCAGGCGCTCCATCAGCGCCCGCAACACCACCCCTCCTTGGCCAGCATCAACCGTAATCCACCGCCCAGGATGGCCTGGAGTTGCCCTAAACAGACCGATCAAGGACAACCCGAGCGATACAATAAGGTGGCTTATCTTCCGGAGTGTGTTTCATCGACTTTCTTTGCTTCCGCCTTTTCCGATGGCCCTCGCGCTGGAACACCGGCTGCCTGATGCCCAACACTGAATCGTCGGACACCGGCGGGTCGCCTGTATGCACACCAAGTGCTACTGTCTGCCCTTATAGTTACCCACCCTATACAGTTCAAGGGTACATGCAGGCGTTGCACGCTGTCATACGGATGGTCTCGACTGTGCGGAGGAGACGTTCTCAGTTGACCAACACGTACCACGATGATCCATGGACGGCTCACGATGTCGCTGTTGAATCTCTAGCTGCGTCTCGTACGGATTCTCGATGACCAAGTTGCCCGCTTACGCCACGTATCTGCGTACGGCTTGTCCTTCGGCAGATGCACTTTGCAACACGCCATGGTTTTGCTACCTCCAATATCCCAGGGTATCATGTACTATCAACTGTGGTCCTCCATGTGCATCTTGAAATATTAAGTAGTCTTCCGGAATCAATAATTTCCGGATCGACACTACCCAGGTGCAACACCGATAATCGTGCCTTTAAGCGGCAGCTCACGATGTACTTAACCCGTCACGTCCAGGTACACGCATGCACCCATGCTTTCTGTTGGAGCAAGGATGGTAACAAAATGCCGGACACAATGTTATAAAACCCGGCAATCACCTGATATCACACCGCACTATACTCACGTAAGCGAGAGACTACCATGTAGACCAGAAATCGTCGGCGTGTCGGTGGCAGAGATGTAAGATCCCCACATTGACATCATATTTCCGTCCCCTCGCTCGTAATCGCTTACCACGGCATCAAACACACGCAATCAACTCAACAAAAACTAACTATACCAATCAACCATGAGCATCCATAAGCATACATAAGTATACATATACACGTCCATCACGGGCCGACTACGCAGCCCACACACAAGCCCATCGCCACCAGCACAGCCAGCGCAGCCAGCAACACATAGCAAAGCACAGCATAGCATAGCCCCCCCCACCTCCCAAGAACAAAAAAGCAGCGCCTTGCCATACATGTCACGCGCGCACACATACCTATCAACACCAACCAACAACGGCTTGGCAAGGTCTTCCACCATGCACCTCGCATTCGCTGCCCAGAACCGCTCTCGCTCGCTCGCTTGCTACGCCCCGGGGAGGGTGTCATCGGACGGTGTTCGGTACACCGTCCATGCAGGATTGTCGATCCATGACGAACGACGTTAGAGTAGCGCAGGCTTTGGCTTTGTGCGAACATGTTGACATGAGCGTAAATAGTGTTTGGGTAAGTCTAAGTCTAAGTGTTGGGGAAGAGCGGTGAGTAGGTTTGCGTGTACGAGCATGACTATGTAAGTGTGTGTGTACGGGTGTGGGTGTGCGGGTGTGTGTGAGCGTTGTCGCGGAAGCGGGAAGCCCCGGTGCGAAAAAGCAAGTCTGCAGCTTCTTGGCTCGTTTATTCGTCGTTTGGCGGGAAAAGGTAAACATGGTATTGCGCCTCTAGGTTTCTGGGATACAAAAAGGCGTACACATGGTGCGCGTGCTTTCGTTAAGTGTGTGAATCACAATGCAGAGCTGACTCGTCATTTCATCAAGACGCTACCGGGTAGAGACTACAATTGGAACTTGCGACTCTGTTCGCCCTGCTTGGATCGCTCGCTCTTCATACTATACAAATGATTTCCTTTTCACGCTTGCCTTTCCTACACCATCATTTCCATATCCCCTTTTTCTTCTCGTTCTTAGGTATCTGTTTTGTGTAGTGATGACGCCAACTTGATACAATGAACGAATCAATCTGGCAGACCTGGAATCGGCCAACATATCTAGGCATGATGATGGCGCCCAAAGATGAATGAAGTTGCTTGTAGGGCATGTTCACTACTACCATAACGTAGCCTAACGCTATCTACGAAAAAAGGGCATGCCGGGTCTATCCAGCTATACTCCTTGTTCAAGCGTACGTCCTGTACGATATTGATTTTCGAGTTGATAGTGTGT
>JAESFQ010000295.1_pt1 | contig 18030 bp, 14 predicted proteins | sample 9269431 | NCBI WGS metagenome assembly JAESFQ01 (sample SAMN14502588, study PRJNA617103) | algae metagenome | isolation source: Plectolyngbya sp. WJT66-NPBG17 and co-occurring heterotrophs from well... | place: USA: Mojave Desert, Joshua Tree National Park, California | collected 2006-08-06
GGCGATCCGCTCCGCCGACATGTTGTGGACAGCATTGGGCGAGCTCTGCAGCAGCTTCAGCCCCGCAGAGTGCGCCAACTACTTTCGCCATGGCGGCTATTTCCAGTCAGCCTGAAACCGCTCTAGCCGCGAACTTGGTGCCGAAGCGGAGGCACCAGCGACGGATACTCTCGTAGCTGACCGCCACGCCCCGCTCGGCCAGGATCAGCTCGATATCGCGCAGGCTCAGGCTGAACAGGTGATAGAGCCAGATGGCATGGTGGATGACCTCGGCCGGAAAACGGTAGCCAGGGTAGGTGGTGGGCTCGGTCGACATCCAGCCAGCTTGGCCCAGTCAGTTCATTCCGCCCAGAGCCCAACGACGTGACAATGCCCTCCCCCGCCTCATAAGCTCGGCCTCACCGGCATCACCCGGGCCCTTGGCCACCAATCCGCCTCAGGCAGCGTCCGTCGACCCGCCCCGCGATTGGCTTTGAGATTGGTTGGACACCGGCAGTCCCGCCCGCGTAATCGCGGAATGCAGCGCAGGCGTCACATGGCTCTGCGTCCCGGCCATCATCGGTGCGCGGCGGAAGAAATCCGACGAGATAGTGCTGGTGACTGCAATTAGACTGCGCTGGATCTGGTCGAGGTACTCGTGCAACCCTTCCGAGATCACGCGTTCGATAGTGATGCTGCCCAGCGCTGCCCTGAGGCGCCACAGCTCCTGTGCTGCAGCAGCACCGCCGTGCAGGCTATGCTTGGAGCGGATAGCCTCCAGAAGGCGATCAGACTTGCTGACGCAGAAGCTGACGGAGCGCGGGAAGTGGGGCTGCAGCAGCAGGAAACTGGCGACGCCCGATGGCGTCACGACGCCGGACATGACTCGCAGATAGGCATGATGCCCGGCGACGGAGCGAAGCAGGGCGTCCCACTGGACCAGATCGACCTTCGATCCGGCAGCGGCCAGGCTCGGCAGGAGTAGGTGGTACTTGATGTCGAGCAGGCGCGTGGTTTGGTCGGCCCGCTCGATATGGCGCCCGAGCCGATAGAAGTAGCTGCTTTGATCGCGAAGCAGGGTGCCATCGGTGATACCGATATGGGTCTGGCAGCCTTCCTTGATGCGCGCGAAAAGTCGGGCAAGTGAGCCGGGCGCGAGGGCCGTGCCATCAAGGGCAAGGAGCCATTTGTAGAAAACATTCATCTGCGCCCACATCTCGGTCGAGATGACGGGACGTAGGGTGCGCGCATTCTCGCGTGCGGCCGCGATTGCGCTGATGATCGAGGTGGGGTTGTTCCGATCCGTCACGTAGAAGGCCAGCACGGCTTCGGCGGTATGGGCCGGATATTGCGCCTCGAAGCACGCCTGATCGCTATTTATCTGCAGAACGGGCAGCCAGTCCCGCGCTCCGCGCATGTCGCGGGCAAACCTGGCATTCACATCGAGGATTCGAGCAAGGTTCTCCGCGCGCTCGACATAGCGAGCAAGCCAGAAAATGGATTCCGCATAGCGGGCGAGCAGAGGGATGTCAGCCAAGGACCCAGGTATCCTTCGATCCCCCGCCCTGCGACGAGTTGACGATCAGCGACCCCTCCGTCAGCGCGACCCGGGTAAGCCCGCCTGGCAAAAGCCAAGTTTTCGCGCCGGTGACCGCGAAGGGACGAAGATCCACATGCCGGGCCGCAACATGGTCTCCTGCTAGGGTGGGACATACGGAGAGATCGAGGCAGGGCTGACTGATGTATTCCTCTGGATTGGCCAGAAGAGCCGCCCGGCAGGCCTCCAGCTCCTGGCGAGAGGCGCGAGGGCCGATGGTGATGCCATAGCCGCCCGACTCACCCACGGGCTTCACGACCAGCTTCTCGAGATGGTCGAGGGTATAGCGAAGGGCCTCCGGCTCCCGACAGATATGAGTGGCAACATTGGGCAGGATCGGCTCCTCGCTCAGGTAGTAGCGCACGAGCCGCGGCATGTAGGCGTAGATGGCCTTGTCGTCCGCGACCCCGGTGCCGACTGCATTGGCCAGGCTGACCTTTCCCGCGCGATAGGCGCGCATCAGGCCAGGGACACCCAGGAGGCTGTCCGGACGAAAGACTTCGGGATCGAGGAAGTCGTCATCGATCCGGCGATAGATGACATCGACGCGCCTGAGGCCGCCTGTCGTCCACATCGAGACATGATCATCCTCACCGACGACGAGATCCCCCCCCTCGACCAGCGGTACACCCATCTCGCGAGCAAGGAACACGTGCTCGAAATAGGCCGAGTTGAAGGTACCCGGCGAGAGCAGCACGACCTGCGGATCTGGAACGGCCGGCGGTGCTACCTCGTGCAGAGCGGCGAGCAGCTCCTGCCCGTAGTCATCGACAGGGCACAGGCTGATGCCATCGAGAAGCTCGGGAAAGGCTCGCTGCATCGTATGGCGGTTCTCGACGACATAGCTTACACCAGAGGGTGTGCGGGCGTTATCCTCCAGTACACGGAAGACGCCGCTGCCGTCACGCACGAGATCCGTGCCGGAGACGTGGATATAGCTCCTGTGCGGCAGGTTAATGCCCTGCATGGCGGGGCGGTAATGAGCATTGCCGAGCACGAGGTCGGTCGGCACCACGCCATCCTTCAGAATGTTCTGCTCGTGATAGATGTCGTGAAGGAACTGGTTCATGGCCGCCACACGCTGGCATATTCCGGCCTGGATGCCCCGCCACTCCTCGGCTGAAACGACGCGCGGAATCGGGTCGAAGGGCAGCACCCGATCGATCGCATCCTTATCCGAATAGATGGTGAAAGTGACTCCAAGATCGTGCAGTTCAGCCTCGGCCTCTGCTGCGCGTTGGCGGAGCTCCTGGATGGAAAGCCTGTTCAGCCGCTCCCGCACTGGTGCAGCAGCATCACAACTTGTCATTTCACAGTAATAATTTCCTGTCGAATATCCGTTCAACATGACGACCTGCCTTCGCGCTACATAAGTAAAACGTGGGGCTGTGGTTCCTGGCCCACTTCCTCAAGCGCCCGAACGGCTCGGGCTGTTGAGTCTCGTTAACATCGCGGAGTCGCCATCATCATCGCCGCCCGCCGCCCGGGTGCCGGCTCGACCACTTGCGCCGGCGTCCTCTGGACGCTCCCGAGACACCACGTCAAATCTTTCCGCTGGGACAGGCCTGCAGCCCTGAACCCGCCCGCGTCGTTGAGGTGACATGCCATGTGCCGGCCTCGGCCGGGTTGTTTCCAAAACGACGTGTGTCCGCGGACGCTTGTCAGGAGAAAGTCCTTCCTATGCCACAGCAATCCCTCGAATTCCTGGAAGCGTTGGTAAATTCTCCCTCGCCGAGCGGCTTTGAACGACCAGTTGCGACGCTCTACCGGGATCGTATGGCGTGCTACGCCGACCGCGTCACCTCTGACGTGCATGGCAATGTGCTGGCCGTCCTTAATCCCGAGGCGCCGATGCGGATCATGCTGGCGGGGCATATGGACGAGATCGGATTCGTCATCCACCACATCAGTGACGAGGGGCTGCTTTACTTCAGCACGATCGGGGGTCACGACAGCGTCATTCCGGTCGGGCAGATGGTCTGGGTGCATGGCAGGCAGCGCGTCGCCGGCGCAATCGGGCGCAAAGCGCTTCACCTGCTCAGCCCCGACGAGCTCAAGAAAAAGCCGGAGATCAAGGATCTGTGGATCGACATCGGTGCCAGCTCCCGTGCCGATGCGGAAACCGTTGTCCAGCTCGGTGATGTCGCCACCTACCAATACGGCTATCAGCGGCTTCTTGGCGATCGTGCAGCGGCGCGGGCGTTTGACAATAAGGCGGGCCTTTTCATCGTCGCCGAAACCGTGCGCCTCCTGAGCGAGGAAGGTGGCCTGCCTTCCGGCGTTGGGGTCCATGCGGTCGGGACTGTGCAGGAGGAGATCGGCTCTCGCGGCGCGCGAACCTCGGCCTTCGCCATCGGAGCGCAGACCGGCCTCGCCGTCGATATGGGCCATGCCATAGACTATCCTGGTGTCAGCCCGTCCCAGCACGGGAAGCTCGACATGGGCAAAGGGCCGGCTATCTCTCGTGGCGCGAACACCAATCCAGTGGTCTTCGACCTGCTTTGCCGCGCTGCCCAGGATGGGGATATCCCGTACCAGATCCAGGTCACGCCGGGCAGCTCACCGACCGACGCGAACGCCATGCAGCTTAACGGTCAGGGCATGGCGACTGGGCTGCTGAGCATTCCCCTGCGATACATGCACACCCCTTGCGAGGTTGTGAGCCTCGCAGACGTGGAGAACTGCGCACGCCTGATGGCTGCGTTCTGCCGGCGTATTTGGACCGATACTGACTTTAGGCCTTGGTAGGATCGTGTTGCACGGGTCAGCGGCTTGGACGCATTCGTCCCTGCCCGCGCTTGCGATCAAGCGACGCGGACGTATTCCGGCCGCCCAAGGTCGAGCATTCGGTTCAGCACGCCGGCGGCGATGGCCACCTCGATAGCCTGTCGCCCATCCGTTTGCGAGCGCAGCCCGTCGCCGATGACGCGTTTCCACCGGGAGACGTCGGCCTCCACCAGGGCACGCCAGTTGTAGCCCGAGGCGTGCTGCCAGCCCATACGGCCGCGCTCAGCAATAGATCGCAAGTGCGCGTCCCGCTGCGTCGGCGCGGTTTCGACCGCAGCGCTCGGCACCGCGCTCACGCGCGGCGGGACGACGACAGCCGCATCGGGGTACCGCGCCGCGACCGCGGCATAGACATCGTTCCGGTCGTAGGCACCATCGCCGATGACGGCCGCCACGGAACCATCGACCTGGTCGAGCAAGTGGCCAACTTGCGAGCCGTCGTCAGAATCTCTGTCGGTCAGCAGCGAGGCGACGATCTGGCCCGTGTCGGCATCCGTGGCGAGGTGCAGCATCTTCCAGGCTCGGCGCCGCTTGCTGCCATGCTTCTCTTCCAGCCAGCCGCCGGGACCGCGTAGCTGCAAACCCGTGCTGTCCACCAGCAGGTGCACTGGGCCGCCTCCGCAGCACGGCCGCGCCACCTCGAGCGTTTCAGCCCGGCGGCTCAGGGTACTGTGGTCCGGTACAGCGAGGTCAAGGCCAAACAACCGCAGAATGGAGCTGATCAAGCCCTCCGTCTGGCGCAGCGCCAGACGGAACACGGCCCGTAGCGTCAGGGCAGTGGCGACCGCCAGCGCGGAGTAGACGGGCTGCCCACCCCGGCCAGTGCGTGGCACGGCCTTCCAAGCCTCGACCGCCTCCGGGGTGAACCAGACCGTCAGGCTGCCGCGGGCGCGCAGGCCGGCGTCGTACTCCGCCCAGTTCGTCACACTGTGACGCTGGCGCCGGATGTGGTGCCGACGGTCAGCGTTGGCCTTGAACGGCAAGGTCGGTCCACCCCCAATAGCTGAGGGATCACCCTCCTCGGCAGTCTACTCGGCAACGGAACGCCCGGCGACCCGTGCAACAAGGTCGCTTCAGGGCCGGAGTGCAGCAGGAAATGCCCCCCGAGGTGGCCCATCGCCCGCCCCACCGCCTCCGACGCGAGGGCATAGGCTGGCACCGTCGCGTGGTGCAAGCCGAGATGCAGCGCACGGCGCGGGCGTAGCGCCAGCCCCACGATGCGTTCGGCGATGTCCTCTGGATCGAGCACCGGCGGGACGGCGCGCAGCGTGCGGTCGGAGTAGTTGGCCACATGCAGCGGGACCGGCGTGTCTACCAAGCCTGGATAGACCCCGCAGACCTGGATCGCAGAGCGCGCCAGCAACTCGTGCCGGAGAGCATCGGTAAAGCCGGCGACGGCGAACTTGCTGGCGCTGTAGGCCGCGGCGAAGGGGTGCGGGATACGTCCCGCGAGCGAGGCCATATTGATGATCACCCCACGGTCCCGCTGCAGCATATGCGGCAGCGCGGCATGGGCACCGTTCATTACCCCGATCAGGTTCACCTCAATAAGGCGCCGCTGCGTCTCCATGGGAATGCGCTCGAAGGCCCCGACCGCGGCGAGCCCGGCCATGTTGATCCAGACGTCGATGCCGCCGAAGCGCTCCAGGGCGGCCCGCGCCAGCGCCGCAGTCTGCGCTGCATCGGCGACGTCTGTCGGTACGGCGATGGCGCGCGGAGATCCAGCTCCCTCGCAGGCGCCTACGGCGCCGTCGAGCGCCTCCCGCCGCCTCGCCGCGAGGACCAGGTTTGCGCCCTGGCGGGCGAAGGCTAGCGCGGTTGCCAGCCCCATGCCGCTGGAGGCGCCGGCGACCACCACAGTGGCGTTGCGAAGGCTATGCACGGCGAGGCTGGCTCCAGGCGCATCGCGGCGGTAAGCGCTCTCCCTACGCATTCGTTCCTGGCAGCGCAGCGGCGTCGCTGCGGGCCGAAACCGCGAACTCGTACGCTCCGCTCCGGGAGGGTCAGACGGCCAGGCCAGAACACGGGCCAACCTTCTCATAGCCGCCACGCGAAATGCTGACCCGTGCGGACCGGCAGCGCAGCTGGTATGATCTTGCTTTCAGCGCGTAGCCGCCACACCAACCCTGCGCGTGATCCCTGGCCCGGAGAGCCAGAACTTACCAAGCCGGGTACCGTCGCCCGTGGAGCCTCGATCAAGGCAGGTCAGTCTTACCGCCACCCAATCCGCTGCCCTACCGGGCGGCGGCGCGAGCGGCATCGGCACTACAGGCCGGAGGGGAAGGTTTCCTCCGTCTCGGCGTCACCGCCGTCCTCGGGGCCTGGCAGGGGAGTTACTGCCTGAGTTTCGGCGAACCAGACGAAAGCATCGAACTGCTCGGGCAGCACCGCCTCGAAGTAATGGCTCTGCCGCTCGGTCGCCGGACGGTAGATCACACCGATGGCGCGTTCCTGCCGCGGCTGCGCCAGCGCGGCGCGCAGCTCCGGCGCGATCGCCGGCCGCAGGTCGGTGAGCGAGCGTGACGGCGCATGGGCGCGGAACAGCGCCTCGTGGCTGTCCGGCCGGACCGGGCGGACCTTCATGATTTGCATCTCGTCGCCCCAGTCATGCGCCGCGGCGACGGTGCCATGGTCGGTGCCAAAGCCGATCAGAGCCGCCTCCTCGCCGAAGGCGGTGCGGCAGAGCTCGCCGATGTTGAACTCGCCGGACCAGCCCATCTCGGTGGCGGCGGCATTGCCGATATGGCTGTTATGCGCCCACACCACTGCCTTGGCTTCCGGTCCGCGGCGCTGCAGCAAGGCGCGGAGGGTGTCGAACATGTGCCGGTCGCGCAGGTTCCAGCTCTCTGTGCCGGAGCGGTACATCAGCCGGTAATAACGCTCCGCCCCCAGCGCCACGCGAGCATTCTGCGCCGCATCAAAAAGCTGCTCGCCCGCCTCGGCGGTCATCTCCCTGGCCTGCCGCGCCAGCAGGTCGCGCAGCTGTTGCACGGCGGCGTCCTCACAGGGCTCGCGATTGCCGAACAGCACGGCGCGGCCATAATCGGCCGGGTCCATGTGCCAGGGCGTGAGGCAGGCATAGCGCCGCCGCGCCGCCTTCGCCGCCTCCGGATCGTTCGCATCGAGATAGGCGAGCACCGCGGCGATTGAGGTACCAAGGCTATAAACATCGAGACCGCGGAACTCCGTCCGCTGCTCCGGCGGCAGCCCGGCGTTGTGCGCGCGCAACCAGCCGACGAAGTCGCGGACCTCCGTGTTGCGCCACATCCAGGTCGGGAAGCGGGCAAAGGCAGGTCTTTCCTCCGCCCCAGCCGTACCACGCTGCCGCACCCAGCGGTCGATGCGTGCGGCATCGGGCCAATCGGCCTCGACGGCAACGATGCAAAAGCCGTGCTGCTCGACGAGGCGGCGGGTGATGGCGGCACGGGCGCGGTAGAACTCGCTCGTGCCGTGTGTCGCCTCGCCCAGTAGAACGACCCGTGCCCCGGCGAAGCGGTCGAAGGCGGCGCCAAAGGCTTCGGCATCCTCGAGCGGTGGCAGCGCTTCAGCAGAGGCGCGGATCAGCTGGCCGATCTCCGCTTCGTCCGGCTTCTCTCCAGGGATGGCGCCATTGTGCAGATCCGACATGGTTGGTCCTCCTGGGCGCCCGGCCTGAGTGCCTTGGGGACGAACGCTACTGCGGCTGAAGGGATCGGGACGGGAGAAAGGATAAAGGTGCCGCGCGTGGCGCTCCGTCAGAAATGCGGCTGGGAACAGCGGGAGCAGCCGTTCATCAATGCCTGCGGCCATTCTCTGAGGGTGTGGAAGGAGGCCAGTGCCGGGTTGCTGGAGTTATGGCCGCGCTAGATCGAGCCGCACGCCGGCTTGCGAGGCCTGCCTTATGGCACTGGCATCATCTCGCACTTGCGGTCAAACATAGAAGCTTCGGACTACTTGCTGGCCGTGGCCGTGGCCGCTGCCGATGCAAGACGGTTTGGACCTGCGGTCGCCGACGCCTTGGGTGCAGAGTTGTGTGGATTGCTCTGCCTGACCGCCGTCGCCTGCCCTGGTACGCTGGCCGCGTTGCCGCCGCGTGGTTCGCGTCCGGTGATCAGCCTGGCGCCACGCTGGAAGGTCAGGTAGCTCCACAGCCACTCGAAGGAGACGACGACACGGCTGCGGAAGCCGATCAGGTACCAAACATGGGCGATGCCCCAGAACCACCAGCCAATCAGTCCCGTCAGCCGGATACTATCCAGCGTCACGACGGCGGAGCGCCGGCCGATGGTGGCGAGGTCGCCGTGATGGCGATAGGTGAAGGGGCCGGGCTCCGATGCGCCTGCGGCGCGGGCTGCCAGCACCCGGCCGACATGGCGGCCCATTTGCTTCGCTGCCGGTGCATTGCCCGGGACCGCGCGGCCGGTCGCATCCTGCACTGCAGCCAAGTCGCCAACCGCGAAGATCTGCGGCTGGCCGGGCACCGTCAGGTCGGACCCTACCCGGATGCGCCCGGCCCGGTCGCATTCGGCTTCGATCCAGGCACCGGCAGGAGATGCGACAACACCGGCCGCCCAGACGATGGTGCCGGCGACGATCTTCTCGTGACCGCACACCACGGCGGCCGCACCGCATTCGGTGACCCGCATGCTGGTCAGCACCTGCACCCCCATGCGCTCCAGCGAGGTCCGAGCTACCTGGCCCAGTTCCTCCGGAAAGGTCGGCAGCAGGCGCGGCCCAGCCTCGATCAGCACGACTCGTGCCGCGGTGGGATCGATGCGTCGGAATTCTCGCAGCATTGCTGGCGGGCAAGCTCGACCATGGCGCCTGCGAGTTCGACACCAGTCGGGCCACCGCCGATCACCACGAAGGTCAGCAGGCGACGGCACTCGTCCGCATCCTCAGTGACCTCGGCGCGCTCAAAAGCCATCAAGAGACGGCGACGGATATCGATTGCATCCTCGATAGTCTTGAGGCCCGGAGCGACGGGAGCCCAGTCGTCACGGCCGAAATAGGAATGTGTCGCACCGGTCGCCAGGACCAGCGTGTCATAGGGAAGAGCCAAGTCGTCACCGGCATGGATTACCTGCGCGGCGGTGTCGATACCGGTCACCTCGGCCATTACAACGACAACGTTACGCTGTCGATAAAAAATGGCACGGATCGGCCAGGCGATGTCGCCCGGTGACAACGCCGCCGTCGCCACCTGGTACAGCAGCGGCTGGAACAGATGGTGGTTGTGGCGGTCCACCAAGGGTGATCTCGCAGCGCGCACGAGCCAGGGCGCGCTGCTTCGAGTCCACCTAACCCGGCGCCGAGAATGACAACGCGAAGCGGGCGCGCAATGGACTGCTGCTTTGTCACAACACTCTCTCGTCCGAGTCTGCGGCATAAACGTCGGACGCAGTGGCCGTTCCGCATTTGGCCGAAACACAAGATTGGCGCGGTGCGTTACCCTGGCCTATCACCCCCGCTGACGAAGTCGCCTTGACTTGATTCCGTTCGCTCAGGACGCGAGTGGCAGGCGCGGCATGGCGCTGGGACATGTTCGGCGAGACTGAGCCGCAACGCAGCACCGCCTGCCGTTCGCCTGCCTTGATCGGGCTCACCGCGGCCAAGACGGCTGGCTCAACCCCACGAATAGCTTGGTGGCTCTACCGGACAAGAGCACCGGGGAAAGTTCAATGCCGCGTGAGGTCAGTAACCGGCCTGCTTCCCGCTGCTTAGAAGATGGCGTCAGTCGCCCCGCATTTTAAGTGTGCGATTTCGTACGTGGCTTCCGTCGTATCAATACTGATCGCACCGCGACTTCAAGTTATTTGGAATTTTCACCTCGACGCCAAGCAGGTATGGAGCGGATGCTGTCACACGCAAAGCGCACCATCGCGGTCGTCGTCACCTATGACCGGGCACCGCTGCTGCGCCGCTGCCTCGCCGCGCTGCAGGCCCAGCGATGCGCGCCAGACACCGTCATCGTCGTCGACGATGCGAGCCCGGGCTTCGCCACGGCAGATGCCATCGCAGCCTTCCCCGGCGTAAGGCATCTCCGCCACACCACCAATCTCGGCGGCGCCGCGGCGTATTGCACCGGGATCGAGGCGGCGCTGGCGATGGGCGCCGACCTCGTCTGGCTGATGGATGACGATGCGCTCCCGGTCGCCGAAGACTGCCTCGAGCAGTTGACCGGCCTTGTCGAGGCCGGCACCGACCTCGCCGCCCCGCTGGTGCTCGACCAAGACGATCCGCGGCGGCTCGCCTTCCCGATCCGCATCGCCGGGCGTACCCGCTTCCTCGCTGATGACCTCGATGGCGCAGCGAGCATCGCGGGGTTCGCCCATCTCTTCAACGGCGCCCTCGTCCGGGCGGAGACCTTCCGGGCGATCGGCCTGCCCGACCCACGCTTCGTCGCACGCGGCGACGAGGTGGAGTTCCTGCTGCGCGCGCTCCGGGCCGGCATCGCGGTGCGCATTGCGACCGGCGCGCTATTCCTCCATCCCGGCGCCAGGCCCGAGATCCACCCGATCCTGCGTGGCCGCTTCTACGCCACCCTGCCGCTCGGCGAGGCGAAGCAGCGCGTGCAGTTCCGCAACCGCGGATACATCTTCAGCCGCTACGGCATGTGGCACTACCTGGCCGCAGACATCATCCGCTACGGCTGCCATTTCCTGCTGCGCCGCCGACCCGATACGGCGGGGTTCGGGCGGTGGCTCCGCCTGACGGCCGGGGGCTGGTGGGGCGGCTTCATGCGCCGGCCGGCGCCGCGGCGCAGCCATCTGCTCGTCGTCGCGCCAGACCCCGGCGACTGCGCCCATCCGCCCGAGGGCGAGCGCCTCGCCGAGCCGGTGGCGCAGGCTGCACGGCAGGCGGGATAGAGATCGCACATGGATCAAATCGCCCCCTTCGCCATGCCGCAAGGCCGGCATGACGTCGACGCCGAGGGACTGGTGCTGCAACGCCTCCGCTTCGGCCATGAGGTCTCGCTGCGCCCGTTCTACCTGCGCCCGCTAAACCGGGCGGCCAGGCAGCCGGAGGCCTGCCGGGAGGAAGGCGGCCTGCTGGAGCTGGCCGGCGGCGCCGCGATCTCCTTCGACACCTATATCGGCGCCTGCTTCCGGTTGGTCAGCTCCGATGCAACGATGAGCCCGGTGTCGGCGTCGGTGGCGAGATGAAGCTTGCGCCATCCGCGCCGTGCCCTCATGCCGTGCTTCTCCACCAGTCACTCGCCGGGACCACAAAGCTTCAACCCCGTGCTGTCCACCAGCAGGTGGACGGGCTCGCGCCCACGACACGGGCGCGGTACCTCCAGCGTCTCCGCTCGGCGGCTCATCGTGCTGTGGTCGGGTACGGGGAGGTCGAGGCCAAGCAGGCCAATGATGGAGGCAATGAGGCCTTCCGTCTGGCGCAGCGCCAAGTGGAACACAGTCCGCAAGGTCAGCGCCGTGGTGATCGCTAGGCCGGAGTAGCGCGGCTGTACACCCCAGGTGGTCCGCGGCTCAGCCCGCTATGCCTTGATCGCCTCCAGCGTGAACCACACGGCCAGGCTGCCACGTGCCTGCAGGCCAGCTTCGTAGATGGGCCAGTTCGCCACCTTGTGTTGCTGGCGTGGAATGTGGTGCCGGCGATCGGTATTCGCTTTGAACGGCAAACAGGGCGCCCCTCGACGAGATCGGGCATGGCCCGGATCCTATCCTACTCCAGCAATGCCAGTCGGGCCCGTCCGTGCACCATGGCCGCATTCTTGCACGTTTACCTTTGGTGAAGAATGTAGGTCATTATCTCCGAGGTGGGTGGACCGGGGTTCATTTTCCAAGCCGCGCTCAACCTGACGGTGTCGTTGAGCGCACAAGTCGCCCATGCGAACCCGCCGTCGCCGATCAGCCCAGGATGCGGTTATGCCGGTATATGTTCTCGTATGAGGGGCCAATATCGCAGGGCGGAATGCCGGCGAACTCGCCTAATAGGTCGCCCGCGCCCAGGTCGCTGAACCAAGCGAAGCTAATATGCTCGTTGCTGCCACGCGTGTTGGAGCCGCCGAGATTCCAGTGGAAGCGGTTTCCGGCACAAGCCCTGATGAGCTTCACCGCACCACCGTAATTTCCGGCCACCAAGTTGCAGTTGACGGTGTTGAAGGCAGCATTGTCCAGGGAAATGCCGGGCAGCTTGATTGAGGAAGAGTTGTCCGACAGCAGCGGGAACCGCTCAATGAAGTCAGCGTGGATTTCTGCCACTGTCATCGCTGCTCGCCTGCCATTGCGCGACACAATGCTCTGAGTCAGTTCGCAGCAGGCCGTACCCCAATCGAAGCAGATGCCTTCCTTGTTGCAACTGTCGAGGAGGGAACGGGAGATACGGCAGGCTATAGCGCCTTCGAGGTAGATCGCCTGCGCCCGGTTGCCTTGCAGGCACATCCTGGACATCTCGATGCAGTGTGGGCGCTTGGTCTTCTCGATAATGCTGTACGCCTCGTGATTGCACTCGGGCACGTCCTCCTCTGTTACCGCATGCGTGCACTGCGACAAGTGGATGGCAGCATCGCAATTGAGGAAGCCGCGCCCGCCGCACGCATTCACTCGATGGATCAGGCCTATGCTCGTGTCACCGAGCGCCATGACGGCGGAGCAAAGCAGGTTGCGAGCACGGATACCGGCCACCTCGAATTCCGAACAGTCGAACAGGATGATGCCGTAGCCGTCCAGGTCGGACAGGTCGATGTTTAGGATCCGGAACCGCCGGCACCGATGTAGTAGGATCGCGTTGCGGCCGCGGCACAGGGTGAGCCCGTCGATGACGAAATCACTGCAGTCCTGAAGCCGGATGAAGAATTTCTGGTGCGGGTCGTTTTCGCTCGTAGGTCTAGGCGTTTTCAGGCCGAACCGGTACGCGCCGGTCAGGACCGTGCCGTGCGCCATGACCTGCATAGGCGCGAGTCCCGACATAGCGGGCAGGTCCCGGAGGACACCGCCGAGCCGGTTTCGCCAGTCTCGCGGAATACGTTGCGCGTCGCGCCGCGCGGCGGTCACGACCTGCAGTGCATCTGCCGCGGGGGCGAGCTTCGGCAGGCAAAGTGGGGTCATGCCGGCCTCCTTGCGCGTCTTTGGGATCTGCGGGGCAATGCTGCCATCCTCAGAACGATGATGCTGGCTAGGATGCTCGGGCTCACCCGGTCCAGCGAAGAGTATGCAGAACTGTGGGGGGCAGATTTCCGAGTGGGAGATCAGGCCTCATCTCCCCGCCCGTTGGTCCGGAACATGCGCGAGCAACAGCCAGCTTCCCCCCATTTTTCACGCTCTGTGGGCAGGCCCAACATCAGGATCTGGCCTGACCCGTCACGGCCTCCGTGATCTCTTGTGTTACGGGCGCCGTAAGCTCGGAATCGCGGTCCAGCCCAAGCAGCCGGGTCCAACGCGGCCAGCTTGTCAATTCCGCATGTGCCGCGCGCCACTGCCCGGCAGCCCGACCGGCCTCTCTATGGTAGCGCCAAACCGCTGCCAAACCGCGCCGCAGCCCGCCCCGCAGCCGCACGCGGTCGTAGCGGTAGATGTTTACGTAGGACTGCATCCGGTCCGACAGTCCGTATTGCGAGACATGCATGGTCATCCAAGGATGCCACTGGTCAATGAAGAAATGGTCGGGACGCAGCCGCCTTCGCACCAAGCCGAGCCAAAGCGCCGCCATGCCGATAGCCAGCGTGGCACGCCGCCATAACCCGTGCGGCGGCGCCCGCCAGTCCGCCGCCTTCATGCCGACCGTGGAGCGAGGCCGCTCAGGCGCATGTGCGGCGGCAAGTGCCGCGATCTCCCGGTGCAGCGTATCCATCGGCGCCTCCAGCACCGCGGGACCCGCAAGGAAATCCTCGATCGCGCGGATCACCAGCTCGGCATGCTGGTAATCGTGCTTCAGCAGACTATCGACCAAGCGCCGCAGGATGACCACGCTACGGTCGAGTCGAACGAAGGGACGATGGCAGGCCGCGAAGATCAGGCGGTTGCGCAGATCGTAGTAGAGCTGCCAGCCCGGCGCCTTGGCGTAGAAGGGCTCGTGCCAGACTGCGACGGGCGGCAGCGAGACGGTGGGCACGCCGCGGCGCATCAGCCGCGTGCCGTATTCCATGTCGTCGCCGCGGATGAAGATCGGCAGGGGCAGCCCGTACTCGCGGAACAGCTCGGCCGGGATGGCACAGTACCACCAGCCATTGAAGTGGCAGGGCACCTCGCGCGCTAGCTCGTTCAGCAGCTGCGGCTGGTCGAGCGGACGATTGTGCAGCGCCGCGCGCAAAATGTTGTTGGCGTCGACCACCGCACCAGCCTCGTACATCGTGGTCGGGCGGAACAGGTCCACCATGGCACCGCCGATCACAGTCGGCGCCGTGGTGCGGGCAGCGAAGGCGTGCGTGGTCACCAGCACCGCCGGATCGAATTCAATATCGTCGTCCATGAACAGCACGTGGGAGCAGGCGCCCTCCTGCACGATTTCCATTGCCGCTCGGGTGAAGCCGCCGGCGCCGCCAAGATTCGCTTGCTCAACGACCCTAGTACTCTCTGATATTTCGGCCAGCAGCGCTGCCATCTCTGTGGAGGCGAAGCGGTGGCCCTGATTAACAATGACAATACGCGGCTTTGCCCAATGCCAGTAAGCGGACTGTGTCAGGCGCCGGAGGTTGCTGGCAAGCTGCACCTCACGGTTGAAGGTGCAGAGCCCGATGCCTAGCCGCACTGTCTGCCGCGTTGGTGTGCCCGTCTCCAGCCGCCCGGCGCGGAGGGTCACGCCGGAGGTCGCGGTGATTTCGAAGAAAATGCGACCCGCGCCGGCCGGCATGGGGTCGAGCGTGATGGTGGTCGTCGCGCCATGCTGCGGGTCGAGTACCAGCCGCTGCCGGCCGATGCAGTAAGCCGAGCCGTCGGGCAGCGCGCGGAACAATTCCACCGCCGCCTCGCCACTGCCAAAGAGCCGCAAGGTGAGGTTCTGGACCGGCGCATGCAGAGCCCAGTAGTGTTCGTAGAAGCTGTTGAGATAGGCGCTGAAGGACACCCGCGCACCTTCGGAGAGCAGGATGCCGGAGGCCAGTGTCTGCACGCGGCCCGCCAGAATGCCATAGGCGGCGCGCGAGCCGGAGCGGGGAGCATCGAACCGTACTTCCTGCAGCACGGCATCCGAGAGCGCCGGTGCATGCCAAGGCGCTGTATCCGCCGCTGGCGTGCTGCAGACCGCAGCATCCACGCTCAGCACCTGCGCAAGCAGATCGGCCAGGCGCTGCAGGGTAGTCTGCACCGCTCCCGGCGGCCCGGCCGGTGGCGTGGCGGCTGGCAGTGCCGGCGCGGGCAACCGATCGGCCGGGTCGGGGTAGCGCGGAGCATCACGCATCGGGTCGGTGGCGGGCTTGGTCATCAGTTCCGCGGCGCCGATTTCCGGACGGCGGCGCGCGTAGCCGGACTTGCGCCGGGCCGACATCCTCCAGCTGCTCCATGGGACGGAAATCCTCCGTCGGTCACGGTCATGATCAGCCCACCACCACGGCGCATGCGGTGCAGGAAATCGATCTTCTCGCCGCGCAGAAACAGGCGGTAATCGGGAATGCCGAAGCGTGCGAAGGCTTCCGCGCGCACCAGCGTGCCGTTAAAGAGATGCGCGAAGTGCCGCACGAGTGGGAAGCCGACCATGCCGCTGCGCGTCGTGATGCGCCGGCCCTCTACAGAATAGGTAAAGGCCAGATGTTGCACGTCCTTAATGTCGAGGATCAACGGTGCAACCACATCCGACTCATGCTCCCAGTCAAGCTCACGCGGCCGAGCCATAGTCACACTGACGCTTTTCAATACGACGCATTGAATCATCCTCGGCGTTGATATGCCGGGAGCATTTGCCACTGTACTCTTCGCCCACTGCGCTCGTTCCAGAATCAGCCGAGCTGCACTCTTCCTAGAACGGCCTTTTTGTGTTGAAAGTTGCGCTCCACCCCGTCTGGTACTGCAACGAACAGGTCACATTGCACGTAGGAGGAGCAATCCAACCGAAACGCTAAAGGCAACACCCGATATGGCCTAATCAGTGGACTACCGCCGCCCCGACGAGAACGGGCCGCGAGTGTTGGTCGGCTCGGACGGACTGACGGGCGGCAAGGCTCTCCTCGCCCAGGCGCAGCCCTCCATGTCGCAGCACAGTCCGGTCAGTCGCGGCAACATCCGGGCGTGTCGGCGCTTCCTGCTGCAAGTGGCGTCGCCCGGCCGGCACGGTACTATCCGCACGGAGAGCCCTAAACCTATGCCCACACGTAACATGCTGCGCTGGATCACCCGGTCCAGACAGGCCCAGCCAGAAGCTCCGCCGCTGCCTGCGGCACCGGACCCGGCACCTATGCCGCACGAGCCTGCCCCCTCGCCCAGGATCCTCCTCCTCGGCGCAGAGCCGCGCGCCGTCGGGTTGATAGAGCTCTACCGGCTGGTGGGCCATCCCGATGTCGTCCTCGCCGACCGGCGGCCGGAGCGTGCCGGCGGTGATCTGAATGGGCATCGGGTCCTTAACTTCGACGGGATCGCTCTTGACCGGCTAGAGGCTACCATCGTCACGGAGGATCCGATCGGGGAGTATGCCGAGCCGATCGCTTTCCTGCGGAACAAGGGGCTCTCGCCCGCTCAGGTCATCACCTGCGCCGAGCCCGGCCGCGCACATCGGACACTCACCGGTCTTGTTCCGGCTTCAGAGGAAAGGAGCCGGCAGATAGGGTACCGCGCCGTCCGCCAGAACCTGTTCCACCGCGGGCACTACGCCTACTGCATGGTGCTGGCGGCCGAGACGGCGCTGCGCATGTCGCTGTCCAAGGTCACCATTGTGGAGTTCGGTGTCTGGTATGGTGCCGGGCTGAACAACCTCTGCGAGATCGCAGATTTCTTGCAGCAGACATTGGGAGTGGAGTTCCGCATTTTCGGCTTCGACACTGGCGCCGGTTTGCCGGAAGTTGCCGACTGGCGCGACCATCCGGAGCTCTGGGGCAGTGGTACGCTCGCCATGCCGAATTTCGAGGAGCTCGCGACGCAACTGCCGCCGAACTGCCGTCTGATTATCGGCGACTGCAAGAACACGCTCGCGCCGTTCCTGCGCGAGCATGGCAGTGCCGAGGCGCCGATCGGTTTCGTCTCTCTCGATGTGGACCAGTACCACTCGTCCGTCTCGGCTTTACGGCTTTTCGAGGCGGAGGCGACGCATCTCGCGCCCGTCATACCGGTCTGGGTGGACGATTCCTATCTTAACGTGCTGCAGACCAGCTATGCTGGGGAGGGCTTGGCGATCCGCGAGTTCAACGAGCGCCATCCGCTGCGCAAGATTGAGCAGAAGATCATCCGTACCGACGACTTTCCCCGACTATGGCATCACTGCATCTATTTCGCACACGTCTTTGATCATCCAGTGCGGCAGGGCAAAGTGCCGGCGCGCTTCGACCAGTTCTATCACACGAATTACTGACCTAGAGTTTGGCCATTTGCGGGGGCTGAGGCGGCGGAGCGAGTGACTGGCTAAGCCGGGGCGTCCCGGCACTTTGTTGCATCGGTCGACGGTATGGGCGCACTGACAGCGTGTTGCATGGGTCAGGGGCCTGGACGCATTCGTCCCTTCCCGCGCTTGCGATCAAGCGACGCGGACGTATTCGGGCCGCCCAAGCTCGAGCATTCGGTTCAGCATGTTGACGGCGATGGCCA
>JAESFQ010000296.1_pt1 | contig 18016 bp, 18 predicted proteins | sample 9269431 | NCBI WGS metagenome assembly JAESFQ01 (sample SAMN14502588, study PRJNA617103) | algae metagenome | isolation source: Plectolyngbya sp. WJT66-NPBG17 and co-occurring heterotrophs from well... | place: USA: Mojave Desert, Joshua Tree National Park, California | collected 2006-08-06
TGCTACCTCGCCGTTGGCCGGGACAGCACAGAATGTCTCAGCCGATCTCATCGAGCGATTGCTGCTCATCGTCTGCCGCCCGCCATGATGGCACGCGAGCGTCACGGCACGTGCAAAGCCAAGCTAAAGGCCCTAAACCTAAAAGACACCGACGAGAGCCCACTAAACGATGCCGAGAACGAAGAGGCAGACGATCTAGTAGGTCGCATTGGTAAGGCAGAACAGCGCCTTGCTCGTCTAGAGGCCGCCGAGGGCGAAGCCGCCGACAAAGCCAAGGAAGTTGACGAAGAGGAAGCCGAGAAGACATTCGGTGCATATGCCCGCAAGTCCGCTCCAAGCATCGTTCGTGCTGACACGGTTCTCGTTCCCCGCCAGAAGGGTTCTGCCTTCTCCCGCTTCGTAGCAGGTCGCGTAGTAGACAAGCTCTACAGCGCAGGCGCAGGCGCACAGTATGTAGCCAAGCACTTCGGTGACACTGCCGTTGTGAAGGCCCTCACCACTGCAACGCCAGTGATCCCACAGGACTTCACCAAGGATCTAATCGAGCTACTACGTGAACAGTCCGTTGTTCGCGCTGCCGGCGCTCGCGTTATGTCCATGCCAATGGGCCAGCTAACGATTCCTCGTCAGCGCCTCGGCGCCACTGCCACATGGCTCGGTGAAGGTCAGGACCTCACTGCAACCAGCGCAGGCTTCGACGCCATCCAGCTAACTTGGAAGAAGCTCGGTGCCATCACCAGCGTCACCAAGGAGCTAGTTGAGTTCAGCCCACTCGACGTTGAGAGCATTGTAACCACTGACCTAGTTGCTCAGATGGCTCTTGCAGAAGACATCGAGTTCCTAAACGGCACCGGTTCTGCATACCGCCCAACTGGCATCATTGCTCAGACTGCTTCAAGCAACTTGCTTCCAAGCAATGCCACTGTCAACTTTGCCAACGTTGTAGCTGATCTACGTGCCGTAGAGCTAGCTCTCAACGTCAACCTAGTTTACGGCCCAAAGGCATGGTTCATGCACCCAGGCGTCGTTGGCTTCCTCAAGACTCTCAGCAACGGCTTTGGCATCTACCCATTCGCTGAAGAGCTAGAGCAGGGCAAGCTACTCGGTTACCCAGTCCACACAACTGTTCAGCTACCAACTAACCTAGGTGGCAGCACCAACCAGACGAAGATCATCCTCGCCGCAGTGAATGATCTCATCATTGGTGATGCATACCGCACTGAGGTTAGCGTAACCACAGAAGGTAGCTGGGTTGAGAGCGCTGCAACGGTTAATTCCTTCAGCCGCGACCTCATCGGCATCAAGGCCACCAACTCCGTAGACTTCGCAATGAAGCACGGCGTGTCCGCTGCCGTACTCACTGCAACTGGTTGGAGCGTCGGCGCTGCATTCAACGTAGCTGGCAAGCAGTACGTGACTGAAGCAGCTAACACGAGCCCAAGCTCAGCTTCCTCTGCAAACCCTGCCTAATTAGGGCGTAGGGGGTGGAAACACCCCCTACCATTTGCATGACAGAAATCACTGTAGTGGAATTCCTCGTGCGCTTCGGGTCCTACAACCCAGGCGACGTAGCAGGCTTCCCCGACGCACATGCCAAGCAGCTTCTAGCAGCTGGCGTTGCCGTCCCATTCGTCAAAGATCCCGCACCGGTCGTTGAGCCCAAGCGCGCTCTACCTCCTCGCCGGGCTTCAAAGAACATCGTCACAAAGGGCTAAGGCCAAGGGGGCACACATGCTAACTCGACTATCCTATTCACCTAGCGAGTGCCCCATTGATACCGATGTGCTGCTAAGGCAGCATGGTCGCATTGATGACGCCAGCTTCGCCGGGTTGCTTGAAAGCTATGCGCTAGTCGCAACAGAGCTAGTAGAGCAGTACCTCGGCAGATTCCTTCTCAGCCGCGCTGTCACCTGGACAGCTGCCAGCGGTAAGCCCAAGGAATCACCTCTCAGCGGCTCTGCCTTCAAAAACTCCTACAATTTCTTCTACACCTGGCTTGGTCAGCTACGTGGCTGGGTCGAGTTACCTCGTCCTGCGAGTGCTGTAGTCAGTGGGAAGTACGTCACATGGGATGGCGAAGAGGTTGAGCTTGTAGAAGGCGACGACTTCAACACCGATCTCAAGAGCGAGCCAGCAAGGCTTCGCTTTCTCAACGTCCAGCCGCTCTCCATGCAGATCGCACACATGGAAGTTGAGTTCACCAGTGGATATGGCGCAACGCCTGACGCCATCCCCATGCCAATCAAGCATGCGCTGCTTCTCATCGTGACAAACCTTTATGAGAACCGCGGCGACACTGCATTCGGCATCTGGACTGACGCAGTTGAAGCGCTGCTCGCCCCATACCGCATCCAGACGTTCGGGTGATCTCATGCCAGAAATCAAAATCGGCGATCTACGTTGGCCAGTGACTATCGCAACGCGTGACACTGTGCCCGACCCTGATGGTGCAGGCTAGATAAGGCCACACAAGCCATGTCCCAAAATAACGGTGTCTGCATTAGCCATGCTCAGGACTTGTCACCGCGAGGGAGTAGGCATGAACGAAAGCATTACATGCTTGGAGCGCCCAAGATGTCGGATCTACCCGCACACCATCACGCCGATCAGCAGCAGCTGCGGCTTATTCTGGCAGCGCTGCAGGACGGGGTCATTCTTATCGAGCCCGATCAGCGTATTTCGTGGGCCAACAAAGCCGCCCTGAAAATGCACGGCGTGCACAAGATCGAGGATCTTGGTGCCACCGTCGCGGAGTATCGTAAGCGGTTCGAGTTGCGCTACCGCAACCGGCACCACCTGCCGCAGGGTCACTATCCCATGGAACGGGTGCTGGCGGGCGAGGCCTTCGACGAGGTGGTAGTTGAGGTGGCCTCAGCTGGGCAAAATGAAGCGCAGTGGACACACCGCATCCGCAGCTTGGTGCTCAACAATGCCGCTGGTGTTCCGGACTGCCTCGTGTTGATCCTGAACGACGAAAGCGAACGCTACGACGCCGAGGAACGCTTCGAGACGACCTTCGCTGCCAACCCAGCACCCGCGGTGATACTGCGGCTGTCGGACCACCGCCACGTCAAAGTCAATCGTGGCTTTCTGGAGATGACAGGCTACTCGGAGGAGCAGGTGCTCGGGCGCTCGGTCTACGAGATCGACGTGCTGGAAGGTGCTGCCCGCCGGGAGCTTGCCATCGAGCGCTTGCAGAGCGGGCGCACCATCCCACAGATGGAGGCGGTGCTGCAGTTATCCGGAGGTGGCGAGAAGCGGGTTATCGTTGCCGGGCAACCGATCGAGTTCGCCGATACGGCCTGTATTCTGTTCACCTTCGTTGACCTGGAGCATCACAAACTGACCGAAGCTGCCTTGCAGCAGAGTGAAGCCAGCTTCGCTACGGCGCTCCGTCTGACGCCCGTGCCGACCTTGGTTGTCGCGCGTGCCGGCTGTCGTGTCATGACGGCCAACGATGCCTTCACCCAGGTATGCGGCTACGCCGTGAGGGAATTGGTCGGCAAGGGTACCGACGAGATCGGGTTGTGGGTCGATAAATCGGCGGGGAAGGAGCTGGAGCAGCAGCTCCACCGCAGTGCTTCGGTGCGCAACCTAGAGATGAAGGTGCGGACCAAGGAGGGCGGCGTACTCGACTGCCTCGTATCGGCCGAGGCAGTGACCATCGGAAATCACTCATGTGCTCTGATAGTAGTACAGGACGTTTCTGAACGCCGCCGCACGGAGTCTGACATCGTCGCAGCGATCGAAGCCGTGATGCAGGACACCTCCTGGTTCAGCCAGGTCGTACTCGAGAAGCTGGCCCAGCTGCGACGGTTCGACGCACCCCCTGGTACCGCGACGGAGCTCGGCGATCTGCCGCAGCGAGCGCGGGAAGTGCTGACCCTGGTGTGCCGCGGCATGGCAGACCCCTCCATCGCCCGCAAGCTCGGGATCGCCCCTAATACCGTGCGCAACCATGTCGCCGCGCTTTACCGCCGCACCGGGGTGAATAGCCGCACGGCCCTGGTGATTTGGGCTCGTGAACGAGGCTTTGACGGCGGGCCCCCGCGGAAGACGGCGAAACCAACCGACACGTCAGCCTAGAAGCAGCAGACCGTTTCAACTCAGCCAGATTTCCCGGGCAGTGGGGCGGCTCGGCGGCTGGGTAATAGTGCTCTACCCCCACCGACCTAGTACGAACACACCACTCGGTCATGGCGATTACCGGACTGCTTGCCGAACTCCGGGTAACGGCCGCGGTTATGCCGGCAGGGCTTTGGATAACCGATCTCGGTTCCAGCTACGAGCCCGTGAGGGGAAGCGAGATGGACAGCGATCGCATTGCGGGCGCAGCCAAGCATGTAAAGGGCTCCATCAAGGAAGCCATCGGGAAGCTGACCGGCAATACCAAAATCCAGACCGAAGGCGCTGCGGAAAAGGTCGAAGGCAAAGTTCAGAATACCGCTGGCGGTGCCAAAGACGTCGTGCGGGATGCGGCAGACAAGTAGCTTCCAATTAAAAAACTCGAAATGAGCGTTAACGGTTCGCTTTTTGTTGGACCGATTGCATCCACGCGCCTTGCCAAGGCGCAAAACGCCTTGCTGAGCACTGGCGAGGCCCCGTTCCCCTTTAGATTGTAGGACCTTCGTATATGCAAACTAGAAACACAGTGGGTGCCCACGACAACGCGACCGCCGCCATGGTCCTACCAGAAGGCGCACCATCGCTGCCCTCGCGCATTTCATGGGGCGCGATCATCGCTGGCGCCATCGTCGCGCTGACCATTGGCCTAATGCTGAACGCCTTGGGCGCTGGCATTGGCGCCACAACGATTGATGCCACGGCGCGCGGAACACCGTCGGCTTCGTCCTTCGGCATCGGTGCGGCCATTTGGTTGCTGCTGTCGAACCTGATCGGCCTCGCGGTTGGCGGATACGTCGCCGCGCGTCTGTCCGGCACGGCCGACAATACCGATGGCACCCTCCACGGCTTGGCCGTTTGGGGCACCACCTTCCTGATCTCCGCCGTGTTGCTAGGGAACCTCGTTTCAGGCATTGCCTCCACCGCCACCTCCGGAGCCTCCAGCCTGCTGGGCAGCGTGGCGTCGGGTGCTGGCTCTGCAGCCTCGGCAGTGGGTCAACAGGCCGCTGACCGTACGAGCACCGGGACGCTGCAATCGATGGCTCAGAGCGTCACCGACCGCGTGCAGGGCGCGCTCAGCGGGACTGGTGGCAATCCGGCCGCGATGACGTCCGATCAGCGCAAAGCCGAGATGGGACAGCTCGCCACAAGGCGGGTAACGGACGGGCAGTTGTCGCAAGCGGACCGCGAGCGGCTGAACCAGCTCGTGGCAGCCGAGTACAACATCAGCCCGCAAGACGCCCAGGCGCGCGTTACTCAGGCCGAGCAACAGGCCACCCAGGCTGCGCGCCAAGCTGAGGAAACCGCCCGCCACGCCGCCGATGCGGCTGCTTCCGGTACGTCGATCGCTGGCTTCTCAATCTTCGGCATCATGCTGCTCGGCGCTATCGCCGCGGTGCTCGGCGCCCGCCGCGGTACCCGCGACTTGCTCGCCTTCCGGAGCGCCCAGCGTGTCGCCTAATTCCTTGACAGGAATGAACACGTAAACCAACTGCCTCAGGAGAGACCACCATGTCGCGAACCATCACCGCCATGTTTGACGATCGTGCCCATGCGGACGCCGCCGTTCAGCAACTCACGCAGCAGCTGAACATCGCCAACACCGACATTCAGATGCATGCGGCAGAGGCAACCTCGACGAGTGGCGGAACTGCCGCCGCGTCCAGTGATACCGGGTTCTGGGCGTCGCTCAAGGAGATGTTTGTCCCCGACGAGGAGCGTACGACCTACGCGGAAGGAGTGCGCCGCGGCTCCATCGTGGTGTCGGCGAGGGTCGAGGACAGCAAGCTCGAGCAAGCCATGGATGTTCTTGAGAGCCATGGCGCTGTGGACCTCGACACCCGCGAAGCCGAGTGGCGGCAGGAAGGCTGGACGGGTACCCAGGCTGTCACCTCGGGTACTGAGGTGGCAAGTGTACCGGCCACAACCGGGCTCGGTGTCGCCGCCACGGGCATGGCCACAGGTTCCACCACCCCCGCGGCTGCTTCGACAACGACAGCAGCGGCCGCCGCGACCGTCCGCGTCGGTGGCGAGGAAGCCATTCCGATTGTCGAGGAAAGCCTGCGAGTCGGTAAGCGCGACGTGGAGCGCGGACGAGTTCGGGTGCGCTCCTACGTGGTCGAGACGCCGGTGAGCGAGCAGGTGATGCTGCACCAGGAGCGTGTCGACGTGGAGCGTCGCGCGGTCGATCGCCCGGTGACCGGCGCCGAGGCCGTGTTCCAGGATCGCACGATCGAGGCCACCGAAACCGCCGAGGAGGCGGTGATTGCCAAGGAAGCCCGCGTTATTGAAGAGGTTGTCATCCGCAAGGAAGCCACTGAGCAGACTGAGACAGTGCAGGATACCGTCCGCCGGACCGAGGTCGACATCGACGACACCACCACGGACGCGGCTCGCGTGACGACCGGTGCCGGCACCGCCGGTGCCGCTCCTGATGACGCGCCGGGTAACCCGCCTGGTACGATGGCGAGCCGTACGGTCGACAAGACGCTGGGCACCAACGTCAGCGGTGCTAACCCTGCCAAGCGTTGACGAGTGCTGGACGGGATGGAGGCGGAGCGATCTGCCCCATCCCGCTCATTTCTCATCGACGCCATCAGCCTGCATTGGCGGCGAGTGCGAGACAGCCACCTGAAAGCTACCCCCTTTCACGCCTTCCCTCTCCGGAGACATAGTCCGATGTCCATCATTGGTTGGCTTATCCTGGGCCTGATCGCCGGCTTCATCGCCAGCAAGCTCTACGGCGGTAGCGGCCAAGGGGTCGTCATCGATATCGTGCTTGGTATCGTCGGTGCCTTCGTCGGCGGCTTCCTGTTCAACATGCTCGGCGGGGCCGGCGTCACCGGCTTCAACCTGTACAGCATGTTCGTTGCCGTGATCGGCGCGGTTGTTCTGCTCTGGATCTACCATGCCGTCACCGGCAGGCGGAACGCCTCGAGCTTGTAGGCAAAATAGCTTTTTTTAAAAGGCTGTGGGTCATGGTGGACAAGCAGGTGAACAAGAGACCGGTGCCAAGGGGCCAGCCAGTACCGGTTCAAGGGCTGGTCAGCCCGGCCGGTATGTTTGGTTTATCCTGGCCCGTGCTGGGGGCCGCAGGCGCGCTGCTGGTCCTGCTCGTCCTCGGTTGGTCTATCGCCGTGTCTCGTGGCAGCCGGCTGGAGGCGGCCGAGCAGGCCGGCCAAGCCCGCGCAACGCGTGTGGCGGAGCTCGAGGGCAGCTTAGCGCAGGAGCGACAGGCGGCCGGTGATCTTGCTGCTCTGACGCAACGTATCAACGCGGCGGAGCGACGGAGCCGCGATCTCACCGCCGGCACAGCGCAGGTGGAGGCGCGGCTTGTGGAACTCGGCCGGCAGGGTGCGGCCGGGGAAGCACGGGTCGCCGAGCTCACAGCAGCCGCCGACGCAGCAGAGACGCGCGCCACGGAGTTGCGGCAGGCCGGCGAGGCGGCTACGGCTGCGTTGGCCGGCACCCGCACGGAGGCTGCCGCGGCCGATGCAGCGCTGGCCGAGCGTCGAGGTGAGGTGGAGCGGTTGACTGCTCAGCGCGACGCCGCTGCCACTGCCCTGCGTGAGGCCGAGGGCCGTACGACCGATCTCTCCGCCCAGGCTGAAGCGGCGCAAGGTCGCGTGACGGCCCTGATCGCTGAGGCCGGACAGGCCCAGGAGACCTTGACGACCCGGGAGGCAGCAGTTGCGGGTGCGGCAAGCCGGGCCCAGGCCCTGCGCGAAACGATGGCAGCCGCCGAGGCCGACCTTGCGACACGGCAGGGGGCACTGGCTGGAGTGGAGGCACGCGTGGTCGAAGCGGGTCGTGGAGCTGATGCTGCAGCCGAGCGGGTTCGGGCTGGGGAAGCCCGCGTGGCCGAGTTGCTCAATGCGGCGACCGCAGCAGAGGGTCGTCTGGCCGAGTTGCGCAGCGCAGCTGAAGCTACTGCGATGGCCCTGACGGAGCGCCAGGCGGCGGTCGGAGCGGCAGAGGCCGAGCGCACCCGTTTGGCGGCAGCCGTGGAGGCCAGCGGCGTCGCGCTTGCCGCGGCCGAAGCACGCCTCGCCGAGGCGAACGCGGCGGTCGGGACGGCAGAGCAGCGCGTGGCCGCGTTGCGAGCACAGGGCAGCGAGGTCGAGGCGGCGCTCGCCGGCAAGCAGCAGGCTGTGACGGAGACCGAGCAGCGGCTCGCTGCGCTACGTGACGACGTGGGCGTAGCCGAGAGGGCGCTGATCAACCGGCGCACCGAGGCCGAGGCTGCTGCGCAGCGCGCGGCGGCCGCGGATCGTGGCGCGGCCGAGACGGAAGCGCGGGTCCAGTCGCTGGAAGGCCGGGCGACGTCGCTGGAAACGGACCTCAACGCGGGAACTTCGACGCTTGAACGGTCGCGGGCAGAGGCAGCGGAACTAGAGCGCCGGGTCGCTCAACGACGCCAGGAGCTGTTGGCCCTTGAGGCAGCAGCGCAGGGGGTGAGGGCCATGCCGCAGACGCCAGTGACGCCCGTCCCGTAGGGGCTTTCTCCTCTGCGGCCAGTGTGGATCTTACTCAAACTGGAACCCCAGCAGGTGCAAGGTGCTGGCCCGCATCGCCTGGGCCCTGCTGGCCAGGGGAGGGACCTGCACCACAACCGCGACCGCCTGGGCGGTCGCGTCCGAGCTCGCCGGGCGCCGCGCCCGGCGAGGGGCAAGGTGCTGAAGTGACGATGACAGCGAGAGACCGGTGAGCCGGTGGCGGGAGAGGCCGTTTATCGCAGTGCGCCCCCAAGCGCGTTCACCTGATTGCCCCTCGTCCCGCAGCTCATTAGGGCCCGCGGCCACACCGGCCGCATCAGAGACCGAACACATGACCGCACCCGTGCTCTCGGTGCCAGAGTTGAAGACGTGCCTTGACCCGCAGGGGGCATCGACACATGCGATAAGCCTCGCGTCGAGCAAGTCAGCGGATCAGCTCAAATACTTCTGCCGCAAATGCCCCGACAGCGACATCTTCGTCGATGTGGATACCGATAACCGGCTCAGACGGTTGGACCGCCTGACCGATTCCGGTATCACAACCGGCGACAGCAGTGGGGTGGACCAGGTGCTCGGTCGCGCTGAAAAGGTGCGGCGCCCTAAGGCCAGCAGCGGGTAGGCTAAGCCGAAGCTCCCAGGTAGTCGGGATTTCCGCTCGGCCACGTCCTGTGACGTGAACCCTGGGAAGACCGCAGCATGTGCAATCTCTACAGTATTACCAAGGGCCAGCAGGCGATCCGCGAGTTCACCCACGCGATGGCCGACCGCGCCGGTAACTTGCCGCCACTTCCGGGTCTGTTCCCCGACTATGCCGCGCCGATCGTCCGCAACCGGTGAAAGGTTCTTGCGCAGGATAGGGACACGGCTGGCCGGAGAGCCTCAGCGGCGCGCCATGCCCTTGCGGATCTCGCGCTCAACAGCGGAGCGCTCGCTCGTGCCGGTGCGGCGGATAATCTCTTGCACGATGGCAGGCGACACGCGATGCCGCTTGGAGAGGTAGGCGACCTCCTCCTCGACCCGCGCCTCAGCCGCCGGATCGACTGCTGCGGACTTCGTCATGCTGATCTGAGCCACGGTGTATCCTTCGCATCCGATATCGTTTGAGGTGAGGCTCTGGGCTCGTCGCTACGGACCGGGCGGGACCAGCGCAGGCCTCGGTCGTGACCCGGAGTGCAGGACGAGATGCAGCACTGGCAGCCGATCTGCCGTATCCCGGCAGAGATGCTGGCGAGTCATGGCTTGTCCGGCTGCTATCTCAACCCAAGGGCGAGGTCAGGCCCAGACGGAGTTGGTCCTCCCGTACCACACGCTCTTGGCCGTCCCGCTGATGACGCACGCGATACTCTCGGTCGGCTGCCTCATTCGGAAGCAGACGCAGGATCGTGTAGGTACCGCGCGGGATGTCGCCATCGTACCGGCCGGGAACGATTTCAACGTTTTGACCGACTGCGAAGCCGTGAAGTTGTTGCATGGTGATTCTCGCAGGAGTTCGAAATAGGTGGGACAGCCGAAATTTATGCCCAGTCTGGTGCTGCACCATGCCCATCAGCCTGATGAAGAACCAAGCTAGGCCGCGTGGTCCAGCGCCACAGGCACGGTGTCGGGCAGCGCGGCTGCGGCAATCCGATCGATCGCTGCCGCAACGTCGTCCGGCGCCGAATGGTGCACCATGTGCCCGACACCCGGCAAAACCTCCAGCCTGCTGCCTGGTATTTCGGCGTGCAGTTGCCTGGCGCGCTTGGCGAAGACCACCTTGTCGCCCTCGCCCGCCAGGATGGCCACCGGCATCGGTAGCGTCGCGTAGTCGCCCCGCAGTTGCAGTGCACCGGGGATCATGAGCGCGCCATCACGGGAAGTGGCGCGGATCTGCGAGGGCCGCAAGGCCATGGCATCGGAATATTCGGTGCGGAACCGTGCCGGGATCGGTGCTGGCGAGAACATGCCGCGCTTCAGCAGTGGCATCAGCAGCCGCCCTAAGAGCGGCGAAACCGTGTAGCGCAGCAGGTCTCCGAGCACTGGCACCGCCCCCGGCACCACCAGCAGCACATCCGGCCGTAACGTCCAGTGGTAGTAGCCCGAGAGCAGCACCAGCCCTGCCGTCTCCGCCGGATGCTGCACCGCGAGCGAGAGCGCGACGATGGCGCCCCAAGAGTGGCCAACCACGACCGGCCGCTCGACGCCAATCTGGTGCATGGCTTGGCGCAGCAGGGCCCCCTGTTCCATCGCGGTCCAAAGCCTGCCGTGCGGCCGCTCACTATGCCCGAAGCCGGGACGGTCGATGATGATGACCCGGTGCCGCTCCCGGAGCCGCGCCGCAAGGCCACTGGTTTCGTAATCCTCGCCGCTCACTGCATTGCCGTGGATGAGGAGGATGGGCTGGCCGCGGCCGTTATCGGTGTAATGCAGGCGGACACCATCCACGGTCACGAAGTGGCCCTTGGGCGGATGCCGGCGCTCCGCACGCCGGGCTAGCGCGACATTAGTGACAGCCAGTCCGGCCAATGCGGCAGCGCCGGCGAGAAGGCCCCGGCTGGTGGCAAGCCTGCGGATCGTGGCGGTAAACGGCATGGAAGTATCCTTAGCAGCATCATGCTGCAGTGCAGCATGACATCAACCGGTTAGTACCGCGAAGGTTCCTGTCGGCCGTTCCTTATTCCACCAGCTGGGGTATGCGTCAGATGCGAGGACGGTCGGGATGCACCTTGCCCGCGCGGTCCTTCCTGCTGAACAGCGGTGCCAGTTCAGCAAGGCCCAACAGACCGAGCAAGCCCCAATCAAGCCCGTCACCGTGGTCACCAGTCGCGTCGTCGTCGGCGAGCTGGTCAGCCCATTGCCGTTAACAGCAGAATTGCTGCAGCGCACAATTCGCTTGCATTGGGTATCTTGAGACACCAACTCATGTCAATGCTGCGGTGCAGCAATTCGGCGCCAGCGAAGACGTCGTAACCCTCCGACTGGCGCAAGGACTACGTGCATGACGACAATCACCGAACCGAAGCAGACACCCTCCGCGATGGTGGCAACTATGCTGGCCACAGCCCATCCGGCCACTCCAGGCAACGCGGCTCAGACCCGTGGCTTGGTGCAGAACAGGCTGCATCCGGCAGCTGAAGCGTTCGCCAGAACAAGCAACAGCGCCACCGAGTTCGGCCGCGGCAACCTTGAGGCGGCGACGCAGTCCACGCACATCTACCTTTCAGGCATGCAAGACCTCCGCCGCCAGTACCTTGCCGCCATGACGGCCCTGACGCAGCACGCTTTTGGGGGCACAAAGGGCTTCGCTAACGTGAAGAGCCTGCGGGACGCCATGGCACTCCAGGCGCAGCTCACCCGCGCCTCAATGGAGCAGGTCCTCGACGAAGGCGGCAAGCTGCAGCGGGCGGCCCTGGCGCTGACAGAGCGGGTCCATGCTCCGCTGGCCCAGCGTATGACTATGGCCTTCGAGCAGACGATGCACTCTCGCGCGGACTGAGCCGGACCGGCGAGGGGTGGCGTCTATCCTTCGCCTTGTCGCAATCCTGCAAACAAGCTTTCGAACTCTGGGTGTGCCGCCAAGCGCGGGCGCTTACCCCTTTTCCGCATCCCAATTCATTCAGATCACCTCGCCGCAGTCCGTTTCCGGCGGCAAATCAAGGATTTCACAGTGACTCTCAGGACCCTGATGCTGGCCGGACCGGCCAAGTTGAACGAGCTGTTCGCCAAGCTTGCCGAGACCTCCGACGGCGCGGTCAAGACCCGCGAGAAGCTGTTCGCCGAGCTCAAGGCTGAACTCGAGCAGCACACCAGCCTTGAGGAGCAGCACCTCTTCCCAATGCTGCGGCGCAATCCCGAGACCAGGGGCTTGGTCGCAGGCGCGATCAAGGACAACAAGGAGCTGCGCGCCAAGCTCGCCGAGCTCGATGCCCTACCCAAGGCCGACGAGGCCTTCCCCGAGCGGCTGAAGGAGCTGCAGAAGACCTTCCGCCAGCATGCTCGCGACGAGAAGACGGAGCTGCTGCCGGCGATTCAGCGGGCGCTGAGCGAGGAGCAGGTGCAGGGTGTCGCCGAACGGATAGAGGCCAGCCTTGCCGAGGCTGAGCAGGCTCGGCAGGACGAGGCAGAGGAACGCCGGACCACGGCGCGGCAGGAGCGCGAGGAAGCCGAGTTCCTGACCCGGCAGGCCGAGCAAAGCCAAGTGGCGGAGGCCCGCATGCGAGACGCGGCCCAACAGGTCGCCAATGCGACGATGAGGTCGATAGAGGCTGCCACCGAGACGACCCAGCAGGTCACCAACATGGCCACGGGAAATGCCGGGGCGAGCGGCGACACCGACTGGCGCTCTCCGGCTCGGGCCGCGGCGCCGTTGTTGACCAATATGTTCTTCTGGCCCTGGATGGGGACGATGCAGGGCAAGCAGCAGGCGGGAAGCGCCGTCGCCACCAGAGGTCCCTCCAGCATGGAGGAGGTGATCCCGCTCGGTGAGGAGGTGCTCGAGGTCGGCAAGCGGACCGAGAACCGCGGCACCACCCGCATCCATCGCTACGTCGTGGAGACACCGGTTGAGCAGCAGGTCACGCTGCAAAGCGAGCGGGTGGTTGTAGAGCGTCGCCGGCCAGTGAGCAACAAGGTTACTGGCGAGGTCCTGACCGAGGTGACGGTCGAGGTGATCGAAACCGCCGAGGTGCCAGTGGTCGAGAAGCGCACCCGCTTGCGCGAGGAGATTGTGGTCCGTACCGAGCGCACCCAGAAGGTCGAAACGGTGCGCGAGACGGTGCGCCGCGACGAGGTCGACATTCGGCAGCCCGGCAAGGTGCGGAGCGACCAGCAGCTCCGCCACGTCACTGCGGAACGTTAGAACCACGACAGGCGGACAGGGCGGAACAGGCACCCACGGCCAAGCGGAGCGCTTGGCCAGTCCTGCCGTACGGGGAGAAGGTCACCGCGGGCGCAGCCCATGGCGGTCGCCGCTGCGGGAACAGGAGGCGGCCCGATGTTTCCTTTTTGCCGCGGCAAGCGGATGCGCTGAGGTTTGCCGCGGCAAGCGGATGCGCTGAGGCGTGCCGCATGGGTCGGACATGGCTGGAAGTGTCGGCCGAGTAGACTGCCGCCACGAGACCGCAACCCGCAGGCAAACACCTCCGGAGCAGCTCAGCCGCGCTTCCGTGACGATTGAGGCGCATCTGCTCACGGTCTCCAACCAGACTGGCCTTCGGGCGTTAAAAGACATCTGGTGGCGTTTAGGCCGGGCGCACTGGAAACGCCGCAGTGGGGCGAGGCCACGAGGTCAGGCCGAGCGCGACACAGGCGCGGACGGTAGCGCCGAGGAAAGGGAACGCCATGGCAGACCAAGGCAGCGGTGAGAACCGCGGAAGCAGACATTGGGACCAGGGGAGCGCGGTTCCTCCACCGGGCCCCGACGCAATGTTTGCGGTCTGGGCCTCTTGGGTGGAAGCAATGTCAGGCTCGGCTAGCAGGGACTGGGCCAGCCAAGCCAAGCCCTGGTGGGAGATGACAACCGACCAACTCGGTGGCGCGCTGGCCAAGGACCCGTTCCTGCGGTCTGTGGACCAAATGTGGAACGCCAACCCACTACGCGACGTCGTCCCGGTGGACTGGGCGGAAGTCGTGCGAGCGCTCCGCACGGTATGCCTGCGCTCACTCAAACAACCGAGCGTGGCAATGGCCTCGGCGGTGGAGTTGAACGTGAACCTCTGGCGTTCAGCTGTCGAGGCCTGGAACGAGGCCGGTCGACGTTGGTGGGACGCCGCGGGGGTATCGCCGGACCCGCCTGCTGGCAGCACAGACAAGCGGTTCGCGGCGCCGGAATGGCACGCTAACCCAGCCTACCGCACCTTGAAGGAAGCTTACCTCCTCGCCTCTGCGTGGCTGCTCGAGCAAAGCGCGGCGCAAGCAGACGGTATGGATGAGGCGGAGCGCCGGCGGCTCGACTTTCACCTCCGGCAGTTCGTCGACGCCATGAGCCCGACCTTGCTGCTCGCCTCGAACCCAGCGGCGCTGCGTCGTGCGATGGAGACGGGCGGCGCCAGCCTTGCCCACGGCGCGCGCAACCTGGCGGCTGACCTGAAGGAAGGGCGCCTCAGCATGGTGGACGCCACCGCCTTCGCGCCAGGCCGCAATCTTGCCCTATCGCCAGGCAAGGTGGTCCACCGCAACCGCCTGCTGGAGTTGATTCAGTACGAGCCAACGACCAAAGAGGCTCACCGGACGCCGCTGCTGCTCATGCCGCCCTGGATCAACAAGTTCTACATCCTCGACATGCAGCCCAAGAACAGCATGGTGGCGCACCTCGTCTCGCAGGGCTTCACCGTGTTCATGGTGTCCTGGAAGAATCCTGACGCCTCGATGGAGGAGACGAGCTTCGAGGACTACATGGACCTCGGCCCACTCGAGGCCAGCGACGTCGTGCGCGAGATTACTGGCGCTGAGTCCATCAACGTAATGGGCTACTGCATCGGCGGCACCCTGCTCGCGATGACCCTCGCCTGGCTGGCAGGGAAGGGGGACAAGCGCTTCAATGCGGCGACCTTCATGGTCTCGCTGCAGGACTTCACGCGGGTGGGCGATACCGCCGTCTTCATGGACGAACCGGCCATGGATTTGGTCGAGCAGCAGATGATGGAGCGTGGCTACCTGGACAGCCGCGAGATGTCCAACATGTTCAATCTGCTCCGTTCGAACGACCTGATCTGGGCGAACGTGGTGAACAACTATCTGATGGGCGAGAAGCCACCCGCTTTCGACTTGCTCTATTGGAACAGCGACGGTACCCGCATGTGCCGCGCCGCACACGCCTGGTACCTGCGGAATACCTACAACGAGAACAACCTAATCGTGCCAGGCAAGATCGAGCTGAAGGGCGAGCCGATCGATCTTCGGCGCATCAAGCTCGACGTCTACGCGGTGGGCGCGGAAAAGGACCACATTGTCCCCTGGGATGCTGCCTGGCGTATAACCCAGCTCGTCGGCGGCAAGGTGCGCTACGTGCTCGCCTCCTCCGGCCATATCGCCGGCATCATCAACCCGCCGGGCGGCAAGGGCGCTTACTGGATCAACGAGGCCCAAGCAGCAACGCCGGAAGAATGGCGCAAGGCAGCCACGAAGCACGACGGCAGCTGGTGGACCGACTGGACCGCTTGGCTTGCGGCACGCTCGGGCGAGAAGGGCAAGCTGCCGTCGATGGGCAGCGCCGCGCACCCGCCGATCACGGACGCGCCTGGTACCTACGTCTTGGAGAAGTAGGGCAAGGCAGCCGCGCCCTCCAGCGCCTGCCTCGGCGCCAGCAGCACCTACGGTGGACTTGGCCGCCTCAGAGGACGCTCCACCGCTCCGGCCCCTGACGAGGATCTCGGCTGCTTCGAACAGCCCTGTGCTGGAGTCCTGTGATGCCGCCTGGCCATGCTGTGCTAACCAAGACTGTCCGATCTGCGACGGCGACATCCGCGTTCAGGTTGCTCATGATGCAACCGTTCGCCGCGACATGATCCACGCCGCTGGGGAAGGCGCAGGTGCTGTTTTGAGGTCCGCGAACGGCCCTGGGTGCCGCTGCGACTGCAAAGGGTCGACGAGTGGCTCTGTCCCAGTCGCCTTACGCCGAATCGTAATAGACCTACAGGTTATAATAGGAAACTAGCACAAACGGTGAGATGGGCCTACGGCACGATAGACGTGCGGTAGTTTCAGCACAAAACTGCTATATTTTTTTCAAAATTACTCCCTTGCGCCGGGCCGCATACTGGCGCAAACCTCGGTTGTGCAGCGCAGCAATCTGTCGTGCTCCATAGAAATATTAGTAGGAGATCGACATGGTCGACATCAACAAGCCGCAAGACACGCGCGTAAACACCGCCACTGATGCGGCTGCTGCAATCCCCCGCAGCGCCGAGGCCGTCCAGCAAGGCGGCCACGCTACCGGTGAGGCGTTGCGCCAGAATGCCGCGGCCAGCGCAGACATGACGCGCAAGGGCACCGAAGCCGGAGCCGATGCGGCCCGCCGCGGCGCTGAGCTTGCGAACGACACGGCTCGCCGGAGCACGCAGGCCGTAACCGACGCGCAGCGCCAAATCGCTCAGGATGCAGCGCAGCGCTTCGAGGAGGTCAGCCATAAGGTAGCCGAGGCAGCCCGTGGCACGACCGAAAACGTGCGGCAGCTGATGGCGCTGCCCAACGCCGCCGAGGGCGGGCTGCGCGACCTGCAGCAGGGGATGGCTGGCCTGGTCGAGGGCGTGGTGCAGACCAACCTGCGTGCGGCGCAGGAGCTGTTCCGCCTCGCCAACCCGGCTCCGCTGGTGGAACTGCAGCAGCGCTTCGCGCGGGAGTACACGGATACCCTCCTGCGCAACAGCGCCACGCTGGTTCGGGCGATGCGCCGTACCGCAGACGAGACGCTGCGCCCGCTCGAGGAGCAGATCCGCCAGGCTGACCAGGGCCAGCGGTCACTCCAGACCGCGGCGGAGTGACACCGGCGCGGATCCCGTAAGGGTCCGGAGCGTAGAAGGGAGCGGCCGGGGCGCCAGGGGCGTCCCGGCCGTTTTCATATGGCCTTCGACAAGCTGGTGCGCCGACGTCGCCCGGCTGCTTGGGGCTCAGTTAGGCCTCTGGTCACGACAGAGGCATCCGGTACCTAAAAAAGGACCGAACGGAACATGGTGAAGACCAAGCAGAACCTCGCCGGCTTCATAGAGGAAGCCGCCGCTGATATGCACCGGCTCATGGCCGCCGCGCCGGGTTCCGGAACGCAGGAGGCACAGCTGGCTGCGTCGCGCCTGTTTGAGGGCGCGATGGCGACCAGCAAGAGGTTTGCCGAAGCGCTGCTCGACCGCGCTGAGCCAAGCCCGGTGGTGGAACTGCAGCGGCGCTTCGTGGGTGAGTACTTCGATGCACTGGCACGAGGTGGCACCCTGGTATACCGTGCGGCGACGGAAGCCGCGCAACAATCCTCTGAGCCGCACGCGCGCGAGCGCGATCACCACAAAGATGTTGGCGACGCCGCACCCACTGGAACGTCGCATACTCGGCAGACTATGGATTGACTGGTGTGGCCCATTCGGAGTTGGTGAGTGAGCGGATGCGGTCGGTCTGAGTGATGAGTTTGTCCCAAGCGGTGCAGCAAGCGTCGACGATGGCGCGTGTGTCGCTGAACAGCCGCTCGGAGAATAGCTATCCTGCAGGTACTACCCAGCCCTCTCGATGGCGCTTAGCTCGGGCGAGTAGGGTGGCAGACAGACGACGGTGATGTGCGGCAGCATGCTGAACTCATTGGTGATGTTCTAACCTTGGCTTTGCACGTGCCGTGACGCTCGCGTGCCATCATGGCGGGCGGCAGACGATGAGCAGCAATCGCTCGATGAGATCGGCTGAGACATTCTGTGCTGTCCCGGCCAACGGCGAGGTAGCAGAAA
>JAESFQ010000297.1_pt1 | contig 18015 bp, 14 predicted proteins | sample 9269431 | NCBI WGS metagenome assembly JAESFQ01 (sample SAMN14502588, study PRJNA617103) | algae metagenome | isolation source: Plectolyngbya sp. WJT66-NPBG17 and co-occurring heterotrophs from well... | place: USA: Mojave Desert, Joshua Tree National Park, California | collected 2006-08-06
TCTGAACTTGCATCATCGAAAGACCTCACAGACGACCTCGGTTGTGTCACCATATGTGGGCGACTTGGAAAGGAAAAGAATGGCATGGGTTGCGTAGAACATCGTACCCGCGTGCTGTACAGCTGTGGATTGTAACATGTCAAGATGAGACAAGACTTGCTAGAAGCGCTTGCTGACTACCTCGCACGATTACTGCGCAGCCTTACAGCTTACTCTAAGGCATGTTGGCATGTGCACTTCAAGATAGAGTGCGCCTCGCCTTCAGCCTTGCAGCCTACCTGCTCAAACTCAGCTGTAACGCATCTTTGCGGCGTTCGGGAAACGGTTGGACGAGGCTGCTCTGCCCCACGTTCACCATCACCTTCCACGCGGCGCAGCAGTGACACAAGCGCTAAGCCTGACCACATATTAGTATCGCAACCACCACAATCTCACCTTCGACAACACAAAGAGATGGCTCGCAACATGACAATGGCACGTCTCCGCGCAATCCTCGCCTGTCTTCCCTGCGGCGCCGCAGAGCCACAAGACTCCACGGTTGACTATGCGAACGAGAAAGCTCCCTTGCTCTCCGCCAGCGGTGCCAATCCACGCCCTGCATCCGAAATTGCAGAAGAAGTCGTCGCAACGCTCCTCACTACTTCACTTGCGGGCCCAGTGCTGCACATGAAGCTCGACTCCATCGTCGGCGCCTACGGCTGGCGCACCAACATCGCGAAACATGTGCTAGAAAACCTCACAGCGGCCCTCCAATCCGCGCACGACAAGCTCGGTCCCTCGATCCGCATTGCGTATGACAAGGCCTGGGAAGCCGCAACCAGCATTGAGGGCTTCGTCATCGAACACCCGGTGATGTGCACCGTGATTGCCTTTGGCGTACTCGCTGTCATCGCGCCGTGGGTTTTGGAAGCGCTCGGTTTCTCCGCGTTGGGGCCTGTTGAAGGTACGTGTTATGTCTGCAAGTCATTGCCCTCATTTGAAGACGCAAGAAAAGATGCGTTCCGCGGAAATTTGCAAAAAGCAAAAGAAGAGGAGAATCAAGGAAATCTGCAAGTCAGTATGGAGATTGAAGAATAACACTAATGCGGCATCATGCAGGTACCTTCGCTTCCTGGTGGCAATCGACTTATGCTGGGCTTGTACCAAAGGGCTCGCTGTTCTCCTTTTTCCAGCGGCTGGGCATGGTGGGGTGGCATTGGGTGCTTGTTTGATGGTCGAGGGGTACCGGTTCCGCTCTGTCGCCTCTCTTCTCCTGTCGATCCGATCAAGGAAGCGGGGAAAAGACCAGATACAGAACGGAGAGAGGAAGTGTTGCTAAATGACTCTTAATGATTTCGCGTATCTGACATGGTTGGCATCGAGTACGGCGCCTGAACATCGTTTCTTAATTCAGTAGTTTTACGTATCCTGAGGCGTCTCCCACATCATCGCAATCTCCCCACCCACAACGTCATGAGCTCATAATCAAAAGACCACAAGATGTCGTGTGTCGAAGCTTCTGTTTCGGAAATCCCACAACGTTCCCCGTCCCGTAAAAGCTAACTAGACCAACCTTGTCGAACCAAACATTATACAAGACCCAACGACTCGAAGCGCAGCATGTGTGGCGCCAACGCAATAAGATTTGCGGGGGACGACGCCCCGTGTACGCGCCTCGAGAACCGGGTACGCGCCCGAGCTAAAAGACGACGCGTTGCTAGTCCGCGCCAAGCCACATGTCATGTATAGTGCTTGGTACACCAACGCCAGCAACAACACCCCACGCTTCCGGCTCGTCGCGGGAGGCCCGTACGTGCGCCCCAATTGGTGGCATTGCTCAACGTCTTGTTCCTTGTCGTTTGTTTCGTTGCTTCTCCGCCATCGCGATGGCTATGCAACTCCACGCCTTTGGTCTGAAACACGAGGATACTCGTCGCCCTCCGACTAGCGCGTCTGTTCCTGTTCTCCAGGCACGCTCCATCAGAGTGCTTTGGGCGGCGTGGTGCGACGCTCTGATTACATACAGCAGTAATCTAGATGGAGATGGAGAGGGTGGCGAACCATGGGTTTTGCTGTACACAGGCACAGGCCTGACTGCTGCTCAAAAGGAAAGTTTGACTGGAGACGCAGATCTGAAACGTGCGATTGCAGGAGTCGATAAGGACAGCAAGGTCGTCTTCTTTGGTAGCTCGATGCATGATGGGTTGAGGGGGTATGTGGTCAAGAGTGGGGATGCAGGTGTCAGGGCGGACGACGCAGATCAGAAGGTTGTCTTGTTTGGTACCGATGTCGAGATGGAGGACGTTGGTGTACCGGAAGTACAGAGCTTTCTTGTAAGCGAGACTGCATCGAGCATGATAATCGATGTCAAGATTGGTAGCGAGGGGTGTGTGTTGCTTTACACTAAAGAACGCTCTACGACCAGGGAGTCGATTATGCGCTTTGCAGACTTTGCGCAGTTCCGGCGGTGGCTTTCTTCTGGTGAGATGGATGGGAAAACAGAAGTAACGAGTCTACCATACGAGTCCCACGATCCGCCGCAGTGCGTCATGAATGCCGCGACGGTAACTGCTGTAGACATCGATATGCATGTTTGGACTTCGACCAAGGATCCAAGATATCCGAGGTGCTTGGGCCGGTTGTACGATGGTGGTTCGGACTTTGCGCCCTTGCCTTACTTTTCAGAATCGTATGTCACAAAGATCGCCTCGGGCGGGTATATGAACGCGGCGTTGAATTCCGACGGTGAATTGTTCCTTTGGGGTCAGGCATGTCCTGGAGCGGGTGGGGAACTGGACGTGCTCAAGGATAGTGTCGAGGTGGACAGGACGCTGACAGGCATTAGTGTCAACGGGGAGCAAGATGAATTTGTCAAGTGCTTGGATGTTCAGATAGACGGTCAAGAGGCAACAGTGTATGATGTGGCAGTTGGCTATGGGCATATATTGGTAGCTGCCGAGATGTGCGAAACTGGAGGAGACACAAAAAGAGCCTTGTTCGCAGCTGGAGATAACAGTGGAAACCAACTGGGTCTAGGAACTGAGACAAACTTCAAGGAGACATTTGAAGAGGTGACTGCGTTGCGAGGTAAGAGAATCGTCCAATTGGTAGCGGCTGGATGGTCGACTTATGTCGTGTCACTTGAGGAGTGACTATATTGCATTGTATGCATTGTAGTACCCAGGGAAATATTGGACTACGTATACCAATTTAAGGACGAAGTATCCAACCATACATGTCATGTCAGAGAACAATGACCACACGCCGGACCGCACTCAGCAAGGACAGACACAACCACCAGATGACCCTCCACAACAGTATTCCGGAAACCTCAAATGCCTTGCCGGTCCTTGCTCGACATAGAAGGTTGGGGCTCCGGGGTCGATCTGCCCATCGTGAATGTCTATCGTTGGTGGTGGTAACAGATGCCCACTGCGCTCAACAGTAATGTCTGTAGTGACCTTGATGGAACCGCTCCTGCTCTGGACTCTCGGAGGGACGAGAACTATTACGGGATTCTGTGAAAGCTGTGAGATTTTGGACGGAGGCCTGGATGGAGGTTTGGGTGTAGGTCCGTGTGAAGGCCTGGGCGAAGGTCCGGGCGAAGGCCTGGGTGAAGGCCTAGACCTGCGGGTGCTGAGGTGGGTGAACCGGTGTGGCAAGATGCACTCGAACAACGGACGTAGATGAGGAAGGCATGCTACAATAATCCCAGTACTTATCTGGGCGATTGCCCACATCAACGTGGTACCTATACCGTATGTTACGTCGCCTTGATAGGCTACATCTGCGAGGGAGTCAATGCGAAGACCACCGATGAATATGTTGCTGTACATGTTAGCCTCGAATCAGAGATATTTCAAGTCTTCCAATCGCACAATAGCCCGAAAGCAAATATGACGGAGATGGCCAGCTTGTGGGATAGTCGCAGCTTCAAGTGCCAGACAACATAGTGTGGCAGGGCCCAGATGAGGGCATCTAGGGCCACCCCAACTACTGCTATACCCACCACAAAAGACTTCAGTAGGAAGCAGTGCTTTGGGTCCTCGAAGGGTATTGTATAGTTGTACTTGATTGGCCGGCAGTGAAGTGCTACGCCCGTGATGGAGGCTAATCCCAAGGCGATTGCTGCGATGATACAGAAGTAAGCTGTGAGTTGGATTAACAAAAATAATTATATCAGCAGTGTTTGGATTCCGAAGGCTCAACAGTACCACCGTGCCTCAGCCGACTGTATGTCTTGGTGTATAGAGTTCGAATGAAGAAGATGAGGATCGATAATCGAGTCAAGGTCATGCTAATGGCCGCAGGAAACCGAAAGAGCCACAGTATCTGTATGCGTAAGCTCTTCCCTGGCGGAAAGACTCATCGTCCTACTATCAGCGTACGCCTGAGGTCTCCTATGGAAGCTGTCCATATGTGCTGACGGACATGACTAGCAGCCATCGCTTCGCCGTATTAGCAGAGTGGAATAGACTTGCAGACCTGTGACTCGCAAACTATGAACATTGCCATGACCGTGTATAGGAAGAGCTGGCCGATGTGGTTAGAACATGCCCTTGCTATAGAAGTCGGGCAGTACCAGAGCCAACACCAGGAGGGTATCGTTAATAGTCCATGGCAGGGGCCGCGATCGCTTTGAGCAGAACCGTGCGAGGAGAAAAAGCAGAGGAAGCACCGAGAGGATTACAAGGCCCGCGATATAGCTGCCGAACAGCATGGGTCGTTCGGATCGCACCGACTGGGAAAAAGAACCGGCGGAGTGCTGGGGTCGGTGCTCTAGGATGTAGTCGTGCGCATGGCGTGAGACGGAGTAGAGTGATGCAAAGCTAAATGGGCGAATAGGTATCGGAATAGATGGTAGGGTGGTGAGGAGAAGGTGGTGGTGGCAGATCGAAGATGCAGTTGTTACATGATGGCAATCTTATGCGGAGCTACTGCCGTCGAGAGTGGTGAAACACATGGGAGACACAATCAACGCAAGAAGCTGCCGATTGGAGAGTGAAGCAATCCGGGAAGCTGCCGCCGTTGGGATGCCAACCTGGAGCATGTATGAATTGGGTTGCTGGCACCCCTTTGTGGTAGTGACGCGACAAGGTTCGGTTCCTGGCCCGGGGGTTTCGAGTGTCAAGAGGAGCTGTTCGGGCGAATGCAAAGCACGGTGCAGACCAGGTTACCACATGCGCAGTCGATTAATCACCAGATGATGTCAACTGTGAAAAAAGTGCTGTAGTGTTGATGCCTGGGTGACCAGAGCTGTAAGCAACCCGACAGTGCCCAAGTGGGAAGCGAGGTTTGGACGGGGGTAGCACGGAGATCAGGGCGCAGCCGAACCTTGGAAGCCTTGCAAGGCGACGAGAAAAGAAAGTGAGAGGTGGCATGATCAACTGCGAGAGTTGGGTGAGGTTACCAGAAAGTCGCAGAATGGAGGATAAGGTGAATAGTCCAGTGAAACGGGGTTTCAGAGAATGCCCATCGGAATGGAGGCCGCCATGGTGCAATTGTACAGCATTCCGTATGCGACATCCGGACCTATGAAGACACCGGTCCGGAGAGATGACTCTTCAGGTCCCCTGGGAGGAATGCAACTCTATCACGAGTTTCGAGATGCGAACACGGTGCCCAGCCTCAGACCAGTGTCGCGTCGGCGTGAGTCGGGCCGACTGACTTCCTTTTTCGCCGTACCTGCCTTAGTACGGAGTAAATCGATACCCCTCGGACAATTATCGACTACGCCCCGTACATGCATCGAAATATCTTGGTGTAATTCATACATCACCATGAAGAAGAGGTTTCTCACGGCACGCGACCCGCAGTTTTGCAGACACAGTTTCGCTTGCGCGGCCGGCGCTGATCGATCGCTCCCAAATCTTAGCCACGCCAGCTGCCGCCCAGTCAGAGACAGATCGTCGGGCCAAACGCATCAGTGGCAGGGCTGATCAGGCAGTAGAGAAACAGCTCGGAGAAGGCAAAAAAGCAAGGGTAGCGTCGCGTCGATCATGATCACCACTGGCACCACCTCACGCAACAGGCGTCGTTTGATGTGGATACCCATGGTTCACGCAGCCTGCCGCGGCGCTGCTCGACATGGCTTCCCACAGCGTTGACAGGCTGCTGGCTTTCTCACCATCAAGCGCTCCAACGCAAACTTCGCATGGCAAAACGGAGAATCCGGTGCTATCGCCACGACGGTCGCAGGCTGCGCATGACAGGTCGTACACCCCCTCTGTCCGCTGATTGGGCGCTTGTGCGAAACGCCAGCGGGATCCGGCAGATGGGTGTACGCCATCTAGGGGTGCTGCACAGTTCATCCTTCTTTCTGCGCCTTTCCAAGGCCGTGCAAGACCCACCCATGTCGCTGGTCGAGGGCTGTAAACGTCATGTGCCCGTCCGCCTGCCTGCCAACTCGTACTTTTCGGCTTGGGGTCATAGCACTTCTTGTCAGGCTAAGGCTGCCTGGGGACAGGGAAGCGAGATGGGCCACTAATGCCATCCTGACCTGATCCATCGACCGTTTTTCTGGCTTCAAAGTAGCCTTGCCATCCGTTTTACACGCGGCAACTCTCTTTTCCTTTTGCTTCGACGCCGTATCTTTGATACAACATCTGGGCCCCTTGAAGTCTGCACTGTGTATTTAGCACCTCGCGCTCCCCTCCTCCGACTTGCTCCGCGGTTGTTACGGTTATGAACTAGCATCCTCACCCGCTCTATCCGGACTAATACACTTCCTCGCCATGGACAACCGCCAGTCTTCTCCGTCTCCTCGCAGAGCGAGTCCACGGCACAGCATGCAGAGGCAAAGAAGTAACTCGTTCCCCATCGTCGAGGCTCTGGGTTGCTCAACACCAGAAGCACTACTCATTCTTGCCGAGGGCAGAGCGGCGGTCCGGAAACGCCGAGCTCGACGCAACATGTCCGTCGACGATGAAGTCAACCGCCTCTTCAATCCCCGAGACCACCTGAGGTTTCTCGAAGGACTCGCAGCCCTGCCCACGCCTCAAGATCAACCCTCTCCGTTTGATCCCAAATACTCACATTCCCGCATGCCATCCGATGCCACAGATCACAGCACTTCCACAGTGGTTCCACATGTGAACGATGGCGAACCTCGGAATCTCTCACCAACGCTAGGCGACTATTCTGCCAACCTTGCCGCTTTCATCCAAAACCAACTCAAGTTAATACCAACGTACCAATCCAACCATCGCCCCACCTCATCGTCCCTCTCTCCCCGATCATGTCCGGATCTATCGTTTCCAACGCGCACGCCATCGTCGCCAAATCCAGCGGCACGGCGCCAGGTCGATGGGCCAAAGGCGATTGAGATACCTCCGGTGCGACCGCCGATGAAGAGTCAATTCTCAGCATGGAGCTCCACCGACGATGACACGGACGACGAAGCGCTTCCCCTCCCAGAGTACACCTTTCCCAACAGTAAAGGTAGCAATCATACGCCATCCATCCTAGGCTACTACGAAACCTCGCACGACAACTCGTCGTTTCTATTTTCATCGACGCCGTTAGAGGAAGAGTCAGAGCCCACTACGGCTAAAGCCTTCAAGTTTCCTGACCCGTCAGCACTACCACGCTCCTCACCTGAGCAAGAACCCGAGGATGACGACAACGACTACCCCTCTTCGTCTTGCCCCTCTCAACCTCAGCTCAGCTCGACGTCAGCACCTTCGTACACCTCGTCTTCCGTGTCATCGTCGTCGTACTTTGATTGCAAGCGTCCGGTGGCCATCACCCCTCAGATGAAGCAGCGTGTCATTGCGGCTGTCACGCCGCCGCACCCACACAACAAGAGGCTCACTGCCGTATCGCCTTGGGAGGGCAACTCCTTCTCCAATGTGCACGACGTGTACGTTGAGTCACAACATCGCGTCAACGTTGACGGCATGTCCTTTGACATGCTCCGAGACCTGAACGTCTCCAGCAGACTTACACCTTGCTGATTCCACCACACACACCTGTTCCGGTCTCCTTGTCCTACTAGCATGTGCGTTTGGGGGTGTTGTCGTTGCCAAAAAAGCTGTGGTTCAGCCGGTCTAACCACAACCAATGGCTGTTTCTTTACATTGCTTCTTCCTTGTCCTTTGCTCGTAAAAATATCCCTCTTGTAATCGGGTCTTCGGGCGTTTCAGACAAGCATTATCAGACTGCTAAGCCTTTTCTTATGTCCGTTGTCGTGGGTCACTTTGGTGGTTTTTCTTTTCATGAGCTTGCCAATTTTTTCATTTGTTGACTTCCCGCACATCACGAGTGTACGCGACACACGAATTCCATTCTTTCATCTGGCAAGCGAGGAGTTCTGAAGAGAGACTGTACACATCTCATTCCAGTAGCAGGGCGAGCATCCAGCAGACGCAGAATGCAAGTACGACAGACAGGCGGCGGTGGATTTCGGCATAGTCCAGGTTGAGAAGAACACAACACCAAGCACATATTTGCAGATACAAAACTCATTTGATAACAATACAAACACATTTGCGCAACAAACGTCTTGCTTTTCTCTGCGCCTTCTCCCCACATAGTGCTAATATTAACCTTCCAAGCTGCATACCGAGTACCTGGATAGACAAAAGCGATCTGAATCATGAGACACGGCAGTGCGAGCACAGATCAAACTGATTAGTCGCGTTCAAAGCGGTGAAGGTAAGGGGATCCTGCAAGGTCCCGCTCGTGCATGCGCGTGTCGATCTGGAGACGGGCTGATATGCATGGGTGCCGATCAGTGGTTGCATGTGGCGATGTCATGTTTGATTGGTTTGCTTGACGAAGTGTTTGCGAGGTGCGGAACGCGACTGTGCCGCTCCAGCGAACATTATGCGCGCAGTCACCTGAATGCGCGACCTAGCTAGCTTCACGGATGCGCGCAGCGTATTTTCTTGTCATTTTCAGCTTCACTGACATTCCCCGCCTTTGTGGTGGGTTGATTGTATAGGCCACGTTGTGGGTACAGGTAGAGTTTCAACTTCATATTCACCAGAGCCTCCCCACTAACCACCACTCCCGCGACAACCAGACCTCTATATAAATTCCCGCCAACTGCGCCCGGCTACTGGAAACACAAAACTAGACGTCTGCTCAACATGGCAGACTCAGAGCCCAGCCTCATAGCCCAAGTCCTCGGAAATGCCGCCTATGCCTTCACCAAAGTGCAACCGCTACTACCTGTGTACCTACACATGATCGTCGCCAGCCTCTTCCCCATATACGCTGCTGCCCACGCATCGCTCACACGACCGTCGACCGCCGCGAAGCCCCCGAAGAAGGGAAGAAAGGAAAAGAAACATGAGGGTGAAGATGAGGATACAGACGACGAGGACGAGGATGAGGAGCCCGAGAACGAAATGGAAGGGCTTTCGCCCAGACATATCATCCTCTTCCCTCTGTTCGCCGGAATATCCCTAGCAACGCTATACTTCCTCATCAAATGGCTGAAGGACCCCACAATCCTGAGCAAAGCCCTCAACGCCTACTTTGCCGTCTTCGGTTTCTTTGCGGTAACAAAGCTCGTTTCGGACGTCCTCGATATCGGTCACTCGATCATATTCCCGCGTCGCCATGCCCTCCGAGGCGCACTATATCACGTCAAGGGCAACGAGGCCAAGGCAGTACCGGTCGCAGGCAACATCAAGGACGGACAACCCATTACAACACCTCTACCAGGCTTCCTCGCACGCATACCACTGTCTCCTGGTGTCAAGGAGTGGCTTTGGGCTGATCGCGCGATGCCAGGGAACAAGTGGACGCTCAAAGTCTTCGCGGAGCGCGTGCTTGTAGGCAAAGCCAAAGTCGGACCTCACACCATCTTTGGAGCTGTGATAGCTCTCGCCACGCTCGTCTACTTTAATCTGGTAGACAAAACCTGGTATCTGACGAACCTCCTCGGCTTCAGCTTCGCATACGGCTCCATCCAGGTCATTTCGCCTACTACGTTTGCAACCGGTAGCGCCATACTAGTCGGTCTCTTCTTCTACGACATCTATATGGTCTTCTTCACGTATGTACCCTGCCTCCCTGACTTTCTCTCAGTTCAGGAGACCATCGCTAATACGTCCTGCTATAGACCCCTCATGGTCACCGTAGCCTCAAGCCTCGACGTCCCCATCAAACTCATGTTCCCCAAACCCGGTACCGCACTTACTCCCAGGGGACAGAACGCCACCGCTATGCTCGGTCTGGGTGACATCATCATACCCGGTCTTATGATCGGTCTTGCGCTGCGCTTCGATCTACACCTCTTTTACCTCCGCCGCCAGAAACGTTTACCCGCGAAAACAGAGGGTGGAGAGGACACTGTTGAGAAGGCAGAATTTACACCATTGGCTGGACGATGGAGTGACCATTTCTGGACTCACTCACTCACGGGAAGGCCGTTGTGGACTGCTGCTGGCACGGAAGGTCCACAAGGCGAAAACGAAGAGGCGCCGTTCACGTTTCCCAAGACGTACTTCAACGCGGCGCTGGTCGGGTATGTAGGCGGTTTGGTTGCGACGTTTTGCGCGTTGCATCTCATGAACCATGCGCAACCTGCTCTTCTCTGGCTGGTCCCCGGTGTGCTGATCAGTCTCTGGTTGACAGCTCTTGTGAGGGGCGAACTAGGACTGATGTGGCATTACAGTGAGGAGATTGTCGAGGAAGAGGCGAAGGATGGCAAGGATGAGAAGAAGAGAACACAGCAGTGGATCAAGGATGAAGACGAAACTGTCAAGAAGCAAGCAACGGCCAAGTCGCGCAGGCCCGAGCGAGAGGTCTTTTCCTTCTCCATTGAAGCGCCACGTAAAGCTAACCGGACTACAACGGTAGATGAGAATGGGAAAAAGCCGGAGGCGAACGGTACGACGAGTTCGAAAGATGGGCATGAGGAGCTTGTAGGAAAATCGTGGGCGGGTTCGGCGTCGACGAGTACGGCGACGCAGGATGTGGATCTTGAGCCTGCTGGAAAGCGTCTGAGGGTGAGGTAGCGCCAGTATTTCCACATGCAAACTTTTATGCTTGATGATTGCATAGCGATGGCGCTCAAGGAACTATAATTCAAGGTCCTCTTTTCGTAGACATGGCAAAATATAAGTCACGACATTATATATTGATTACTCATGACGAGTACTTGTCATGGTGAAAATCATATTTTGACATGCTGATACTTTTTTATCCAGGCCTCCACATCCCATCTTGCTGTTTTGTAAATCAGTGGATTTCTTGTCTCTCGCTATATGCTTCCAGCAAGTCCACAGGTAGGTAGTCGAGATGCCGTTTCGCCGTCTCGAGTCGACGATTTTAATCTCTCTTAGATTGAGAATCGGACATACTAATTGTGATGCGAATATCCTAATCACCTACCCAGTATCTTCTTCTACCACTCCCAAGAGAACCTACGCACCAACAGTGGCAAGCTTACGCATCTTGCCCGCTTCAACCTTTAATCCGAGCAAGAAAGCAGTCGACACATGCACAGCCGGCGAATCAAGTCCAAAGCACAAAATGGCAGTTTCCAGCTCCTTGGCCGCACACCCAACAGCCAAGTCCAAACGCCCATGTCTCTTCCACCCAGCCGCAGCATCATGGTACGCGAGCCCCAAGGCCTCGCCGACCAACCCTTCTTCCTTGAGCAAGCGGACCAACTCCAGTGCAGCCTTGGGCACAGGCGAAGTCCACAACTGGCGCCGTCCAGTCCGGATCCGCGCATCCAGCCGCACCATGCGCGCCCTGCGAATATCACTTTCAGGCGTCTCGCTACTGCACGCTACACACGAACAGGTGAATCCGTACGCGGCTAGCTTGGCACGCCGTGAACTCGTCGTCTGGTACGGCCGCTCATAGCTCAATTTGATCTGCGCATCTACCTTGATCTCGACAATAGCATGGATGGTGATTTGCGATAATCGTGCGTTCCACGCGAAACTCGCATTGGGGACGCATGAGTGATTAAAGCGTGCCGCGCGCGGGCAGATGGAGGTGCGGTCTCCGGTTTGCCAGGCGTTTGAATTGAAAATGTCAATTACCCTGTTCTCGGTCTCGGCGTCGGGGTTCTGCGCGTAGAGCGCGAGATACTCGGTTTGCTGTGTGCGGGCGAGATGCGCGAAGGCGGTTGTGACGGCGCTGTTGGTGCGCGGTTCTGCGACGCTGAATAGGGGTGTTTCGCTAAGGATGAGTGTACCGGGTGCGATGGTCGTGGTTGCGAAGCAGCCTAGACCTTCGCCTGGAGAGGCGCGTACCGTGTAAGGTGTGTTCATGGTGATTTTTTGTATAGATGGTTGAGGCGCTATTGGGGGGTTTTTGATCTAATCTGTGGTCCGGCGCGGGGATTTCGATAGTATGGTTGCTGCGATAGTGCAGCTTAGATTTGAGGGATACATCTTGTGCGAGATGGGATGTGTAGAGGCGCTTAGGGGTTCGGGTGGAAGTCAATGGTGATCGAAGGCAACAGTGTTTTGCGGCTTTGTCACGTTCGGCCGTGCAGTCGAGATGCCCACTAGCGTGGTGACGTCAGGGACTGCGGCCACATCGCCTAGGTATCCATATGCATCTTAAGAAGCAACTATGTGGCGTGCTCATCATCAAGATGTATGAAAGACTCTTGGTTTAGATTGCGTGTCGATGTTGATGAAATCTCCAGCGGACACGCCCAACCCGACACGCGTTGTTCTGACATTACGGCCCAGCTGCTTCCCTCCAAGGTTCCGCAGACTGCCGTTGTTCCTCCTTCACCCTCACCACGGGCTCCGAGTTTCACGATGACGAATTGTTTCTTCTCGTCGCTTCTCAAAACCGCTTCAAAGTCTGCCTTTCGTCACTTTAGTCACATTCTCTCGTTTCTCCTTGGTTTTTCCATACTCCTGGTGCGATATCGGACTTTCAGACCCATCAGTTCTAAGACACCAACAATGACCGCAGTAAACAGGAGCCGAGCGACAAGCCAGAGAGTCGCATGAGGTACGAATGAAGCGGTGAGCTTCAGGGACTTCCGCGTAACCGCTGGGGCGATAATATCAAACGTGAATCCAGCCGTGAGCTCGATGACTGTCCAAGCGACTGCTGAGTGACAGACCGAGAGCCCAGCGCGACTACCCCGGAGACTGCGAACGGAGCTTTTCAGATCAGGGAGACGAGTATGACAATGAAAGCTACAACATGAGAGACGATAGATGCCACTCGGGTCCAAATTACGCCAGAGACAATGAGCAGTACAGGTACGCTGGTAAGGGAAAATACTTTCACCCCACCAAGATGCCTTCCCAGGATCCACACGGACCCAGACCACGAAACCCAAAGCGCACTCAGAGCTGTCGTATGGAGTCGTCTGAACACCGTCACGATCGGTTCGAGCGAAAGCATGAGCGCCGAGAAGATGAATGTGAAGTTCTGCTGAACGGAGACATAAGTAAGGCGTTCTCTCGCTGCCTTGTCCCATATCTCGCGCTGCCATAGCGCCTCTACATAAGCTGTTAACTAACAATATCGCTCTTCTTTAGCTCCACCTCCCGGCGCTGGGCCCAACTGGGCAAAGAACCGTGTATTGACTTTGGAGAAGTACGCCAAGAGCACCCAAAAGAGGCACAAGAAACACGAGAAGCGCATGCACAAGGCGGCAGAGCAAGCACACAATGCAAAGCAGGGTAAGACATAGAATGTAGCGCGTTCTGGCTTGATACGCTTCCATCGCTGGCATCACCGTCATCGCAGAAGCAGGACTTGTTAACAATGACAGTATCTCCCAACACACGAAGATGATGTACTCCAATTGATCTGCCTGATGTTTAGTGCCGACATGTTTGGTGTTATCTTAGCAATCAAGCCTATCATTGGACAGGATTGGGTGCTAGCTGCGGCTGAACGTTAGCATCCAAGTCACGTTGTTGGAGAGCTGAGCTCCAGCTAGCGGATGACTGAACTGTAAGAACGTTACCACACACTTCACGCATCGCATCCGCGATCATGTCTCTATGCATCGTTTGCAGGTCTATACCATTTCGTAAGCTTATCACCCGTGGAGCAGAAGCGGTCGTAAACGACGGCTTCAGGTTCAATGCGGCTGGACGAACATCATCGACTGCCTCAGACGACATGTCTTGGAACATGCGACGATGCACTGTTCCAGAGATTGTATCTCGTGCGAAGACATGCCCACTCTGCGCCAATATTTTGCTAACGGCGAGGAATCACCGGTGGTTCCTGCTCGCCGAGGGGAAATACATCAGATGGGAAGAGGCCAAGGCTGCCATTTCGCGGAATCTCATGGTCTGGATGGAGCTGCCTGACTGGGGATCCAGGTGTGACCGTTTCCAATTCAGTTTAGGCAGCCCACGTCGTTCAAAGACCTTTTGGTTGGAGTTTGAACTCCGGAAAACTGTCGGTAATCTCAATGTATGCTGAAACGGAAGGAAATGGAAACTAAATGGGTGATATAGGCAGTTCTTTGACGAGCCGGCTTGATTATGCCGTTTTTCGAGAGACACTTCACCCCAATACATTGACTCGTATGTCACCCTGGCTGGCAAAATGTAACACTAGCCATCCTAAGTGTTCTCACATGTCAGTACGACTCGTCCCACTACCGACAAGAGTCCTGGACGTGAGCATGCTCCCTGGACCCGAACAAATGCTTGGAAAGCATCAAATTTTGCGAACCCTATTTCAAGGGGAGAGTTGCAAGCTTCTCCAGACTTCTAGGGGTCAAACGGGTCGCTATGCTGCCTTGAGCTACTGTTGGGGCGCTAGCTTGCCCTTAAAAACGACTACAACCAATCTGCAGGCGCACGAGTCCGCAGTCGGCTTCGATGAATTGCCGCGAACTTTACAAGACGCTGTCATGGTTGTGCGGCATATGTGCATTGATTACATCTGGATTGATTGCCTGTGCATTCTGCAAGACTCCAAGGCAGACTGGGAACAAGAAGCTGCACGTATGGCAGATGTATATTCTAATGCGTACCTGACCCTAGTTGCTTCACGAGCAGAGCATTGTGGGGAAGGGTTCCTGGGCCCTCGCTCAAGAGACTCTCCATTCTGTGTAAACGTTGAAGATGAGGAGGGCTCATTCGAGCTATACTTCCAAAATCGTTTCCAGGTGGCTTGCAAGGTATGTTGAGCGCCACAAATTCTGGTATTTGATGAGAGTTGACCCTGTCTAGCTCAAACAGCCTTTGGATAGTCGTGCATGGGCTGTCCAGGAAGCCCTACTCTCCCATCGTGTCCTGATTTTTGGTGATGACCAGATGGCATGGGCATGCGCTCATGTTAATGAAAAAGAAGGGGAGTTCGCGTCCCGTCTCGAACCTCACCACGGAAGTCAGATTGAATTGATGGCAGAAGCCTTAAGCCAACCCATGTGCGAAAAGTTCGAAGAGAGCTCTTGGGCCCGCTTTACAGTGTCTTATAGCGGATGCGAAGTGACATATGTCACAGATACCTTTCCAGCGATATCCGGTATCGTTCAAAGGATTCAGCAACTCACTGGGGACCAATACTACGCCGGTCTATGGAAGAAGCACTTCCTTGAAGGCCTTCTATGGCGCACTAAAGAAAGTTATCCTGGAGTGACGAAGAGACGTCGGGAATGGATCGCTCCATCATGGTCTTGGGCATCTATAGGGAGGCCCATACGGTACTTTCTTTTCCAGCCGACAGCTATGTACTGTGCCCGTCTCGAAGAGTGTAGCGTCACTCACAGCAGCCCGGATCCGTTCGGTGCACTCACTGCTGGATTTGCTCGTATCACAGGGCCAGTGACACTCGTCACAGGTTTCCAGGTGGAAAACAAAGTTCCAGTGGCCTACAGTCCATGGTGTATGATCCGGCTCGGAAACGGCACACAAACTAGAGCTGCTGTCGACTTTGACTTGGTCCAGTATGAATCTTGCAGTGCGTTGATGATTACCCCATGCTTGGGCATATGCATCAGAAAGGTTGAGCAAATCCCGGACACGTACTTCCGTGTTGGTACTGTCGAGATCATTAGAGAAAGAGGATATGCTAGTCTGCTGGAAGGAAGAGTGCCTGAATTGACTACTTCGAATCATTTTCCAACACGGTCTATTGTATTAGTTTAGCTGTAGTTGACCACGTCTCATATTGGAGCCTCACTACGCGTCTCAACGAGTCTTAGTAACCCTTCCGCCATCTTGAGTCACATCACCGTATGAACTACCCACCATGCTTGAAAACTAGTGTTCTTTGGTCTCAATCATCGGGCCTGGGACGCGAGGCTACCATGGTGAAAACAGCAGAGGAATGTCAAGCAATCCATGCTCTGCCATCAGCGGCGAAATCCATCATTTACTAGCAGAAGTCACACTACAGCAAATCGTTGATGGAGCTACACTATTTTGAGTATCTCGTCAAACACAACACTTGAAGGTGGCTGCCAATCATGGTATGCTCCACATAGCTCTGATTCGTTGACGACTCACCTCTGTTTTGATGCAGTCAAGCTACGAATGCTAGTTGCAACCTCACCTTTTCCACTTCTCTCTCACATCTGTTGACACCTCTCTATCGCTTCTGTCTATACTACCTTCCAATCGGTGTTGACACCTCTCGCTCTCTCACCCCCTCTTACCTCTGATGACATCTCTGCCAAAACCCCCGCTACCTCATTGCCGCCTCTCGCGACACACTCAACCACAAAAGAGGCACCACCTATTTACTCATCTCCACCAATACATCGTTAACAAATTTTCCAAGATCATGGCACCTCCCACTTTCACACCCGGCGTCCAGAACGCATCTGCGACAAGTCAACCGTTTTCTGCGCGCCACGGCGTTCAAGCGGCTCGCGGTATACAGCGCGATCCCGACCATATAAGTTACCCGCCGCAGCATACCATGCGTCCCAGTCTACTAACACCAATCAGATACACAATGCCCTCGCGCGAGCCACCAACCAAGCCAGGGATGCACTTTATTACATCGGCCAATATCTGCAAGATATCGAGACACATCACCGCGGAGTACTCTAGGGCAAAGACGCAGAAATTGCGAGGCAACAAGGCCGCTACTCAAGACTCGATGCGCTGAACAAGACTACCAAGGAGAGGTTGGACGCCAAGGTTGCTGACTAGGGCAGGCTGGCTGCGGAGCTAAAGACGTTGAGGAAAGAACTTGCGGACGAGAAGGCGAAGAAGGGTGTTGACAACGACAACGTGACAAAGCGGTTGGCGGAAGCGGATCAAAAGAACGTTGTGTTGACTGTCAAGGTCGCGGAGCTAGAGAAGGAGCTTGCAGAAGAGAGGGCAAGGGGTTCTGCGAATAAAGACGCAAAGCAGGAGTTGGCAGTCATGAAAGCCAAGCTGGCGGAGATGGTCGCAGGTGGCGTGAAGATCAAAGTTGAGACGATTGAGTAACGGGGAGTATAACTACTGGGATCTTGAAAGACTGTAGTGAGCCTATATGGAGTTTGTTCTGAGCAGAATCTTGGGTCAAGTAGGATGTGATTTGACCTACTTTAATGCAGTAGTATAATACTCGACTACAAACTCTTCTCAACGTGCTACATGTAGTTGCCCAGTCGGCTTTGATTGGCTTGCGTACAGCCAGTCAATCATCTTAGCCCATCCATCTCCTGGCTCACATTGTCTGCCCTCGAACCATATACACCGCCGTCCAGGATCCACTGCTCATTGTCGTCGTTATCGTCTTGAACACGTCGCCAAGTCTGCTTCCTTTCACCGGCACTCTCCTTTCCTTTCCTCTCTTCAACCTTTATTGTCGGTCTTATCAAGCCGCCCAATAGCGGATTCTTGCTGAACGCTCCACTACCACTCGATAGCGTGTTCCCCTCTCTGGGTCGTTGTGTAGGCTCAGGTAGTTCTTCCTCGCTCTCCGGCGTGACCGGCCTCTCGGTGGTGGCCATGCGCTTGACAAGCTTCTTGCCAGAGAGATCGATGCTGGCGACGACCTTTCGTTTCTCGTACTCGGGGCGCGCATTCCAGTCTTGCTCCCGCAGTGCTTTTTGCTGCCGCTTGAGTTGCATAGCGCGTTCTTGGGGGCTAGCCCACATGCTAAGTCCAGCTGTTGTGGTCTCAAAGTCTG
>JAESFQ010000298.1_pt1 | contig 18015 bp, 17 predicted proteins | sample 9269431 | NCBI WGS metagenome assembly JAESFQ01 (sample SAMN14502588, study PRJNA617103) | algae metagenome | isolation source: Plectolyngbya sp. WJT66-NPBG17 and co-occurring heterotrophs from well... | place: USA: Mojave Desert, Joshua Tree National Park, California | collected 2006-08-06
ACAGTCACTACTTAGGTCACGAAGCAAAGTAAGGGTAATTGCACAGTGATGCGAAGAACAATAGCATTATAAAAGGATACCTAACCATTATGCATCCGGTACAGACTCACTCGCTACATCATGTTGGTTCTAGAGCACAATGGTAAGCCACGACAATGCTAAGCAGATAGACGGTCCGCACCCCCCACCCATGTCTTGTACATATACGTTGATCTCTACTTATTCCAACACTCAAGTCCAAACAATTCTCCTCGCTACTCCCAAGCTATAATTCGCTATCACAATACAATCAGCCATCCATCGTTGATTCCCCCTCCCACCGACACTACAACACTGCAACGACACCGACACACCAAAAGACACCCCGCACAACCACGAAGAAGAAGGGCCAATACGATGCTCGAAACCCTCACACAGCTGCTGGTTCAGCTCTCCACCTTCCACCTCCTCACCAACACCCTCGTATCCACTCTCCGCATCTCCACACGCGACGCCCTCATTAAGAACATCACGCAACCCACACCACCCTCGCCCTCAGATCCAGCGCCCACGGAGAACGAGCAAACCATTAGCAAGCACCGCATACGAATGCTCAAGAAGCCAAGGTGTCACGTCTCTCCCACGATGAACGTAATACCTGTTCCTAGTCTGCAGTGCGCGACTATGTGAACGGGTGCCGTGGGGGAAAGAAGGCTGGGATGGTTATTAAGCGCTGGGTAGTTCGCTGGCGGACTACTTTGTTTCAGGCGGGGTATGTCTGGCATTTAGATTCTCTCTTCTCTCACTTTCTGTGTTCTTCGACAAACACAAGGAATGTGAGTAGAGTACGCAGAGTGGGTTATTGGTCTCTCTGGCTTTTTTTTTTAGTAGACATGTGTCGTGGGATGGGTGGATGGATGAGGATGCCGATTTTACGTCCAACGCTCTTTTGATAGTTTAGGCTCTTTTCTTACTTCTGCTTAGCAGTATCAAGGGGTTCAGATTCATAACCGATCGTTCTTCGTCAGTGCTGGACGCTGTGCTATTCCTTACACACCTCTATCTCTTTTGTTCTTAGCTACTGTCGGTAGCACGTACTACGATGATACACACTCACAATAAAACCAGTTCTTTCCAACTCCAACTACGTCGCATCATCCATCGTAGACCTGTACGCAAAGCAAAGTAAAACAATGCCTACCTCTCGCATGATTCTAGCCTCTACCCAATCGAGTATTGCGGTCCGGTTTCTCCCTTCCTACAAACACAGATTAACCTTCATTGATATATATAAAAGTATCATATGAGCATGCAAAAGCGACGCCTGGACAACACGTTGAAAAAGATTTGATTGCACAACGCCATCAGGCCCATGTTATGTATACTATACAAGCTTTACCAACAAAAGAAACCACACACAAGAACGTGCTAAAATCAAGGAATGCTCTATTCCTCTTACGGCCGAATCAACCATACGTTGGACGTATCCATGCCGTGTAAATACCCAGAGTAACACCAGTGAAATACGCAGATCCCATCCTTGATACCACTTGAATCATATAACAACATCATGAGAAGAAATGGATGCCCTCAGTCATCCTTAACACTAGCACTGACATACCCATCATCCACATCTGCCTCGACCCTCTTCTTTTTGTGTTCCGCCAATCCGACCAATATCTTACTCGCGTCAAGACAGCTACCTACAATCCTGCTTCGAACTTTGTTGCTCAACCCACTCCGTCTCCCCGTTTCATGACCGATCCACATGCGTAGGGAACTAGCCGTCCTCTCTAGACCGCGGCTGGTTTCCTTCTTCAGCATGTCATCTGCCATGAAGTGTGAGAGCACCTTGTGAGCGGCAACGAAGCTGAGGAGCGTGGTTGTGCATTCGGGGAGGTAGGTGTTGTTGACGACGAAGATGGCGCGGCTGCGGGCCTCGGAATTTGGGGAGGCGGCCAGGGCAAGGCATTTGGCCAAAGTGAGCGCTTTGCGCACATCGACTGCGACGAAGCCGTTACCGACGAGGTTGATGAAGCCAGTATCGGCAGGTTTGGGTGACGAAGGCAGGGCTTCGAGCGCTGCCGCAATGCGAGTATTCCGTTGGTCGTCAAGGACAACTGCTTGAGCAACTAGTGCACGTAGCTGAGCCTGTGAATTTGGTGGTGCAGCGCGGAGAGCAAGCGCTAGGTCGGAGACGACGTTTTCGTTGGATGAGCTGTTCTTCACACCAAGCGTACCTGCAAGTCCCTTGTTCAATACAAGGCTAGAGTACCAGGCTGCAAGCGCATCCAAAGGCGAACAGATGGCAAAGTCCTCCACAACACCATCCATGGAGGTATCTACAACTGTCTGCTCTGCGCTTGGCCTGTTCCAAGCCAGGTTGTATGCCCGCTGTACGACTGCAGAAACAAGGACCTCATCGCACTCTCTTTCAATGAGTGCTGCGAGATGTTCTGGTAGCGGGGCGGCTTCGCTGTTCTGTTTCGCCGTGTTGACGGCGATGCGGTGCTCGCTTCGTGCCATGTTCCAGTAGCTTCGGGCCAATTTTGCACTCAGGTCGTTGAGCAACCACCATGAGCCATGACCTGCGTTTCCAAGCTCCCAAAGTACAATTCGAAGATGCAGAGCCTTGAGCATGAGTCTCGCGGGTGTATCTGGCAGGGTGCCGGAAGCAATCAAGGTAAGTACCAAACGGCTCTTGCTAATCTCAGCGTCGCCACCTGTAAGCTGAGCATCCAGCGCAATCTCCCAGGCTTTGACACGAGCAGCTTCTTGTTCTTTGGTAATACCTGTGAGATAGGCGTATCCTTCCCATCCGATGAGCCTACGCATGCTGAGCTTGAGGGTCTTCAAGCCCAGAGCAGCAAGCTCGAGGATGAAATTATGTTGAGGTACCCAGACTGTTTGAATTGCAGTGAGCCATGCCTTTCGACGTACTTCAACCGGGGAAGCCAATGACGGTGCGGGTGTCAGTAGAACAGATGGAGGAGATTTCCTCTTCGGCTTCGACTTGAAGTCGAGCAATGGCGCGACGAGGTAGAAGAAGGCAGCGAAGACCAAGACAAGCTTGGCTAGAGGGATCTGAGCTGTGGACACGCCCAGAGAGACGCGGGGAGCAAGGATGCCGACGAGATTGACAGGCAGGGCGAACAGACCGCGGCCAGCTGGCTCTTCTTGAGACTGCTCCCGCTCTACGAGTCCTTCCAATATCATCAGGCCAGCAAGAGATCCGACCATGAGCTTGCCCATCATAGCGCCGTTGCGACGTCCGCTGACCATAGGCGCGCCGACTGCTGGGCGACCGCCGTACCCTGGGGGGTATGCATGTGCGTAGTGTTGTTGTGGCGGAAGGCCGCGCTGGAGGGCGCTTATGTTGTCTGGAACTGGTATCATTCCTTGTGGTGGGCCTGACATTGGCAGGCTGTGTGTTGGCGTGAAAGGATCTTTATGGTATCTTGTGCCATCTGGTGTGCTGACATTGCCGTGTAAGGAGAGGGGTCCTGATATGGCCATTTTCTCGTAGCTCTCTACCCGGCCTTTCATGGTGTTGAGTTCGTCTTGTAGACGCTTGTTGCGCTTCTCCAGATGTCGGATGTACTCAGTGGCTTTAGAAAGGACGGTGGCCTTGTTGAGCTTGTGTGCGGGCGTAAGCCCTTCAAGATCCTCGGGATCGTCGTCTTCTTCTGTACCGTTCGGCCGCGACATGACGCGTAGACTTGGGACACCTTGGAGGGCAATCAGCTAGTGTTGGTGGAAGTATGGAAAGTGACTTACTATCGCGCAGAGCAGCAATCTTGTCGTTGAGGTTCGTCCGGTAGCGCTTCTCAATCATGTTGTGCGCAGTCTTCTTGGGCGGCCCTCCTTTCTTGCTTGACGGGGCGTCATCGTCGAGCTCCTCAGAGTCGGCCAATGACTTCCTCTTTCTTGTGTTGGATGTGGCAGGCTCTGGTGACGAATGCGATGAGGTTGAGCTGGCTCGTCCATTGGTCAGAGAGGTGGGACTATGGTGGAGACTGGGTGTGGAGGCGGGCGGTGCGACAAAGCCAGTTTGGTCGTACTGTGTGGGCGAGAAGAGAGTGCTGTCGGCTAGCTGTTGTTGATGCTGCTGCTGCTGTTGTTGTTGTTGTTGCTGCGGTTGCTGTTGTTGCCATTGCTGAGACGTGTAGTAGGCGTGCTGGTGCTGCATCTCAGCCGTGAGCGGAGAGCTCAGATCATTGGCATTGAACTCAAATGCTGGCGGCATATCGACGCTCTGGCCAAAGGTGAATGGGACGCCATGAGATTGTGCAAACATGGGGGCGGTAGTTGGCACGCTGTTGGGTTGTAGCGATTGAGATTGTGGGTGAGAGAGGGGATGGGGCGAAGTTTGCTGATCTGGGTTGAGATATGCGACGGGCCCCTGCGGATTCGCGGGCTTGGGGTCGACGTTCTGGGTATCCTGAGACGCTTGCGCAGGATCGTATTGCATCCATTCGTTCCAGTTGGTCACGTCGTCAGCGGAAGCAGTGAGCGGCATATCGTCGCCGGCAGTGGTGAGCCACGGTGCGCGCATGTTGGCAAAGGGAAAGTCGCTCGATAGCATGGGGTCTTCCATCTTGGCTGTGGGTCGCTTCGTATCGGGAGCGGACGGGTGAATGGGCTGGGGACTCGGAGGACGTCTGAAGTCGTCAAACACGCAGTAAGGGCCGACCTGAACAGCAAAGTCATGTTAGCAGAGAGACTGATGGCAGCCAAAAGCATTGCGTCACGCACGGCGATTCGCTCCAACTCCAGCCCGTCGTCGGGGCTGCTGTACGGGTCAGAAGCCATTGGGGACGGCGTCTGGCTGCTGGCTGCGGGCTGCGACAACGGCGACAACGGCGACAACTGCGACAACGGCGACAACTGCGACAACGGCGACAACAGCGACAAACAGGACGAGACAGTGTGTACAGAGTATAGAGTCTGGCAAAGAAAGAAGGAGGTGCGCCTTACCAGCTACGACATGCACCAGGCGGAAATCATGCCACTCCTTCGCACGATCACAATGCGACTGCGGGCGGCAGATCAGACGGGCGCTCGCTGCCTCACTCGGGGCCGGAATATGCTGCCGTGCTGCACTATGGTAAATGCGCACAAGGCCGGGCAGCTACTGGAACGGCCTGCAGGAGTCGTCCTACTGGGCCGGGGTGTGTGGTTGTTTGCGTGTGTGGACGAGTGTGGGCGTGGTTCGACAAGTCGTATGATCTTGCTCGAGTCGACGGGGGGGCTAGCCGTAAGCCTCACCGAATAGGCAAAGTGCAGCTATCGAGGCATGGTCTTCCGTGCACAAAGCATGACAACCGCTGCACTTTATCAAAGCCGGTGCCGTTGCTTATTCCCCATTGCGCCCGTCTCACCCAAAGAATCTGAAGCCGCCAAACAGGTGCTTGCATCTGGTTGTTGTGACATGTGGCGGATCTGAGATGACAGACGGGGCCTCGACGATCTCCCGTGTCTTTGGCGTCTCCGCCCTGCACTACCGTACCGTGGTAGTAGCGCCAACGGACAGCTGCAGTATCTGCATCGTCAACCCTCGCTACCGTACCCACAATCCATCGCAGCACACACTGGACAGTGGGAAAAAGCACTTCGGTAGCTCTGGAAGACGTACGCGGACTTTGGGCCCCGCATGGTCTTTGTAGCATCTACTATCGATACACTGAACTATTTTGATATTATACCTAGGTAACCTTCAGAAGCATTTCAACCTGCAAGTTTGTCCACCTAGATTCTTCTAGCAGAACGACACGCAGGTGTGTTTTCGTCATCAAAGGCCTAGTAGCTTGGAGGCAGGCCTAGCATCGAGAAACACATGAGACATGGCGGTTTTGTAAGCATTGTGGGAGGGCTGCTGAATAGAAGGGACGTAGCTGTGCCTTCTCTCTACATTGGCCACTGTTGACTGTATTCGTTTAAATACCTTCAAGATGGGTCAATGCGGATTTTTACACATGTTATCAATACGCTTTCAGTGAACAAATCGCATAAGAACACTGCTTAACCTAGATTCTAACATAAGCACGCAGATATCTGTCAAAGTCAAACTGAGTAAGATATTGACTAAACCTTTCCACGAGGCTTTTATAACCATCCGCTGCAACGGAATCACATAGAGGAAGCCTCTTGAAACACTTCGCCCTGGTAAGGGTAGACGGCATGTTAGGGTCGAGCGTCGATATTCAAATCTCGTGTCAGTACCAATGGATGCAGTTAAGGCACAGGTGTTGTTACGCAACATTCGTTGTAGACTCTGCATCCTACTTTTATACCCACACATCCTGTCGTGTATGTCCACAAGAGAATATAGATTGCCATTCCAGCCAAAACGTCCCACTGAATCTCCCACTGACAACGGAGATGTTCATCACATATACGAGTAGCATCCTGGCCGTCCTTGTATGGATTCAATGGCAGTGACATCTAGCATATTACTCCGCACCATCTATCTCAAACACATCCAATCCGCAATTTCCACCGGATTCAATCAACACGTGCCTCGCTGGACTACGTATGCAAAGGTAGGAAAGGCTGCAAGCGCAAATATATTCCAGAGCAGACTGAATGTCTACCTTACTTTGCAAAACCTACCATACGTAGTCGGCCAAACTCGCGATCTACAGTACCACCCTTATCATTCAATCATAAAGGCAATCGAGATCTACACGCACACACTCTCATGAAATGCGGCTATGATCTACCTTCATCCAGCGAAGACCCGCACATCTAGGAGAAGGCTAGGCAGCACTACTTCCCGAGGAAAGTGTCTGAAGCTCCGGATTAATCGTCTCCCGGATCCGCAAGAGACGATCTGCCATAACAGGGAGAACACGATCGAACAAGGCCCCCGGCATGAAGTAGCAGTAACGACCTAACAACACTACCCAGTTGGAACAGAAGAGAGGGACTAGACTCACCGCTTTTCGTGGCCGACGATCAAAGCGTGAGTGACACGGTGATAGCCTTGATAGCCTGTAGTGACTACCCTCTGGCAGTTCTAGAACCCGAAGCCGAGTCCGTAGCTCAACGTGTATGCAGGGAACAAAAGCAACCAAGCAAGAAGCAACAAAGCTATAAGTCTCGGACAGAAACGCGGGAGTAGCGGTTCCAGACCTGCGGAAAGTTCAAGGCCACTGTTCGCAAGCGTCCGTGGTACCTTTTAGTGACGGAGATAGACGTCAGGGGACGTGTACCGATTTGTACGTACTGAGCCATCGATCATGTACCTCGGCCTGGCGACTTGTTGGTACCCAGGGCACATTTCCCTTGTGATGGTTTGCCACTTCGAAAAGTAGCGGCGTCCCATCCAATACTTTGGGGTACGTCTAGGCTTGCTGATCAGAATCCTTGCCATTTCCCTTCAGGGCAGGAACCCCCAAGAAACAACCTGTAGCGCCATCTGGCCGTCCATTTTCGGCCAGATACGTCAGTGACTGCACACCCAGTCCACAGATGCCAGGAGTCGGGCGGTTGCAAACAGCGGTGCAGACTCGACTTCCCTGATCGCCGAGGCTTGCTAGTGTACGATCGGCACGTCTCCGCAAGATATCAGAGGACTTCACAGTTCACCAGCATCATCACGTGCTGTTGGAGCCAGCTAGTAAAGTCTCTTACTGCAGGGCAGCCCGAAACGCCCTAATAGCGACTCCACGTCTCCTACGCCACGTCGTACGAGAATCCCTTCGATAGGCGATTTACGAAAAAAGCAACGCGGCGCGAGGATCGATGCAGCTTGGGCGCAAGCGCCTCTGTCCCGAAAAAGATATCCTGTCATGCGCCCTGCCGACGTGGCTTTTATTGCGAATGCACTGTTCTTGTACTTCAAGCCATAGTGGTGCCTATGGAAAAGGGCGAGACACTAGCTCTCCACACCTGCGAGGAAGTCTCTGTCGACACTATGGCTGCAATGGCCACGACATCGTCCCGTTGTTTGCCGAGGCGCCCTCGTGGCGCGAACTCGTCCATGCTTGGCAGGTGTAGTGGTGAACTCTATCCCACTCGTCGATCTCGCGTGTGGTTGCCGCTTTAACAAGCGCTTTTCCAGCTGAGCATAAGTTGACTATGGCGTCTCGTAGCGTAACGTTGCTTCTCAACGAGATGTATCGATGTGGGCAGCAGGCGGCTCTCGATCAGCCGAGGTGTCTTTCTTACGAAAACAATGTCTTTCAATATTGTCAAAAGTAGCGAATGATCTGTGGTGGGGAAATCGCCGCTTGCCGATGCGGGAGGATCCAGAGATCTACGCCTCGGGTTCGCATTCTGGGAGATCAAGGCGAAGCGACAGGGTAATCTCGCATGAAATGAGGTGTCGGGAGCATACCGTAGGAAACTCGAGCAATGACAGGTGTCCATGGAGATGGCTGTTCACCAATTACCACCAAACCGAGTTTGGGGTTCAAGGGCGTGTGTGACTTTGATCTTGCATCGAATCTGATCTCTGGGTGCGGGAGGGGTAGATCCATGTCGTCATAGATCTCGCAAGTCCAGCGCTCGCATGCGAACGCAAGATCATCTGAGATGCGCAACCATGGCTTCCATGTTTTGCGTTTTGCATGCTGGACCCTGTTGCCATGTAGAGATCTAGAGCCAAGGCGCGATTCTCACGATAGCCGGTACACCACAGCCACGCCGTTGGATTGCTAGCAGTTGGAAGTGTACCACTGTCGACATCCAGTACGTGGATTTCTTGGAATTCTCGAACTCCACATGATAGTTACTGAATCGGTCCTATTCTTTGTGGATCCGGTTACTCTTGCCATGCGAGGATTTTCCACACGATGCATACTAAGCTAGTCGCATTACCTAGAGCGCCTTCGACTGCAGCAGTCGGATTAGTAGATGTCATCAAGACTCCTGCGTCCGCTTGTTGCGCACAATACCGGCGCTTGTACGTCTTTCGCGATATGTGTGGCTAATTAGGAACAAATCAGCAAGAGCTAGGTCAACATGCAAACGTGTGGTGCAAATGGTCAGGAGTGTTCAGAGAAGCCCCTTGCTATCTTCTTTGGCATAAGCAGGAGCGCCTCAGCTTCTGCCACCGAGGCGAAAGCGCCGAGCAACACCGTGAAGAGACACGTGCGCAACAGCAGATTCTCGATGCATCGCTCCGTTTCTGCTCGCCCTGAAGGGCCCCAGCCTGCAAATCTACTCCCGTCCGACTGCAGAATCGCAATGCATCTGCCGATTTCCGTTAGTAGCGTAGGGTCTTCCTTAAACTGACATCCCTATCCCCGATGATTCCTTGAACAGACCACAAGGAAATGACCTGAACGGAAATTCCCAATCAAAACAAGAAATGAAGGGCTTGAGATTTCGATCGACCATTGCTTGATGCAGGTCGCCAGAAGAAGTCGCAGTGTGCTATACGGACCCTGAGTGAGCGGGGCAAGAAAACGTTTACTTTTTTCCCGCGACGTGCCGGATGAAAATCTCTACGCCTTGCGGGCAGTTCTACCCGACAGGATGGGGCAAGGAGGATCATATACTGATTGGAGAAAGTGACCAACAACGGACAAGGCCCGAGCGTCAATACGAGAGGATTTGGAAATATAACTGGCAGCTTGCGTCGAGTGTCGTACGATGCGATATTCTTGATTCATCTGAACCAGCGTACTGGGTCTTGTACCATGTCGCTTAAGCAAGAAACCGAACCAGCCAGAGCACATTAGACCGATTTGGGCCGATGTCCGCTAAGCCTGGGTATCAGAATCGGACACATGCAGGTGCAGCAGACGAAAAGGGCGCGTCCGAAACAAGATCACGATCCTGCCCAGCCGGGGAGAAAGATTGAGATCTCGAGTCATTGTAGGATGCTATTGCATGGGTAATTTTACTATTGCATTCTCTGTCGGCTTGATTCGCTGTCCAGCGTCAGGCTTCGAGAAACACCAATGCGCCTTCCGGGACAAGTGCTTCTGGTAAGGATCTGCCTCCCTAGTCTTTGACCGACATAAACAGCATGTGAATGACGCATGGGCCATTTCGATGCTGACCGATCATTACGTTCGGACTGTTTTCGAGTCAACTATCGCCGCGGAATAACAGACGGCTAGTCACTTCGGCCGCACGACTTGCGCTTTCGCTCTCGACTTGATTAGGAAACAAGTGTAGAATTCGCTCTTTGCAGCAGCTGAAGGAAAATACAACGTAGCATGTGCCGTCATGATTGCTTTTCATATTCTGAAACCAGTGAGTGCTCAGCGTTGTCGCGAATGAAGAAGATGTGGGGCACCGCCTGTCAGATATGACACTGCGGGGCAGTCTCCTAGATAAGAGACCAATAAAGTTCCAGCATCGACGCATCGTCCATGGTCAGTTCAGATGCTAGACCAAGTGCCGTGTATTGAAGGTTTGGCTGCGAGTTTCTACTTTTTATGAGAGACTCGCCTTCGTGTCTGTCAATTAGTCACATGAATTGGCCATCAGCGCATGATTGAATTTGACACAATGTAACACTGCGTAAACCGGCGTATGTCAGATGCCGGCTGCTTGGAAATCCAGACATGACTGCGGATCGGACACTCGTCAATCGGACGCGTGTTGCAGGGTGGTGTCGAGAAGGCCGCCAAAATTAGCCGTTGCATTGTGTTAAGGCGTGCTGTAGAGGGGCGTTTTAGCGAGATTCATCGGTGGCGTAGCCGAGCGTCTGCGCCGGTTCAACGTTACAAGCCACTGATACCACGTTCATGCTTGCGTCGTCTCCATATTGCGATCACTACAACATGGTACCTGCGGCCGGCATAGGAACAATAAAGACAAATAGAGGCATGAAAGAGACGGTATCATGTATGCTGTGGCGCGGAAGAATCGTGTTGCACTAAATATCCTGGGCTGTGTCGAACGGTGAGTGGACCGGAAAGATGACGCCGATAGTCACTTCACTCGGCTTGGCTAGTTGCTTAGACCATTGTCAGCACAGCTTGAAAATATTGTGAGCGACATTCAAGCTGCCTTGAGGTCGGGAGAAGAAAGCATAAGGAATAAGAGGACGTAAAGGATGACGAGGTTAGATGGCTGGGGTCTGATCATGTTGACTCGACAGCGCCGGTGCGAATTGGTACTAAAGAGCACGGACGTTTAACAGACGCGAACGCAACAAGGTGCTGTGGTGCAGGAGGAAAGTAGGATGCGTTACACTAAGCACGTGCAGGCGTCAACGGTCGAGTGCTTAGTGTTGTATGGCTCGGAGCGAGATGGAGCCAGTGCAGACGACTTTAGGGGGTTTAGCGCATACTGACGTAACCAAGAGGTAACCTTGAGAAGCCTGCTTGAGAGGCACAGGTGGGACAGAGCGGTGGCGCGAAATGGCCTGATGAAGTGAGCCGTTTTGAGACGCAGTGCACGCGATATGTAGGGTAGGCTCAGACGTTTTGCGAGAAGTTCATGAATCGAAGCCTGTCGGGCCGATAGATCTGTCGAGCTGAGATGGTTCTTCGGCATTGTCTGCCTTTCCTATGAGGGCGCTTCTGGCGTCCGCAGCCCCGCTACACTAGTCGCACTAATCGCACTCATCGCACTGCCACCGATTCAAATGTGTGGGCACCCCTGGGGCGATGGAGATTCCCGAGAGGGGCATCAGGTGGAGTTGGCGGACAGGAATTGCGATGAAGCATCGGAGTGTTGGTGCCCAACAGAGGAGGCGCGGGCCCTCATTGACGGGCAGCGGTACACTCGTCCGGTACGGACAATGTGCAGTGTGCGAGGCGTCGGCGCTGGTGGGTGACAGTTCGCGGGCTGTCGCCGCCAAGGCAGGGAGTGACAGGACAGGCGTGGGTGCAGGCCGGGGTGGATGCATGATGGATGCTCGGTTGCATCTCGATTGCAGGCCGCAACGATAATTCGAGCCATGGCGGCGGGCTGGTCCCGTTTGGGCATAGGCGCATCTGACGTCGTGTGCGCGGGGTGGCCATTCGGGTCGCGATGCTTGTCCGTGGTGGTAACGGCTGCGGATCGAACAGCAGAAGAGCGCAGACGAGGCAGCCCAACCGACGCGGGCCCACCATGCAGCATCGCAACCGCGCCGTCAAAAGTCAGACTTGCTGCTTTAAGGGGGGGCTGCGCCATCTGATCGGGCAAGCGTTGCAAGGGCGGGCGTGGCGCGTCGCATATCCTTGCCTTTTGCATCGACGCTTTGGGAGCCCGCTGGAGCGCTCGAGTGATGCATCAAGAACTCCCAGCGACCGCCCTCTCGACCCGCATCCTTGCTGGGGGGTGAGGGGGGCAAACAGACGTGCCGTATCCAGACACATCCCAGTCGGCTCACTGCACATGCTCGTCACACGGAGCGACTGCCTGCTGCCGGAGCGGTTCATCTCCGATCGCATCTGCTTTAGCCCGCTGTGCTTGTCTTAGCCCTCGTTTCCTCTCACGCCATGCCTGCACGCATAGAGGAGGCGCTGAATTCCGCGTAGCTTGCACTGAGATCACGGCTTTGGCCCCATCGCCGCCCTTCCGCCCATGTCACACCTGCCCGTCTCTTTTACACATCATCCAACACACGAGCGCCGCCTCCGAGCACCAAAAGCGACGTACAGCAAGAGAAGGACGCATCGTGTGGTCATTGAGTGTCTGTCGACGCAAGCCATCCCTCGACGGCCGTCGTGCCCGCGACACTACGTCAGCCACAGCATCGAGAAGAAAAAGAGCGGCAGCGACAACAACATCGACCTTTTCACGCAACCACATCACCTGGCCCCGCATTCATTTCCCTGCCAAAAGGAGTCCCTGGACGTTGCCATTGCTGCAAGTCGAGTTTGGGTGGTAATTGCAACATCATTGCCGTGGTGTCTGGGAACAAGTTGACCGAATTGCTTGGCCACGCTTGCGGAGGAAGGAGCAAACTGAGACACATCGTGTTGATTGACGTTGTGCCGGAAGGAGCGACTCCTGGGTTTTCGCCGTAGTTGACGTTTTGCGGGAAGGCACATCAACGTCGCGGCACCCACGATTCCCCGCCATCGCCTTGCTGCAGCAGTTCGCTGTCGCCTTCCACCATCACCACCACCACCCGTCCCATATACGAGCCCACCATGGAAACCCTCGATGCCGCCAATAGGCACAGGTATGTTGTTTGGTCCCCCGCCCCCGTCCCGACCTACGGGCGTTAACTGTCCGCCGTAGCATCGGCCTACCATCAATCAACCACATGGACGCCGATAGAGTCAAGCGCGAAGAGGTCGAGTATCAAAGAAAACACTCTGCCGCTGCTGCCGCTGCTGCTGCTACCATGCCCAGCCCGTTGCACCCTTACGCGGGACCGCCGCATTTGCATAGCAATCACCAATCGTCAGTCGCCAGCGCAGTACCCGGTTCGCTTGGAGGTCTCCTGTCTCCTCCCGAATCACGCAGGACGTCGGGCGATGAGAAAGAGTCACAACGACCAACGGCCCGGCAATCCTTGCCATCGATCCAGGAGGCGCTAGGTTCCGAACAGCCGCTGCCATTCCCAGCTACAGTGCCTCCGCCGTCTGCCATAACCTCAGCTCCTCAGCATTATCTTCCGCAATCCGCTGCTGCTTCTCCCGCCGAACCACGGCCACGACACTTTCCATCCGACCTCCAGCACGCCAGCCAAGGCCCTTCTAACCCCTTCACCTACGCTAGAAGTCCATTCGTCGGTGCGCCAGCATCGCCAACAGTTTCCCGGCAGCCGCCTCAGATCCAGTCAGATTCTCTGCCCCGTCCGCCCTTTTCAGAACCACGGCCACCGTATTCTACCCCTCAACACAACTCGAAGCTGCCCGCGCTGCACCCACTCAAAACCACGCAATCCCCGCCACCAAGTGCTACTCGACCCAACGTCTCTTACTCGTCCTATCCGCCACCGCCAGCCCCCTTCGAGAGTCCTGCACCTCCCTCAGCGGGACCCATGAGCCATCATTATCCCTACACGCAGTATCCTCCCAACTATCCTTCATCGGCCCCCTCAGCAAGTGCTCCCAACTCGGCTTACCCACCGGCAAGCTCAACTTACTCTGCCCCGCCTCGGTATCCCCCGCAATCATGGCAGGACAACTCGGATTTGGCTCGTTTGGAAGAGAAGAAGATTGGTCGCTCGAGTCTAGCCCCATATGGCGAGTCGGTCAAGCGGCATCTGGAGAGTTTTGATGTTGAGGCTTCTCTCAATGAGATGGCCGACGGATCCGGACGCATCGCCGAATTCTCCAAAATTTACCGACAGCGTGCGCATGAGAATCAACGCATTGGCATGACACCACAATCGATGCCAAGGTTGGAAGAGGTCGACGACATGCTCAAGCAAAGCGAAAGGATTCAGATGTCCCTTCAACGGATGCGAGAAGTTGTCTTTAATCATCAACAGGCGAGCATCGTAGAGCCTCCTCAAGATCCACGCTACCGACCGATGAATGGTTACGACGACAACGCAAGCAACTACGGTGACGACAGCAAAACCATGGGTGGCTTTGCTGGTGGCGACAACAAGACTCGGAAGCGAGGCGTAGGTGTTCCTCATCCAACTGACTGTCAAACCATACTGACTTCTCCGACAGCGAGCTGCGCCACCAGGTCGTTGCCATAGCTGCAACAGAGCCGAGACTCCTGAGTGGCGAAGAGGGCCAGATGGTGCCAGAACCTTGTGCAATGCCTGCGGTCTACGTAAGTTGCTAGACAACGATAGTACTCCATTGTCAGACTAACATTGCGCCCAGACTATGCAAAGTTAACCCGCAAAATGGGTGGCAAGCAAGCTATGACCAGCTCTAACTTACGACCCAAATCCATCGACCATGGATCGCCGACGATGTGATTATTGACCGGCGTTATGTCCGACCTTCAGAAGGCTCTGAATCGAAACATCACCCTCGGAATAGTACATACTTGCTTCCACCTCTTTTCTTGGGTTTACCAATATCATTGCACATTGCAATCATCTTCATACACGGGAGCCCTGGCGCAGATACTGCTTGCATTTACACGGAGGACCCATGCTTGTGGGTGGGTCTTACTAGAGACCATTTCCTCTACATGATTCACATATTTCGGCGGTCCCATATACCACTTTCCTAGGGATGTCCAATTGGAGGCGATGCGGTCAACTGCAGAGAAAACGGCAAACCGGAAGAAACGGTGCCGTCGTGTCAACACACCGATGTTGCCCGCAGTGGATCCAAAATTACGTGCCTCTCTCAGTACTAGGGCTTTACGTATGCTACGGTCTATTTCTTGCTTGTCTTTTAGTAGTAGTAGTTGCATTTTGGCACATACACAAGGGTTTCTAGGTGCGTGGACTGGCTGAAGGCGTTTTCTGTACATGACCATCTGCTAGGGTGGCTCGATCATAGGTTGGGCGTTTCGGTGCACCGAGACAAGCGCTTACCATTTCACGATTCTTCTTCTTCCAAGCATTTCTGCGCGACATACTACACACTTTACTAGAAGTGTACAAGCCTTTGGGGATTTGGACAGGCGTTTATGAAGAGATACCACCGGCTTTCAGGCCTCGCGACGTAGAAGCAAGCTATTGAATTCAAAGTCAATACATTATATCTCATGTCACTTTGTGGATGATCGTCGTATGTTTAGCTGCCCCACGCATGTCAGGACATGAAGAATGGTGTCGCATTGCTTGCACGACAGTGGACGACTAAGGCGGGCTTGTCCCAATATAAACAGGCTCCCCGCATATTGTATCATCTGTCAGATAACAGCTCATCGGAGTCGCACGTTGCAACCCAAGTAGCTGCAGAAGGCCTAGACGGGCGAGGACACGATAACCTTGCGACCTGGTGCGCCAAACAAAGCAAGGCGATGTGCACCCTGACGGTGATGAGTGTGCGGCACGCGTAGCAGCAGCCGATCCTGGTCGTGCAGTACCGCCATGGCGGTTGCTTAGCCCCGAATTCATCACAAGCCAAGAAAAGAGGTCGCTTGCACCGACGAAGAAGGGATGGGTCGATTACGCTTTTCGAGCCAACGTGCGCGGCGCGGCAGTAAGTATCATGCCATGGCGACCCGCCGCAATGGTATCGAAGGGAGCCTTTGACAAGTCGCATTATCGGGATTCTCTATGCGACCTTGCTCTTGCGCCAGTAGCAAGGCTTTGCACGGCGTAGCGACATGCGTGCACGTGGGCGCAGACAGCGGTAGGCGAGGCGCATTTTGTGGACATGAAAAGAATCCACCGTGCGCATTCGTACAGGCGGCCTCGCTGTCAGTAGGTCCAAGCAATGTTGCGCAAGAAATGATGGATTGCGTGCACAGCAGAAGTGTAACAATGAGGTTGACGTTGTGGCAGCTTACCAAAAGGAGGCAAGCGTCGTTGGCGGGGTCTTCCTGCTCGGAAGAGGGCCACAGGCCATCAGGAATGCTTACTACAGGATGCATTAATAATCAATACACCCGACTCTATCTAGCCTTGCAATTCGCCTGTCTGCGCCAGCGGAGCGCGTAGAAATTGTTCTTCCTCCCATTGTCCGCCATTCGACAATCCCTTGATAACGCAGAAAACCGAGGCGCCTGCAGCCCGTCCAAAACTGCGGCAGCCCTGCGTCGCGTCAGACACCGCTAAAACGTCCCATATTCTGCAGTGCTCCCCGAACACCTCCCCGCAATCGCCGTTCAAGACGAGAAGCCACCCATTCACACGTCTGCTCGGCCCGCCCGTGCACCAACCCGCATTGGACTGCCTACCGCGACGCCTTACAGAGCTTGGACATGGGTCTGCTGTGAGATCCGTGCTACGTTGCTCGCCGCCCTCGCTAATGTCATATCAAGTGCCCTCGGAACGCCTCTTGACTGGCCAGACGCCAAGAAGGTTGCTGGTCAAGTTAGGTCATGGGGAATTGAAGTAGGCTTGGTGGAGAGACCCGAAGAGAACGTGTAATAATGTGATTCACAGCAACTGCTCGCTATATGGCGCAATGCCAAAGGCAAGGAGAGGGATGCGCTTCTCTGGGGAGATGAGGTGAAGGACCATGGTCCGTTCGGCCGTCACAGCTTCCAAGACTGACTGGCTTCCAGATCGAGTATTTGGTTGTTTGCTATGATCAAGATAACCGCAAGGTCCGATTGTCGCTCCGCCAGGCTGATATCCTAGCTGCGCTGGCCAACGACGAGAAGCTTGTGCAGCAAGGCGGTGGAGTGCCTGATCTGCAAACCGGAGACGCCGAGTGAGCCTATCCGTCCACGTTGGACCTTTCCTACTGACCATGGCAGCGCCAAGGACAACCCTGCGCCCGTCTTCCATCCCGAGTTCGGAAGGTTCATGCTTGAAGCGACCCCAGGGAAGCCATGGGGCATTGGCTTCAAGGACCTGCTGGACGTTGAACCAAACATGAAGTGGAGGTAAACACACCTACCTCATAGTCGATGAACCGGGCGCTAACGTTGTTTGTAGACGAACCATAGCGAAGGATCACATGGCACAGACTGAGTTTCCAATCACATTGACAACATTCCCTCGTCTTGGATCGGCCGATTGCCTCGTACCATCCTATCCTGTTTCAGGGCCCAAGCTACGGTCCCAGTTTGTTCCGGACGAGATTGCCAATCCACACATTCGTTTCCCTACGCTAGCAGCAAACATTCGTTGGCGGAGGGGCCGGAAGGTCCAAGTGAACGTCCCAGTTTTCAGGGACGAGAACACACCATGGCCATGGAAGGACCCTACAGTCGACTATGACCTGCACAACTGGCCTGAGGATGACGACGTGCGCAATGGCGCTGCCAAGGACAACTACATCCACATGGATGCCATGGCTTTTGGTATGGGAAGTTGCTGCTTGCAGATCACTTTCCAGGCAAAGAACATTGAAGAGGGAAGGAAGATGTACGATCAGCTTAGTCCGATAGCACCCATCTTGCTAGCATTGACAGCGGCAACCCCGATCTACAAGGGTTTCCTAGCCGACACTGATGTACGCTGGAATCAGATTAGCAGGGCAGTTGATGATCGTACGCCAGAGGAGCTTGGAGAGAAGGCAAGTCCACTGCTTGCTTAGTACTGCTTGTCCACTAACATGCGATAGCCACTGAAGAACGACCGATGGCGCCTAC
>JAESFQ010000299.1_pt1 | contig 17944 bp, 18 predicted proteins | sample 9269431 | NCBI WGS metagenome assembly JAESFQ01 (sample SAMN14502588, study PRJNA617103) | algae metagenome | isolation source: Plectolyngbya sp. WJT66-NPBG17 and co-occurring heterotrophs from well... | place: USA: Mojave Desert, Joshua Tree National Park, California | collected 2006-08-06
CAACCGTACCTGATGGTTGACGTGAGCTATACGACTAGCGGAGAATAAAGCCAGACGACTCTAGTCGTTGCTCGCCTGCAGACCGTCTTCGAGATCTTTTGATGGAGACGGTTTGATGGAGAGGCACATTCCCTCAACTACACACAAAGTTTGTGTATGTCACTATTACTTCATTGTCAACTGCTAAACTTTGTATGAAACCGGGACATGGTTTGGCTAGCTGCAGCGTACTGTTCAACTACAACACTTTTGCAAGATTCCTCGTGCGACCACACATGCGGGTCTATGACCTTGGAGGTTCCGACTCCCCGGTTGTCGGAACGTACTTATGTTCAATTACCATCACCAATTTATTCTTCAAGAGCCTAATGCAAATATTCGTCCTGTTTCGAGGAGGAAACTCCTCTCCAGAAACCATTATGTAACAATACAATTCATCTGATTCCAGTTCTTGTTAGCTCTCTCTGTCTTTGCTTTTTCCCCTCAAGTTCCAACGTAGCTTGGTCCAGCCATAGCTTCTCCACCAATTCCGTCGTGCATACGTCCACGGTCTCTATGCTTAGCATTTCCGAAAGATTCATAGTGGCGTCGCTCACATTTTTCTCGTACATAGAGACCACTGTTTCGGCTACTGCACATTGCCACAACTATCATGTGCCTAACTGCACACCGATAAGAAGGGACCCCAAGTGCGGGACAACTACTCCACGTCTGCAGGAACTAACCGATCAGGCGACGTTTGGGCATCGTGTTTGGAGCTACGGGCTACTGCGAGGGGCATTGGCAAATCGGAGGCTACGAGGAGGGAGTCGGATATCGTGCTAATGATGGCTGAGGGCTGGATGCAAGGAGATGTTCGCTCGCTAGGGTACGCGTCGTATGGACTAGAGAATGTGGGGAAGGTATACGAAGGCGATGGACAGTGGATATTGTAGGTGTATGTCCGCTCGGAGAGCTGAGGCTTTGTGGGTTAGGTGGGTAGTTGGACATTTTCGTGCTGCGATATGTAGGTGAGCTACTAATTCATGTGGCTACTAGTTGATGTGTGCTGGGTGGGTTACGAGAATATATTCTGGACACGAAGCATAGTTGTAAGATATTAATGATATTCGCATTAAACAGTGATGTTGCCTATATTGAATACATCGACAGCTTGTCTGTTTTCAATGTCCTGTTGCCATCATGAACAAGAAATGCATTTGGGAATGCTTTTCCTCTTCGGAACACGGGGATTGCGTACCGCTTTGTGTTCATCAGTTGTTTGGAGCCTTTGGTTACTGTCACTATCAAAGCTATCTGTTTTTATTATTATTGTTTTGAGCAATGATGTAACTCTTGTATTTGACGTAATACACGGAAAGACAAACAATGCCCCATACTCATATCCTAGCCCCAGGTAATAGAGGTCTATGATTGTAGATCAATAATGCAGGTCACGTCAGCATCAGCTACGGCACGGTACGCAAATCTCACGTCTTATGAATCTGACATATTGTTGATCGTATTGCGCATGCGACCGAATGGCCCAGATGATTTGTGCGCGGCTGGGTGTGCGATGTGAGCGCAGTGTCTTTGAATAGCCCAGCGTCAATCTATGTAATTGCCCGAGGGCGTGATGTGCAACACGGGACTTTGATGGCGTGGATAATTGAGCGGTCTCGTATAGAGAGTGATGGTCATTGCCCATTATATGATGAGACCACTTCGCGATCGAGGGTTCTTGGTTGACTCGCATATCCGACAACGTGTAATGAGGCCCTTCATGAGGTTGCGGAAGAACAGCGGGGATGTTGGTCTCTCGCAACAGTTCATCTGAAAAAGCAACCATCGCTGAAAAGCGAAACGCTGCCGGGCATAGACCGAACGCTGCGGTCCGCAGCATTTCTTGTTCCCACACAGGTATCAACGTCTCGATACTTTTTTGTATGCCCCGACAGTGTGGGTGTGACAGCTGCAAGTGCGGTTTACGTGCCGTCGAATCCAATCTCCAATGCATGTGCATCTGCACACGCGTAACATTCGATAGAGATGCTAATGCTTAGCCGCGTATGCTTCCCCAGACCCAAGGACACAGGAAAAAACGTGCCGGCTTAGTTGCGTGGCAAAGACCAATTTAGCAGGCATACCACTGCGAAACAGAGAGTTGCGTGTTGGCAGCGGAGACACTGTTTCGCATAGCGAACATGTGGGTAGGGACAAGCTGTGTTGCTCAAACGCTCGGGAGCCCTTGGACCCCGTAAACCTTCCCTCGAAGCCCAAGTCCGTAGGACAGGCTCACCATCAAGAAGTCTGGAAAGTACACCTTGGGGCTGAGTAGAGTGGCAAAGCAAGATCTTAAATCTGACTCGAATCTCGACATTGTATGGGACCGGGGCTGCCTGGTGTGTGGGTAGCTGCCAGAGAGATGCTTTGCCGACAGTTCATGGGTTTGAAGCGATGTGGTTTCCAGCTCGTATGAGATTGATGACGGGCAAATGCATCCTTTGCTTTCCGAGTACGTAGCTGGATATTGCTGTCCCAATCTAGTGCTGTTGGCGGGGTTGGCCAGCCGTATGGTTAATAAGGATGTGCACTGTGCCACCAATGTGGTCACGGTTTAGGTTGGCTGCGCGTACGGCGTTTTTAGCAACGCTCAAAAGATTGCGTGACCGCCGGTGATCCTATAAACAACAATAGATCGGGCTGTGGAAGGCATCGTGATGCGCTTACGTCGTAAAGCGCGTGGTTACCAGCTGGCGTGTTCGGAGCTGAGTCAGGCCATGCACGCCAATGAGGAAGGCCCGTAGATTCTGTTTCAAGTGTCCACTAGAGAGTCTCTCGTGTTCCTCCACCCGTCACGAAGCCGCCGGCTTGAGCGCGCGCCTCTTGTTCCTTTTATTGCCATCATGCCATCACACTCCGTAATCTCGAATCGTCGTCACCAAGATGTGATCGAGATGTGACGATGATGAGCGATACCGACAAACGGCGGGTCGTCGTGCGTAAACCCCACAGGAAGCTGGGAGGGTGCACAAAGTGCACAGGTTGCCCAGGGCCGCCAAACTGTTCGCCATAGCTTCCGGGGACACCGCCCGGACACGCACTATCGATAGGTGCTACTATACGGGCATGCATATACGGCTGCGCACGTTTTTAGACATACGAAAGCCAGCAATGCGGTCGAGTCTTTGCAGTCTTTTTTGAGTCTCTCTACTCCGGAGTATACCTAGGCACCATCCCATCGTGGAATGGTGTGTGACAGGCGAGCAGGAAGTGGCAAGCAGAAAAGCGGTCTGTCTTGATTCGTGGAGAACTCGAAGGAGCGGAAATGATCATAACCCTTGTTGTGTTGGACCTGGGAGTTTCATGCGCAAAGAGCGTGGGATGCACAACGAACGACAAGATCAACACAGTCGCAACGACTATCTAAGCGGAATGATGCTATCGTGTCTTCACGCACTATACGGTGGCGTTCGATGGTCTCGGGTACTATTCGCCGCTGACCCCGCAGCTCTCAACATCCTCACGGTGCAGATTTTGCTGGTGCCTGCAGTCGCACAGAAATCCAGGGACATGTTCCGACACTGGGGCTGTTTCTTCGCTGCAAGCATGTCTCTTGGCCAAAATAAACGCTAAATGCTCTTGGTTAAGGCCAGGGGCACTGGCGAATAACGACGACAGGTGCGGGACATCATTGGTTTGTCTCACCATTTACCCCTGACAGCCTTCGTGTGCATGGCCACACCCTCGCTCGTGCCGTTGCCGCTTAGGCCATTTGGGAGATGCCCAAGCCCACCCGATGGCTGCCCTTGCACGACCGTGAGCGCGAACGGACCCTCTCAGCGGCCGGTTGGACGTCTCCCTCTCGCTCAGGCTCACCTGTCTCTCCCCAGCTTCAGCCTCCGTGTGCCTGAACAGCCTCACCTAGACGGCTATCCATCTCGACTCCCGCACACCGCTGAGCTGTGCTGCCTCTCATTTCGCCATACCCTTCGTACACCCCTTCGCCTCTTTGAGAGAGGGTTGCCTCTTCGCTCCCTGTGCACTCGTCGAATCATTCCATCGCCGTCTACCGCCAGACTCAACACACCGTCGCGCTCGGTCTCGACATTTGTCTTGGATTCGAGTACGTTCGACACGACCATTACTTGCTGGACCATACTGACGCAGTATCGCGCTACAGACGATCTTACGATTGTCACAACGAGCGAATTGTATCCTTCCACCGTCGCATTCGCCTTCTCATACGCGAACGACTCCAACCTCCATCTTCGGACAACTAATTATCCTTGAACCGTACACCTAGTCATGCGAAGTCAAGTGGAAACATAATCAGTCATATCATTTTACGTCTCAAGTCGAGAATAAACTCGCATCACATTCGCTTTATTACCGGATCTATCATACGATCAACATCACCATGGCTCTTCCAAAGCCCGTATACCCGTTGAGTGAGCATTGCTCAATCATCTACGAGAACACGCTTTACGTATATTCGCCAGCTGGATTTCAGTCGCTGAAGCTTGAAGAGGGGGCAGAATGGAAGGCGTTGCCTATGGACATATCGCTTACTGGAGCGCAATGCGTAAAGGCAGTACCCAAGGGGGATGCCCAGGCGGCTAAGCTGTTCATTGTTGGAGGACGCGTTAACGAGACGGCTTCGACATGGAACTATCCTGGACTGATGCATTACACATTCTCCCAGAAGAAGTGGGATTGGCAACGGTCTGAGAGCTGGAACACGCAAAACCGAGTTAACCATGACGCTGTCTACCTGCAAGACTCACAGAAGATCCTCGTCTACTCAGGGTCGCAAACAGACGGAGACAATGGCCCATCGTCAGAATCCTTCCTGTTCTCCACGGTCGAGCCCTACTACGTATCCAGTATGCCGTCGGCCGGCGCCCCACCTTCTGTGAAACCCATGCTGATGAACTCGGATGCGAATACCGCGTTATTAGTCGGTGGTGGCGCTACCAACACCGCGGTATGGAAGTTCAGCGAGGCCTTAGGATGGCAGAATCTCGGCGTTACCTTCGAACAACCGATCGCCAACGGAGATGCTGTCAAATGCTCAGTAGTTTCAAACAAGGACGGGCAGGTCGCTCTGCAGAAGTTCGACATGAGTGTAACGCCAAACGCTGTACAACGAATCCTTCTGTTGAACGAGGACGGAACACCCGCAGCCCCGGGAACTGTCGTTGGCGATAAGGTGAAACGAGTTGTCTTGGACGACTGGTCAACGTATAACGAGACCTACGCACCGACGACAAGACGAACCGGCTATTCGTTAGCACAAGCTGATGACGGCACTACCGTCGCAAGTGGAGGCAACCCCGATGAGCCCATTGCTCTCTTCAGCGCAAAGGAGAACGCGTGGATGAATGCGACAGCGCTGTTTGCTGGACAGGAGATCTTGGTGAACTCAATATCGTCCTCGAGTGCATCATCGACACCAACTTCGACAGCAGCCGTATCAGCGACACCCAATGCTAGTACCACAGAGGCAGTTGGCCCGCCCCCAGCTGCCCCTAGCAACAAGGGGAAGATGCTGACTGTACTTGGCGCTACATTGGGTACCATTTTTGGCATTGCGGCTATCCTTATTCTGATCCTGTTCTGTCTCAAGTACAGGAAGAATAAGAGGAAGCAGAACACAGGCTACATCGAGAAGAATGACCGTATGAGCTTTGCCGACCGCGGCGCCGCTTTCATGAAGGAGGCCGGTGGGGCCGTGGTGACTTACCAGCCCAAACACAACAACGACTCGCTTACATCGCTCGCCATTATTCAAGGACGTGGTAGCAATGGCCACAAGAAGAACGTCGCGAGCGATGCCAGCACAGCTGGACTTGTCAAGAAGACCAGCCCATTAGGCTACTCTGAAGGCTACAATGAGCCCTACGAGCTTGCCAAGTTCGACCTAAAGCCGGAACCTGTGGAGCCCATGGTTCGCCAGAACTCGAGTCGGACTGGCAAACCTGCACCAAGGGCTCGCAGCTCAGGCTGGAGTCGTTACTTCGCAAACAACGAAGCTACAAACCTTGCAAGTGCACCACCTGCTGACCGATCTACCTTCGCGTCAGACCGAACAAGCACGGCGAGTCAGTCACAATATACCAACTCGCGCATGTACAGCTCGCGTCCATCCCAACAAATTGCTCCGTTGGAGATACCAAAGTTCAATGACGGGCAGCGTCTAAGCCGAGTCGCTAGTGGAAGTCCAACGCTTGGAACCCCCAACAGCGGCCTTCCACATCATGTTCAGCCTATGCAAGCGGAGCTCGCCCGTGCGAACTCCAACGCTAGCTCAGTATCCGCCCTCAGTCACGACGGTGATCGCTATCTACGCCACCCCGTAGAAAGCTGGACTCCAGTGGGCGATGACCGACGGACGAGCAGTCAGTACACTGGTAGCATGGTTATCGATTCCAACAAGTTCGATGGTACCAGCTCGTATTACCCTGATGGCACCGAGTCTTTCTATCCCAAGAGCAACTTCAGCTCCTTCTACCCCGGACAGGGCACCAACGCATCAACCGTTCCTGACTTGCGAGACAGCACGTTCACCATGTTCCCATCGGGTAATGCACCTCCTGCACCAAATGAGGACGTATCTCGAAGCAAGTTCAGCTCTCTGTACCCTGCGCCGTCACGTCTGGGCCTTCCACAAGATCGCGAGAGCACTGCAACAGTGTTTCCAGGCGGTCCAGGTGGTGCACAAGGAGGAAAGGTTGAGGCGGCGCTACCGAGCCCCAAGTTCAACTCCTTCTACCCACCACCACGAGTTGGACACGAGAGTTCAGCAACCCTGTTCCCAGGCCCTGGTCCCAACCAAGCCAACGGCAAGGAGCAATCCGACATGTCATGGCTGAACCTTGGCCAAAGCCGATAAAGCTCTTTAGTTGACTTTAGCCCGCCATCACGCCTATAATGAGCCCATGCTCCCACCCAACCCTCAGCAACCACCTCCACCTCCACGTACACACAACCTCCCTCTCTTGAAAAGTAACATCTTTCCAGCGAAGCCATCTATCCCTGTACAGCAGATCTTTCTTTCTCGAGCATAGCATTCATCAGCGCCGGGCGTCACTTTCCAAATCCCCTTGTTACCAATCGAAACGAAGCGAAGCCGTTGTCAGCTTTGCATTCAGTCGCTACAGATACCCGACGCCAACCTCACCACAGCGCGTCAAATCCTCCCTCCTCATCCACCACCACCCTCTTCCCTCTCGAAACGGAAGTGTCTCAGTTGTAAATAGAACGTTCTACCCCACATCCACACTTTCTTTTCTCATACACTCTTTTCTTTTTCTACCTCGTTTCCTGGTATCTCTTTTTTTTCTTACTTTTCCAACTTGGTCTGTGTCCAAAGTTATCTTTGGAAGTGCAGCATCTTGTTGTTGATCGTCACTGTTGTTGCTAGTTGTGTTTGTCTCAGATCTACGGATCTGGATATCTTTGTCGTTGTCGTGGTTTCCTCTACACTGGCGTCGTTGTGCAAGATGGAAAGATCCCCCTCCTGTCTTGGTCTTTATTGTATGTAGTTCGCCATGGAAGTGAGTTTGGGGAGGAAGGTGGTTGGCGCGGCCTGAATGTTCGGGACGCAAGTGGACAGGCTAGGTCTATTGTCGATGTAGTGGCTGGAATGGTGGATTGGATCGAACGTTAATACTTTAATGAAAGAAGAGAGTGTCGTACCAAACTACCGTTTCCACGTGTGTCATGTATGTCTTGACAAAGTAATACACGTTTGCTGCACACGGCTTAGGTAAGAAACCGCGTTTCATTGGTAGAGCACACTGTCAGCATGCTCTGCATGGTAAGCACGTCAGACGTCGTTCCACTCTCTATAGCACACTGTCTCGGTGGATACGTTCGCTGAATTGACACAACCTAATTCCTTTTCATCACGACGTGTTGCTGGTACATGAAAAAACGCTATACATCGAGCTGTGCCAACAACTTCCCATCTCTCATATCCCAAGTCTAAACCTCTATCCCTACACGAAGCACCAACACGACACATTAAACATGATATCCTCTAACGCCTCCAAAAGCACCACACCCCGACATGCCCACGCACCTAATTAACAACCCTCCTCATCTGCGCCGCCTGCCTCGGCTCAATAAACAACGCCTCCGCCTCCGTCAACACAACCCCCTCCTTACCCTCATCCCCAAGCGTCATCAACCGCCCCTTAACCCACGCCTTCCTTCCCTCGACCTTCGTCGTCTCGGCCCTTAGGACAACAATCTGCCCCGCCATACACGGCGCCTTGTAATCAATCTTCAAACTAGCCGTAACACCCACTTTATTCGGCAACGCGGGGAAACAGCATCGCGCCAGCCCTTCGTCAAGCAGCGTGGCTAGCAAGCCTCCATGCACAATACCAGGATGTCCGCACAGCGCCTCGCCGAGATATTGCAGCGAAACGAACGACGAGCCATCCGCAGTGCTGAATTGGAGCGGCGGAACGGCAATCTTGTCCGGCCCGAGTAAAGTACCTCCTGTCAGGTTCTGCGCGCGCAGACCTTCTGGGATCTTGAGGTGCGGCCGCGAAGCAATGTATGTAGGGTCTTGCAGCAGGGATTTCGTCAGCGGGTGGGTGAATATGCTTCGTTCTATTTCCGCGACGGCTTCTGTCGACGGGGTGAAGAGGTCGAGGGTTTCGGCGTCGGTGGGCGGGTTCGCAAGGTCTTGAAGCGAGGTTAGGGCGGGTGCGCCGGCCATGATGAAGCCGCCTGTGAAGGTGAGGAGTGTGAGGGCGAGGACGAGGGGGATGCGGATGTAGATTGGTCGTTTGGCTTGTTGGGTATTCGACGAGTTTGGTGGTGGTGACGGCGGTGGTAGTGGTGGTGTATTGTGTAGTGAGGTTTGTGATTGTTCTGCTATGAATTATGTTAGTTTATCAATATCTTCTTCCTTTAGTTTCGAATCTTCTCTCTGATTCCTTTCAACGGTGATATCGCCCATATCCAACACCAACTTCCCGAGAACAGGAAAAACAATACTTACAAACAGTACTCTGCCACCTAACAATCCTTCTACTGTTACCGCCTACGGGCCACCTCCTACCTTTTATACAACACCGCTGGCCGACTTCGCGCGGGGCCAATGCTGTCCTGCCCCCGAATCCCACAAGCCTGCGACCCACATGCCCAGATATGGCAGACCTTGCGGATATCATACTTACGTATATTTTTGGGCGCCTAGAATCAGAGACTTTTTCTTAGCTGGACGGAAGTCGGTGAGCGTTTGGTGACATCGGAGGTTCCGCGCGCAAGCTCGGACTCTCGGAATTGGACTGCCTCGGCTCAGGGAATGCGAGTTGTTGGTTGCTGATTAGAGGAAATTTGGTCCGGAGGCAGCCAAGATGCGTGCTACTGACAGTTTTTGGTGCTTGGTGTCAGTATTATCTCTTGGTGTCTAATTCGGCCGATGATGTCGAATTGGATGGGGGCTTGTTTTCTGGCGTACCAGCCCCTTTTAGCTGAACGGGTTGTCGTCAATGCCCACACTTGTACGCAATTGCCTCCAAAAGTCTTTTCGCTATATATCTCAAATAGTCTACACAACAAAGAGCAAGTCATAGTTTGGGACAATGCGTACGGTGTGAACTGAGGTTTGATGTTTCTCGATTCTGTCTTCAGGAAACTCATCTCTCTTGCTTTACACGTGGTATTCCCACTCTACCAATCCATCAAGTCATCATACTATACATACAGAGTAGAGAAATGTGTCATGTAGAACGCCGTACTCATCTACAGCGTCCATCTATCCACTTCCATGACCCAGGTGACGAAACAGAATTACCCCATATAGAGGTCAGGGACTATAGTAAAACAGAGCAATAGCAGTATCTTTTTAGACGCCAAAGATGCCGGAAGAACATGACCGCCAACAACAAGAGGCGGTGCAAACATGTCGTAATCGTACAGGGTGGAACGCAGAGAGAAGGAGTAAGGGATTGGCGGCGACTTGCTCAGTAGTAATCCCTGGCACTCTTCTGCAGCTCAATCAATCTCCATCCCCTCGTCTCGGGGTTGTTCACGTCTTCTGGTATCCTGGTCACACCGATGGCGTATGTGACTTGCTGGACCTTGTCGTCCATACCAGATGCTAACTCTCCAGTTTTGGCGTTGCGGTATACGTGCACTTCCTGGGTTCTGCAAGTAATAATAAAGACAGGAATCTCTCCTGGCTCTAGCAGTTTTGCGTTCAGGACATCGACACCACGGATATCAACAATCTTTCCATCAGACTTCAGACCGGCGGCCTGGTATTGTTGCATAAGCGCTGCGTACACGGAGTACTGTGCTGCTGACAACCACTCTTTCAGGACGGCAACGTCGCCCTTGACGTATGCGTCCAGAACTTCTGGAAGGATGTATTCGCGCATTTCGGTCAGGAAGGGCTCCATCTGGAAGTTGGGATCCATTTCCCTGAAACGCTTGATGACCATGGCAGTCTCGTTCTCCGCGAAGAAGCCAGTGATGCGGTCGGAGATACTGCGAGCGGTTTCGATGATAGCGTTGTCGGATTCCCTGTAGACGGTCTTCATGTTGAAAAAACCTTGGGCAAGCTTGGAGTTGTCTTTCCATTCTCTCCAAACTTCCTTGTACTTGGCGTCCTTGTGAAGAGTGACATTTGTGCCAGCACTGCAAGTTGTTAGTCACGGATTTTAAGCGGTTGGGAAACATCATACTTCGGGTCTTCCTCCATTGGCCCCAGGCTCTTACTGCCGGTTCGCTGGAGTTCGTTGAGTTCGCGGAGCTCACGCCTCTTCCTACGCTCCTCCTTCTCGACCCAACCACCGTATCTTGACGAGCTACCGTCGTCAATGGTCTCCTTTACGGCCTGGAAAGCCTTGGTTTGTCGCACTGGCCGTGTTGCATATTCGAGCCCACTTCCAGTAACTCTCGCAGCAGCACGAACACCCTTGACTGGCATCGTGTCCCATGTCCATGCCGCGCCCTGGCCAACAGCTGATGCCGTCGCCTTCAATGCCTCCGTAGTCTTTGTCTTGGCAGCCTCAGAGATCTGTCCAGCTTTCTGAACGTTCGGGTTTTGCTGGAAGTCATGTAGCGCACCGCCCAATTGCTTTGTCCCCTCGTTCCAGTCTTTCGACGCCTGGAACTCTTGCTTCAATGTCTCAGTGAAGACTTGCCATGGTGTTTTGTCGCCGTGGGGTGGAGGTGGGGGCACATCCTTCTTCTCTTTCTTCTTGCCCTCTTCGCCCTCTTTCTGTTCACCAGCTTCCTCCTCTCCTTCTTTCTTCTCCTTGGCTTCCTCACCTTCTTTCTTGGCCTGGTCGGTTGCAGCCTGCTCTGCGGTGCTACCCTCAGAAGCTGTAGACGTTTTGGGCTCTGATCGTGGCTCGGGCTCGGAGTCCTTTACACCTTTTTGCTTTTGTGCCTGCTCGTATTGCGCGGGCCGAGAAGAAAAGTGGCGGGCGTATGCGGAGGACGTGCGGAAGAGGACATCGTGGGGCAAGAATTCGCTGCGGAGAAAGTGTTGGGTTGACGGTATAGCTGCGGATGGCAGTGATGTGCGTGTGGAAGGAACTTGCAACGTTCTCGGCAGAGTTGATATCCGTCTATATGCTGCAGCTCTTCCGTATGCGCTTGCGGGTGTAGCAGCGGCGGGTTGTATGCTCCATCGCGCAGTGGCGGCAAATGTGCTTGCTGTTTGGGGCCTCATGCTCTGGGAATGGAACGCAATAGAACTTTGATGTTAAGTTGAAGGACGACCGGCCCCAAGAATATGCGTTCAGAAAGTGGGCGCGGCGAATGGTGGGCAAAGGACGTCAGGCGGCATCGCCATCTTTTTCCGCGGTAGTGCCAAGCTCGCAACTTTCTTCGACCTTCTAGCAAATCACTGCATCCCCGAACCTCGATTGGGGCATCTACCGCTTTCAACATGGCCAGCAATACAACCCTACGGACGTTCCAATCCCTTACATGCACAATTCGCGCATCATGTCGGCGCACACAACCTCTGCGACCCTTCTCTCACAGCACACGAGCCCTCAATGCAGCGCCCACCGACCGCAACAAGCCTGATGCGGGTGTGGACAAGCTCCTCGGCAACGTAGACAGCAATTTCCGTAATTCGGGTCCTGATTACTTCTCCAGCATGATACCAAACGCCGACGGAACCAGCTTTAAGAATCTCGCGCCGCGCGAGTGGGACGAGGACGACAAGCACAAACTACACGTCTACGCCACCAAGCACAATACACACTTGTGTCTTACACAGCCGAATCGAAACCCCTTGATCTCCGTATCGTGTGGAAACATTGGCTTCAGGAAAGCGGGGCGCGGAACATACGATGCTGCATATCAACTCGCTGCTTTTCTCATGAACCGGATTCAGGACAAGGGCTTGTTACCGCAGATTCAGAAGTTGGAATTGATTTACAGAGGGTTCGGGCCGGGCAGGGAGGCAGTCACAAAGGCGATACTGGGTGCTGAGGGAAAGAGGATACGGCCGTTGATTGTTAAGCTGGCAGACTCGACGAGGTTGAAGTTTGGTGGCACAAGGAGCAAGAAGCCCAGGAGATTGGGTTAGAGGCTAGATCTTGTTGATATGGGTATGGGAAAGTATACGAAGTGTACGATGATAGCAGGCCATCACCAGGCGTCCGCGGGGAAGGCATGCATCACAAGAGCAGTGTATAGTGACCAGGGCAAATCAGACCAATTCGAGAGTCATGTCAAATTTTTCGGCAATGGTGCCCTTTCAGCGGGTGGAATAGGCCGACCACTAGAATCCGTTTCCGCGATGTTGACAAGCCTGGGTGCAAGATTTCCAGCCTCATACCTAATAGGCCCTCTTGCGCTTCCTTGATCACCACGACTACCTCCAGCAGGATAGCTCGTGTTCTCCCAGCCCCTTGCCTCCTCAGCTGTCCGATGGCGTTCTCGTTCTCGATCGTGTCGCAGCATCGACGCTCCTTCGTCTTCGAATTCCTCGTCAAGCAACTCTCCATCAGCAGTATCATAATCCGGTGGCGCTATCCATTCCCGTGGTACAACGCATGGTAGAGCGACGCCGATGCTAGCGGCACGATTCAGATAGCCCGGGGCTGGGCGACCCGTGAGCTTCTCGCAGAGGTACGACGTGAAGTGGTTGCAGTTCTTGGTGAGGAGGTTATATGACGTTCCTTGGAACTCGTGTGAGGCCTGCAATACATTAGCCAGCATCCTGAATACAACTGTTGCTACATACCTCTTGTATAATCGCCTCTAGTTCTTCTTCAGGTCGGAAAGAGAAGCCATGTAGGATCGCCTGCTTGAACGTGCCACCCGGGGGTTCTTGGCCAGGCTTCGTCCAGTACACTCCTGTCAGGTCTCGCCGGTCATGCCCGCCATATGCGTATTCCCTGTCGCCAACAACAACACCCGTGTGGAGGAGAGAGCTGCCGATTGCCCAGAGTACAGTGGCAATCTTGCCGGGAGGTAATAGATCATAGACGTGTATGGTGACCTCGGTTCTTTGCAGCGACAGTGTAGTCCTATGTTGGCTGGAGCTTTTGCGCGACAGTTTTGGACGGGTCGATGATGACATTGCGTATGAGTGTGTTGAGGTATGTCCCAATCGAGGGTGGTGTTTATTGCGGTAGGTATCTCTACGTCGGTACCGAAGATGAAGGGTGGGGTATCATAGACGCTGGTAAAGGACACTGGGTGATGTGAGGTACTGGTACAAGGATAGGAGGTTGGAGGTCAGGGTTTGGGGCCAGCCCTTGAAGTAATATGCGGAGAGACAGGTGTGGGGAGGGAAACGGAGTTGGAGGCTCGTAGTAGACATGACCGCTGGTATGGCCGTCTCCAGCCTGGAGCCGCAGCTAGGCGCTTGCTGTTTCGGAGCAAGCGCTGCACGGACACCGCCCTAGCCACATAAACTTAAGAAAATTCGATTGGACTCGCTGCACCGTCAATTAACCCAGGAAATGCAGGAGAGCGGCTGCTAGGTCACTCTCCCACCCCTCTATTTCATCACGCCCCCCACCAGGCCTCTCACCTTTTCTTTCTCTTCTTTGATACCCACTTTTTCCTCTCCGGCAGCAAGACCTGCCTGCTTTTTTCCAGCCTCTGTACACTCTTCATCTTCTCCTACCAAATTTTTCTTCGCCTTTACTGCAGCTCGCACCTACGCGTCCGCGCCCAAGAAGAAAAAGATGCCTCCCAAGAAGCAGGTCAAAGAGGAGAAGCTCCCGCTCGGCAGGCCAGGAAACAACTTGAAGACTGGTATCGTGAGTGAGAGCCCTACGTAGCTGGTCTTGTCGCGTTCTCACATTAACAGTGATTGCCAGGTTGGCCTAGCAAACGTCGGCAAGTCGACTCTCTTCCAAGCCATCACAAAGTGCTCGCTCGGTAACCCCGCCGTAAGTCGCGTGCCATCCACCATCCGCTATCACGCTGACCCGCGAAGAACTTTCCATATGCCACCATCGACCCAGAAGAGTCGCGCGTCATTGTCCCAGATGAGCGCTTCGACTGGTTGGTCAAGCACTACAAGCCCAAGTCGGTCGTACCTGCCCACCTGACCATCTACGATATTGCTGGTCTCACGCGCGGTGCTTCGACTGGTGCTGGTCTCGGTAACGCCTTCTTGTCGCACATCCGCGCCGTCGATGCCATCTTTCAAGTCGTCCGATGCTTCGACGATGCCGAGATCATTCACGTTGAGGGTGACGTCGACCCCATTCGTGACTTGGACATCATCGCCGAGGAGCTGCGCCTGAAGGACATTGAGTTCACCGAGAAGGCACTCGCAGCGCTTGTCAAGGAGACAAGGAGAGGCGGTCAGAGCTTGGAGATGAAGAAGCTTAAGGAGGAGCAAGCCACAGTCGAGAAGGTCCTTGAGATGCTCAAAGACGGCAAAGATGTCCGGAAGGGCAACTGGTCACCAAAGGAGGTACGTACATGTCACTTCCTTTCCCTGCATTCCCTGTTACAAGATGACAAAGAGCGATTGCTCTATAATCCCAGCTCTCTGATGGCCCATTAACGCTGGGCCGTTCTGAAGTGAAGTCCTTCTCTGATTAACAACATCCCAACCACGTTACATACTTGAGATTCTTCTTGCAAGCTTTTACTTACAGTATGCCAGGTCGAGCACATCAACCCTCTCTTCCTTCTCTCCGCCAAGCCCGTCGTAACTCTCGTCAATCTAAGCGAGAAGGACTACATCCGCAAGAAGAACAAGCATCTCCCCAAGATCGCCGATTGGGTCAGGGAGAACGCCCCCGGTGACCCAGTCATCCCCATCTCGGTACAGCTCGAAGAGCGCATCGCAGTCATGTCTGATGAGGAGGCCGCTGAAGAGCTCGAGAAACTCGGTGTCAAGTCGGCGCTGCCCAAAGCCATCCAGACCATGCGCAAGGCCCTCCAGCTTGGTAGCTTCTTCACAACCGGTACCGACGAAGTTCGACAATGGACAATAAGGACTGGCACCAAGGCGCCGCAAGCTGCTGGTGTCATCCACGGTGACTTTGAGAAGACGTTCATCCAGGCTGTCGTATACAACTTCGCCACACTGCAGGCAGAGGGAGACGAAGCCACTTGCAAGGCAAATGGCAAGATCATGACCAAGGGCAAGGACTATGTTGTCGAGGATGGCGATATCCTCCTTATCAAGGCTGGTGCCGCAAAGGCATAGTCGAATTGATGAGTTTTGTCCACGTGATAATATTTTAACGATCTCCACACGCATGTTCTGATGAGTTACATGAAAAGCAGCTAGACTGCACCCGACCAAACGAGAATAAATATGAGCACAAACAAAACCTTTGCCTACTATGCAGTGATGGCGTAGTATTAGTGTATTTGTGATATCGATACATGATATAGAGCTCAACGGTCTTCCTAGCAGAAGCTCTCGATACCGCTTCGCCTGCCTAGTTACTTCGCCTTTCCCTTGGTCTCAACAAGCATCCAGCTATTCCCACAGATACAGTGCTTACTCACGCCCAGCAAGTACTGATAATGTAGCGCAGTGTAGCCCGGCAACCCAGGCACAACATCCTCCATACACGCACCGCACCTCGTACACTGCCTGAGCAAATTCTTCCTCTTCCTCTCCGCCCCCGCATCTCCATTCGCGCCAGCACTCTGTATACTATCACTCCTCGCACGATTCTGCGCGCTCGTGGCCGACCCCACGGGATGAGTCCACGTACCCGTTCCCCTAATAATCATCTTCTGGCACACATCCACGACATGCGTATCGTGCCAATGTCTGGCGCGCTTCGAATCCTGAAAGCCTAGCCACGTGGTGTCAAAGAACATGAGCTTCCCCATATCGAGTTTATCCGCCAGACAGCCGCCCGGTTGTTTGCTATTCCATAGTTGATCCGTAACGAGGCGTTTCGCCGCCGGAAACAGGATATCTGGGATTTTGCCTAGCAGCAGTTCGCGCTCGACAGTGTTGCGTTGCATGTCGGTAAGGGCACGATTTTGGTAGATGCCACGGACGTGGTTTTGCGTTTCGCTGAGGAGGACTTCGAACCAGCGGTACTCAAAGGGGACCTCACTCACGGCGGTGTAGAGAGGGGTGTAGAGTTTCTTGGCTTCGGGTGTTTGTGGCGGTGCGTTGGGATTGGCCGTATTGGCGGGGGGTTTGATATAGGCTTCTGCGCTGCGTTTTACCCATTGGATGGGCTGGCCCCAGAGCTTCATCATAGCGCGGGGAAAGGCGGAGAGGATGAGGAGCAGAGCGGGTTTGTTTAGCTCCTGGATTTTGGCTTCGAGGATGGGACGTGTGAGTTCGGCTGTAGGGATGTCGGATAGGGCGCGGCCGAGGGTGAAGAGCTCGTCGAAGATGTAGGCCATGAAGTGCATGGCCCATCTGCATGTGCCGATCATTTGTGGTACGCCTTCGGGCTTTAGGTTGTTCTTTGAAATATCGCCATGCATGCGGAAGATGGTGGTCAGGGTTTGCGTGACGAATCTGATGTTGATGATTTGCCAGGCCAGTTTGCTAATCAGAGAACGCTCGACGTTGCCTTGGAGGCCGAGAAGATTCATAGCTGACAGTGTCTTTACAAAGTAGGCGCCGCGACCGAGGAGCAGGAAGTGATTGCTCGACTGGTCATCTACACCGCAGTCGATGTTGATTTGGAGTCCTTCGAAGAGAAGGTTGACAAAGTCGCGTTTGCGCTTCTCGTTGAGGGAGCTGACCACAGCGAAGATGTCGTCGCTCGAGTAATATTGGTTTGCTGCTGACGAGGATTGTAGAATGACTGCTGCGAGTGCTGCGGAATGTCGTGGGTCGTCATCGTCTGATGAGAGTGTACCGTGGGAGTACTCCATGAAGCGCAGCTTCGGGCTACCGTCCAATTGCATACACACTGCCATGCAGTGATTGGGCGATAGAGCGACGTGTAGCGAAGGCTCGGCGTGCTGGAAGACAAAACCAGCTTGTAATAGCGAAGATACAGTGTCCGTGTTATCATCCGGCATAATGATCTCCATAGTAGATCGTTTCCTGAACTCGATAGCCCCATCGCTGTAAGCGAAGGCTAGAAGCATGTTGTACCATATTGGGTAGAATCCCAAGACGACGGCATGCAGTGAAAAGTCAGACTGTCGCTTCAAAAGGAACGTGTTCTGTGCAGAGACTGAGCTTACGCTTTTCTTCTTTGACGTTACCTGATCGAGGCTGGAATGCAGTTGACTGTGTTGCTCTTGATGCACCTCCCATTTGACAATGATACTGTAACGCGTCTCTTGCGGGTTTAGGTCATATGAGATGGGATTGGGTGGCTTGCAAAATATGGCCTGTACGGTAGGTACTGAGCCATCGCCTTGCTCAGGTGTGACTGGAAGGAAGTTGAGATGCGTTAGTTGGGCAGGTGCCGCGCCCCTCGATGCTGTCCCGTTACTCAGGTCATCACCCGCAAGGTCGGCAGGATTGCAATCGTCTTCCAGAGCAATCAGAGACACGTGGATTGTT
>JAESFQ010000300.1_pt1 | contig 17929 bp, 21 predicted proteins | sample 9269431 | NCBI WGS metagenome assembly JAESFQ01 (sample SAMN14502588, study PRJNA617103) | algae metagenome | isolation source: Plectolyngbya sp. WJT66-NPBG17 and co-occurring heterotrophs from well... | place: USA: Mojave Desert, Joshua Tree National Park, California | collected 2006-08-06
TGCGATCACCATGAGATTCAGCACTTCTGAATCTTGGGAAAATGCACTGAAATTGGCACAAAAGATAGCAACCATACAGAAGTCTGAGGGGTTGCTGTCTAGAGCTCTAAGCATTTCGTAAGTGATAGATTTCGTGGAAATCCCTGTTAATTAATGATCTGTCAGCTATCACGATGCCGCTCGATCATGTATGATGTTGAATAAAACGAGAATGGCCCTTTTATGGGCAGAGAAGGAATTGGAACTCGACAGCTATTGCGTGGGAGAAGACCATCCTGACTATGCAACAGAACTTGACATGGTGCAAAAGCTGAGGAAAGCGGTAGAGAACTCGGAATCAGTCGATTCGTCCGTTATGGAATGGTTCGAGCCACCAAGCTCGACCGACGATCCATGTGCCATAATGTGAAGTCTCAACCATCGAGCGCGCGCTTTCAGCTTTTGGAGCACTTGCGTAAACAGACAATCTAAAAGGAGAGCATCATGTCACTGAGTATCATCACGGTACCATGTTCAGCAATGGTTTGGACGTCACATCGAAATGATCCTGTCAAACGCACGCTGCAAGGTCAAGGAGGTTGCGCAAGGCTTACATGTTAGCACCTGGTAGTCAGGATAGAATACGAACAACGAGCTAGGAGTTTAATAGTAAAAGTACTTCATCAAGCATACAGATAGGCTCTGCAAGGAGAATGATATCTACACTCTCTGTATGCCACTCACTCATATCACCTGCTCCAGCCTCTTGACTGCATATAAATTGCATGTATCTACAGTTGAGTCTTTGCGTCTCTAGCACGCTTGTATTGCGTACATTTGAAGCTTTTCCAACATTCTTCAGTATCAGTCCTAGTTCGCATATGTCGTGAGTGAGTGTGGCCATATTCGCGTTCGCGACGCGTAAAGACACACCAAAGATTTCCCGCGAAGTTGGCGAACTTGTCTATGATGTCATTTGTTGTCACAGAGCACCCATGCATCTATCTGCACAGCGCCAAATATGAGAATACCATGATATGGATCTTTTGGAAGTATACCACACATCGAGTTCTTCCGTGCCCTACTGTCGATTTCATTAGGCGAACAATAGACCGAAGCCGCCTGTCTGTGACTTCGAAGCACGTGCCTCGGCAAGACTCGTTGACCGCCATGCATCCTCCCAGAACCAAGATTTGAGCTTTATTTCATCACCCCACAGTATCCCCATGTTCTTGGCCATCTCGTAGCAGCTAGATTCCTATCGGACAACGGGTCAATTCCCTCTTCAGCACTCCCTCGTGGAGTTCCCCCCAGAAAGATGCCCGCCCCCGCACTCGACCATCCGTATACAGTAATATGCCGACGCCCGGACAGGATGCGTCCTGTCGCTTACTAGCCCTGATATTGAGCCATGCGAGAGCTACATATTTACCTGGTTTTCGGGTTGCAACAGACGTTGGGGCATTAAGCACGACTATCTCGACTTTAGTATTGCTTTTCCGAGGTCGTGCCGTCGACACTTTGATCTGACAACGCGCAAGTCAGTATGGCTAGCACGCAGCCCAACGACGAAACTTCTGGTGTCGCCAACAGGACTGGCGAGTTCGATACCAATGTTATTGCGCCTGCCGAAGCTCCTAAAAGATCGCCATGGAAGGCCTGGATGTACCTCTGGGAATGGTATCCTAAGCATTATCCCGAGGAGGAGAGGAAGCTGTTGAGGAAGATGGACGCTTGTCTGCTGACCTTTTGTTCCTTCATGTGTAGGTTATTATACAGGTACTTCTAATACTTACATGCTAACAGAACCAGTCTTCCTAAAATGGCTCGACTCCTCGAACATCAAGAATGCATACGTATCAGGCATGAAGGAAGAGCTCAGCCTCTACGGGAACGAGTACTCTCTCTTCGACACCTTCTACAACGTCGGATACCTGGTGTTTCAGGTCCCATCTCTACTCCTGCTATCCCGACCGAAGATTGCCAAATACTATCTGCCGACCATGGAAGTGCTTTGGTCCATCGTGACCTTCTGCCAGAGTCAGATGCGCAACCGAAACGACATTTACGGTACTCGATTTCTGCTTGGTCTTCTCGAAACACCCGTAGCATCTGGCACCACATATGTGCTCGGCTCTTGGTACAGACCTGAAGAGGTCTTCAAACGGACTGGAGTCTGGTATGTCTCTAACAACATCGCCGTGATGTTTGGTGGCTACCTGCAAGCTGCGGCTTACAAGAATCTCAACGGGTAAGCGGTATTTTCGACCGATACCCTACAATCGCTAATCTAATGCAGTGTTGGTGGTATGGCTGGCTGGCGATGGCTGTTCATTATCGATGGAGTCATCTCTCTTCCTATTGCCCTTGCAGGCTATTTCATCTTCCCAGGTCTACCGAGTAGCGCGAAGCCTTGGTGGCTAACACCTAAAGAGCATGCACTGGCTCGATCACGTATGGTCAGTGCTGGTGTGGCACCAAGCAAAGAGCTTAGCTGGACGGTAGCCAAGCGCACGTTTATGCGCTGGGAGTTTTACATGGGCGTACTATGCTACACCTTGTAAGAGTTCCCCAGCAAAACATGACTAAGTGAATGCTAACATGCTTCTAGCTTCTTATCCTCATCGTATCCCCATGGACAGATGGCAATCTGGCTTAAAGACCTTGCCGCCAAGTATCCCGGCGCCTACACCATTCCCCAAATCAACACTATACCCACCGGTGCCCAAGGTGTCTCCGTCTTCGCCGCACTCCTCGCCACCTCGCTATGCATGGTCTACCCACTCTGGTCCATCTTCTCCATCGTGCAAACCATCTACATCGTCGCCAACATCTCCCTTTTGATCTGGAACATCCCCAAAGGCTACCACTTCGCCTGCTACTACCTCCTCGGTGTCTCGGCAGCCATAACACCCATCCTCATGCCCTTCATCAACATGGCTCTCCGCGATGACGCAGAAGCACGCGCCGTCACCGTCGGCGCTATGTTGACCGCTGGCTGGGCTGTCTTCTCCTTCTACCCCATCACCGTCTTCCCTATTGTCGAGGGCCCGAAATGGACAAAGGGCTACTCGGTGAATATCTGCTTTATTGTGGGTTGTTGGTGTACGTTCTTGGTCATGCAGTACTTGTACAAGAAGAGCGAGAATAGGAAACAGAGCTTGATGATTCGGGAGCTGGCGAAAGATCAGGAGGATTTGGCAGGGTTGGATGTCAAAGAGGCGGCGGAAGTTGAGCATACGGAAGTCAGGAAGTGATGCGCTGGATGTGCGGATGGCATGATCCACTTGTCCGGGTGCGGTATAGGTAGGATTTTTGAATCTCCACAATGTGGAATGCAATACTCGTACTTCAACAAATTGTGTGGTTGGAACTATTGAGGCGTTGTCATCCTGATTCGTCGGTGGTTTGGTAAGTAGGCATCAAGCATGGATGGCATTCACAGTGTGGAGAGAGTTGTGTATCAAACAGACGATATACAATTATGGGTTCATCCTACTCGTACATCCACGCCTCATCCTTCTGTGCACTGTCCGCCATCTGTGCTCTAGCATACAAACACTTAACCATCTGTCCATCTTCAAACACAGGTACAATGTCCTTCTCCACAACCTTCATTGCCCACATGATTAACCGCGCACCAAGATTCTCCGTACGCCCTTTGATGAACACAGGCGTTGTGCTATCAGCAGGTTGATCAACAAACGTCAGACCGAGGTCATCTAGTATATCCATTGGTGTGGCATCCGCGCTGGCAGAAGGAAGCTGCAGAAAGTCGCCGAGGTTCTCGTCGATGAAGGTATATGTCTCGACGTCTTCGATGCCGTCTTCTAGCGCGGGGAGGCTGTGCTTGGAGCATAAGTCGCGCACCAGACTAAATATCTTGATATCATTCGTGTCTTGTGTGGTCAACATCAAGGAGATGAGGACGGTGAGGAATATCGTCCATTCCAAACCTTCGTTCTGTGGACCGTGGATACCATGTTTGTCGAGTGCGCTCGAGAATGTCTTTGCTGGCCCAGGTAGATCGGTGCCGAAGGTCGTGAGCACATCGGATAGACTGTGTAAGGTGCGATCGAAAAGTTCTGCGCCAGGTGCACGGAGCTTGTTGATCGCAGTCTTGAGCTCCTGCCTCACTGAATGAATGACTTTAGCCTGGCCATCGCGATAAATCTTCGCGTACTTTTGTTTGTCGTTTTGAGGCTCCTGCGCTATGTGTAGTGGGAGGGTGCTGCATCTTTGTTCAAGCGCTTGATGTAAGAGTACCAAGACTTGCAGCGTGATTCTAACCCCTGGGCGTGCAACGTTGATAGTGCTAATGTCCAACTCGGAAGTTATGATCGTCTGGATGAAGAAGAAGTGAACAATGTACGGAGGCACACCACGGAAGAAAGGAATGTGGTTATCATAGCGACCGAACGGATGATCCTTGGCGCGCAGAAAGTGCTGCTCCTTGTTCGGGTCTGTGGCTAGGAAGTCCTTTGACATGCCAAAAGGTACATTCTCAGCATCTAGCAAACCCAGCTGCTGTGCATACTGCTGCAACTGTGGCTGGAACGCCAACTTCAAAGCAAACTGTTCAATAGGATTGTCTTCTAGACAGAATCCATACCCAAGGAGAAGCTCATCGTTCTGCTTGGGTGCATAGTTGTTGAAGAGCTCTTGACCGGGCTGAAACGACTCGCCTTCAAGGCATTTGAGTGCGAAAGACTGGTGGGGCTGGAAGTCCCACTCTACCTTGGCCGACACTGAGTGATTCAGAATATCGACAACCGGAAAGAGGATAGGTATTGTTTCCCGTTCCGGTAGAATATGGGTCGATATGAAGGCTCGCGAGGTGAAGATGGTGGCTGCCCATAGCAACGAATCGCTGAGGGTCGTTAGCAGGCTGCACCAGGAAGCGGCTGTACCAGTGTCTCGTGAGCCAGAACGTGGAGATCTAGAGTGTCGACAGATAAAAGTGATAATACTGGCTTGCAGTGTCTCAGTTCACGCAGACGATAGCGCTGATGCTATAGTGCACGCTAGACAAGATGTAGCATGCGATGAATATCACCCGCTGAAAGACTTACACGTCGATCTCGTCAGCAAGAGGCATACCAAGCTCTTTCAAGACAGCCACAGAATTCTCCCATTGGTGCTGCAGCTCAGCCTTTCTCTCCTTGGTCGCAGGAGCCAGGCTTGTACCGGCGAGAAAGGCGATATCGCTCTCGTCAAACCACAAAGGCGTAGTCATGCTTTCTCGCCCCGGTAAGCATGCAATGTACGCGTGCCATGGCGACTGGTCGCCCTTGTTGCGCTGTTCAATCAACAGCATATACGTCAGAATGTGATCCGGGATCTTGCCTCGACACTGTTGTAGGGGGCTCTCGACGTACAAGACGTCTTTCTCGTTTGGGTCTAGATTGAGAGAGGAGAGCGTCAGCTTCAATGGACATGAGGCCACTACAGCGGAGGTCAATGGCCTCACAGCGCGCATGTGAAAGCCATGCGAATCGCTGAAGACAATGTGGACGTCTGGACTGAGCTGACCCCCATTTTGCGTGAACCAAGCAACGAGGGTCTTGGCTGACGGATGAGAGCCGAAGTGCTGGCCTGATATCTCGTCCATTGGAATTGCGCTGACACTGATGTGCGAACGTCGCGGCCTTGAGAGTCGGGCTTTCTTTGACGAATCGGCGTACCAAATATGGTTCGCGCGCAACAACTTCCTGATCCGAAATGTTAGGTATCTCGGAGGGTCGGTTGAGCCGACTGCGCGACGGTAACGTGTGTTTTGCAGCTGACGAGAGCTCGGTCTCGGTCACGGTCAATATTTGGTGGCGCGGGATGCGGAGCACTACGGAACCGACGATCAGAAGCGAGCGGGCTTGCAGAAAGATCGTGAGTTGTAGCGGGTCGTGCAGCAAGAGGTGCAGCACGGCGTAATGGTGTGCGGCATTGTCGGTGAGACAACGAGTAATTCAAATCCCCTTGCAATACTCACGGTAGGGTTTGCGTACGCGTCAGGCGGTTACAGCATGTCCCTGTCACAGAGCTGTTGCACCGAACATGACAGCAAGGGATTTCAAGCTCTACAAGCTTCGTGTCAGCTACGATTGACAGATGAGAATGCTTCAACATGAGTACTATAGCATAATGGCCAGTGTTTCCAGCGTGGCTGAGTGGCAGTGTTGCTCGGCTGAAACGTCGCAAGGCTAGCCAATCGAAGCGCGAATCGATCTATACGAATACGCCGTGCATTGACTGCCCGGCGCTTCCTCAGAAGGTTCCATGGTCGCCTTAGCAATCTTAAGCTGGTGATTATGATGATGATGTATTCGGAGCCCTCGGAATGGTGTCTTGCTGCTCTCATTCAAACCGTCCGAACCCGAGTGGACCTAGACAAGCAGCGAGATTACCTGCTGGCATGACTCCGGTAAGCAGCCCCAGTCTTGTCCGCCATAGCAGCCGAGTAATCAAGTTCCGATGAAGCAAAAGAGGGGCTAGGCGCGAGCATGCATGATATGCGCCATGGGCTAATGGCTCTGGCCCCTTGCCGGATAGGGCTTTGCTGGCGTCCCTGCGCCCACGGGACGGATGATGGTTGACATTACCGACGTTGGAGCCTGTGTACCTTGTGCGTCGAACGATGCGGATGGAAAGTCGAGCCCTGTCCGGCCGATGAATGACCTCGCGAAGGGGCCCATCCAAGGCTTCTTTTTTGCTGCCATTTCGTTTTCAGAATTCTCGTCTACGTCGGCGTCCTGAGACATCAAGCTGCCCATGGTCGAATTAGAGAGTGGTTGGCCAACACATTCCCTGCACAAAGGTCAGCTCCTGCTAGCTGTGGCTTGTAAGTCAGCCCCAGTTGCCCAGGCGTTCTTCGTGGTGGATTGCCTATTACGCTTGAGGGGCACGACCTCGAAACTTCAGCGCACAGCCCTTGGGTCCCGCCTGAATAAGAACAATGGCGTCCCATGCGCTGATTGCGCCCTTGGCTGCGTTGTGTTTTCCTTGTTTGCTGACGGATATTGCAGCATGTCACACCTTGATTGAGCGCTGGAGCCATGCTGCTGGACATGTTGACCGCTGACGCCGCCAAACACGGCCACGAGAGCTCACCACCGCGTGCCGCCTCGCCCTCGAACAATGCCTCGTTCCTGCAGATGCCGCTTTCCATTCTCGGTTCCGTCTTGCGCGGCCAGACTCCTTCACCGTCGCAGGCGACCCTACCTTCTCCCCATACCGACCCTACAACCCATGCCCCTGACACACCTACGCCTGCCTCGCAAAGGGGTGCCATGAAGACGCCGCATGACGAACCCATCATTGCCCTCGCTCCTTCAAGACCGGTTTCCTCGGGCAGCGATGCCACCAGCGACAAACCCAAGAAGCGGACCCCTCGTTCCAAGACGTCCTACATCATCGCCCGACCCGTAAACACTCGCTCGAAGCTACACAGCCGACCAAGAGTTGCCCTACAACTACACCAAGTCATTCCTTCACAGCGACCAAAGCCAGCCTACGAAGTCATTCCTTTCTCGGCCATCCCCCAACGAGCCTCGAGACGTCTATCGCGGAGTTTCAACACCAGAGAAAGACTCGGACCGCATGATCTCCTCGTTGCCCAGGCAGAGGCATACAACATTTCTGATGACGAGAACAAGTCGGAAGAGGATCGCTGGGGTTCGCGCGACGTAATCGGTGTCATAAGCTCACGCAAGTGCGACAAGGGAGTGAATGAGACGACGGAGATTTGCATGAATGATGGGACGAGTCGCTGGGCAGTCACCAGCATGCCCAACGGAGGCTACGAGTTCAACAGCACTGACGAACATGGCCTGACCTTGAAGGCTCGCTGGGTGGTGAAGCCAGGCTATTCGCGCCGCGTGTCGAGCATGTCGACGAATGCATCACCTTCGCCATTACTCCCGCAGGCGCCTGACGACAAGAAGTTTACCTTTAGCACCCTGAGTGTCAATTCTAGACGCCACCCCATTATTGCGACAATGACCCGCAGTCGCATAGATGTCATGGACACGTATGCAATGCCATCTGCTGCCTCGCCGTCAACGCCTAGCATAACCTCGTATACGCAGTCACCTATTACCGACTCTTCCAGTATCGACGTCAACACCTTCATGGACACCTTGACGGATAAGCTCCCTACCGAGACCGACGAGGCACTACGACAATTCATATTGGCATCTGGTGTCTGGGTTGCTTCCAAAGAATTCGCGACCGAGACCTCCACCTTGGCTTCGCCTCCGACCCTGACTCCCTCGGCGACCTTTCGTCCCAGCACCAACCGCACGTTCTCCATGTCCATCTTAGACTGCCCGCGCTCGCCGTCTCCGGCTTCGACCCTTGATGAGAAGCGCCGCTCGATCCCCCGCATGTTCAAGCCTAGTTTGGAAAGACTGCCTCGTCGCACAACAAGCTTTACAGATGCTCCTCCTTCGCCTGCGTCAACCAAGACGGCGGTAAATGCTTCTCCTCTGCCTGTTGTGAAGACACGCGGGCGACGTGCTAATTCGACGGGTACTGCTATTCATAGTATGACGGGCAGCATGAGGAAGAAGTACGGACTTCCATTTGAGGACCAGACACTTGTAGAGACTGCAGAGGAGCGCTCTATGAAACGCAGCGTGGAGCTGCTTCGCATCAAGGAGCTATCACTACCATCACCCATTGAGCGACCGTCCGCTGAGTCAACCCGACCCCCCGCGCCAGCAATTCCCTCCCCTGTTTCTAAACACCCATCATCCGAATATTCAACTCCACTCGCACAGCCGCTCGCTTCACCCCTCTTACCGTCAGCCATGTCGGAAACGGAACGTTCACGCAAGACACAGTCCGCATATGCGCCCATCACGACAACCGGCATGTGGGATTCTGGCGTTACCGAAGGTCCCGGTCTCAAGAAGCGCCCGACAAGCATGTTTGTCATGAACGAGAAGAAGCGCAAGCAAGAGAAGAAGGGCGTGCGCAGTAAGAGCAAGGAGAGCAAGACCAAAGCCAGCGAAGACAGCAGCGAGGGTTTTGGTCTCAAGAGGAAAGGCGATTGGTACGTGTACAAGATCAAGCTTCGCCTCAAGGACATGTTTAAGAAGGAGAAGGCGTGATCTCGACGGGCTTCGCAGCTGCTTGCTTGCTTGTTCTGCATAACATTGATGTAGCGTCGCGAGGCGCTTTTTGGATATATTCAAGGCTGGACCGAACTGGCGTCTTCAGTCACCACTCATTGCATCTTTCCTTCTATTCCTGTACATACTACACTTTTCCTTACGCCAAAAGGCTCCGTTATCGCAATCTGCCTCGCTTATACCCATTTCTATTCATACCCTGTTGCGTAGCGTAGCTCAATGAAACTTTACATTCTTGTCCGACCGTCATGTCCGATGCTCCGTGACTTTGACAGTACCGCCGTCTCCACACGCTGGTTCTATAATGCCGAGGCCGTGGCTCGTATCTTTTTTTCCCCCTCGGGGCTAATGCAAGGCTCCGAGGCTTGCGCATGCTATTATGGTTCTCTACTCGGCTTGTTCAGCGGCGGACCCCGTCGGCCGAGGTGTCGGACGAGATTGGAGATTCGATGGAAGGAAGAAGAATTTTGCAAAGTGCACTGACGCGACAGGCACTTGCTGGAGAAACGAGGCCTGGGGTGAAAATGCATGCCAGATCGGTTTCCCCGTTCTGTGCTTCTCGACGTTACACGTACTGGTGGGATATTTCCTTGGTAAAGGCTGACGCTTGTACAAGAGATGCACAGTGTAAGATGCTAGCGAAGAGGCCATTTTCACCGAGTAGTATGCAATGAATATGCTGAACGATTGTCTGGATGAAATGCGTACTTAAGCCTTGTAAGCCGTCCGTTGGCATATGGGTTGGCTATTTAAGAGTTCTAACTGAGGCGTTTAGGATGAAGGCATTTGATTATCACTTGGTAAATCCGCGTCTGCGGAGCTGTATCATGCAAAATACTATTGCTATATGAACAGAAGACGTCGTGGCCCATCTACTTCATCTACGTCGCTAACGATAATAGTTACTTGCTTATGGTGAAGAGTGAGAGGATGGAGCAGTCAAGTGGGGGCAGAGATGGAGGAGAGTCGCTTTACTGTAGTCCAGCCTGCACATAGCACCACCACAGCAACTTAATGTCGTCTCTCAACCTTAAACCTAATTTGGCTTTGATAGCGTAAAGAACGATGTACAAATCAAGTATTTCCAACGCAAGCGGTAGTTTGGTCTCTTACCAGTCGTTTCTCTTGTTTTTGGCGACGAACAGACGCCAAAAGACCGCACCTAGGCGCAATTCTCCCTTCTGACCGCCTTCACGTCACTACAGCATGTCCGACATTCACCACTTGTCGCGGTTTGTTGATGATGATACTCGAGGTCTCAGGGTCTCACTGTGACGGCTCCTCACCCAATGAGGCTCTAGGAAGCCCCGCACTAGCGTGACTGCTAGCGTGGCTTCCCCTGCAGCGTCTCGCTTTGGCAACGCCAACGCGTAAACACAGACGCTGGTCTAACAAAACACGCCTCCACATTTTGCCTCTCTCACCACCACGCCTTCCTTTCGTCTACACTCGCTGCTTCTTGTCGCTCTTATCGTCTATTTTACACCAGATAGAGCTTTTATTGTCTTTTTGACTTTGCACTTTCGTCCTGCGGGACACAACAAGAGCCCGCCATGGACGACTCCCTAATGGAAGACTCAGTCTTTGACGAAGGCGCCAGCTCCGACTTCGCGCCACCCGCAAAGCCGGCAAAGGCCACCAAGGCCGCGGCGAAACCGAAAGCCCCAGCCACGAAGAAAGCAGCCGGTCCTGCGAAACCTCGCGGCAGACCTGCCGGCGCGGCTGCAAAACCCAAGGCGAAAACCGCGCCCAAGAAGAAGGCCAAAGCCGACTCAGACATGGATGAGAACTCGGACATTGACATGGATGAGGACCCAGTCAACGACGACGAGTCGCTTCTCGCAGACACGCCACCAAAAGCCAAGAAGCCGCCGGCCCCGAAGAAGTCCAGCGGTAAGCCTCTCGCAGACATTGCGAATGAGAGCTTCGGTGCGGACGGCGATGATGTGCCGGTTTCAAAACCCAAGAAGGGCGGCGCCAGCAGCAAGTACCAGATGGTAAGTGTACAAGATGTGAGAGCCAAGGCAACGACTAACCGGTAGACAGTTGACGCATCTGGAGCACATCATGAAGCGACCCGACACATACATTGGCTCCGTAGAGCGACAAACGGACAAGATGTGGGTGTACAACTCAGAGAGCGAGTCGATGGAGTTCCGCGACGTATCCTACGTTCCTGGTCTATACAAGATCTTTGACGAGATTCTCGTCAACGCGGCAGACAACAAGCAGAACGACAAGAACATGAGCGAGATCAAAGTCACGGTTGACCGCGAGTCTGGCGAGATCTCCATCAAGAACGACGGCAAGGGAATTCCAATCGAGATTCATAAAGTTAGTCGCTTCCACACTTCAGCCAGGTTCGCTGCTAATTTGACCAGGAACACGGCATATATGTACCAGAGATGATCTTTGGTCACCTACTCACTTCCTCCAACTACGACGATAACCAGCAAAAAGTCACAGGTGGTCGCAACGGTTACGGAGCCAAGCTTTGCAACGTTTTCAGTACCGAGTTCACAGTCGAGACGGTCGACTCGAGACAAAAGAAGAAGTACAAGCAGACTTGGACTGAGAACATGAGCAAGATGGGCAAGGCCAAGATTACCGATATCAAGGGCGACGACTACACCAAGGTCAGTTGGAAGGCTGACTACGCTCGGTTCGGAATGAACGGCATCGACGACGATTTCGAGGCCATAATCAAGCGCAGGACCTACGACATGGCTGGTACGCTACGAGGCATCAAGGTCTATCTGAACGGCGAACGCATCAAGATCGCAACGTTTGCAAAGTACATGGAGATGTATACAAAGTCAATTTCGCGCGACCAAGGCAAGAGCGAAGACGATAAGGAGAAGGACGTCATCATCACAGACAAGCTCGACCGCTGGGACATTGGTTTCGCTGTCTCTGATGGTTCCTTCAACCAGGTCTCCTTCGTCAACTCGATTGCGACCACGTCTGGTGGTACGCACGTCAATCACATCGCCGACCAGATTGTCGAGAAGCTCATGGCAATTGTCAACAAGAAGAACAAGGCTGCTGTCAAGTTGAAGCCTGCACAGATCAAGAACCATCTTTTCCTGTTCGTCAACTGTTCTATCGTGAACCCAGCCTTCACATCTCAGACCAAGGAGCAGCTCACGACAAAGGCCAGCCAGTTCGGTAGCAAGCCAGTCCTTAGCGACAAGTTCCTGAATGCCATCGCAAAGACTGAGGTCATTCAGAACATCATGCACTTTGCTCAGCAAAAGGCCGACCAGATGATGAAGAAGACCGATGGTAACAAGCGCAACCGTATTAGTAACGCAAAGCTCACGGATGCCAACAAGGCAGGAACCAAGGATGGACATCTCTGCACGCTGATTCTCACTGAGGGTGAATCAGCCAGTGTACTGGCTTTAGCTGGCCGTGCTGTTGTAAACCAGGATTTGTTTGGTGTCTTCCCGCTTCGTGGTAAGCTTCTGAACGTCCGAGACGCGACTGTCGACCAGATCATGAAGAATGCCGAAATTCAGAACATCAAGAAGTTTATGGGACTTCAACATAAGAAGGAATACACGGTAGCGGACATGAAGAGCTTGCGTTACGGTCATCTCATGATCATGACGGATCAGGATCACGACGGTAGCCATATCAAGGGTCTACTCATCAACTTCCTCCAATGTCAGTTCCCAAGCTTACTCAAGATTCCTGGCTTCCTCTTGGAGTTCATCACTCCCATCGTCAAGGTCTGGAAGGGCGATCCCAAGAACCCACGCAACATGCGAAGCTTCTTCTCTATGCCTGAGTACGAGGAGTGGAAGGAGCAGCATCAGCACGAAAAGGGATGGGATCACAAGTACTACAAGGGATTGGGTACCAGCGACATTCCTGATGCTCAAATTTACTTCAAGGATCTCGACACCCACATGAAGCGATTCCAGGTCATGCGTGAGGAAGAAGAGAAGCTCATCGAGCTTGCTTTCTCGAAAAAGAAAGCTGATGCTCGTAAGGACTGGCTACGCGACTTTGTGCCCGGTCAGCATCTCGACCTCACTACCCCAGACATTTCTTACGACGACTTTGTCAACAAGGAGTTGATTCTCTTCTCCATGGCCGACAACGTGCGATCAATTCCTTCTGTTATTGATGGTCTGAAACCCGGTCAGCGCAAGGTGCTGTACACCTGTTTTAGGCGTAACATCAGGAAGGATGTCAAGGTTGTTGAGCTCGCTGGTTCCGTCTCTGGTTCGACCGACTACGCTCACGGTGAAGCCTCCATGCAAGGAACGATTGTCAATCTTGCACAAAACTTTGTCGGTACCAACAACATCAACTTCTTGGAACCCAGTGGTAACTTCGGTTCTCGTCTCAAGGGTGGTGCCGATGCTGCCAGCGCCAGGTACATTTACACACGCCTATCGCCATTCGCACGACGAATCTTCCACGGCCACGATGACGCATTGCTGAAGTACGGCGAGTCGGATGGTCACAAGATTGAGCCTGAAATATTCGTCCCGATCTTGCCGACGATCCTCATCAACGGTTCGAGCGGTATCGGTACTGGTTGGAGTTCTGAAATCCCCAACTTCAACCCCATGGACATTATCGAGAACATCAAGCGCCGTATGCAGCCAGGTGCTACCAAGGAAGACATGACTCCTATGATTCCCTGGTACAAAGGTTTTACCGGCACGACGACAGTCCTCGGTCCCGATCGTTATCAGTTTACAGGAGTTGTCCGACAGACTGGTGACAACGAAGTTGAGATCACTGAACTGCCGGTTCGCTACTGGACGCAAGACTTCAAAGAGAAGCTCGAGGAAATCATCAAGGCGGAGAAGGGTCCTTCGTACATCAAGGATTACATCGACTACAACACCCCAGACCGCGTTCACTTCATCATCAAGATGGAAGATAAGTACATGGCAACAGCTCTTGCCAAGGGTCTGGAAGAGATGTTCAAGCTTTTCAAGCCTCAGTCGACGAGCAATCTTGTCGCTTTCGACGCGCATGGACGTATTCATAAGTATGCTAGCGTTCTCGATATCATCGAGGAGTTTTACCACGTCCGCCTGCGATACTACGAGAAGCGAAAGCAGCATCAGCTTCAGGTTATGGAGAAAGAGCACCTGAGGATGACAAACCAGGCCAGATTTATTCAGATGATCATTGATGGAAAGCTCATCGTCTCAAAGAAGAAGAAGACCGTACTTGTGCAAGAGCTCAAGAAGCTTGGCTTCACTCCCTTTCCAAAAGTTGAGGACGCCAAGGCCGCTGGTGAGGTTGAGGATGTGCAGGAAGATGAATCAGAGGAGACTGAGACGGAAGTGTCTGCCAACGACTACGACTATCTGCTAGGTGTAAGTGCTGGTAATCCACTCCAAACTACTAAAACTAACGTTTCCTAGATGGCTATTTGGTCTCTTACCCAGGAACGTGTCGAGAAGCTTTTGAAGCAGATTGGCGAGAAGCAACATGAAATCGACACACTCATCAAGCTTTCACCAAAGGACATCTGGACAGTCGATCTTGAGGCCTTTATGGACGAATGGAATCTTCAGCTGGAGGAAGAGGTCAAGCGTAAGAAGAAGATCGCTAGCATCACTCGCCGACCTTCTCAAAAGCTCGGTATAGGTGCGGGCAAGGGCGGCAAGGGAAAGAAGAAGAGAAAGGCAGATGGAAGCGACTCAGATGACTCCGGGTCCGACTTTGGCCCGGTTAAGAAGAAGGCAAAGCCGAAGAAGGAGGGGCTGCTTAGCTATCTCCAGCAGGAACCAGTCAAGAAGCCTACTGCAGCGGAAGCACTAAAGAGCAGCAGCGCGTTTGGCTCAACGGCACCGCAAAAGCAAGGTACTCTGCTCGCACATCTAGTCAAGAAGAAGGAGGAGACACCGCAGACTGATGGAGGAGAGAATGGCAGATCAGCTTCGGCAGATTCGATGCCAGCGCCCGCGCCAACCAAACGGAGCCGCCCAGCTGCTGCAAAGCCCATTAAGAAGGATCCACTTTCGGACGATGAAGACTCGGATGTTTTCGCTGCAGTCGCTCAGGAGGCTGCGAAGGAGCCTTCTAAGACGACCACCGCGTCTCGCACTGCTCGCAGCGCAAAGAAGCAGGCTCCCAAGTACATCGGCAGCGACTCCGATGATGACTCCGATGACCTTCTCGGCGATGTCAGCAGCATGGTCAAGACAATTGGAGCCGGTACGAATGGTGTCCCCATGTTTAAGGCGACTACTACTGCCCGCCCTGCAGCCCCTGTGAAGAAGAACAGCAGCCCTATCGAGATCGATGGAGACACCACGAACTACGAAGGCCTAATGCCTCAGTCTTCGCCACAGCGCCCTCCTCCTCGCAACGTCCACGACACAATTATGAGCTCTGATGAGGATGACTTCGATCTTGGTGTGAAGAAGCCAGTCGCTTCCAGATTGAATGCAAAACCAGCCGCGAAACCGAAAGCTGCAGCCGCTAAACCAGCACCCAAACCCAAGGCTGTCGTGAAGAAGGCCGCTGCGCAGAGCCCTGCAGCGAAGGCTTATGCGAAGAAGCACGGCAAGGAAGCAGAGGTTGCTAGACCTGCAGTCAAGGCCAAGAAGCAGATCACCATCGACTCTGATGAAGACGACGAGATGGAAGATGCGGACGCTATTGCCAACGACATCTTGTCCGACGAGGATGAGGACGAGCCGACTCCCAAGCCAGCGTCGCGTGCCGCTGCTGCTCGACCTGGTCGTCGGGCTGCTGCTGCCAAGCCAGCAAAGTACGTGGTCAGCGACGATGAAGCGGAGTCCGACGAGGCTTCTGAACCCAGCTTTGAAGATGATGATAGCGAGTAAATTGCTTGCTGCGGGCGCATGGGAGTGTTTGATACCCGGATTATCGGCGTTATAGGTGTGAGACCATGGTCTCTAGGGAGACAGGAACGGATTGGTGGTTCACGGTCGGCATTTGGCGTCGTTTCTTCAAAGCATACTTTACCAAGATATGTATTCATTGCAGGTACATTCTCATGCTTAGCTAGAATTATATACATTGCGACTACATAAAATCGTGTATTCGTTGCTCAGCGGATGTATGTGGTGTGTTTCAATACTTATTGCCTCCCTCGTGTGTATAGTAGGTTAGAGCTTCCATGTCTAAGGTTATCATCTCTCGGATACTGAGACCTGCCCAAAGTCTCGCGTGGGAATTGTCTAGTTTCCACATTCCTACTAGACTTGAGGGGATGAGTGTTGTTGTAAACCATGCTAGATTGGATGCCGTGTCAGTCGTCACACAGTTAAGAAATAAAAGTAGCCACATTGCTCACAGCAGGAAAAGATTCAACCATATTGCAAACGAAATCCACGCACTGTCGAATCATGTGGTCAAAGTGCGTATTTCAATCCAAGCAAGCACAGCGTTTTCGCCAATAACAACCGTGGCACCTCCGCCCTTGGCTCCGCACGCACCGCGCACAACCCTCCGACCGTCATCGCTCCCTGTGCCAACCCACCAACTCTCCCAATCACACCACCACCTCCACCCCCCACCCACGTTACCCTGCTATGAACACCTTCAATCGCAGTACCGCACTCCCCCCTCCCGTACCCACGCGATGATCTCGTCTGGCTTCACCAACGCGCCCGTGACGCAATTCCTCGTCTTCGGCACCGTCATTGGCGCGCTGCTAGCTACGATTACGGATTCGCGGTATTACTTGCCTATCCAGGTTGTGCCGCACATTTGGCAGTATGGCCAGTTTTGGAGGTTTGCGGTTTGGCAGGTATGTTTGGGATTACCGTGGAGAGGGCAATAGCAACAGCAACAGCAGCAGCAGGGGAAGAAAACAGGTAAAACGATACTAACGTGTGGAAACGATGTAGCTGAGTTTTACGAATTCGACCGAAGTCCTCTTTGCGGTGTTGACTTTGTATCAACTCCGTGTTGTGGAGAGACTGTGGGGAAGTCGGAAGTTTGCTGTATGTATCCATTCTTGTGGTCTTTACACTTCTTAACTTACTCTACCCTCTGTCTCTCTCTAAACTATAGAGAACCTCCTCGCTAACACACTCCAGTCCTTCCTCGTCTCTACCCTCCCATACACGACGCTCCTCCCCCCTCTCCTCCTAACCTTCGTCCTCCGCCCGCTCACCTTTGGCGCGATGAACTACCTACCCGCCGGCCCAACACCAATCACCTTCGCCCTCCTCGCAAACTACTACGCTGCAGTCCCATACACATACCGGTATAAAATCTCGCCCTGGGCATCCACACAATCAAATACACAGTCCCTCTCAGCACTCTGGTCACGAAGCCTAACCCTGACTTCAAAATCCCTGTCCTACTTACCCCCGCTCCAACTCGCGCTATCCCAGTTTCCCGGCTCGCTGCTCGCGGCGGCTGTGGGCTGGGGTGTCGGCACGGCGTATCGGAGGGACGTGTTGCCTGGTGCGGCGAGGTGGAGGGTACCTGGGTGGATGGTGGGCGAGGAGAAGAAAGACGGGTTTGAGGGTTTGAGAGCCAGATTGGATGCTGAGAGGGAGAGGGAAGGTGGAGGCGCGGCGCTGGCGACGGGGATTTTGGCCGAGGGCGGCGGGGCGGCAAGACAGAGGAGGACGTTGGGTGATATGGTTGCTGAGCAGTTTAGGGGGAGGGGGTAGATGAATTGATGAACTTGTGAGGATACGTGGTTTTGATTGTTAGAGTTCATGTCTTTGAATAATTTGAATTTCTAATCCAGCTTCTTAGGGAGATGGATGTGGTGGTATTATGTCATGTCGATTGTATTCGACTAGTAGTGATACAGATTACTTCTTCTCCTCTGTTCTCTCCAGACAGAGTAGATATTG
>JAESFQ010000301.1_pt1 | contig 17879 bp, 21 predicted proteins | sample 9269431 | NCBI WGS metagenome assembly JAESFQ01 (sample SAMN14502588, study PRJNA617103) | algae metagenome | isolation source: Plectolyngbya sp. WJT66-NPBG17 and co-occurring heterotrophs from well... | place: USA: Mojave Desert, Joshua Tree National Park, California | collected 2006-08-06
ATAGCCTATTATACTCCAGAGACCACCCATTTTCTACAGTGTTTACTCCTATCATACCTGCAGCTACTGTCTCCTACTTTTAGCCCTTTTTAGACTTTCTACACCTAAGCTAATTATCACTCTCAGAGTAAAAGGTCGCAACCACCAGCTCTAATCAGCTTTGTTGCCCGCAGCCTTTGCCTTTTCAAAGATTTGACCAGCGCACATGTTGTACATATAAGACACCAAACCAGCCTATAGGACTATACCTAGCCCTTCTCTGCAGCATCTTGATAGGTTCTTCAGGACAAAGTTTTGTGCTCAGTGCATGTGGGTAGCCGGTGTCTTCAGCATTCTTGAGCATTACATGTCTCCGCGCTCTGCTCTTTGTCCCACTTCTCGCTCTTGTGCCAAATTTCAGATTACGATGCAGAACTCTACCCTATTGACTAATTGGCCCTTGTCAGCTTCCAAAAATCTCGTCAAGTGCCTTTAACATTCAAAGGGGTGTAGCCGAGAATGCCCGCTGCCTCGAAATCCCTTCAATCCATCAAAACCGCAGGGTTTCTGGATAACTATAAATGTGTATGTAGCTCCAGTGACTGTCTCCTCAAAATCAATGTGACTGCCGACTACGATGTGGTGACAGCACTGGAATACTATCTTCCGCTTGGCAGTGATTTCGCATGAGTACAGGCCGATATGTTCTTAGATTCTACTCGGTCCACGTTGAACTCGATTCGTACGGACACAGATACGGAACGTAGAACACGGCTGTGATTGAGAAGAAGTATCTGTAACCTGGATTATTACTAGCTACTGATCTCTAGGTTTGCAGTTCGCGAATTAGGTCATCACCTTCCATTCACGAATACGCATACTATTATGACAAATGTTCAATTTCTCCTCCCGATCGGGGAGCGCCACATCCCAAGAGCTACCGTCACACACGTGGTACTAGGGGCTATGCATACACCAAAAATCATCATCGGTCATGTGTGCGTGATCAACAACCCGTAAATGCTCAAACTTAGAAGTAAAGATTCGAAATTGCAGGTGGCGGCTGGAAAACGGCTACTCAAAAACTGGTGCGCTGCGGGAATTGACATTTACAGCAATACGAGGAGCTAGGACTGAGGCAGGGCAATGTGGTAACTTTCGGTACTTGCATCAACTTCATACGAGGCTGTTTGACTCAGGTAGTAGACATGTTTTCCGAACGTGTGGGCTAAGGCAGCCAGCGAGGCTGACCGACCAGCAGCCCCCACTACCGTTAAGCAGCCTAGTGATATGAACTTCGGACTGAGGTTCCTGGCTGACAACCGGGAGACCGAGTTTGTGTCAATTGATGTTTCTAAACCCAGAGTAAAAAGAAAATAAGGTTTTGTGAGATGCAGGTACAGAGTCGCAGAGTTAAGCAGGGTGTGGTTTGAGAAGTACGCGCTCAGACTAGGGCTCTGCAAGGCTCTGCGATGTGGTCTAGCGCACAATTCATTGCTCGGAAACACACTGGTGTGCGGCGGTGTAAAGGATGTGGGTACATATTAAACACAGTTTGTTGATGAAAACGTCGTGTTCGTGGTTCTACATAGAAGGCAAACGATGACGTGATGCCCTGCTTTTCCACCACGCTTGCCATGCCACAACACATGTATTCAGCCTCATACCACTTACATGACAGCAACTCCAACCCCTCTCCACCACTCGAGGATTATCGTGATACCCGACACACAGGCTTGTGCCGCGTTCCACGTCTGTCGCATAGCCCTTACGCGCCCGGCCATGGTTGGTTCAGATCGGCGTGTTCGTGCCCTAGTCTCATAAGCTGTAGCCGCCGAAGCCATCATGGCATGGTTTCACTGCCAGGCTGGTACGGCGATCATGCAGGCATCACAACTGCGCCGCAATATTCGTCCCGACCATGTACTGCAAATGCCCGAGAGCAGCACTCTGTGGCGGAGCACTAACTTCCACATCCTCCCACGTCTTGTGTGTGCGCGAAGTATTCAGAGTATCCCACAACTCTGGCAACATTCGCACTATCGCCCACGATGCCAGCTTTGAACTTGACCACGACCGAGGCGGAAACTGCTCTGGCAACTGACTTGGCTCTTCCCGGCATTAAGCGTGGTATTGCAATTGGAGTAGCGTGTTCAGTGTCGGTCGTCGTCATCGCTATTCTCGCCTTCTTTGCCATCAGACGAAGGAATCGCGTACTGGCTCGGAGAGTACGACTTCAGACGACAACAACAGAGCCTGTGAATGATGAAGCCGGACCGCAGGAGAAAGCTTGGTGGGCCGCTACACCCGCGTCGTCACCATCGCTGCCACCACCACCACCGCCGCCTGTTGAAGCAGATGTCCGGACCATCTACGAGCTGGACGCAGGGCAAATACCTGAGTTGCACGGCGATACCGCTGCGCACGAAGTAGAGGGGAATAGCAACCACGCCGTGTCGGAAGAAGCGGAAGATTTGTACGCCCAGAAGCTGCAGCAATGGAGGACTTGGAACATCGCACCGGAGCCGAATGCCGCGAGCAATACGGTTGAGCCCGTACATTCGCGTCTGCCACTGCTCATGGTCTCACCACCTGAAGGATCTCCTGGTGAAATCTCGCCGTTGCTGCGCTCATCTTGGGACTATCCTTCGCAGGATGCTTCACCAGTATCACCGCCTCCAAATGTTCACTTCCCGTCGAGTCATCACGGACACACAAACAACTGAGGGAGGTGTTCGCAGACCTTATGACTGGATCTAGCATAGTCGGCGTACCAACATTCTCAGACGCATCGGATAGAGCTCGCTCGACTTGCAAAATGGGCTTTCATACTAGAGAAGTTGAGAAAAGCGCATCCCGATGAGGCCAACCACTGTGATATGAGAGGCTAGCGGACAACGAATTTCGGTCATCAACACGGTGGCTTCTTTCCATCCATACTCTTCGAACCGATATCGTGCCCGCCATCGTCGTCATCAATCGGCGAGTCCAGAAAGAGCCGCTCCTTGTTTCCTTTCGATGTGCCTTTTGCAGGGACTTCGGAACCTTGTAATTCCGCAGCAAATATTCGATCTCCAGCAGCCTCCACAGGGATAACGGGGCTTGCGAGCTCAGAAGCATGCTTCTCAATTGTGCCTCCAGCCTCCATCTCAGATGGGCCTAGGGCTCTATGTTCCCTTATCTCCGGAGCCGTTCCCTTCTCAGCGCTCCCCAAGTCGTGCACAGTTTCGTTGGGGGGTGAGTCTTTCGAAGACATGCGCCTCCGTCGTAGCCCAGTCCGTCTTCGGCGTACGAAAAACCAGGTTCCTAGCAGAACCAGTATTACAGCAAGAGCGACTGCTACGCCAATCCCTGCGCTGGCACCAACACTCAGACCGCGATTTTCGGGCTCTGGAGCTGGCGTCAACGAAGCGGAGGCTTCTGTCGAAGTCGGAGAAGCAATAGAAGTTTGAGAAGAAGTTTGGGAAGATAGCGGCGGTGTCGGTAGCGCAGAGGGGTTCGGTGTTGGAGCTGGTACAGGTGCGATGGAGCTCATGTCGTCGTCATCGCCATCGTCATCATCGTCCGAGCCAGTCGCGGTGGGGAGGGGCATAGTCGGATCGGTGGGTGTCGCCATGGTAGGTATCACGATAACCACTGTGAAAGAATGGGAATTCTAGAGAGTATGTTGATGATTATGAAATATAATAAGCCTGTAAATACCAAATGTAGATAAATTCACTATCACCTTCGGACTCAATCGCACTTATTATATCCCACATACATATGAACGTCAGTGGCTCGGCATAGTGCACATCGAAGACGACACTCTATCCATTTCCCTGCGCTCAAGCATCGGCAACGGCGTGGCATCCATCGCTCATTCGGACTCGGCACCCATAGCGTGCCTTGTCGCCAACTCAGCCTCCTTCCGGCTCATATATTCGGACAATTGCCGACTTGGCCTTGGCTGTTGCAAGCCTCAGTCTGCCACTGCTGTTCGTTGAGTCCTCGGTGGCCAAGTACTTACATGCTTCCCAAGTGCGATGGGAGACGCGTCGTTTGGGGCTCCGCTGTGTCGTTAGGATTGCCAAGACGCCAATGCCGCCACCGCCGAATATCCAGTTACCCGGTCAATCAATTGCGTGGTATGGAATAGGCGTGCGCGTTGGGCTGGCGCCTCCGTGTACCGTCTACTAGTGTGGTTCAGCCCGGTTGGGCTGTGTGTGGGAAGGGCTGCTGTCAACGGCATCAGTCTGCACATGTGTGGAAACTCACAATGAGCTCCTTGGAACAAAGGAAGAAATCACGGGCCCGCCGCCCAGTCGCCATATCACCCGAGTCTGGGTTGTTCCACTGTTGCACTGTCATGAAAGATGTTGTATGGGCCTAGAGGAAAGGTCATGCGGAACTTGGATGAGTTGCTCCGCAAAGCTCGTGGACCGTTGGTTATGGATTGAAAGGACATGAATTTAGTCCAGTACGGCCGGTTTGTGGCAATCTGCACTACATCCATCATAAGAGATGAATAACTGCGGCGTGGTGGAGAGAAGACGGGTTAGAGTCCGTGCTGCGGAGCAAGCGTGATCAGCAGCATGCCTGAAGCGAGTCCGTCACGTCCAGGGGTGCTTCATCTACCATCCCGCACGCATCGCGTTTGCACGCGACTCAATGTGCTCCGACGCCGTCGCTTGCTGTATACAGACGCCCTTCCATGAAATTGAGCACATGCATCGAACAGTGCGCAAGCAACCGGACCGATGCTACTAGGAGTACGCGCACTGGTAAATTCTGGAAGGGGCTGCGGGCTGCAGCTCTCGCCATCGCTTTATGAGACCTTGCTGCCGTGCGGTTTACTGTGGTACGCCCAAACTTCTGAGCCGCTTTAGATTGTGGCATACAGTAGAAAGACGCTGCTGATTCGCCATGGTTAGCTGAGTAAGGCCCTTGCACGGTATCAACCATCACCGTAGTGCCCGCGGAAGGGTGCGATCGAGAATTTCTAGGGGCACCAGAGCAGATCGATATGGAATATACTTTCAGCCTTCCCCAAGGTAGCCACAAATGCCGCATAAGGTAATGGAGAAGACGGGGCAATTGCTAAGATGGATATTAACAGCCCACTCCATACCTAGGTACCCCCGGCTCAGCTCTTTTATGACATGTACATTCACTTTTGTTGTGTCCACCGCGGCCAATCAAGCAGATCTTTGGCTCAACCATCCGTGGTGCGCCTCTCCTGTGCGGTATATCAGCTAGATTGGTGATTGTACATGCGATGGGCTCATATTGCCTTTAAAGATGGGGGATCATGGAGGCTGCCAGCTAACGGCACGTCAGCACTTCCCCAATAGCGCGACATTGGGATTGCGAAACCTCTAGGCGAACGTCTGCGTGAACAACTAGCGCCGCATATCAATCGGCATTTACCGGCCTGGTGGAAGGGCCTAATAGTGTCATCCGCAGAAGATGAAAGACGCCACATAACGGCAGCGGGAAGAGATGATAAGGGGATTCGTCGCATTTGCTGCAAGCGACTCGGACCCGTAACAGCACACCGGTCGCGGCCCGATTCTGCGTTTGCTCAACTGCCTATGCGTCTCTGTACACATGCTGGTGGGGATCTTACCTTCGTTCAACATCAAGCCCTTGCAAGATGGCGAGCCAGTATTCCACCCCCAACGAAGCCCCAGTGTTCTTCGGTGGCATCAGAGTCGATATTAGCCAATTCGATTTCAGCAACCATTCTTCGAGAGTCACCAGTGTTACAACAACGTGCGCAGTTTTCATCGCTCTAGTGGTTTTGACTGTCGGTTTGCGGCTCTTCGCAAGAAGGAGATATGTCGGACGTATCTTCGCAGATGATGGTAAGCGCCTGTTGTATCACATTAGATCCAGACTGATGTGTAGTAGTCCTCATTTTTTTCGCCGCAGTCTTCACCGTCGCTCTAGCTGCGGTGTGTATTGCCGGTAAGCAGCAGCCCATGTTTGTTGTGCGAACTTGAGTTGACAATACGGTAGCAACCCAATATGGCCTCGGCAAACACATCTGGCTTCTGCCTGTATTGAACCTTTTCGACACCTTGAAGACCTGTATACTGGTAAGCACCAACTCATGGTTGTGGTTTACATCCTAATCTAGCTATGTGGGCAATGATTGAGTCGGACTATCGTAACTGACGCGCTGCAGTATCTCTACGTCTGCCAGGTTCTCTATGCTTTCGCCATTGCATTGACCAAGATCGCCATAATATCCTCCTACCTTCGTTTTATCCACGACAAAAGCTTTCGCGTTGCGATGTACGTGATATCTGTAGTCATTGCTGGTCTATGGGTTACGGGTAAAATGAATTAGAACTGCTGCTTGGTTACATACGCTGATGCATTCGCAGGAGTTTTTGTCACTGTCTTCCAGTGTCGTCCTGTCCAGGGAGCATGGAACTTCACCCTCGAAACAGTGTGCGTTGACTACGTCTCTTACCTATACGCCAGCTCTGCTGTCAACGTCGCGACGGACATTCTCCTCTGTGCACTACCTTTGCCTCATATTTGGAGGCTGAATATGCCCAAAAGGCAACGAATCATTCTCTGTGTGCTACTAGCAGGAGGTGCAAGGTGTGTATGCACGGCATGCCATCGAACTATGCTAACGTTCGGTAGCGCATGCCTGGTAGGCATTGTCCGTATTGCCTATTTACATCATTTGCGGGTCTTGGACGTTACTTGTAAGTGTACTCTCAACTCGAGGTTCATCAGTGAAGACATTCGGATACAGCACGCAAAGCGCCACTCGTCGCGCCGACGCGCATCAAAATCCGCGTCATCGAGAGTCATTCCCCTCAGCTACAACAGCTAACAGACAGTAGATGAAAGCGTTACGTGCCTCATAATGTCAGTAGGGGAGTGCAGTCTAGGGATTATCTCCGTCAGCATTGCTGCTCTTCGCCCGATGGCACGACAATTCTTTCCCAACGCAATGCGAAACTCCCCTTCTACCTCTTCCCAACCACGCCCCTGGCCCATTCGCCTCCAAAACATACCCAACAGTCAAGACAGGAAACGGTTCGAATCAGAAAGCGAACAGAATTTATCGGAATCATACGAGTTGGGCTCACGAGCGTCCTGCTAGTCATCCGTATGCGACCAATCAACATTTACAACCCCCCTCACCACGCCGGTTCCGAATGCTACGACATCCACAACACTTTCAAGATATAAGGGATGGTTCAATGATGGCTTCGTGAATCTTCTTTGGCCGCACCGGTGGTAGCCTGCCGGTCCAGATGCGTCTTGGGTGTTACCTGGGTATCAAGCAAGCCGACTGGTATCAAGCATTTACCAGCATGAACGGGTTTCACACGCGGCACAACACCCACCGGATGTTTTGACTTCGAGCCGGGCGTGCTTAAGCTCTTGAGACAAGCGACCTAGGACGGGACAAGACAAAACGGGACAAGACGCTTGCTCAGCTGACTGCCAAGAACGCCAGGCTGCCAGCCACTTTCGCAGCCTCCCATGATTGGTTGCACCCCTGGTGTAATAGGCCCAAGCCCCACCACGTCACAGATACCACGATCGGCCACTGCAGGTTGGAAGCAGGCTGTGTAGGCGATCTTACCCTTGCTCAAAGGCTGTGTAAGGCGTCTATTGTGTGCATCATACATCTGGATGTGGCACACCGCTCGTGACTTGGATACATAAATGCGATGCGTCGCGCTGTTCTCGAAGATTCCTAATAAACCACTCCAAACAACTTAAAACCACGTCAACGACTCATTCCAACGACTCATTATTACCAGTCATTCTTGATACAGTCACTAGTGTATAAACCCCCAACCCGAACCCAACACCATCTTTACGCTTACACATCTCCAAACATAATTGCCAAACTATCACTTTAAACATCACCATTATGCACTTCACCGCGACAACAACGCTTCTCCTCGCGACCCTCGCGCTCGCCACCCCAGCACCTGTCGCCAAACCAGACGCGGCGGCTGAACCCATATCCATCGAGTCTCGCGCACAACTCGGCAAAACCCTTGCTGCACGCAACGCCATAGCAATGCCAGACGTCCAACTCGTAGAACGAGCAACCGGCGGTAAAGGAGGCAAGGGAGGAAGCGGAGGAAGTGGCAACAGCACCGAAAGCGCTGCATCAGACATGATCTCACCAAGTCGCGTCTTACAGGCCACTGCACTAGGTCTAGGTGTTGTGGAAGTTGTCAGGTTGTGGGTTTAGATGACACGCTGGGAGATGGGGTAGCACGGATAGAGGGAGTTGATGGGCAGGGATATCGTGATGGAATTATGGATTAATGGAGTCACGACATTTTATTGGGCATATGGAGTTTTGTTGGGATGCTATTTTAGAATATTGGAGGTGTGCACTACGGTATTTGGATAATGGTCATGGAATATCATAACACCATAATATTCAAGCTGCAGGCTTAGCTTATGGCGCCCATTACGTCATCTCGTATGTATTACATCGCAGCTAGGTCTCTACTTTTGACACATGATTTCCGCCTGCTAGTACTGTGATTTGTGGCAAGGTGCAGGACTCGACGTCTGATCTATACTGAAGAGTCCATTGTATGGTTGGAATAATCGCCACAGTAAATGCGCATAGCCACAGTGTGGCGACGTTGAGCGAACGGCAGACTGGGCATGGTTGAGACGACCAACGCACAACCACCAACAGCTGAATGATTAACAAAAGGTAGTGAGTAATCACTTGTTCATAGATTGTGCGTAGATCAGAGGAATGTGAAGTGAGAAGTGAGTAAACATTAGCAATGGTATCTGCAGCTCAAACGCTAGAAAAGAAAAGAAAAAACGCCGTGCAATGCAATGCCCCAAACGCTACGCTATGCCATCGGATCGAATCCAAAACACTTTTCGTTGCCAAGTTTCATGCACCAAGCAATACTCATAAGAACTTGTTCATCATCTTCTTCCATCCGCTCGCGGAAGACTCTTCCCACGTCTCAGAAACCTCGTCCTCGAACTTGCCAGTGAGCAGATCGGCTTCGGCAGGGTTGATGAACTTGCTCCTGGTAACGACCTTGTGTCCAAGGTAAAGAACGGCGAAGAGAATCAGACTGATGTATGCGATGAAAAAGTCTTCGGTGCTCCATGGGACGAATGCGGTGAAACCTTGGGTGATGGTGATGATGGCACAGAAAGTGACACCGTAGATGGCGAGAGGACGGCCACCCCATGACTTGAATGGCAGGGTGTCGCGGTCGATGTTCTGAGCCTTGAGCGCACGCATAAAGCTGATGTGGCAGATCAATACACAAGTCCAGGCGATAAAACCTGCTACTGAGACAATATTGAGGAGCCAGTTGAAAGCCTCTCCACCATTGGAGCTGAGATTCATGTACGCTAGTAGACCCATGGCGGCGGTGACTGCGGTCGCCCAGTATGGGACACCTCGCTTGGTTGTAGCCTTGAGGAACGCAGGGGCACATTTCTCTTCCGCAAGACCGACCAGGATACGGCTGCCTGAATAAACATTGGAGCTGGCCGCTGAGAGAACGACAGTAAGTAGGACGGCGTTGAAAATATCAGGAAGGGCGGAAACTCCAGCGAGCTGGAAGGCAATGACCATGGGCGATGAGCCGGCGTTTGTGTCACCGATTTGGAGAGCCTCGTTGTCGTATGGCACCAGAATGCCAACGAAGAAGATCGTAAAGACGAAAAGGGTGAAGATGCTCCAGAAGGTCTTTCGAATAGCCTTGGGCATGGTAACACGGGGGTTGGCGGACTCTCCGGCGCCAATAGCGCAGAGCTCAGTACCCTGATACGCGAAACCAGCCTGGATGAGAACAGCCCAGAAACCGACAAACTTGGCAACAGCACCCTCGGCAAGGTATGGGGCGAAAGCACCAGGGGAGTCCCAATACTGGAAGCCAATGTAGCCTTGTGAGCCAACACCAGCGTTCATGCAGATGGCATAGATCCAGAAGCCGACTAGAGCAACAACCTTGATCAGGGCAAACCAGAACTCGAATTCACCGAAAATGTCAACAGGCAAGAAGTTGACAGCGGTGATTGGTACCCAGAAGATGGTGATGAAGATGCCAATGTTGAGGTCTGAGTCCCACCATTGGATGATAAGGCCAGCGGCTGTGAGTTCGAGTGCATAGGTAATGGACCACGAGAACCAGTAAATCCATCCCATGGAGAAACCTAGCGAGGGATCGACGAAGCGAGCAGCATACTGAGTAAATGCACCGGAGATGGGGAGGTAGGTAGCCATCTCAGCCAAACTAAGCATAACGGAGTAGACGAGGGTACCGACGAAAACATAGGCCAGGAGCGCACCAGCGGGACCAGCAGTAGCGATGGAGCCTCCGCTGGCAATGAAGATACCAGTTCCAACTGTGCCGCCGATGGCTACGAATTGCAAGTGTCGGGATGAAAGCTTGCGCTGTAGCTCATCCTTGGGAGGAGCGGCCTGCTTCTCAACGTCGTTTGATGAGTGTGCGACCGACTTGTCCGACCGCTGGTCCATCTTGGGTGTGATCTCCTCAGAGGCGGATGCCATATTGGTGATGGTGTTGGCGAAGAAGCCTGGGATTTGGCTTGGGGTTCAAGAAGGGAGCAACAACAACAAATCAGTGGTACATGCGATAGATGTCAAGGGCGCAAGAGCCAGGGACGAAAAGGATATTTCAATCAAACCCACTGCCGGAGAAAGTGGAGTCATCGCGCAATACTCCATGAGCCTTCATGTTAGCCGTCGGCGTACTCCACGCTCTGGAAAGCCAGTCGACCGTCCAAATTTTCATCGTCGGTCCACTTGGCGGGCAACGCAATCATTTCGCCGCGCAAGATGCAGAGGTTGAACCGTGATGGTAGCATGGTCGAAATTTTCGAGCCAGGATACATCGGCTACGAGCGGGTCGTCGCCGCCAGTTCGCGCCGCATTGAGCGCGACAGGACAAGCGGCTATGCTTATCGCGGGATTACCGTGCGGAATGTGTAGCTTGGCCGTTCCGTGTGTTCCCAGCAAGAAAAATCTGCAGCTTAGCTGTATCAATTTTGGGGAATTATGTGGCGGCGGCCGCGTTTTGGGCATAGCGAGAGGGCCGGCCCTTCGTCGGGTGACGGCCTTGGCGATGAGCGAATCAGACTTCATCCATCGGGAAACCTCATCAGGCCTATCATGACTCCGTCGAATACCATCGAGTCCTCCAAGCTACTCCCTCATCCAACCGGTGGCTTTGAAAATCTCCTTCAGCCGTATTCCTGAGGGTTAATCGACACTGAGGTTTTCTTTTACACGTCAAAAGCACATGATGCTTTAATGTGTGCGCCAAATTCGCGCAATGATTTCGAAGTTGTAAAGGACAAGCTCCAGCATAGTAAGCAACCGCAGAATGAATCAGTCAGTTCGACAAGTTGCTCTTACAGGACAAACGCGTAGAGGATATATGGTCTTTCCCATCTCATATACCTAAGCACGTGTAACATCTGGCGCATACCTAGGTCGCTCTCGCACCATGGCATCATCTTGGACCTGGAAAGTTGTACTTACTCTTAGTCACACGCCAGACGTAGCACATAGACTAGACCCCAGATATCCCGGTCTTATGCACTCCAGGACGTGCCCAGGTGTGGTACTGAGACGTGGACCGAGCCGAACTCTTGCCGGAGTCTTCAGGGCTGAATCCGGGGATGTCTTGGGACTTCTCATGTGATCTGGGAACGATCCGCTTCGTTGCTAATTGCTAGACTAGTCGGTCTTGACTAGCATTTCGTTCCGTTACCACACTGTCTTTACACCGACGCGTTTTCTTGTCCAGCGTAATATACGTCATAATTGTATTGCCATCGATGTCACAGGTCTGTTTGGCGATTAATCTACTTACACATGCAGATGCGAAGAGGAACAAGAGAAGTCATCGCGCAGATCATCCACTACGATGTCGATGTTTGCAGACCGTCCTCATACGGTTTCTTACCGCCATACTAGTGACACTTTCGATAGTCGAAAGTAACGATAGCCATGGAGCAGGTCTACGCAGCCTATTCAAGAGTGATGTTAGTTGCTTTGCGTTCGATGTTGACAATTAAACTGATTAGGTGACGGGGAAGTTGATCCTGATGCTGATCCAATGCAACACGTGGGAGCTGATGGTATGCGCAATATACATCTTGGCTAGAATACAGCGGTAAAACCGTGGCGTGTTGTGACTGCCTGCAGTAGATAAGGCCATTCACACGTGTGCTTCATCAATATCAAGACGCTTCCTGAATGGTCCGAACGGCAGACGGCAGCTGCTATTGCTGTTGGTCTTCGTTTTGAGTCACCTGATTCGCCATGGTAGTTTGAGCGGCGGTTCGAGTATTGCCACAGTGCAATTTGGACTTGGCCCTGTTTCATTAGTATCGATAGTATCAAGCATCGAATAACCAAACTCAGCATCTGATATCATGCTGTTGAATGCAACGTTGTCCATGATGGCAGCTCAATCTGGTCCTATTTCATGGTTGACACAGTAGGAAGAAAGCGCACATTTTGAGTTAATGGCGAAGAGCTTCGGAGGATAACAGCAGTACCCCTATGTGCTGCAGATCTCCTTGCATACAGGCACAATCCTTCGCTATGCGCAAGCGTCCTCGTGAGTGCCTTGACGTCGCATAGTTTCCGGTTCTCCAACTGCGCGCTACATAGGCTACGCTTACCGTCTCCAGCTGCCGTGGTCCACTCTAAGTTTCGTCGCCCCCCTGCGCCACCGCAGGCTAGGACATCAGCCTCGCGAAGGAAGGGTGACGGGATCGCGTGGAAAAATGCGTTTCGTCTGAGAGAATGCACTCCAGTTATATGAAGCGTCTGTCGCGATTGGCTACCCGAAACGATAATGATGTAAATCGTCCTGCAGGACTTGTTCAGGTCTTGCTGCGTTGTCAGGAACCGGGTCTGGCTGTGACGTAGATCGATGTAAGCGAGGTCGGCTGGTCGGACTGTCACGTCTGGATGAGGCAAGGTGGAGGCGAGTGGGTCTTAACGGCCGCCGCCTGGGCATGCAACGTTCCGTTCCATACATTTTCACAATGACTCCTGAGATGATGACTTCCCTTTGTTGATGCTTTAGGACCGATTGTAGCTCCCTTACAGAATGATTACGGATTGCCTCATTCGAACATTGATGGAGTTTTCGGATGTAGGTAGCTGTCAGCCTCAGGAGAATACAACCAGACATATTTTGTAGGTAGTGCGTACCTATACATCGTCATCCTTGTGCTATATCAATTGTTAACCGAACCATCGCCAGGTTTTCGTCAGTGTCGCAGGGCTTCCTTGGAAGCTGGCTCTAGAGCCCCATTCGTCACAGCACCCTGTCAAAGCCCCTAACTCCACGTTTCGATTGTTTTTCTTGTCTGCTCGGCCTCGTCACACCCACTCCTGGCATGGTTCGATAGCGCGCCACGGGAGATGGGCTGATTGACAGCTCTTCGCCACAGCTTGCCATGGATGATCAACTCTAGGAATTTACCGGTTACTAAAGAAAGATTTGACATGAACGCATGGTGTGGATAACACTGGAGCTACGCCTCCACCATGTTGATCCATCGAAATACGGTGTGGCTGTGCTGACAATGATGGATAGGATTCTGATCGTCGCATTGATACACCTTTCCAGTTGTGTGTTATGTAGATAGTGCACGCGCACCCAGGCTCCTTTCGCAAGCGTTTGGCATGGTCAACTTGACGCTCGGAGATGAGCGTTATGCAACGTCTGTGAACGAGCGCTCCGTTAGCCGGCACCCCAGCTCAATGTACGTCACTGGCGCTGAAGCTTCATATCGTGGGTGGTGTCCGTTTACCCTTAGGCGTAGTCTGGGGCAGCCACTGGTTCCTATGAGCGGCTCGACAAGAATAACGTGCATACAGCCAGGACACCCTGCAGCAAATGTATGCGCCACGGACAGCGAAAAGATGCCCATTCTGTAATTACTTCGCATTTGGCATCTGATCCCTACCACGAACAGCTAAACTTCCGATGTCGATCTACGTTCCACAGTATCCATTCTCCATGCGACAGCAACTCCAGCCGTGCCTGCTTTGAGATCAACAGTCCTAACAGATACTCCACTCTCGGTACCAACCAGTCAACATGATCAGCCAGGCACAATGGAGCTGAACCAGCTCCGATCGACGTCATTCTTTACCAGGTACAGACTCGCCTTGAAGAAGTTCGGGACGCTAGGTGGGCCCCGTCACCGTTATGTTGACCGTTATGGACGTGCGTTTCCCGTTGTTGACTTGTTCCCCTGGCGGCGATGACGATCGTACTCTAGGGACACTGGTGCTTGATGACGCTGGCAATGCATTCAAGCGTTGTGTACTTGGAATGAACCTTGAGTAAGACGAGATGTGAGAAGGTATAAAGAGGGCGAAGATGCCTCGACAATTAGACATCATCCAACACCATCAACTCACATCAACAACTCTACACCACCACTCCAAACCAACACCATCTTCTTTCACAAGAATCAATCAACCTTCAAAATGCAGTTCACCATCACCGCCGTTCTCGCTTTCGCTGCCACCGCCGCCTTCGCTGCTCCCCTTGAGGAGCGCCAGGCTGGTCTCTGCGCTTCCGGCACTCCCGTCTGCTGTGCCACCGATGTCCTGAACCTTGCCAACTTGGACTGCGCTCCTCGTACGCCCTCCATATCTTCTACCCTTGAAGCAACATGATCACTAACAATCTCTCAGCTGCCATCACACCTACCAGCATCAACGCTTTCATCGATGGATGCGCCGCCAGTGGCCAGCAGGCCAAGTGCTGCCTCATCCCCATCCTCGGCCAGGCTCTCATCTGCTCCGACGTCAACCCCACTGCCGCTGCTCCCGCCTCCTAGGCCAAGCAAGCGCCTTTCGTCGCTTCTCTTACAACACGGGGTGAACAATGCATGTCATCAAGAGATGATTGTGCCTGAGTTGCTTAGATACAAATGTACAACTAGTTTTGTTTCGATTATTTAGCTAGGGAGTGATTCTTAATGCAAGCTTTCACAAAGATGACTTCTTTCAATGTGACATTGATACTTTCTATTTGTACATGGTTGGGTGCGAATGCGCTAACCCAGAGTTAATCGAGAATGCAATGAACGCTGGAAATTGGGTCATACAATGAGTACGCCCTGGATATCTTCGCTGATAAACAAATCCACAAACGAGAAATCATGATAGGTGTTGAGGCATACAGCTAATGTTGCTGTAGAGAGAAGCCATCCATTTGAGGTAGCTAGGAGGAGCTCAGAGGTTGTGAGGTTGTCGGTATGATGGAGGATGACCAGGCGGCGAGTATACGAATTGGACTCCAAGCTACTCCAAGTCAGGAAGCCACTCCTGCGTCATCCTCCCCCACAACTCCTCGAGCGGATCCGCTCTGTCAGACCTGTAATGGTAACGAAGCCGTTCCCAGATGTTCTTTCGCTTCAAGACCTGCTTGTGGAAGTACAAGCAGGCCTGGTACCATTCATCCTGAGCATCCCAAACCGCGATTTCTTGGCATTTGTCCGTCATTTCTGCCGCTTTGGAGAGGCAAGCAAAAACGTTGCCTATCAGCGGAGCCATGTTGAGATCTTCGTCGTCGGGCGATTCGCATCCGCGACCTTGGATTCGAAGAACAATTGCAGCGCGCTTGAAGAATGGTGCCGCTTTCTCAAGTTCTGCCTTCACATACAAGGCCATGATGAACTCTGGATGCTTCGCAGGTAGCTGCGTAAGCTCTGGTACAGAGTAAGACCAGATCTTCATGCTGGCTTCCGCGTCGTCCTTCCAGTTGAAGGATTTCCACGTGAGTGCCTTGACTTCAGCAACGATGCCTGGCTCAAGAAGTCAGATGACGAACTCAAGTAGGTCTGGTACTACTTGAGTAGCTTTAGGCTGTTGGACGGGTTGCTGTTGGGTGGGCGAGAAGGTACTCGGTGTCTTCTGCGACTTCGATACGATTGATATGACGGGAGCCGGGTTGTAATCAATGATCTGGACTGGAGGTGGAACGGGTATCGTGACGATGAGGTTATGAATCCAGTCCTCCAACCCTAGGTAGTTTGCGAACCCACGATATAGCTCGAGGAAGATCATCAGCTCGTGGTTTTCCTGAATGTACAAGCCTTCGGGCACCAAGTAGCCCCAGAACTCGATTATGGAGGTATTCCAACCAATGTAGGAGGACCGCTCAGCAGTCATACCGTTCTTGAAATATAGCCTCAAGTCATTCTCAGCGCTCGCCATCAAGATCTAAATCGCGTTTGCCGACGACATATGCTCAGCACCGATGCTGGCTGCGTGCAGAAAGTTCCTCATCGCAGTCTGGAGAGCAGGTGTTTGATTAGCGAGGTTGTCCATCGTCCACCTGGCAAGGTCTTCGGAAGATGGCGGAGGTGGTGGCGCCATCTGACTGGACACCGAGATCGCCACAGGCAGAGAATTGGGCGCTGATGTATGTGCGGGTGGCGTTATTGTAGGAGCAGCATCACATTTGGCAGGTAGCTCGACCACCTTATAGGCAGGTGTGACAACCACATGGTCCTTCGTGGTATCCGTCTTTGAGCTGGTAGCGACCTTAATCTCTTCTGGCTCTAATGTCGTAGCTGCGTTGGCAACCTTCTCTTCCTCTGTAGACTTATAGGCTACCGGTGTTTGCTCAGACGCTGACGTCCATTCACGTTCCGCGAGACGAGTCTTTTCCAAAGTAGTGGGAAGTCGGAAGATTGGATATTGCGTCGGGTCGTCTCGACGGGGATGTGTAAACGATTCACCGGTCCCGCGGAAGTGCTTGAAAGGGAATTCGAAGGCCGGCGGATATGAGGGAGGCGTTGGAATTGGAGAGGGCGATGAGGGTGGTATTATGGGAGCGATGATGGGGGTGACAGGTCTCTTAGTCTTCTGCGATTGTCTGCTTTCGGCGAATTCTTGGAGGTATGCTTGGTAGGCTTCAGGATTATTGTCCATCCAGCGTTTGAACTCGTCCATGCTAAAACCGAAGTACGCACATAGGACAAAGACGCAAATAATGGCGAGTGCGAGGAAGCGGTATTTGATCGGAACTCCGTTGTTGGAGAACTCATAGCAGAAGTCTCAATATACTTCCCAGTACAGGTAGTCCATAGCTTGGCTGACGAGGTCGATGAGCTTGAGAACAAAGTCAGAGGTCGCGATGGTGTGGAGTGTTCCGAGAGTCACGAGAAAGAGGCAGCAGAGGACGGCGATAGTATCAAGGTGCATTTCGTCGACAAAGCGTGCGGTGCGCATGCTCGCGAAGCGGGGCATGGTGAAGCTGGGCATGATATAGCTTCAAGCGCTTTCAAGTTCAATGGAAGTGTTGGTAGTCGCGATGGAGTATAACTGAAGTGTTTAGGTTGGCAATTGGGCGCAGTTGAACGAGAGGGGTGTGTTGAGGGGATGTATCGCGTTGTGCGTAGGCAAAGGATATTTTGACGGCGACTGTGGCGGGGCCCGTGCCTAATCGTCGGTCACTATAGAGATGAAAGTTTGATTTTGTTAGGCAGGAGCGTGTCGCAAATTGCGATGTAGAGTGGTGGACACACGGAGAGCTTGGCGCGTTATCGGCGGTATGTAGAAAGTGAAAGGGACTGTGACCATAGACGCCATTCATGAGACGAACACCATCAGACTCTTGTTGAAATTCGTAAACAGGGTAGTATCAACTGGAAGAACGGTTCCGCGAATCAAGGCGCTTACGATGAATTCGCTGGAGTTAGTTGATACGAGAGCCGATGAACATTCATCGCCAGGCCAGACAGGAAAGGGCCATATGGAAATTTGACCTACACACGCATTCGTTGCGTCATGAAATCTGATTTTATATCTTTCGGCCAATCTGAAGGTCTAAAGCTTTTGCGAGAATGTAAAGCATCTCCAGTCGTAC
>JAESFQ010000302.1_pt1 | contig 17873 bp, 19 predicted proteins | sample 9269431 | NCBI WGS metagenome assembly JAESFQ01 (sample SAMN14502588, study PRJNA617103) | algae metagenome | isolation source: Plectolyngbya sp. WJT66-NPBG17 and co-occurring heterotrophs from well... | place: USA: Mojave Desert, Joshua Tree National Park, California | collected 2006-08-06
ATATAATTGGGACTCAAACCAATATACCCGGTTGTGGTATTTAGTGAGGGCACCAACTCTCATTCAAAAGGCTCTGATACATAGCTACATGTTCGAAGATTCCAAAATTCATGGTAAATAAGGAATTATTACAACAAATGAAATAGTAGCTTAGACCGCCAGCGCTTTCGAAATAAAACAAAACATGAATGTAGCTCATGTGGCGAAGCGGAACATATAGACAAGAAGCTGTGCCACCAAATGCGACCGTCAAGATCGTGTATCATAATCCTATGCACTTGGCCATAATTAGAAGGTAGTGGCGCGGTGTGGGCAAGAGGACCCTCGTGGGTATCGGATACGTGCTTCCGCTGCACAAAGTCTGTGTGTGAAGGAAGCGAAGGAAGTGCGGAAGAAATGAAGAAAGGGGTATCTTAGAAAACAGTGCCGTCCGAGAGGATCATGATTGGCGGTTCTTTAGTGTTGGGCCGCGACACTTCGGCAATCTCTCGACCTCCCTAGTGTTGCGAGTCAGCGACATCCAGAGGAACGTGGAATTCATGTCAAGCTTACCTTCCAACTACCGGCTTCAAGCATCTGCGCCAGGTTGAGCTTATCCGAGCCACTCAGGCCCAACAGCTGGTTTACTTCGACCAAGAGGTCGTCGAGTAGGCCGACAGTAACTGCGCGCCATTCGACGATTACATCATCGTCGGCGGTAAACATGGGTACAACCTCCATACTAGGTTGGCCTGTCGCCTGTGCGTTGCGCTGGTATTGTGCGAGACCGCGTTTTTGGTCCTCGGGCTTCAGTGTCAAGAGGCCGACGTCAATGAAGAGGCCACCGTTTCGGTACTCTGGCAGTCCGGTCAAGAGTTCAGCGCCAGGGAAGTGGACGTGAAGAAGCTTCGTCATTGGAACCATGAGCGAGTAGGTCATCCATTGGGTCAGTTTGTGGAAAGGCACAATGTTTTCCCAAGGGTGGGTTGGATGTGACGGCATGACTGAGCATGGCCATGCGTCGCCCATGGGTACACCGTCGATTTGGGTCCTTGTCGCTGGCCAGATAGGGGTCAGACTGTCCATGAGGGTATTCCAGAGTGTGGGCAAAGGTATGATGGGGACTGATGATGCTTGTGTGGTGGGGTGCGACAGGAGGTAGTCTGACACTGTTAGCTAAGATGATGAAATGGGAAAGATGTGCATACCAAGCATGTTTCCTGGGCGCGCTTCCAGGCCAAAGACTTGTTGGTTTTGTAGCGCTTCTGCTAGACGGAGCAGCAGGCTGGTGCGACCCTCGAGACCGTCAATGGGGTTTGTGGCGTTGACTTGCAGGCCACGCGCCACTGTTGCAACATCAAGCTTCTTCAGCCCCGCACTGTCGACCTGGAAGGGCTCTTTGGGGTCGCTACTGAATGCGCCGGCCTTGAACATCTCCAGACTGGCTACAGCAAGACCTTCGCTGCGGCGGTAAATCTTGCCCGACTCCTTGCTCTTGTACTGCCATTTGGTGCCTGCACCCGCATCGAGGAGGACAGAGACGAGGAAGAGGTCGATGAGGCGGCGGGTGCGCTCCTGGTTATCTACGGTAGACGGCCAAGTAGCCATGAGCTGGTCGATTCGCGGGCGGCCACCGACATCAAAGTGCTGCCAGCGGCCGTGGGGTGGGATGGAGGCGTATTCGGGCGCATAGTCGCGCTGCAGGCCGGGTTAGAGGGCGCCGTCAACAGGGCATCCTGGCCCTCGCAAAAATGAGGCTTACCTTGATTATGGACACAACAAAGCTAGCGACATCTCCAAACTTGCTCATGTCAACGGTAAAGTGCTTCAGCTGGTTCTTCTTGGCCTTTTCGAGCACCAGCTTGGAGCGCTCGCGCACGGCATAGATGCTGCGCAGATAGCCGGCCGGGTCGAGGGTTGGATCGGGGGCCTTTGGCAGAGGAATGTCTGGGAAGCTGGTAGGGCGCGAGCCGTTGGGAGTGGGTCCAGGAGAGCGCAGGGAGCCATTGGAGCTGTTTGGCTGGCTGCCGTTGGGGGAAACCTGGGGCTTGGAGCCCTTGCGATTGAAGAGACGCATCTGGAGCAGCGACGACGGGGAACGAGAGGTGCTGGCGGAGAGAGCGTGTCGGGCGAGGTTTGCTGGGAAGTAGGAGGGCACGTTCAAACCAGGCGAGGATGCTCGAGAGACGGCGATCGTTCTGTCCAGAGGCCCGCGCGTGCTGGCAGTGCGGAACCGTTGCCGGGAGATCCCTGCGCAGCCAGTCGCTAAGCGAGTGCGCTAGTGCAGCGCAGTATGCAAGGGAGTCGACACGTGCGCTGGTAGGGAAACCTTGTGTCGAGACTCGAGACTACGACTACCAGGGCAGTCCTCGATTGCAAATCAAGCATCCGCGCGCTGTCGAATTCCATGGCAGGTTTGCGAGAGCGTGGGGCATCAGGCCCAGACGCGTCGCTTGCAGTTGTACAGGGTACCGTCTGCCGTCGTGTCCATCCTGGCACGCACAGTCGCGCCGACCGAGTGCCCCCCTGGCTCTTCGGCGTCAGTCGACGGCACGATAGACGACGCTAGCAGGCCCAGCAATAAACCCTCGAGCGTCCTGTTCCTGAGCGACGCGACTGTGCCCCGACTCTTGTATCTATTCGCACTGCCGCCCGACTCTCCATGCGTATCCAAGGCCGTTGCACACTGCAGGGTCCCAAGTCCTCGTCGCGTCTATGGCTCGCCTTCGCACGTTCTTCCCTTCACGGCATAGTTGGTACCTTGGTACCTGACCTATGAACTGTCCGCTCGAGCGACGAGCCTGGCGGCACGCTCCAAATCACCCCTTGGGGGTTAGCTACAAAGCACCTCTACCTGGTATCGGTCCTGACCTTGTTCAGGCTAGTAGCGAACGGCGTGCATACATCAAATGCAACCTCGTTACCACTTGTGCTGAATCCCATCCATGACCGACTCTGACTCTGCACCGCTGGCACCACCATTGGTGCGCGTCCAAACCTAGATTCTTGCCCATTCTCCTGATATCGACCCTTTACTAATAGTGTGCGCGCCTGAGTCATGTCCGCATCGGGGATAGGCGGGTGCTCATGTCTGATACCGTGGCCGCGGGTTCGCGGCTCGGCAAATCCGCCACGCTGCCTGAGCGTCCAGTGTCGACTTGTCCGCCCGCCCAGGCGAGGCAAGAGCTGGCTGTTATGATCAGCCTAATATACAAGACGCTTTGCGCGCACAGTCCGACTGAAGTTTTTCGAAAACATGCACGCTTCTGCACAACTACCGCAAACAACTTGTATTCCTTGGAGCCAACACCACCAAGGGCTCGCGGCTTCGGCTACCGTGCCGCCTACGAGTAATGACTGACCAGACCCCTTCGGCCCGAGTCATATGTGAGACCACAGAGCCAAATCACCTTGATTGGAGGCGGTTGGGGAGAGAAAGCCTTGAAAAGCTTTGCGCTGACCCCTGGGGGTCGCGCAGTCGGGACAGTCCGCTCGCGCCAGGACGTGCTACTGCCACCATCTCCGCGGTCGCGGTTCGACAAAGCCCACTGACCGCATCTTAACCTGACAGCTGTGGACCACACGCCCACTCTATTCGTGCCAGTTGCCCGACTCCACATTCCGAATCCATTGCCCGTTGTTTACCTTCTTTGTTTACCCAGCAATCGATACGGAACCGTCGTCAGCTCGGAGGAACTGCTTGCACCAATGCATTTGCAAGGTACCTGGTACCGACGCAAGCATGTCGTCCAGAAACGCACATAGCTCCGTATCCGAGCTACAGTCCGTGCCAACGGGAGCTGCGAACCTGGCGCTCCGTCTCACTCTACATGCGACACCTGTGTCGGCTCTTCTTGCCTTTGCAATAGCAGTCAACTTCCTTGGTTAGTTGGCAGACGTGAGCGTCTCGCTATTCGCACCCTCTTAGAGTGCCGTATTCGCAAATTTCGATACGTCGATCCTGACCAATGACATATCCATGTAGGCATGCTCGGATATTCGATCCTGACCAAGGAGGTGAATGCGAACACCACATGCATGCATGTAGGCGTGCTCAAGTATTCGACACAACCCAGAAACTACGTGCGCCACGTGGACCCTGCATGGGTCACGTGCTGTGGCTGTACCCTGTGGCACGAAGCCAGCAAGCGCGACCGACCATGTGAAGCGGTCTATACACCCAATACTCATGTTTGACACCAACTCGCAATAATGATATCGTTTCCTTCCCACACTCTTTGAAACGTCTCATACAGCCAAACAAACATCATGGATGATCTAGCCGGCCTCGACTGGTCGCAGCCCGCCAAAAAGACTGCCAACACCCCCGCGACCTTTCCACCTTTCCGCCAGAGCCCCACGCCTCAACTCTCCGGTCGATCCACACCCCTCTCCACGCTCCCTACGCAGCAATCCGGCTCAGGAGCTAGCGCCGGCGCTGCTCAGCAATTCAAGCTGCCCTCAAAACCAGCGACTCCCGCAAACGATAGCTTCGCTGGTCTCGTGTCCTCCAACAAGTCCAAAGCCCCAGCAAATAACTTGTCGCTACAAGAACGACAGAGGCAGATACAAGAAGAGAAGGCAAGACAGGAGGCAGAGAAGAGGAAACAATGGGACACAACCTTTGGAGTTGCCGACTCGACGCATTGGGACACGTTAGGTAGTGGGAAGAGCACGCCAGAACCCGCGGTGTTTGGCGCCCCGCGTCCTTCGAACAACCCGTTTACCAACCATGGCCTGTCCAAGACCATCAATAAGCCCTTCGCAGGCTTGGATACCACTTCTAGAAGACCTGAGGTGCCGTCACCCAGCGAGGCTGATCTTTTAGCGGCATTCAACTCAGCAGCGCCCGTAGATCGCTCAAGTCACTTTCCCGTCCCAACCCAAAGCAGTGGCGGGAGCACACCTGCTTATAGTACGAATGTCTCCCGAGGCAACACACCACTCCCGCAGCCCTCTTCCAGCGGCAATGCGCTTCTCGACGACGATGACGACATGTTCGGTCTCAAGCAAATGGCGCAAAAGTCGACGTCGCCTGCCCCACCGCCAATCACCAATGACGCCGACGACGATATACTAGGCTTATTGGGGAAACCTGTTTCTGAATTCCAACACAAGGAAGAGCCTCTGTCAGTATCCGCAGAAGAACCTGCAGATATACGCCAACGAGCTTCTCCGGGCCCTCAAAACGCACACGACAAAGCCGTTGCTGAGTTGGTAGACATGGGATTCCCAGCCGAAAGGTCCGCGATTGCTCTTGCAACTACCGAATCTGGGCTCGACGTGCAGGCTGCTGTAGGATGGCTGTTGAACCAAGCGCATGCTGAGGCGAAACAGAAGACACATTCGCAGAGTCAGGAGAGGTCACGTCGGGAGCCCGATGAGTTTGACGAACGCCCAAGGCGGGGAAACAGCAGGCCCGATAGACGGGAATCATCAAGGGAACCACGGGCAGGCGGCTCCAGACCCGCGTGGATGCAAGATGATGAAGCACGAAGTCGTTCAGGTCAGCGTAGGCAAGAAGGTCAAGAGAAGGACGTGACCCAAATGGCTTCAGATATCGGCAACAACCTGTTCAAATCAGCAAACTCTTTATGGAAGACAGGCCGCAAACAAGTACAGAAGGCCATGGCCGATTTCCAGCAAGAAGGCGATCCCAATATGCCAAAGTGGATGAGAGACGCCCAGGCCGCGGAAGCTGCTCCTCGCCCAAGCCGAAAACAAAAGATTGAGGAATCGGCTACAGACGAAGCCATGATGTTGGAAGCTGGCGGACGTCCCACTAAGCCATCCCGGACAAATGACATGCGCTCACAGGCTGAACCGCTACCTGTACGCCAAAGAAGAGAGCAAGAAACCGGACGAAACGGCCACCCGGATCGCATGTCGTCTCAGTCGCCGTCACAGCGACAGCAACCGTCAAGTTTGGACAAGCGACCAGCAATGCGATTGACCCGCCAAGAGGTAGAGGAACAGAGCTCTCAGGCATACATTAGCCCTGCTCGCCGGAAGAAGACTACACCGCAACCGCAGCCAGAGGTAGATCTCTTTTCTCCTGAGCCCACGCCACCAAAGCAATCTTCTCGCCAAACAACGCCAGCTCAATCCAAAAATCCATTTCTCCAAGCAACTTCAGCACCAAAAGCTCGAAGTCCAGCCCCCACGCCAACCCCACCCAGACCGAAAGCGCCACCCCGGCAAATACCTCTGGTTTCATCCTCTGCTCTCAGCTCATCGTCAGCTGACCGGCAAAGAGGCTCCGAAGCATTCAAGCGTGGTGACTACTCTGCTGCACATGCTGCCTATTCTTCTGCACTTAGTCCTCTTCCAAATACACATCCAGTCACGATAATTGTACTTTGCAATCGTGCAGTCACTAACATCAAGGTTGGGGATCCAAAAGCGGCAATTGCTGATGCTGATGCAGCTTTGGCCATAATCGGCGTGTCAAGAGGAGAAGGCGAGAGGATTGCCACAGGTGGGATCGAAGGCGAAAAAGACATGAAAGAATTTTATGGTAAAGCGCTCATGCGGAAAGCCGAAGCACTGGAGAACATGGAAAAGTGGGCAGATGCACACGTCGTATGGAAAGAGGCCGTTCAAAACGGTGTAGGTGGCGCGATTGCCATCTCTGGCCGTAACCGCTGTGAAAAAGCCGCCAATGGCAACAACAATGCTCCAGCAGCCACCAAACGCCCGCCTCCAGCCCGTAAGCCCGCTGCTCCTAGACCCTCCGCCATGTCAGACCTCGGCGGTGGCAGTCCCGCCAACGATTCCGAAGCCGTCAAGCGCATGAAAGCCGCCAATGCCGCCGCTGAACGTGCAGACGACGAAAAGTTCGCCCTTACTGACCAAGTCGATGCCAAACTCATTGCTTGGAAGGGCACCAAGTCAGACAACCTGCGTGCGTTACTCGGTAGTTTGGACAAAGTACTTTGGGAGGATGCAGGGTGGAAGAAGGTCAGCATGGGTGATCTGGTCATGCCGAACAAGGTCAAGATTATCTACATGAAGGCTATTGCCAAGGTGCATCCCGATAAGGTATGCCCTCTTCTCTTCTTTTCAGTATCAGAAAATGGTGGTTTGCTAACATGTGTTCATTTGTTACAGATATCCCAAACGGCGACCACGGAGCAAAAGATGATTAGTGCAGCTGTCTTTGCCACATTGAACGAGGCATGGGACAAATTCAAGGCGGATAACAACCTATAGATGTAGTCGTCCGTAGAAAATTATCAAATCATGTAATCTCCAATCACTCTTTTGGATCGCTTAACTCATTACCGGAACATTGAAGAAAACGAAGAGGCACACATGCTGTAGTGATGACTTGGTTCTGTTCCTTTGTCCTCGTCTCCATCTCTCTAACCTGTCTCGTTTGGGCTTAGTCACTTGACTGTTTTTTTTCTCTCTTCGTATAGAGCCACTGTATTATTCGAATAGCTTTTACTTTTCTGCGACCGTGATGCCATGGCCGGTGTTGACATGGAGAAGCTTAGTAGACAGCCAAACACTTTCGCACCAACAAATCGACTGCTAGCTTGTTCTCGCCGAGGTGATGCGGATATGCATTTAGAACTTGGAAGTGCGTTGTGTTACCCTGTTATCTGGGTATATCTTACTTCATCACGAGTACCTTATGTAAAAAGAGTTTGATGCGTATTGTTACCGCAAGAATGTAACGTGATATGTACTTGCAGTCCATGTATGAGAGGAACAACAGCTACACTTCAGTCCCATGAACCCATCACTCGATCTTTATTCGTTTTGTTACAACTAATCTTTACTGCTGAGTATGCTAAGCTCCCCGTCCTACGAGAGGAGAGAATAAGGTTCACGAAGAAGACGCGCTTCATCCGCGGTTGTAGCGGTAATAGAGGTTGAGCGAGTCTAAAAGTTGCGTACGAGAATGATATACTTTCACTCGTCTCTCACGACGTAGAGCGTGGCGAGATGTGATAGGTAGGCTTTGCCACCTTCGTGTAAACCATCCCGTCCCGTCCCGTCTAAACGCCCCCTACTCGTCAAAAACACATCATTCTCGCTACTGTGTCGTGTGATCAACCAAAGTGCCAGTCTCGCCCCTCCAAGACTTCCAATATCACATTCACAAACCCTTGATTACTTAAGTCTTCAGCTTAGCCTTTCGGTAGCTTCCAGTGTCTCGGCCGCTACCGTGGGTAGGTTGGTAACCCTGGGTGAGAAAACCGGGAGAACTCTCCAGGACATGCTCACCCAATCGCTCTTTACTCCGCGAACACTTTCTCATTCCACGTCCCTTACATGGGAGAAACAGTAGTAGCAGTGCCATATCACGAGCCTCGGCCTCGATCACCAGACTAAGCAAGTACTCCACGTCATTAGGCGAGTCCGTCGAACGTTGAGAAACCCACCGCAAGTTAGTCCTCCGGAGCAAAACGCCGTAGGAATCTAGTCCTTTTGACACTGCTGCTACGGAATGGAAGCGAATGCGGGAATTAAAGGCGAGGTCTAGCGAAACCGGGGTATTTCTTGCATCGGTAATATCCACTTCCCCCTCGCTCTAGCGGTGGTGGTTTCGTCCCGGAGGGGAAGGTGCACACGTTGAAAGAGCGGCCAGTTACCTGGGCATTGGAGCTTGTATGCGTGCAACGTCTCGTGTTGGGAAAGCTAGGCTTGTGGACTTTGGTCCGCTAGTGCTGTCGCTTTGCTAGTCTGACTAATAGCGTGGATTTTTGGTATGGAAGAAGATCGCGATACTTGAATAAAAGGATAACCTGGCACAGTGGTAGAGATACAGGTCGGACCGGATGCTGGCAAATGCGCCGTGCTGTCGTCAGCTATAATCATTGGTTTCCAAGAACCATGTGTCAGGTAATTTAACTGTCGGGCTTGTTTTCTCGCTTGGCAATCGTGAACTGAAGGGGCGCTGTGCCAGTATTAAAGTTTGGCACGTTTGGTTAAAATTACCTGGTTGAGCTCATGGCGACTACGTAGGTAGACAGTGTCATTTCGCAATTACCTGGGTCCGCACAAAACAAACTTTCGCTAGATTTCAGCTCCGACATTTCGCTTCTGCTGCTCGGACATGTCAGGAGACGACAAGCGTACTTGCTTATTCGCTCGAGTGCGATGGCAGTTGCCGACAGGCCAACGCGGTAGTTGGTACGCCAAAGCCTTAGTGGCGGGCTATCAGGCGGAGGGTCACACTTCGGTCTGTGAGAAGCGCGTCGGTACTTGCCCGTGTCAACGGTAGTCGTGGCATTTTTGCTAGCTTCGACTGCCACGACTCCCTTAGTGCGGACACACTACCGCCTCTTTACTGTTTCGCAATCAGACAATCAGTGGCTTGCAGTAGACGCCGTATAGGTAGTGCTGTTCAGGCGGCGTGCATTTGGGATCCAGTGTCACAAGCCTAGGCAATGCATCTCGATACCAGCGATGATCGGTTGTCGAGCGCGCGTGATGTCGTCATGATTCCTGCTTGCTGTGCATCACTTAGCCGGTGACTTTCGAACTTCGATCCGCGGGCATCGTACCTCATCAGTTTCGTCTGTTCGTCGTTAGGTTCCTGTCAGGTTACTGGCGTAGACCGAAGGCGTCCCAATGGTGGTGTAGAAGATTGCTTGATCAAAGAAGCGCACGATAATCAACCAGTCACAAGTCGCACTTACGGCCGCTTGGGCTTTTTCTCTAGACAGTGTGGCTGGGAAAACTCCCGCGTCCCCGCAGGACTCAACCTTGTCTTGCTACTTGCTTGTTGTGGTCACGGCGCAAGTGTAGCACCCGAGGTGCAAGGTACGGGTACTCCATTCCTGCATAGTGAAATTGGGAGTAGGTAACGTGCTGTGTGAGGGCTTACTGCAGCAAAGCTCGGTCATGTTGTCTCACGGTAGGGGGGCATGCTTCTTCGGCTTTTGGAGGCTTCCGATTCCTGCGATTTGGTAACATTGCGATAGATGGTAAAACGATTTTTGAATAAGTTGAAAATCTATTCATGTTACCGTTTTATGGTCAGATCCCTCAACCATTATCCGTACATGTTTTGGTAAATGGTAGTTATACAAAGCCGCTCCATGACACATGCCCGAAAATGGACGTGTAAGGAACAAAAATAAAAGATATCGCATAACCCCGACATGGACCTAAGTCATTGCTAACGCCCAAGTCTGCGAAAGAGCTACCTTTCCATTTGAAGTTTCTGAGAACAGTACGAGTGCAGACTAGTAGTGGTTGTACAAGTTGCAGACAAAGTGGAGTTGTAAGGATGACATGTGGCTATCCTTAATACCTGAGCGCACGCCCAATTAGTGGTAGGCAACTGAGTCGGCCTTCAAGTCGGTGTTAAGTCCATGCGAATCCGTGGTTCTACCAAAACCGCCATGTGCTGATGCTGGGCGGGCGCAGTTTTAGAGATCAAGCCGAAGTTGATGCAACGTACAACGCCAATGTAGAGCCCCAAATCCGAGACGAATAAAACAAGTGCATGCACATTGACGTTGTTCAAAGAAGAGATGTAGCCCAGGATTCGTTTGTCGCGTAGTGAGTGTATGTGGGTAGGTATTTACTAACTCGTAAGCTGACCAACAACGCCGAAAAGCATTTGGTCTTCGGTCTTGTACAGCGCATCATCGTTTCCAAAAGCCATCTCGAGACTGTTGCCGATCCTCCAGAAGTTCCCGTAATTTCCATTACTTGTGCCTTGGCCCTGCTGTGCGGCAATTTCCATGAGTTGCTTGATTCGGTTCGAGATCGTCTTCTGCTGCGTCTTTGCAGACGCCCAAAAGACTGCTAATTCGTCGATGCAAGTCATTGTCGTATTGAGTGTTTCGATTAAAGTCGGCAATGACGATACCAGCCCCGCAGACGTCAACACATCGACCGATAGCATGAGCGCATAACCAGGAAAGGGCGTCGAGAACAAGAACTCCGATGCAACCGCAGGTGGAAGACGTTGGCGGCTAACGGGAGCTAGCGAAAGCATCATCGACAAGAAATTGGAGGCCATACGTAGTGCTCGCTCTAGGTTTCGGCGCGTCTTCTCCACTGGCAATATGCTGACTCTGATATGGCGATTGAGTCGGATGATGGCAGCGCAATACAAAGCGTGTATAGACACGAAAGTGCCCGCATATCCTCCAGTGATACTATTGTCGAGATTTCGTGGGTTGTAACGAAGGTCCTCTGGCAGCATCGCGTGCCATGCCTCCAGCTTTTCATTTATTCCTGTATAGAACGTGTCGTAATGTCGTTCATAAGTACTGTTCGGTCGACGCGTAGCTCGGCTAGTGAAGGTAAGCACCTCGCCCCATAGCGTCGATATCAGGCATAGATGTGCCATGTGGCCCAAAATGGGGCTAGGAGCAGCGCTTCTACCCAGAAGATCTTCGTCCAAGAATGGTGCGTCGCATGGTGTTGATGCATCGTACATGCTGTCCAGACATGGAAGTTTGATGAACGCATCCTCGAGGTTCAGAACGAAAAGGGTCCCTCCAAAGAAGCCATTGTAACGCTGTTGTTGCATCGAGTCAACGGATGCTGGGCCTTTTATCATGTCGTGACTTACATCCATCAGGAGTCCTGACCAGAAAGTGCGACGGCAACATTCCGCGAAGGTTTGACGATCAAGTCCGTAGTCATGGTTGGTATTGCTATTAGCCAGCTCTTGTACGCCATCTTCGGAATTCAGTCTCAGCGCACTGAGAGCTCGCAGACCAGCACCACAATAGTCCCACGCTTCCTGCGACTTGCCCCGAGCAAAGTAATAGAGCGCGAGCATTAACCGAGTCTGGCATAACTGGAGGCTGAATTTGCCGAACCGCTTTTCCGCCGCATATGAGGCAACAGAAGCAAACTTCCTTCCCAGAGCTCGCTTATCCCCATCAGCCGAAAATATAGAGCCCATGGCCAGAACGGAATAGAGAAGCATCAAATGGTCGTGATGCTTGTCGCGGTTGGCTTCCACCCAGGCGAGGAAGGGTCTACGAGGAAACATGTTGTAGGTCGCGCGCCCAGCGTGCATGAAATAGAGATCCAGTAGGTACATCGTCAGTCCGGGGTCGGTTTCGAAGGGATCTTGCTCCCATTGGAGGGCAAGCTGGTCAGAGTAAGAGCCACGTCCAGGATCGTCTAGGCCCTGATCATTTGCGGAGCCACTCCAGTCCGAATCGTATGACTGTACCGACATGTCTCTTGGGCCTGTAATAGTATTGGGGCGGTGCTTTCGAGGTCGGAAAGGAGTTCCGGCGTTCCAAGTGTCAACCGTTCTTGATGAGTCTCGCAGCTCTCTAGGAGGTTTATTTCTGTCTGAGTTGGCCGCAGGACTTAAAACCTCAGACGAAGGGTTCTTAAATAGTGGAGCGGAGTTTGATGGTGAAGTCTCGCCGGATGCGTTGCTTTGGTTAAGTCCTCTGCCATTAATTAGTATTTGTCATATTGTGAAGCAGGAATAGGCTTGTCTGATCCGAAGAATATAACGAGCCAGTTAATTCAATGCGTTCCATATTCTCGAATGAGAAAAGGAAGCAAGTGCCAAACAGGGAGCTCTACTTACCCTCTGCATACTCTTTGGGACTTGGCGCATTGCTGGCATTTTGGATATCCCGGCTCGCACTTGATTTTCTTCTCTCGGCAGGTCAAGCATGCCTGTGCAAGTCGTTTTCGAGGTTTGCCCGCCTTCGTGATGCCCCACGAGGGGTTCACGGCTTCGCCGTCAATTATAGCCCGGCAATAGGTGCCGTCCTCGTAGACATAGCACGGGCCTTCGCCTGGTATATCGCGCTGTCCCACACAACGTGACGATCGTACTGGAGCCCGGGAAGAACCCTCGAGTCGTCTCATTCTGACAGGTCTACTCGGGTCAAACCCTAGTTCTTGCTGAACGGAATGGGTTGCCATCGTTCCCGTCGCGTCAGACATGAGCGAAGCCTGCCGATGCCCATTCCCTGCTAATTCATGCTGTGAAGGATGAGCATAACTTTCCCGCCGCTGGAGATCTCCTCGACCGACGCCAAACCCAGATCCTGGGGTCGAGGAGGTGGTGGATGTGGTGGGGTTTGTGGCCGATGGAGGTTGACGGTGGTGGTAGGGTGTTTGAGAAGCGATAGCATTATGCTCGGGATAGCCATGGAAGTAACCGTCATATTCATGCCGTCTCTTCAGTGTCGGACTTGAAGACCCGTAACGACCGCAATGGCTGTAAGGTACCGGAGCGCCACCCGCTCTCAATGAGGGATCAGAGGATTTTTTGTCCAGTAGCTCTGGTTCCAGAAGCGTGCGAAGACTTGGTAATTGTTGCGCATTGTTATGACTTCCACTGGAATCTCTGTGGCGAATGTGCTGGCTAGGGGCTATGATTTCTGGTCGAGACGATGAAGCATGATGTGCTGTGTAAGGGCTGTAAGCTGGCGGAGGGCCTGAATGAGAGGGTATGCTGGGCGGGCGACTCATGTTGAGGAGCATAGCAGGTAAGATGGGGTTTGATGTTCGGCGGAAGTGGGATGATGTCCACGGTGCACCCCGTTGACCGACCACATAAGGGAATATGGAACAGCAGGAGCTATGAACGGCCTAGGATACTCAAGGGATCCAGACACTGCTCAAGGCTTGACACTGACGCAGCCACGGCATCAGCTAGTAAACAACCTAACGGGTACATAAAAGTACGTGAAGAAAGTCAGGAAGGTGGCCAGCGAACAAAAGCGTCTGGTCTGGACTGGGATGTCCGCTGCAAGCTATTGCAGTCTCGAAAATAGACCAAAGAATCAACAGTCCGTGCAGGGCTGATGTCTGACGACTGAGCATCACTCTTCCGGCTCCGTATGAACCGCAACCGAAGCACAAAGCAACAGTGCATGTAAGAGCGTATGTAGGGGCGACGCGGGAAGAACTTACAGATGCAGGGATCAAGAAATGCGGCGCGGGCGCACCTTCTGGGCGCAATCGACACTGAGCACGCAGCGAGCACGGCTTCGATTGCTTCAACGTAAGGCAAAGGGTAATAGCAATAAGTACAATAATGCCCGGGTAGCAGAAGTGGAGGGTGGACGGACGACAGCGGGACCCCGTGCTCGGCCAGTCGACAGCTTACCAGGAGGCCCTTGCAACAACAGGCTTCAAGGAGGAGCGACGGCGGCTTCCAAGTTGGTCAGCTATAATTCCAGTGGCATGCAGTGACGGACCGCCAGGGACATGGTCGTGGAGCCTTTGCTGTTTGAGACCCGAAGATGCTAGAACGCACCAGGGTAGGGAGCAAGCCAGCCGGAATATTGGCTGCAGATATCGAGTCAACCACCTTCTCCGGGCTAGATAGCGTGCTGCGTCAGATGCAGACTGATGCACGTTACTGCAGTCGTGGATAGCGCGTGGGCAAGTGAGCGCCAGATCGTACCAAGTGGCAGTTGGCCAACCGCAGCTAATCCGCTAATGACCTGTGCAGATCATGCAGCGTGGGCTCGGAATGCAGCGAACATGCCCTTGCTATTTTGCCGCGAAGCTCTGGGACCTGGCGTTACGTTCTGGAGCAGTTCCGACCAATTAGCTTCGGTTGGATTGAGGCCAAGGGCTGGAAGCAGCTAAAACGTGCAGCCACCACAAACGACGCCTCTCGCTGCAGGAGCAAAGAGGGCAAATAAGCCGCCGTCAACGATGCGAACAGGAAGACAGGTGTCCCGGCGGCCGGCCCTACAATGCCAACAAACGGCCTTTGGTCCCCGTTCAACAATGGCCTGGCTGATGCCAAATGCTGACACGGGCGATGCCGTTGTCGTCAGCTTCGAAAAGGCGCCGAGAAGGCTAGCTAAAGCGGCACCAGAATCCGATCGGAACGAGCTCACAGCAGCCGTTGAGCGGTGCGATTGAGCCCATCTCGATCCTCTCACGTCCCGGATCCCCTAACGCCTCTGGCCTTGCTTGCATGAAGCCAACTTGGCCCGCTCCGAACGGCTCTGCGCTTAGCGGTCGGTTTCTCGACTGCAAGCTCCCGAGTCCATGCGCGTTTTCGGGCGGCGTTAGAATGCAATGCATATAATAAGGGCTTTCTCCGGCTGGTCTGGCGGCTTGACACGAGATGGTCCGTCACCATTTTTCCGGCGCGGTGACGGAGCACGAGTGCGCAACGTGCTTGTCGTGCTTGTCGTGCCGCTGATGCTGCTGTGACGACGATGCAGGATGGGCCGTCGTATCCTGGCGTCGGCGATGACGCCCACAAAACCTTCGCACCGCCCGTATTTTGTTATGAGACAAAGGACCGAGTGATCAGGCGAGCGACCGGGAACTGACGAGGACCAAGGCGCAGGCACAAGCGGATCGCCGTTGAGCTGGACCGAAGCGAGGCGGCTTGCGAGTCAGTGAAAATGATGGGGTATCAGTGGTACCGGGAACGAGTACCAAGGCCACATCCGCGCTAACGCCTGCTTACGCAGCTAGCGCCTTGCCAAGCCAGCCTCGAAGTTCTTTGTGCAGGTGCGACCGAGTCGGAGTTGACTGCCGCAACAACAACACCACCAGCGCGACTGACTCTGCCGGCAACCTCTTTGTCGACCACGTGAAGACAGCAAGCCTCGGAGCCAGGCGCATCCTTTCTAACGTATACAAGTGCACAGAAGCTCTACAGCATGGCCGCTCAGCACGGCAACCAAGATCAGGCGCGCAAGCCCTCGCCCACTGCCGCCGCGCAGCCAGGCGACCGCCGCCCCAGTATCCCAGAAGTCGCAGACGTCAAGCTCTTCAATAGAGAGGCCAGCTACGCGTCAGGCTCATCTGCTCCGCTGCCTTATGACGGTGGCGCACCCCCTCTCCCTGACGAGCCCGTCCCAGACTCAGAGGACGACGGCTGGGAGCCTAGGTGGGACCCCAATGCCTACGCCTATTACTTCTTCAACCGCAAGACGGGTCTTTCGCAGTGGGAAAATCCACGCGTTCCAAGCGCTCCAACCCACGGCCTCGGCTACGACAGGTTTGCTAACTATCATCTTCTTTGTGTGTCTTTCCCAGCCTAATACGTGCACTCCACAGAAACTCTCCCGCTGGCACCGCGGCAATGTCGTCAAGCTCTGGCGCGCCGGGCACCAGCCCTCCGCCCAAGCGCAAGTGGGGCGGCTATAACCCCAAGATCCACGGCAGCTACGACCCCAACGCCGACTATGCCAAAGAGGCAGAGAAGGAGGAAGAGAACGCAGAGCAGGCTGCCGCTGCTGCTGTTGCCGCCGCTCGCCAAGCGCTCCTCCCTAGCCATGACTACACCACAACTGCGCAGTTCAACCGTTTCAACGGCAAGCAGCAACAAGCTGGCCAAGGTCCCGAGATGCACAACGATGAGAACAAGAGCCACCGCCAGATGAATGCCTTCTTCGACGTTGATGCTGCCGCAAACAGCCATGACGGACGTAGTCTCAAGGCAGAGCGTCGCTCCCAGACCCTCACCAAGAAGCAGCTCAAAGAGTACAACGAAAAGCGCCGAGCCGCCAAGGACGCGAAGCGCCGGGCCTGGCTTCTCGACTGAGCGTGTGGGCGGTAAGAAGAGAAAAAGACAGTGAAGCTGCCAAACGTCCACTAATGCAAACTAGGCATGCGCAAAGCCCTTGGATTGAGCATTGCACGTCTATACTATCAAGGTAGGGTATCGTGTCTGTTCTGGTGCCTTTGGATGCGACATTGTAGCATGATGGGACTACACACGTCTTGACTTTTTTGTTCAGCGCCGTGGTGCGAACTACACATGGTTCACGTGGACATGATCATCGCTCATCATGTACCCGAGCAGATGATTAATAACGAGAGCCCGTCCACTTCTTGACTAGTCGTCTGGATATACGTGGTACTACCAGCAGGAGCAAATCTCTATTGCCCATAGTCACTGCTGGAAGCTAGGAAACACTTTGTACTCTTCAGTGCATGTTCCATAGATACAATGGCATCTTTGTTGCCTTGTTCATCATGCACATCTCGCTCCCCGTGCCCGGCATGTCCTCCCTTTGACACTTGCCCTGTAAAAGTCGCCATCCTGCGCAAACCGGCGTCACGTGGATTTGACCTTGCCGTGAGGCCGATGCCATCCTGTTCCTTGCAGGCTGCAGGCCGCAGGCCGTCAGCACTCTATGTATATTGCGACCAGCAATCCGGGTCCTTCAGCCACCCTTCGACACGGCATCCTGGGCACTTAGGTCTGCCATCTGCTTCCGGACGCCTTCCACTGTCGATTCGGCTGTAGTCGTCTGCGCTGATGCATTCTTGTCCTGGACGTGCTCCACTTCTGTATCTGCATCTGCATCCGCGTCTGCATCTGCATCATCCATATTCTCATCCGCATTGCCAGCTTCCGCTTCGCCAGTGTGTCCAATGCCCTTCTCCAATTCTTCCACAGCTCCGAGTAGCCAATCTACTACTTCGTTCTTGTCGTTGATCTCCGCTTCGTAGACTGCATCGTGGCCTGCTCTATTGATAATCGTGACGTCGGCACCAGACTCTACGAGGAGTTTTACGCATTCGAGATGGCCGTTCAACGCAGCCCAGTGGAGGGCGGTGTTGCCTGCTTCATTGACTGCGTTTAGAAATGCCGGTTCGGGCTTCTCCGCGCTGGTGGAGAAGAGCAACTTGATAATGGCTATGCGAGGAGCTAAGAGTTAGATGTGCCTTGTACCATGGACATTTGAAAACCTTACCATCGTGACCATTGGCGGCAGCATAGTGCAATGCGCTGTTCTTCGAATATGGGTCGATGGCCGCAGTGAACAGTTCGGCTTTCGATCGCTTCGTCTGTGTGGATAGTTCGGAGACATACGAATCGAGATCGGCTGCTTCGTTTGCACGCGCCAGGTACAGGACCTCATCTATCGCATCTTCGTCTAGCCCTGCCATTTCTGCTTGTCGGCTTGTGCTTCAGAAGTCTCAATGATTTGGAGTAAATATTTTCTGAC